>Ga0164241_10006865_pt1 | contig 10318 bp, 7 predicted proteins | sample OricomyardsoilBY_FD_108780 | JGI IMG/M metagenome (GOLD analysis project Ga0164241, IMG submission 108780) | Backyard soil microbial communities from Emeryville, California, USA - Original compost - Back yard soil (BY) | ecosystem: Environmental > Terrestrial > Soil > Unclassified | place: USA... | reverse complement strand
CTACACGGTGCGCCTCACCCGCCCCGACGACATTTTCAAGACCCTGCCCGAGCGTCCCAAATTCGCGTCCGACAACAAGGGCGACGTGTTCGTCAGCCTGCATTGCAACTCGCTCGCGGGCCCGCCAGAGCGCCTGTCCAACGTGACCGGGTACGTGGCCTACATCCTGCGCGAGGGCGAGAGCGAGGAAGACAAGGCCATCGCCCGGCGCGAGAACCAGGCCATCGAGCAGAGCGGCAAGAAAAAGGCCGCGGAGATCTCGCCGCTCGACTGGATCGTGCTCGAGCACCAGCTGAACCTGTACAGCAAGCAGAGCGAGGCGCTGGCCGAATCGATCATCCGGAACTTCTCGGGCTTCGACATCCCCAAGTATTCAACGGGAGCGCGACAAGCGGGATTTTTCGTATTGGTGGGGGCTTACATGCCCGCCGTGCTGTTCGAAATGGGATTCCTCACGCATGAGCGCGACCGGCGGGTCCTGTCTTCGCCGGAGGGGCAGCGCGAGATCGCGAAGCGGATGGCCAAGGCGATCGACGCGTTCCAAAAATCGCGGTCGTGAACGCAATGATGAATGCGGAATGATGAATGATGAGGAAGACGGTAAACCGAGCGCTGGCGCGGGTACCATAGCCGTTAGTGGTTAGATGCTTTCATCATTCATCATTCATCATTCCTAAAACCCAAACCCCTTTTTGTCTCGCGCCTTCTCTTCCCCGAACCCCTGCGTGCCGACGAGGGGGACGAAGCGGCATTCGCCCAGGTCGGTCTCCTCGAAGCGGTCGCCATGACGGTCGATGCGCAGGAGGCGCTGCGCATCGCGGGAGCCGACCGGGATCACGAGGCGGCCTCCGTCGGCGAGCTGGCGCTTGAGCGCCTCGGGCGCGACCGGCGCACCGGCGGCCACCAGGATGCGGTCATACGGCGCCCAGCTCGCCCAGCCCAGGCTCCCGTCTCCGATCTTGTAGATCACGTTGCGGTGACCGAGCGAATCGAGAACGGCCTGGGCGCGGCGCGAGAGGCCCGCCAGCCGCTCCAGCGTGTAGAGCCGGGGCGTGTAGTGCGAGAGCACCGCCGTCTGGTAGCCGGAGCCCGTGCCGATCTCCAGGATCTTGTCGCCCGGTTTCGGGGCGAGGGCATGCGTCATCATCGCCACGATCGTGGGCTGCGAAATGGTTTGCCCGAGCCCGATCGGCAAGGCCGCGTCCTGATAGGCCGCGTGCCGCTGCGCCGAGTCGAGAAAGAGATGACGCGGCACGTCGTTGAAGATGCGCTTGAGCGCGTCGTCCTGGATGCCGAGGCGCTGAAACACGCCTTCGGTCATCTTGTGGCGGGATTGGGTCAGCGCGTCCACGTTGGGCCTTGTTGTGAAGGGAGAGAGAGGCCCGGCACGGAGCTTTGCCGGGACAACCGCCGGGCCATCTTGAGGAAGCGGATCGAATCCCGCCACAGATCCATGTGGCTTCCCTGGTCACCGTACACGGTGCGCACGGGAACCTTTTCGATGCCGCAGCCCGCGCGTGCCGCGCGGATCAGGGCCTGGGATTCCCACTCGAAGCGGCCGTCGCGGTCGAGCAGCGGGAGGAGGTCGAGCCGGTACGCCCGGTAACCCGATTGGGCGTCATGCACGGGCGTTCCGGCGAAGCGGGAGACGAGCCACGTGGTCGACGCATTGCTGAACCGACGGTGCCACGGCATGGCCGTGCCCGCGCGCGCGCGCGCGCCCACCACGATCCCCGTCTTTTCGTCCGGACGCCGCGAAAGAAATCCTTCGAGATCGCGGGGATCGTGCTGGCCGTCGGCATCCATCGTCAGGGCCCACTGCCATCCCTGCGTTTCACGGGCATGCGTGAGGCCGGTCATGAGGGCCGCGCCCTTGCCGCGATTGGCCTGATGCCGAACCACCGTCACCCCGAGCGCCTCGGCCGCTTCGGCGGTTCCATCCGTCGAGCCGTCATCCACCACCAGAATCCGGGCCGGCGCGACGTACGAGGCCAACGCACGGATCACCACCGGCAGGGACTTCGCGGCCTGATAGGCCGGAATCACGACGCCGTGCGGGAAGCTGCGGATTTCAGGGAATGAATCGGGGAAACCGGACATGAAGCCTAAAAGATAGCAGGACGGGAGTCGGGGGTCGGGGGTAAACGCAGGACTTTCAGAGGCTCTGCAGGGATTCTTCACTCCCGTCCCATACCCTCCATCCCCCGTCCCGACTTCACCAGCGCATACTTTCCTTCCGCCAGCACCAGGCTCACGCCCCCGCCCACTTTCACTTCGCCGCGCTCCTCCAGCGCCCTCAGGCCGGCCTCGGGATTTTCGGCATAACGGGAGTGATTCTCCAATAAAATCAAGGCGGAACTGCGTCCGCTCGTAAGCGCTTTGCGCGTCGCTTCCGACGCGCGGAACTCCTCGAGGCGCACCTTCCAGGTCGGATCGATGAAGTGAGGATGATAGGCCACGCCCGGAAAGGCCTTGTGGATCACCTTGAAGGCGTTGAGGTTTTCGCGACTGTCATCATACAGTGAAATGTCATTGTACCCGCGCGCGGCGAGATCCTGCCCGATCACCAGCGCCTTGCGCTCCGGCACGCTCAGCTTCGCATACGACTTTCCGGCGAATCCTTCGGGAAGGTCGGGCGGCAGGCCGCGTTCCTCTTTGTGACGGATGAAACGCTCGTCGGACAAATTGAAGATGAGGGCGTTGCGCAACCGGATCCCGAAGAGACCCTGGAAGAGGCGAATCAGAAACGGCGCATGCAAGCGCTTGTCGCCGCGCGCCGTGAGGATGCCGAAATCGCTGCGCGTGCCGCGCGCCACGATGGTTTCGATGATGGTGCGCGTGTACTTGACGAGAACGCCCCGGGCCAGAATGCCCACATTCCCGAAGTCCCGAAAGTCGAAGGACTCCCCCTCCCCCAGTTTGTAATCCGTGAATTCGGCCGGCGTCAGCGCGCGCTTTTCGAGGCCGTCCGCGTCCAGAACGCGCACCTGCGCGGCGGTGCGCATCAAGGTGTCGTCGAGGTCGAACATGTGAATGCTGCGGCGGGCGGGATCCACGGGCTTGCGCGCGGGGTTGCGCGCTGACTTACTTGAGGGCATAGGCAAAAATTACTCTCCGCGGACTCCAGAATGCCACGACATTACAAGGTACCCGGTACGCAGTGCCGAGTGCTACATTCCTTCCCGTGTTCACCCAGATCTGCAAGTTCTTCTACCTGCTGCAGCGGAAGCCCGGATGGCTGTTCGCGGCGGCGTGCCTGGCGACGCTCGGGGCGCTGCTGCCCCTGCGGAATTTCCAGGTGCGCGCCTCGGTCACCGACCTGCTGCCCTCGGACTGGGAAAGCGTGCGGGCCTGGAAGAGCTTCGGCAACAAGCTCGGAAGCGCCGGCCACCTGGCCATCGTCATCCACTCGCCCGATCCCGCGCTCAATGTCGCCACCGTCGAGAAGCTCGCGCAGGACCTGAAATCGCGCCGCGACATCAACTTCCTGGAATACCGCACCGAAGCCGAATTTTATCGGCGTCACAAGTTGCTGTACATTTCGCTCGGCGACCTTGAGGAAGTCGAGCGCCGCGTCGAGACCGGCTTTTGGCTCAACCGCTCCAAGAACAACCCCTTGATCACCAACCTGCTCGGAAGCGACGAGAAATCCGAGGCGTTCGACGAGGCCGGCTTCGAGGACCTCGAGGCCAAGTACTTCTCGCGCCTCAAGGACCTGCACGGCTCGCCCGACTCGACCACCTTGGTGCTGCGGGTCTATCCCACTTTCGACGCGACGGACATCCATGCCTGCCGCGCCTTTCTGGAGGCCGTGCAAAGGACCGCGGCCCGCGTGTCGGGAAACGCGGCGCGCGCGCGCGCGGGACTGGACACTGCGGAAATCTTGTATACGGGCGACGTGGCCCGCACGATCCATAACGAGGGCAAGCTCTTCAGCCGCGTGCTCTTCACTACGCGCATCGCGCTGGCGCTTTCGGGATTGCTGCTGCTTGTGAACTTTGTCCGCTTTCCCATCGGCGCCTTGCTGGCGCTGATTCCGGTTTCGATGGCGACGATCTGGACGATGGCCCTCACCGTGGTCTGGCTCGGGCCTTTGGGAATCGTGTCCGCGCCCCTCAGCCTGCTCTTGATCGGACTCGGATTGACGGGGGCCGTCCACCTGCTGGCGCGCTACGCCGAGGAGCGCCGCAAGCGGCTGAGCGCCGCGGTCGCCTTTGAGACGATCACCCTGGAAACCGGTCCCGCGCTGACCGCCGGACTCACGACCCTGGCGGCGGCCTTCCTGACATTCCGGGCCACCGATTTCAAGGCCCTCGCGGACTTCGGGTTGATCGCCGGCATCGGCATGGTGTGCACCCTGATCGCCGTGCTGGCGGTCTTCCCCAGCGTGCTCCGCCTGGCGGAGCCGACCGGGCTGCTGCAGCCCTCCGGCGGACGGCTCTTCAACAACCAGGAGCATGCCCGTCCCTTCCGTTACGCCCGTCACTTTATCGTCCTAAGCCTCCTGCTGAGCGCCGTCCTGCTATGGAACGGGCCCCAATGGCGCTTCCTCTATGATTTCGACCGGCTGGGTTTCGAAGGCGGCAGCGCGCGCGCGGACAGCCTGCTGCAGGCCTTCAACGAGGAGCTCGGAACGCCCGCGGTGTTCCTCGCCCCCAGCTCCGCGCGCGCGCTGGAGATCGCCCGGGAGCTGCGCGCGAGACAACGCGACACGGCCAGCGCCATCGGCGACGTGACGACGCTGGAAGATCTGCTCCCGGCCGACATGCGGGAGAAACTCCTGATCACGGCCCGGCTCCGCCATTCGATCACGCCCGCCGTGATCGCCCGCGCGCGCGAGCCCCTGCGCACGAGCCTTGTCAAGCTGCAGGAAAGCTGGCCCGAGCGCGCGCTCACCATCCAGGATCTTCCGGAGAATTACCGCCTGAAGTTCATGGGCCCCCGCCGCGCCCCCGGCGTGTTCACCTACGCCTTCCCCCGCGAGGACTCGCTCGAGGGCATCAACTCGCTGCGCTTCGCCCGCGAGGTCCGCTCCGTCCGTTTGATGAATCCATCCGGTAACGGTTCCATCACGTATTACGCGGGCGGTTGGCCCGTGGTCTATGGCGACCTCGTGTCGCGCATGATACCCGATGCGCGCAAGGCCTTGCTCTTCGGACTGGTGGTCATCTTCGCGCTGCTGTGCGCGACGGTCGGTTCCTTGCGCGGCGCGCTCATCCTGATGCTTCCCGTTCTCGGCACTCTGGGCTGGACGCTGGGGACGCTCAAATGGCTGGGGATCAAGATCAATCCCTACAATCTGATCGCATTCCCGGTGGCCCTGGCCTATGCCACACTGCACGCCTTGGTGCTCTATTACCGGTATGAAGAAGAGGGACGAGGCTCCCTGCCGTTTGTTCTGCGCCGTACCGGGCGCACCGCGCTGGTATCGACTTTAATCGCTGCCGCCTGTTTTATACCAATGGCTTTTTCGGGGCACTATGGGTTGGCCTCGTTGGGAATCGCCTCCCTGGTCGGCCTGGCCTGCGGCTTGGTCGCTTCATTGCTGTTTTTGGGCGGTTTTTTGGGTATTTGGGAGTCCCGCGCGCATCATGCCGAGAAAGCGGGGGATGGGGCGCGGCAAAAATCCCGGGGCCGGAATCAGGGTTAGAAAGAATTTACAAGTCGGGCCTTACCGGAACCCCGAAATTTTGGCAAATTTGCCATGCCCCAACAACCCATTTCATCAGGATTTTGCATGAAAAAGTATTCGATCGCGGTGCTTGCCGGTGACGGCATCGGCCCCGAGGTGATGGAACAGGCCCTCCGTGTTCTCGACGCCTCCGGCAAAAAATTCGGCTTCGAACTCGATTTGAAAACCGCCGACGTCGGCGGGATCGCGATCGACAACCACGGCGAAGCGCTTCCTCCCTTGACGCTGAAGGCGTGCGAAGATTCGCAGGCCATCCTGTTCGGCTCGGTCGGCGGTCCCAAGTGGGAAGCCCTGCCTCCGGCCCTGCAGCCCGAGCGCGCGGCGCTGCTGCCCCTGCGCAAGCACTTCGAGCTGTTCTGCAACCTGCGTCCCTCCAAGGTGTACAAGGCCCTGACGGCGGCCTGTCCGCTGCGCGCCGACATCGTCGGCGACGGCTTCGACATCCTGGTGATGCGCGAGCTGACCGGCGGCGCCTACTTCGGCAAGACTCCCGAGTCGAAGGGCCGTGCCGGCACGGGTCCCGAAGAGCACGCGTGGGACGTCAAGGATTATTCCCGCAAGGAAATCACCCGCATCGCGAAGAAGGCCTTCGAGTTCGCGCGTTCGCGCCGGAAGATCGTGCACTCGATCGACAAGGCCAACGTGCTCACCAGCATGCACTTCTGGCGCGAGGTCGTGACCCAGGTCCACCAGGACTATCAGGATGTGACGCTCATTCACATGTACGCCGACAACGCCGCCATGCAGCTGCTGCGCAACCCGCACCAGTTCGACGTGCTGCTGGCCGGCAACCTCTTCGGCGACCTGCTTTCCGACGAATGTGCCATGCTGACGGGTTCGATGGGCATGCTGGGATCGGCGAGCATCAATGAGGCCTCCTTCGGCCTCTACGAACCCGCCGGCGGCTCCGCTCCGGACATCGCGGGCAAGGGCATCGCGAACCCGATCGCGCAGATCCTTTCGGTGGCCTACATGCTGCGCTTCTCGTTCAACGAGGAAGCCGCCGCCAAGGCGATCGAGCTCGCCGTCGAAAAGACCCTCGAGCAGAACATCCGCACCGGCGACATCAAGTCGCCCGGCAGCACGGTGGTCGGCACGACGGGCATGGGCGACGCGATCCTCAAGAACCTGTAAGAACAAGTCGCCGGGGCTCTTCGGTGCGCCGGTGGATCAAATGAAAAGGGGAGGCTGATCCAGCCTCCCCTTTTTTTGTGTCGAACGATCCGAGGCTCAGAGCGAATAAGCGAACTGCATGGCCCAGTACCAGTTCTTGCGATTGGGCATCACTTCAAGGTCATTGGTGTGACCGTAATAATCCACCAACCGGAGGTGATCCCGAGCGACCTGGGCCGTCACCGAGAACCCGGGAAGCAACGTCTTTCGCGCATAGAACGTCCATTTCACGTCGTCACCCGTAAACGCCGATCCTTGATTGTCCTTGGGCGTCGGAGACAAATAAAGAGTGGCGTTGGACATGTCGGGAGCGTAAGGGTTGCTGCAATATTCGAGCTCGGCGGAAAGCACGTCCAGCACACCGAAGGTGGGCACGTTAATCCCGAACATATGCGCCATCCGGTCGGAACGGTTCTCATAGAAGACGGGACGATCCTCGACCCCCATCAAGACGCCCTCGTAATAAACCTTGAACGACCCCGGGGCAAAAAGGGAACCCGGGATAAGGTTGCCCAGGTCCACCGCCGCGCGCAACATGGCCTTTTGCCCGATGAACTCGAAATGGTTCGTGTCCACCACCACGTCCCCGGGATTCAGTCCGCTTCCGTACAGGACGTGACGGCCGTCCGAGAGAGTCAGATAATACTCCTGGGGAAAGGTTCCGGGGCTGCTCGCGGTGCCGTCGTTCAGGCCATCGGTGCTGTAGAAATTGTCGAACATGTATCCCGCCCCGACCGTCAGAAAATTCCCGATCTGGTAAGAGACGATATCCGTAAGACTGAGCGCCGCGCTGGGAACCTGGTCCGTCTTGATGGTGAGCAACACGTCGTTTTTGAGGCCTCCCATACGTGTCGTGACGGCGGCGCCGTTCAACTGGGCCCCGGCGCTGTTCAACACCACCAGTCCTCCGCCGGTGATGATGTTCGGATAGGTGTAGGTGCGAAACATGTATTCGCCCAGGTTTTTGGCGTCCTCATTGTACTTATAGGGAAAGACACCCACCTTCACGCCCAGGGGCACCTCGCCCTTGTCGTTCCTGATGACGTCATATTCCCCGTGAGCATCCGTCAAACCGAAAGCGGAACGCTGGCCGAAACTGTACTGATTCTGCGCCGAGGGAAGAATGAAGAAATACATCCCCCCCACTCCGACAAAAGCGCGCGCCCTCTCTGAAAGGCGAGCCTCCTGCAGGAACCAAACGCCGCTGTGACTCATCAGTTGCTTTTCCTTGCCAAGCACCGGACCGCCGGCGTTTTTCTCGAAGCTTTCAATCTGTCCCGCCTCCCATGAAGCGGTGACACGTAGCGGTTCCAGACGCGGACCTTCCTGCGCGATCGCGGCCGTGGACAGGGCCAGCGCGCATGCCGATGTTGTGGCAACTTTGCGAAACATGATTTTCCTTTCGATGGCAATGGGTCGCCTCGTGGCACCGCTTTGGATTCGGCGGGGTCACGAGGCTGCTATCCGATGATGAGGGTCTACTTGACGGAATTCATTTTGACCGTGGGCACGACCGGAACCTTGTTGCCGGGCAGCCCGACCTTGCGGCCGTTCATGTCGAAATCACCGCCGAAGCCCAAGGAAGCGCCCGAGGGATTGTAACCCTTGTTCGCGAAGATTCCCTGACGGTTCAGGATCGCGGTGGGAACCGCCGCAGCGAGCACGGCGCTATAGGGGAAGGACTGAACCGTCGCGTTGGGAACGAACCAGATGTTACGGTAGATCACGTTATTGCTGTGGTTCTGAAGGTAGAGAGGCGCGTTGACCAGCATGTCGCCGGTCAATCCGGAGGTGGTCACGCTGGGCGCGATCGTGCTGTCCTGGGTCTTGACCCCGTTGGCATAGACGGTCAGGTACGCCGCGCCGTTCGCATCGCCCGCCGAACCGGAGGTGCGGGGAGTGAAATAGATGTCATAGGTATGCCAGGTGTTCGGCGGGAGTGCCGCATTCACGTCCGGCGCGCGCACGGTATAGACTCCGCCGTACTCGTCGTTCAGGCCCGCGAGACCGTAGGAGTCAAGCACCTGGGTCTCGTACTTGCCCTGCAGGTACACGCCGCTGTTGCTGCGGTTCTGGCCAGTCTGGTAAGGGTTGAAGCAGGTCATGAACTCGATGTGCAAATACCCGCGACCGTGCGCCAGGCTGTTGATGGTCTTGGAGCCGCGCAGCAGATAGGTGCTCTGGTAAAGCGACGGAGCGTTGTCCTGATTCTGCCACTTTGCGAGATCCGCGGAGGCCGTCGCGGTGTCGAACCAGGAAGTGGCTCCCCAGCCCGCCTTGGGACGCAGGTTCGCGGTGGGGCTGATGCGCACCACGCGGTTCAGCGCGAAAGTCGCGCCGCTCGGGCTGATGTGCCCGTAAATGATGCGCGCTTCTCCAGTGCCGCCCACGCTGTCCACGGTCACCCCGCCCGTCGAGGTGGTCGCCGGGGCCGTGCCCGAGGTTCCGAGCGTGAAGTTCTTTCCATCCGCCAGCGTGGTGATCATGATGGCGCTCGAGCCCGTACCGCTGCCCTGCCACTTGGTGACGCGATCCCAGCCGCCGTACAGCGTGTCGCCCGGCAAGGTCAGCAGGCCGCCCGGGAGAAACACAAAGCCGTAACGATTCGGCGTGAGGCCGGTCGAGGACTGGTTGCGGGAAACGACCCATGCGCCCAGCCTGTCGCCGAGCGAGGTCTTGCCGAAGTATTCGCCCTGGATCTCATAGGCCGTCTGGATGCCTGCAGGCCAGCCGCTGCGCGGAAACGGCAGGTAGTCCGACTGGGCGAAGGCCGAAGCCGCGCCGAGCGACAGCGCCAAGGCAAGGTGTTTGAACTGGATCGATCTCATGACTATTCCCCGATTTCAGGTGTACGGTTGCAGGTACGGTTAGAACAAGGCCACAGGGCGCGCCAGAGTGCGTCCCGAGGTGCGGATCTCAATCACATAGGTTCCCTTGGCGCGCTGCGCCACCGGGATCAAAACGCTGTTGCGGCCCGCCGCGACCGTGGTCGTCGCGATCTTGTTGCCGCGCAAATCCCGGAGGGTCACGCTCGCGCCTTCGGTGAAGTTCGTCTCGATGCGCAAATTCTCACGCCCCGCCATCACCTTGAAGTCTTGCATGCGGAACTCGGGAGACGTCAGACGCGCATCGGCGATGGCCACCGGGGCGAAGGCCGTGTCCGGCGAGAGGTAATTCATCGTGTACCACGCGGCGATGCGCGAAGGCGCGGCGCCGGCCGTGAGAGGCTCGCCCCACGGGGCCGAGCCGTCCGCAGACAAAACGCCCGTTCCCTTGATCATGACGACGCGGATGTTCCCGCTCGCCACCGAAGTGCTGGTCGGCGCGGGCGCGGGAGCGACCGAGGGCGCGGGCATCGAGTTCAACTGCAAGAACACGCGCGTCGAGTCGGGGCTGATGCGCACCGTGGCGAGCGAAAGGCTGGTGGTGCTGTAGCTCTGCTGGCTGCCCGCG
>Ga0164241_10006863_pt1 | contig 10319 bp, 11 predicted proteins | sample OricomyardsoilBY_FD_108780 | JGI IMG/M metagenome (GOLD analysis project Ga0164241, IMG submission 108780) | Backyard soil microbial communities from Emeryville, California, USA - Original compost - Back yard soil (BY) | ecosystem: Environmental > Terrestrial > Soil > Unclassified | place: USA... | reverse complement strand
TCGACGATGAGTCGAAGCGCGGGCTCGATGGGATAGACCCATGCGTGCTGCGCCATGTACTCCTTCAGGATGTCGTTCTGGATCGTCCCGCGCAGCTCGGCAGCGGCCACTCCCTGTTTCTCCGCGGCTGCGACGTAGAATGCGAACAGGATCACCGCAGGACCGTTGATCGTCATCGAGACCGACACCTTGTCGAGCGGAATACCCTCGAACAACGTCTCCATGTCCGCGAGACTGGATATCGCAACGCCGCACTTGCCGACCTCGCCTTCGGAGCGAGGATGATCGGAGTCGTATCCCATCAATGTCGGAAAATCGAACGCGACCGACAGACCGGTCTGACCATGCGACAGCAGATACTTGTAACGTGCATTTGTTTCAGGAGCGGTACCGAAGCCCGCGAACTGTCGCATCGTCCAGAGCTTTCCGCGATAACCGGTCGGGTGAATGCCGCGGGTGAAGGGAAATTCACCCGGTACTTCGATCGCCGAATCGTCGCCCGCGACGTCGAGTGCGGTATAGAGCGGTTCGACCACGTCACCCGAGTTCGCGAACAGTGTATTGCGTTTTTTTGCCGCATCGAACCGGGCCCGCCACTGCGCCACTTCTTCGCGCAATCGATCCAGTTCCAGCATCTCAGCCGTTGTCATCGTTTGGCTCCAGTCAGCAGTGGACCGCTCCGGCTCAACAATTCATCAGCGACACTGAACGGAGTCGCCGTCCCGGACTCAAGAGAATCGAGCTGTACGTCGAGCCACTTTATAGTCTCTGTATCTTCCCACAGTCGAGTGCGAACGCGCTCTGCAACCACTTCGGCAACCTGGTTCTTGAGTCGGTTCCGCCGGCGACCCTTGAGGCCGCCTGATGTTTCAAGATAACGAAAGTGACGGTCCACGGCCGCCAGCAGGAGGTCTATCCCCTCACCCTTCGAGGCTATCGTCCCCAGCACGGGTGGAAGCCACTGCTCCGGATTCTCGCTCCTGGCAGCGTCCCGAGCGATGCGAATCGGGTTGAATGTCTTGAGAGAAACACCGTGATGCGCCGGAATGTTCGCCGACGTCGCACCGCGCCTGAGCCCAAGCATCAGCTCGATATCGTTGCGAAGCCGGTCGGCGCCGGGCCTGTCGCCCTTGTTCACGACGAAGATGTCGGCGATTTCCATCACCCCCGCCTTCAACGTCTGAATCGAGTCGCCGGATTCGGGCACGAGCACAACCACCGTCGTATCCGCGGTGCGGGCGATGTCGAGCTCGGTCTGGCCCACTCCCACCGTCTCGATGATGACCCGATCGAACCCAAACGCATCGAGCACATCGGCAACCTCCGCCGTCCGGGCCGAAAGGCCACCGAGCGAACCACGTGTCGCCATCGAACGAATGTAGACGCCAGGATCCAGCGCGACTGACTCCATTCGCACCCTGTCGCCGAGCAACGCACCGCCGGTGAATGGCGACGTTGGATCCACGGCAACAACGCCGACACGGAGATTGTCCCGGCGAAGAGATTGAACGATGAGATTGGTGACGGTACTCTTGCCAGCCCCGGGCGGCCCCGTGATCCCAAGCCGTTGGGCGCGACCTATACGCGGATGAAGCCGCGTCATCAGCTCGTCGTATCCCTTCCTGTGATTTTCGACGATGCTGATTGCACGAGCAAGCGCCGCAAGCTTCCCGGCCTCGAAGTCGGTGATCAGGCTGTCAAATGATTGCGGCAACCAGAGCCTCCTGCCTGCGCCACATGTCGCCGCGCGTCCTGTTTGCACCCTCATCGTGCGTATATCCGATCACGTGCAGCGTTCCGTGCACCACGAGCCGCGTGATCTCCTCCCGGACGCCAACCCCTGCTTCGCGCGCGTTCGCCGCCGCAACCTTTGGCGCGATGTAAATGTCGCCTATGACGGCACGCGTCGCGCCAGCGCTGGGCTGAAGCGCAAAACTGATCACATCCGTCGAGCCCGAATGACCGAGATGTTCGCGATTCATCCTGGCGATACGAGAGTTGCTTACGAATGCGACCGAGACCAGCGCGTCGGCGATTCTTTCGCGTCGGCAGACCGTGCGAACAATCTCACGCACGCGAGCTTCCGAAATCGGGATACGCAGTCCTTCGCGCGACACGTCCACCGCGACACTCACGCCGTCGCTCTCGAGTCCGGCTTCGACGGGATCGACAGCGTGCGGCCCGGCGACGGGTACTCTATGCGCCCGTGATACATCCCGGTAAGAATCCTTACGAACTGGTCACGAACTATCCCAAGCTGGCGAAGCGTGATCGGCGCATCGGCAAGCTGACCCTCGGCAATGCGCGCTGCAACCGTGGCGTCCACAGACGCGCGGATCGACTGCGGTGTAGGATCGGAAAGCGATCGAACCGTTGCCTCCGCCGCGTCCGCCAGCATGCACACCGCCGTTTCCGCGCTCTGCGGAATCGGGCCGGGATAGGCGTACTCGGCCGCGTTGACGGAGTCGTCGCGTTCTCTCGCCTTGGCGAGGAAGTACGCAATCGGCAACGTGCCATGATGCTCCGCGATGAACGCGCGAATCGGACGCGGCACTCCGTTCTCCATCGCGAGCTCGATACCGTCACGCACATGAGAACGAATGATGGTCGCGCTGGTAGCGGGCTTCAACTTGTCGTGCGGATTCCGGCCGCGCGGCTGATTCTCCACGAAGTGCTGCGGCTTGCGAAGCTTGCCGATGTCGTGGTAATACGCCCCGACGCGTCCAAGCAATCCGTCGGCTCCGATCGCGTCGCACGCAGCCTCGGTAAGATTCGCCATCGCAATCGTGTGCGCGTAAGTTCCAGGCGCCTCGAGACTGAGCCGCCTCAAGAGCGGCTTGTTAAGATCAGCCCAGGCCAGCCATCGCAGATGGTCGGGAATCCGGCGCCACCGCTGCGCGCGATACAGGAACAACGAGCCAGCCGCCACAAAGAACGCAGTGACGAAATCTCCAGTACGACCCGGGACGAGCACCGCGACAGCGATCGCAAGCGCAAAGTAGATCAACGGATCCAGGATCAATCTCGCAGCAATCGCGACCATCTCGAGAATCAGATCCAGCCGCGGCACGAACGACGTTCTGGGCTCGACACCGCCGTCGCGGCGTGAACGATCCGACGCATCGGCGTCCTGCGCGTCATCGCGAGCGGAGAGTCGATCCCAGAGATTCATCTACTCAACCGGTGGTGTCTTCTGCGTACGCCTTGATGATGTCGCGCACCAGACGGTGTCGCACAACGTCCGCATCCGTGAAGTAGAAGAACGAGATTCCCTCGATCCCTGCGAGCACCCGTTCGACCTGCACCAGTCCCGAATCCTCACGACGCGGCAGATCGATCTGCGTCTTGTCGCCAGTTATCACTACACGGGAGTTCACTCCGAGCCGCGTGAGGAACATCTTCATCTGCGCGCTCGTTGCATTCTGTGCTTCGTCGAGAATGACGAACGCGTCCGCCAGCGTGCGCCCGCGCATGTATGCGAGCGGCGCGATCTCGATAGTCCTCGTCTCGAGCGCTTTCTGTACCCGTTCGGCCGGCATCATGTCTTCGAGCGCGTCGTACAACGGACGGAGATACGGATCCACCTTGGCCTGCATGTCGCCTGGAAGAAAGCCGAGGCTCTCTCCCGCCTCCACCGCCGGACGCGCCAGGACGATCCGACGTACACGTTTGCGCGTGAGCGCATCCACCGCAGCCGCCACCGCCAGATACGTCTTGCCGGTACCCGCAGGGCCGATCCCGATGACGATGTCGTGCTCGCTGATCCGCTTGAGATATTCGGCCTGACCGCTGGTCTTCGGTTGAATGACCTTTCGAATACCGGGAAGAACGATGCGATCGTCGGTGGCGGAGCCGTCCGGACGCACTCCGTCGAGACTCATCCGGAGCACATCGTCTGCTGTTAGCGGAAGCTGACGCTTCGCAGTGTCGATCATTCGCTGCGCGACTGGCTGCGCGCGCTCGACTTCATCGCGTGAGCCGCTGATCGTCATGGTGTCGCCACGCAACGCAACGCGCGCGCCGGTCTGCCGCATGAGCTCGGTGATGTTCTCGTCGTTCACGCCAGCGAGCGTGAGCATGTCCGCACCTTCGGTCGAGATGCGTTGGACGACGTTGTCTTCTGAAATGCTCAATCTGCCGTTGTCTTGATGTGTAGTGCCGCAAGTTCGTCACCCGGCACGAGCGTCGGCGCGCCTTCAAACAATGCACGCGCAGCTGTTGTCTTGGGAAATGCGATCACGTCACGCAAGCTCGGCGCGCCGGCCAGCAGCATCGCGATCCTGTCGAATCCGAGCGCGATTCCGCCGTGCGGCGGCGCGCCCGCAGAGAGCGCCTCGAGCAGGAAGCCAAACCTGGCCTCCGCCGTCGCGGCGTCGACGCCAAGCATCGAGAGCACCCGGCGCTGGACTGCCGGATCGCTGATACGGATGCTTCCGCCGCCGAGCTCGGTCCCGTTCAGGACGACATCATACGCGAGCGCCCGGACGTGTCCCGGCTCCGTGTCGAGCAGGTGTACATCCTCCGGGTTCGGTGCCGTGAATGGATGATGCATCGCATCCAACCGCCCCGATTCCGGATCCACCGCAAACATCGGAAAGTCCGTGACCCACACGAGTTCGTTCGCCCCATCCTGAATCAGCGACAGCCGCCGAGCAGATTCCTGGCGCGTGCGATCGAGTGCCGGGTTCGATATATGATCCGGACCAGCAACGAGCAGCATCAGGTCGCCGTCGGCGAGCTGAAGCACGGCCCTGCCTGCGTCGGTGAGCGTCTTCGCGGCAGCGCCATCGAGCGCTCCGGCTACGCACTTAATGCGAATCAAACCGCCAGCGCCGGCACTCTTCGCGACAGCTTCGATCTCATCCACCTGCTTGCGCGACAGCGCTGCGCCGCCAGGTAGCACGATCCCGCGCACTCGACCGCCCGCTGCAATCGCGTTCCGCGCGATTCCGAATTCCGACTCGGCGAAGACCGCCGTCACGTCGCGGATTTCGAGACCGTAACGAAGATCGGGACGATCACATCCGTAATCTTCCATCGCTGTTGCATACGTCATGCGCGCGAACGGAGTCTGCACCTCGATCCCCGCCACGGCGAACAGCTCCTTCAGCATCCCCTCGGTCAGTGAGTAGATGTCCTCGGCCTTGATGAAAGAAGCCTCGACGTCGATTTGCGTGAACTCAGGCTGACGATCAGCACGAAGATCCTCGTCCCGGAAACACCGTGCAATCTGGAAATACCGATCCATTCCGGAAATCATCAACAGCTGCTTGTAAAGCTGCGGTGATTGCGGCAATGCATAGAACTCAGCTGGATGCACCCGACTCGGCACGAGATAGTCCCGCGCCCCTTCAGGCGTCGGCTTGGTGAGTATCGGTGTCTCGACCTCGAGAAAGCCATTCGCATCCAGATACTTGCGCGTCGTCTGCAGCAGCTTGTGTCGCAGGATGATGTTCGCCTGCAACGGAGCGCGACGAAGATCGAGATAGCGATAGCGCAGGCGCACATCCTCGGCCGGCAAATTCGAGCCCTTCGCGACGACCGGCATCGCTACGGACTCCGCCGGCCCGACAATCGTCAGCGACGTGGCTTGCACCTCGACCGCCCCGGTAACCATATCCGGGTTCGCCATATTCGACGGGCGTTCCGCAACAGTGCCCTCGACCAGGATCACGCTTTCCAGGGACACTGCCGATGCGGCTTCGATCACCTTCGGTGACGTGAAGTCAGGATTGAAAGAGACCTGCACGGCTCCGGCACGATCGCGAAGGTTGAGGAATACCATTCCGCCCATGTTCCGCGAGCTTTCGACCCAGCCACCCAACCTGACCGCGGATCCCGCGTGCCGGGCGCGCAGCGCGCCGCAGAAGGTAGTGCGCTCAGTGGTCGCGGGAAATTCGGGAGCGCTCACGCGACGCCTGACGGTCGCGTTTCGACCTGATAATATGATTGCATTTAGATCGGTTAAATTTATGTCTGGCAACGGTTTATGGTAGGCCCTTCGAGCTGTAGCCTGCCAATACAAACATGTCCAAAATCAATCTCCTGAATCTCACTCCTCAAGCTGCCACATCGGTGCTCGAGGCATTCTTTCGCGACCGAGGCGAACCCCAGTATCGCGCGCGACAAGTCGCTCGCCGGTTATGGCAGTCGCCGGTAAGATCGTTCGCCGATATAACTGACATCCCATTAGCTACAAGGGAGGCCCTCGAACAGTCGTTCGACTTGCCTTCCCTCACCGTTTCCACTGAACAAACCTCCGCCGACGGAACCCGCAAATTCCTGTTCCGGCTCGCCGACGGCGAAGCGATTGAAACCGTGTCGATCCCCGACGCCGATCGTCTGACGCTTTGCATTTCCTCGCAGGCTGGATGTGCACTGCAATGTGCATTCTGCGCGACCGGCAAGATGGGATTCACACGCAATCTCGAGCCGTACGAAATTGCGGCCCAGGTACGTGAGATGGCGCTTCTCGATCCACCCATCGCCGTCACGAATATCGTGTTCATGGGGATGGGTGAGCCGTTGATGAACTGGCGCGCAGTGGATACCGCGCTCACGATCCTCAACGATCCGAACGGCATCGGGATCGGAGCACGTCACATCACCGTGTCGACCGTCGGAATTCTTCCCGGGATTGTGGCGCTGGGCGAACGGCCCGAGCAATTCCGGCTCGCGATTTCGGTGCATGCACCGACCGATGAATTGCGGCGGAGTCTCATGCCGATCAATACGAAGTACCCGCTTGCCGAGGTAATCGAAGCGGCGAAGAGCTTCGATCGGCGAGTGACATTCGAATACGTGATGCTCGGCGGAATCAACGATCGGCCCGAAGATGCGACGGAGCTCGCGCGGCTCGCACGTGAGTGCAAGGCTTTCGTCAATCTCATTCCGCTGCACCCGGGAGGCGCGGGCGATTTCACCCCGACGAGCGCAGATGCGATCCGTCGTTTCGGCGCCGCACTCCGGCGCACCGGCCTCAACGTGGCGATCAGGAAAAGCCGCGGCAAGGATATCGCCGCGGCGTGCGGTCAGCTACGGGTGGAACGGCATAGGCGGCGCCGTCCAGTTGGCGCCGATTATGACGGTGGCATCGAGGTAGCGTGACGTGTCCGGCTTGGATACCACTGTGCCCCCGATCGCCTTCGCGAGCAGTGCCGCCCATTCCGGATGATTTGAGCGATCGAGAACGACAGTAGCATCCTGCAACTGTCCCGCATTTCCAGATGCAACAACATCATAGCCGCGTGCTCTGAGCAGAAACGTCGCGGACCGTGCAGCGCCATGAATTCGGCTCGCGTTGAGAATCTCGACCTTGATCCTCACGTTCGGAGGGGCGTGGCCAACTGTCGTATCGATCCGCGCCCCCTTGGATACCTGCACCGACCCGATGTTGTCACGACCCTTGCAACCCGCGAGAAATAACAACGCGATGGCGAGTTGCGCGGCCGCGACAACGGTCTTCATCGCGGAGCGCGGTGAACTGCCAGCCATTACTGCAGACTGTTCCAGAGTGCCACGGTCTCCGGGAAAATGTGGTTCCCTTCACGAACCGTCCATTCGAGTCGCATGCGAACCACCTGCCGGAATACCGCGTCGAAGGAATTCGGGACCTGAAGCGCCAGGAAGTACCGGTCCTGCCGCGAAAACTTCCGACCCGGCTCGAGGAAATCCGCCATGTAGAGTGCCCGCCCAACCGTTCCCCAGCTCGCGTTTCCGACGGTGTGATAGCGCACGGCATCAAGCAGCCCCGAGCGTTTTTCGCCGAGCTTTTCGAGCGTGATCGCCGCAGCGGGACCGTGCAGCAAACCGAGCGGGCTGTCGTTGTCGCCCGTGATCATGCGAAGCTCTGCTTCAGTCGCATCTCGCAATGCGTCGTGCAGTACCCCGGCGTCGAGAAACTCGCGCGCCTCCGCGGGCGGAAGTCGCATCGCCGCGGCCCATGCGTTGAGCAGGGCGGTAACTCTCTGGATGTGCTCCGCGCGTTTCGCACCAACGCGAGCCCATTCGGGAAGATCCAGCGTCGAGCTTTCCATTTTCAGATTTGGATGTTGTCTATCAAACGGGTTGTGCCGAGCCGAACCGCCGCGACGATCGAATCGCCGAGCGACGCCGCGGCGGGTCGATCGAAATCAGGCTCTCGCACCACTGCGAAATAATCGACTGCAATCCGCGGTTCCTGAGCCAGCATCTCCATCCCGGTCGCTTCGATCGACGCCGGATCCGTTACACCGGAATGGAACGTAGCTCGGGCTGCCACAAGCGCGGAATGAATCCGCGGCGCGACTTGCCGCGCGACCTCGCCCAGATACCTGTTGCGACTGGACAGTGCCAGTCCATCCGATTCACGGACCGTGTCGACACCGAGAATCTCGATCGGGAAATTGAGGTCCCCCACCATCCTGCGGATGAGCGCAAGTTGCTGTAGATCCTTTCGACCGAAGACTGCCACAGCAGGTTGGATGATATTGAACAGTTTTGCAACGACTGTAAGAACGCCGGCAAAATGGCCCGGTCGAACGGCACCCTCGAACAGATTGGCGAACGGATGTGGCGCGACTGTGGTGGTTTCTGCCCCTGCGTACATCTCATCCACACCAGGAGCGAAAAGAAACGATGCTCCACGCCTGGCGAGGCTCGCCTTGTCGTCTTCGAGCGTGCGCGGATACTTCGCGAGATCTTCCTTCGGTCCGAATTGCAGCGGATTTACAAAGACGCTTGCGACAACGATATCAGCCGTTTCACTCGCGATATCGATCAACCGTAGATGCCCCTCGTGCAGCGCGCCCATCGTCGGCACAAGGGCTATTCGCACACCCGCATTCCGGCTCTCCGCGAGACGCGCACGAATTCCGGCGATCGTTGTTTCCGTGAACACCGTGAATCCCTAGAAGCTGTGTTCTGACGACGGATATTTGCGCTGCCGTACATCGTCGCCATACGCGCGCACGGCGTCGCGTACCGTCTCGGACAGGTTCGCGTATTTCTTCAGGAATTTCGGCGTGAATTCCTCGTTGAGTCCAAGCAGATCGGGAAGTACGAGCACCTGGCCATCGCAGCCGATTCCCGCACCGATCCCGATTGTCGGAGCACTTATGCTCGCGGTGATTCGCGCAGCGAGTTCGGCTGGGATCAATTCGAGCACCACTGCAAATGCACCCGCGTCGTCCAGCCGTTTCGCCTCCTGAACCAGACGCTCGGCGTCCCGGGCCTCGCGCCCCTGCACACGGACGCCGATTGCATTCACGGACTGCGGGGTGAATCCGAGGTGGCCCATCACCGGAATACCGACCTCGACCAGACGAGAGACTGTTTCCGCGATCCGCTCGCTGCCGCCCTCGATCTTGACAGCCTGCGCGCCGGTTTCCGTGAGAAGCCGCCCGCAATTGGCAAGCGCCTGTTCACTGCTGATCTGGTAGCTCATGAACGGCATGTCGACGGTGACGAGAGCGCGGGAAACACCACGACACACGGCAGATCCGTGGTGGATCATGTTCTCCAGCGTAACCTGGAGCGTTGACTTGAAACCAGCCACGACGTTGCCGAGTGAATCGCCGACGAGTACGACGTCGACACCAGCCTGATCGACCAGCCGACCAAACAGGACATCGTACGCCGTCACGACGACGATCGGCTCTTTGCCCTTTTTCTCCCTGATGTCGCGTACCGTCAGGCCACGCGATGTCGGCACACTGCTCAAGTCATCACCTCAGCAAGCTCTGCGAGCTCGCGTTGCCAGAAGTCGCGGTTATCGATCTCGCCGTGCGGCACTCGTAGCTCCGGAGAATTCCACGTGGTGTGCCCATACTTGACGATGTCCAAATCTATCGTGCGCGGACCCCAGCGGGCTGTTCTGACCCGTCCGCCCTGCGCTTCTATCGTACGTAGCGCGTCAAGAAGTGCGGTTGGGGCCAGAGAGGTTACGAGCGCGATCATCTGATTGAGATACGGGCCCTGCGCAACTGGCCCGAGCGGCGCGGTCTCCTCGATCGAGGACTCGGCCATGATCACGACGCCTGGAATCGCGGCGATTCTGGAGCGCGCCTCAGCAAGATGACCTTCCCGGTCTCCGATATTGCTGCCTAATGCCACGAAAGCAGTATCATCCATTGCGTTCACGCGTGATCGACACCTGAGCAAAATCAACAGGTCCAGGAAGCGGCACATGAGGCTTCCGAACCGACACGGTAGCGGTACGGACTCCCTTCACCAGAAGCGCTGCAGATGCGATGCGATCCGCGGCTTCTTCGAGGTAGGATATGTGCGGCGTCGCCATCACCTCTGCCACCGCTGCGTAAAGCGCGACATAGTCCACGACG
>Ga0164241_10006862_pt1 | contig 10321 bp, 7 predicted proteins | sample OricomyardsoilBY_FD_108780 | JGI IMG/M metagenome (GOLD analysis project Ga0164241, IMG submission 108780) | Backyard soil microbial communities from Emeryville, California, USA - Original compost - Back yard soil (BY) | ecosystem: Environmental > Terrestrial > Soil > Unclassified | place: USA... | reverse complement strand
TATTTTATTATAATCCGCTCCGACCAACTTTGCGGTTCCGGCTTCAATTGCTTCAGGGCGTTCAGTAGTATCGCGCATAACCAATACCGGCTTACCCAGGCTGGGTGCTTCTTCCTGCACACCACCTGAATCAGTTACTATAAAGTAAGACTGCTTCATGGCATATACAAAATCCGGGTAGCTAAGCGGCCTTATCAAATGGATATTAGAAATACCATTTAAAAGTTCGTTTACTGGTTCCTGAACATTTGGATTTAAATGAACAGGGTAGATAATTTCTATCTCAGGATGTTTGTGCGCAACTTCTTTAAGCGCTTTACAAATATTAATAAACCCACCACCAAAGTTCTCTCTTCTGTGACCAGTTACTAAAATAATTTTTTTAGGTTCAACAAAAATATTTCTAATAGTTTCGTTAGAAACTTCGTCACTAAACAACGTCACCCGATCTTTCGCAAACAACAAAGAATCAATGACGGTGTTGCCGGTTACAATTATTTTAGCATCGTTTATTCCTTCATTCAAAAGGTTTTGCCGGTTGATTGGGGTTGCAGAAAAATTGTAATCTACCAGCTTACTTACCAAAATCCTGTTGGCCTCCTCCGGGTAAGGCGATTGCAAATTTCCCGTTCTTAATCCGGCTTCTACGTGTCCTATTTTTATTCCTGCATAAAAAGCCGCGAGGCTGGAAGCCATACAGGTAGTTGTATCTCCATGAACCAAAATCACATCCGGGTGGTAGGATTTAAATAATTCGCGCAATCCCTTTAAAACTTCACAGGTAATATCGGTTAGGTCCTGCCCAACTTTCATAATATCCAGATCAAAATCCGCTTTAATTTCAAAAAAATCCAGTACCTGATCCAGCATCTCGCGATGTTGAGCTGTCACGCATATTTTGTGCTCAATTCCGTTTGTGATTGATAATTTGCGACAGAGCATTACCATCTTAATTGCTTCCGGACGCGTACCAAATATGGTGACAACTTTTTTCAAACTTTAAAATGCTTTTGCAAAATCAGTCCAATTAAATTTATGTAACTCCCGACTATTTTTCTCTCCCGTTTCTATTAATTCAGTTACAGTCATATTTTTCAAAATTTCAAAAGACTCCTCCAACGATTCTGCGTATAATAACTTTTCTTGATTTGCCAATCTTTCTTTTAAAACGCCCATCGCGGGTGCTATCACTGCTTTTTTAAAACTCATTGCTAAAATAACAGATCCGGAGTTCTCTATTTTTTTAAATGGAAGTGCTACTACATCTGCGGCATTAAAAAAATATTGCAGTTCACCATTTTCTATAAACCGATCAAAAAGCACAATTTGCTCATTTAAGGATTTTTTAATGGTTTCAAAATAATCGGGATCCATCACTTTTCCTGCAATCACTAACGTTGCCCTTGCGTCAAAAGATTTTTTGAAGCAATCAATCAGATTATCAATTCCCTTATACGGTTTTATAAAACCCATGTATAATAACACCATTATATCCTCAGGGATATTTAAAAAAATTTTCGCTTCGCTCCGGCTAATTTTGTTGGGATAATAATCAACATAAGAACCCTCGGGAATTATTTTAAATTTACTCTCCTTACATTTCAATTCAGCAACAGCAGCAGGCAAACTAATTCGTGAAAAAAGCCGTATCCATTTCGTATTTTTTGCAAGAAATCTTCTACAAACCCGATGAATCTTTAAATATTTAGAATCGTGCGGAATGATGTTATGCGGAGTCCATACTAATTTACAATTAAAAATAAACCGCACGATATATACCTGGAACATAAAAAACGGAACATTCAATAACGTCATCCATAAACTCCTTCTGTAATAATAAGAAGTTTCCCAATCGAAATGAATATAATCAGGTTTTTGTAAAACCGCTGTTCTTAAAATCCCAAAAAAACGGTCATCAATTCCATTTTTCACAATTAGCCGGGGATCCGCCTCCAATCCTTTCATCATTAAAAATTGATAAGGGTTTTGAATACTTGCAACAGGGAGACAAGAAATTTTGATTGGCTTTTTCACAAATTTTATCAAAAAAACATTTAATGGAATACTTTGTCAATAGCTATTCTTTTATAAAATTTCAATTTCTCTTTAAATCCATTTTTATTAAATGGAATATTCAGTAATTCATAAGAATTTTTGAAAATATAATCGAGATGAAAGCCCTTAATTTCCATCATTGTTTTAGGAATCGAAATCATGAGATTGATGACTTGTATAGAATTTCCAACGTGAATAGAAGTTGAATCATTCAAATCCAGCCCTAATTCGATATAAGAAAGCCATCCACTAATTCTTTGGTCTAAATAAAATTGCTTTAAATAGTTCACATCATTTTTATGTTCATAATAAAGTTGAAAATATTTTTTTAATGAATTAAGTTGGAATTTTCTAAAATCATTTAGAGAATATAAAGCGGTTTTATAATCAATTTCTTCCTGAATAAACGGCTTGATCCTATCTCCTAGATGTGCGGGGCTAAGGCCTGCCAATTCTAACATTCCGCCTCTTAAACAAACATCATCTTTAGAAAACCCATCCCATTGCCCCCTTGCATAAAAGTCTGAGTCTGCATCTAATACATGTCCACCATTTTGTTTTTCATAATTACGAAGCAGTGATTTGTTTAATTTCTTCCGATTAATTAATTTATTAGAAGGATTAATTTTAGAGGGAATCTCTCTATCAGATGTTTTTATTGAAGGAAAATTGTGAGTATATGTCTCTATTCCACCACTTAATACTTTTTTACAAATAGCAAATATCAATCGTGAATCGTACCCCGAAGATAACGCTACATTTATCCGATAAAATTTTGAGATGTATTTTACTTCATTTTCAAAGGCCCGAGCTAGTCGCGAATAGATCTCATCATATTGCAAGCTTCTAAAATCTTCAATATAAGGAGATATATAATTGATATGTATTGTGGAATTTTCCAAAACTACATATTCACCGGGCAATGCTTTCAATACATTTTCGAATCTGGTTCCTGGTGTAAGGAACCAATTATAATAATATTTATGAGAGAGCGGATCCTTGATAGTCGCTTCTTTGTGACCGGTAGCTAATTCAGGGCTACTGGCGATCATATTTTCAGTTCGATTATAAAAAAGCGCTTTCAAAGATGCACAATCCGCGATAACCTGGTTGTCCATAATGAGTATCCATCTGCCACCCCAATATCTTGTCAATTGACCGATGTCCTTACTGTTATTATTTATAATTTCGTCAAAAGGCTCCACCAGGGAATCTTTTATTTGAGTCGCAAAACCAATAAGAATCGCCATCTTACCATCAATTGTTTTTGCCTTACGGATCAACAATTTTTTGCAGTAATTAAGATACCAACTCTCATTTATAGATATAAAGTTCCAATTTTCATCTATTAATATTTTGGTTTTACTTATTATAAATTGTTTTTGATAAATCATTAATTTATAAATTGCAAGTTAGGGCTGAATTGCTATCTAAAAAATTGCCTCGTTGAGGGATTATACTTCAAACCTGATCTCCGGTAACCGATAACTTTTGCCGGAACTCCGGCTACAATCGACATGGATACCACCTTTTTAGTAACGATGCTTCCAGAAGCAACGACTGCACCTCTTTCAATTTTTACGCCTGGTAGGATTGTCACTCTTGAAGCAATCCACGCGTAATCTTCTATGATGACATCGCCTGGTACCGTCTCATGGGCATCTGAATTTGGATCATGTTCAAGTGTCCATATATTCGTTTCATATCCAATATCCACATTATTACCAATAATAATCTTACCGCCACGGCCATCAAACATAACTTTTTGATTTATAGAATTACTATTCCCAAATTGAATGTTATGCGGATTTAAAAACTTTGTGTACATCCTTATAAAATTGCCATTGCCGATTTTTACCCCATAAAATTTTAAAGCAAAAATCCTAATTGTATGCGAGGGCAAATAAGTAATAAAATGATTTAACAAATACAACTTAAAATAGAAAAAAAACATTTTTATCTTTTTCATTTTCCTGTAACAATTGATGATTCAACAAATTGCATGATTCTAGCACGCTCCTTTCTACAAGAAACCTATTTTAAATGCCGGAAAAATAACAATAAGAACTCGGTCACTATAATGCTTTAGATGCTCATTCTTTCTTTTTCATCAGATGAATGTAAAAGCTTTGAATTTTTTGAATTTCCGGAATCTTGAAATCTTTCTATTATTTTTAATATCAAATTAGTTTACTAATTTTAGTGAAAACTCTTTTGGTGAAACCAAGATATCTAATTCTGTATTTTGATTTTGTCTTACTCTGTGCAATAATATTTTTAATAATCAGTATTTCAACTTGTATATTTTTCCAGAATTTATTTTCTGAAATTTTATTAAAATATCTTAATGATTCAATTTTATTGGTGAACGTTTCTATCGTCAAAGGTTTAGCAATCTGGCTTACACCTCCGTGATGTTTTCTATAAACACTCATCACCTCTTTCATACGATAAAGAAGTCCATCTAAAGACAATAATTGAACCAGGAGGTGGTCACCTGCAAAAGGAATAAATTGAGTATCTAAGAACTTTATGAAAGATTTCTTTCGAAAGACAATTGAAGCAGTGGGGCAAAAATGCCTGTTTCGTAATGTGTATTTCGTCGAAAAAGTTTGCTGTTGCAAACCAGGTTGATAGAACAGTTTTGATGTGTTGTTTTTCTGATTAATAATCAAGGCATCATGGCATACCATTGAATAACCTGTATTTTTTTCTAGAAAATCCCATTGCTTTTGCAATTTGTAGGGATCAATCCAGTAATCATCTCCCTCACAAAATGCAATATATTCTCCTCTGCTGTGTATAATCGCGTCAATAAAATTTTTAGTTGCACCGTAGTTAGAATCACGATTCACATATTTTATGACATGGTTTTTGGGATGGCTATTTACTATCCGTTGCACTACCTGATCTGTGCCGTCATATGAATGGTCGTTGGCTATAATTAATTCATACTCAAAATCACATTCCTGCATCAATACACCGTTAATAGCTTCCTCAATATATTTTTCCTGATTGAAAGTAATGATAATAACACTAACCTTTGGCTCAAAGACCATTTACTAAAAAATATTGCAATTTAATAAATTATGTAAATTTTAAATGACCTTTTAATTTGAAAATAATGGGCTTTACAACAGAAAGCACCTTTTGGTAAATTTCCTTGTGGCGAAAAAATAATAACAGAAAACCAAAAGAAATCGCAACCACAAATTTTAATACTAAAAGCATTAAAACAGAAGTCTCGGATCTTAAAAAATAATTTAAAGAAAGGGATATTCCAATAAAAAACAGGGAGGAAAAAATAATCGAACTAAGCTTTCGAAAATCAATTGTTTTAGAGAATACAATCCCGGATTTTGCGGAAATCCATAAGGATCCCAGCGCCAGAAAACTTGTATTTAAGAATACCACTAGCGATAAACCAGCCCATCCCAAAGGGATTATCACTAAATAAGATAAAATACCAGACGCCATTTGCATCACAATCCAAAAGCGATACAACTCTTTCCCTTTATCCAAACTTATGGTGACCCTTCTGTAAATACTGCCGACTGCGGAGACTGTAAATCCAATAAAATTTATAATCAGCATCCAATACCCAATATCCAGAAAATAATCGCTGACTGCTTTTGATTTCCAAAGTAGATCTATGATTTCCCGCCCCAGAATAATTACAAAACAGGTAAGCGATGCGCCCAGCACAAAGGAATATAAAACCGGATCTTTCATTTTCACCTCCAACTCTTTTTTACCTGAAGCCACATGTCCTGAAAAAAGCGAAAAAAATACGGTTGAAAGAGGTGTCAATAAAATGCCGCTCGCCTTTGAACTTATTTGTTGTACATATTTGAAGATGGCATAAGTACCTTGCGGCAATAACGTAGCCATGGCAGTAAACACCATGCTGTATACCTGGGTAGTAACTACATAACCCGACGTAGTGAACATTAATTTAAAAAAAGACTTTGCATCAAAAGTAGATTCATTCCATATTAATGAATATTTAATGCCGATTCTTTTTACGAATACCAGGGTAATTGCAAATTCGATCAACTTCCCTATAAATAAAGTAATTACCAGGATCCATACACCAAAAGTTTTATAAAATAAAATAAGTAGTGCTAAAGAAATAATGCTATTTAGAATAGCTGCCCATTCCACCCTACCGAAAATTTTTTCCGCGTTTAATGTTACGTCTACGAATGAATTAATGAACTGCAATTCCAGGAAAATTAAAAAAACTCTAAACATTTTTACACAAAGAGCTATATCGGCTTCTGAAAACCCAGGCGCCATCAATGCAACAATGTAGGGCGAAAGAAAATAGAAAAAAATTAGTAGTATCGAAAAAAAGACTGTGAATCGATTAATTAAAACGGAAAATGCCCGGTGGGCAGCCGCCTTTCCGTGGTTAGCTCTAATTGATAAATACACCGGTAAAAAAAGTTCGCAGAGTTGACCGCTTTGCGTAAGGGAAGTAATCATATAAACTACCGTCGTCGCCACAAAAAATACTTCGACCCCGCGAGATGTTCCAAAAAAACGAACTTGCAAAACAGAATAGGCAAGGCCAAAAACTGCATACACAATTCGTAAACCTGAAAGCCCTAGTATCTTTTTAAAATACATTAAATCAATTTGAAAATGATAAAGTTGCCCTCCTTAGAAAGAGGTATAGTTTATTTAATCAGTATACACACAAATTATTCGAATTTGTATTTTATTTTCCGAACTGAATTGTAACGATGCGTTATCATATCACTTTTTTATAGTAGAAGAAATCCTTCTTAGTTGATAATGAAGCAAATTCTTTCTCAGGAATGATTTGTAGGTATTCTTAACGAAATATGACAAGCCACAATAGGCTTTACCGGCTGCTTGTAAATATCCTGTTTTATTTATAAACTCCCAGTGAAGTCGTACAACCTCGCCCCTGATCTGGCGGGCTTTTGTATTCAATTCGTTCTGATCATGAAAGGCGCGGACCATTTTAAAATTATTCCTAAAATATACCGCTGCCTTTCCGTTCCCATCCAAATAGGCCCCGATGTGCATTTGCGATCTTACGGGAACAGTAAAAACCTTAAGATATTTTGAGAGAAAAGACTCCCGCTGCAAATTAATAACATCGATGAACGGATGTAGATAATCAGAATCATTCTCAATGCCAATCATCCCCGTTTTTGAACTTACCATCCACCCCTTCTTTAAATTTTCGCCTACAATTTCCCGGGTAACTTTATTAGAAATTTCTGTTATTGTTATACTAAGTATGTTTATAAACATTTCAAATAAATAAGGTAAATTCTCTAACGAATCATTCGAATCAATTACATCGCTTCTTAACTTTTCTATTTGAGCTATTAATAAATTATTTTCTGCTTCATTAATAATTTTAAGGTCTAGAGCAATTTTGACTGAATGCCTCATTGTACTTATGAAAAGTATAATATTTCGCAAATTAACTGAGCGACTTAATAAAGTACCGGCGACTGAATCAAGGGAGAAAATAGCATATTCCAATGCTAAAAATTCTTTACACTTATCCGCTAATTCCTTAGAAAGATTGCCGCCTAATGTTTTCCCTTTTAAAACATTTTGTTGATCTATATAAAAATAGGCCTCTGCGTTTCTGGCAATACTTTCCGGTATTGCAAAAATATCATGCGATATTATTTCAGCGTCTTTATGCCATTTAGAGAGTTCTCTCAAACTGATGTCGGCCCAACCGGGAAAAGGCATATCATCTTTTAAGGTAACCATTAGGTCAATGTCACTAATTCCCGGTTTAGTAAAACTTCCAATTTGAACAATAGACGATACTTGTTCTATTTTGCCAACTTCGCTCACATAGTTATCAATAATCTCTTCATAGGAAGATAACGGCACTGAGCAAATACTTCCTGTTATCGGTGGAATTTTAATCATTCGAAATTAAACCTTCAGTTTCTTTGATTAATGCCTGCAACGATTCTGAAAATCGGGTATCATTAAAAACAGAAATATTAGGAAAACTAATTGCTTTTATTAAACCCACATCGGGTTTCTCCGTAACCGAATTCCTCAAATTTTCATATTGTTTAAAAAACGCTGAGCCAGGCCACGCCAGTCTAATCTCTGATGCTCTGTCAATACAGTGCCAGGCTTTTTGAGAAACCATTTTGCGTACCATATCAAAAGAATCTCTTTTATAAACATAATAGCCTTCACTCCCCAAAATAAGGGTAGGCAAAAGTAATAGTTGGGAAAGAAAAAATTTCCACTCCCATAAACCAACTAACTTATAATCCCTGCCAAGAAACTCTTTCATAGCCAACAGTGTGCTTTTCACAGCATAAAACGAACTTATGTTTTCCTTTAATACCCCTTTGATTTTTAAAATATAAGATTCATCTGTAAAACATTTTGCTTTGCTTAAAACCTCGACCGGAAGGTCCATCTGCCAATAAAAATCGAAGGTGTTTTTATCAATCATAAAAATGCCATGATGTTGCAAGGGATCAACCTGTAGTAAAAAAACTTCAATTTCCTCTTTAATTTTTAAAACTTCTATTGAATAAGGCTCATAGAAAATAACCAGGTCAACATCTGAATAGTTAGTGATCTGGCCATCTGCAAAACTTCCCTGCAAAATTAAATCAGCGCTATATGGCAATAGCCTTGTATGATATGATCTCAAATTCTCAAACCACCAGGGCTTCAATTCACAATGGTTAACTGTATCAATTTGTATTGCTAAAATGGGTTTAATCAATTCATTTTTCTTTGCAATTTTTTTTATCGTATGATTCAGCAATGAATAAATTTTCTTTTCTTCTAACCAAAAACTTTTGATTCTTTTTGTGGCAATAAAAACTTCCAATCTAAATTTGATAAAAGACTTGAAAGGCCATTTGGCTTTTATAAGAATTTTTCGGTCAATTCTTCTTCTTAATTTGAGACAAACATATAAGTGGCTTTCGAAAGACATTAAAAACTTGGAGATGGATTTTGGATTTTTATTTATGCTTCAGTCAAAAACGCTTTCCTTTTTATAATTGAATCAATAATATCTTCAAAATAATCAATTTTAAACAATTCACTGATTGAATTAAATCGCCAGAAGTTCACACCTCGCTTTTCATCCAGGTTAAAAACTTCGAAGGGAACCTGGTATCTTTCAAATAGCAAAAAGGCGTAACGCTCAGCCAATATTTTTGACCTTTCAGTTTCTACATTTTCCTTTTTAAACTGACTCAGGTAATCAAAATAAGCGTCTTTTGAATTTAAATCTATTGTAAAACCTCGTCCTCTGAAATGCGTTTTAGATACAACGATTGAGGGAATACCCAATAACGGAAGTTCCATGCCGGCGGTAGTTGTATGCACCAGTCCGAGGTCAGTTACTTCATAAATAGACCATGAATTAACCTTTTCATCCGGTTTTATCATGCGGACATTTGCCGGCAGCGCAGGAAACCTGTTGGTGATCAACTCCGCAAATGGCTGATTGGTTCCGATCACCACTTCGGCAGGATGTATTTTTACAATTAACTGTTTTTCCGGATGTGACGCAAACCATTCTATTGTCTCAAATACCCATTCTATGGCATTGGCAAAAGCTATTTCTCTTTGTGCGCTTGCTGCATCCCACAGTACATTTGTAAACAATGTGTAGGTGGCCTTGCCGGAGTCAAGATTAAACCGTTGTAGTGTTTTTTCCCTTTCCTCTAATGGGCCAAAATTATATACCATTAAGTCTTCAGTATGCGATATTCTTGTTTTCAGATAACGGTTTATTTTTAGATGTTGCTCTTCATCTAAAGGGATATCTTTCACTTTTTCCCATTCTTCCGATACATCCCACCAATCGCTGGTCATATTCCAATTAAATTTCTGAGTGCGGGCTTTCTTGCCTCTTCCATAGGTAACAATTGGAATTCCAGCCTTATTGATTATTTCGAACGCAGGCCCCCATGTCGGATAGATCCCGTGACTCATAATAACCCTGTCTGGCCCCTGACTCACCAGGTAATCGCCAATGAGTGCCGACAAACGTGCTGCGTCTTTTAGCAAGTGTTCTTTTTCTTTCAGCATGGGCAATTTCTCGTCAAGAATTCCGACCTTGTAATGCTTCAATAAACCCGCTTCTATAATTGATTTGAAATCATTAATATTTCTTTGTTCACTGATGTTTATGATTTCAGAAACGCCTAAAACCTTAAAGCCGCAGGCGTTTATATATTTTTTGCCAAAATTATAAGACCTCGCACTTAACTCCTCC
>Ga0164241_10006861_pt1 | contig 10321 bp, 7 predicted proteins | sample OricomyardsoilBY_FD_108780 | JGI IMG/M metagenome (GOLD analysis project Ga0164241, IMG submission 108780) | Backyard soil microbial communities from Emeryville, California, USA - Original compost - Back yard soil (BY) | ecosystem: Environmental > Terrestrial > Soil > Unclassified | place: USA... | reverse complement strand
GCCCGATCAGCCAAACGCCACAAACAAGAAATATCCTCGCGAAGGCAGGCGTGCGCGAATATTGCGTGTGCATCGGACTTACTTTTTACCGCGCAGCCGCAGCGAGTTGCTGATGACCGAGACGGACGAGAAGCTCATCGCAAGTGCGGCGATCAACGGTGACAGCAGGAGCCCGGTAGCTGGATACAGCACGCCGGCGGCGATCGGAATGCCGAGCGCGTTGTATCCAAAGGCGAACCCGAGGTTTTGCCAGATGTTTCGGACGGTGGCGCGGCTCAACTGACGCGCGCGCACGATGGCGTTGAGGTCGCCTTTGACCAGCGTCACCTGCGCGCTCTCCATCGCGATGTCTGTTCCCGTGCCCATCGCTATGCCAACGTGGGCGCGCGCCAGCGCCGGCGCATCGTTGATTCCATCGCCGGCCATGGCCACTTTGCGGCCTTCCTTCTGTAGCTTTTCCACGATGCGGGCCTTATCGGCGGGCTGCACTTCAGCGATGACTTCGTCGATCTCCAGAGTCTTGGCGACCGCTTCTGCCGTACCTCGGGCGTCGCCGGTCAGCATGACGATGCGCAGACCATCCGCCCGCAGCGCCTTCAGTGCGGAAGGCGTGGTGTCCTTAATGGGGTCGCCGACCGCGATGGCGCCGGCGAGATTCCCATCCACTGCGATGAACATCACGGTGCGCCCAGCGGCTCGCTGCGCATCGACTTCCGCCCGAACGCTTTCGACGGACGCACCGACGTCTTTCATGAGTGCCGCATTGCCAAGCGCAAGCTTCCTGCTCCCCTGCTTGCCTGTGACACCCTTTCCCGTTGCGGACTGGAAGTCTGTCACCTCGATCGCGCCTATCTTTCTTTGCGTGGCGCCATCGACGATGGCGCGCGCCAACGGATGTTCGCTCGACTTTTCCAGCGCGGCCGCGAGTGCCAATATTTCGTCTTCCGTCCACGGTGCGACGGTGATCACCTGATGCAGCGCGGGTTTACCAACGGTCAACGTGCCCGTCTTGTCGATGACCAGCGTATCGATCTCGCGCAGGGATTCAATCGCTTCCGCATCGCGAAACAGCACGCCAAGCTGCGCACCACGGCCGCTTGCCACCATGATCGAGATGGGAGTCGCGAGCCCCAGTGCGCAAGGGCAAGCAATGATCAACACCGCGACCGCATTCACCAACGCATAGGCGAGCCGCGGCTCAGGACCCACGAACCACCAGGTGAGGAAGGTCGCGACGGCAATCACGACAACCGCCGGCACGAACCACTTTGAGACCACGTCAGCCAGGCGCTGCAGCGGCGCGCGACTTCTCTGCGCCTGTGCGACGAGCGACACGATCTGGGAAAGCAAACTATCCGCGCCGACGCGCTCCGCGGCGACCACCACCGAGCCGGTCTGATTGAGCGTGGCGCCCACCACCCGGTCGCCGGGACCCTTGTCGACCGGCAAGGGCTCACCCGTGAGCATCGATTCGTCGAAGGTGGATCGCCCCTCGACGATCCGCCCATCCACCGGCACCTTCTCACCCGGGCGCACGCGCACACGATCACCCACGAGAAGCGCATCGAGTGCTACGTCTTCGTCAGTACCATCGGCGCGCACGCGCCGTGCGGTCTTCGGCGCGAGACCGAGGAGCTGGCGAATCGCGAGACTCGTGCGGCCGCGAGCGCCGAGCTCCAGCCACTCGCCCAACAAGACGAGCGCAACGATGGCCGCGGCTACTTCGAAGTAGACGCCGACCATGCCATGCGCATCACGCATTTCCGGCGGAAAAGCAGCGGGTGAAAAGGTAGCGAACAGGCTGTAGATGTACGAGACGAGCACCCCAAGTCCAATCAGCGTGTACATGTTAGGCGAGCGATTGACGACGCCGCGCCAGCCACGCCGGTAATAGTCGGCGGCGGCCCACAGGATGACCGGCGCGGTCAGCAGCAGCTCCGCATACCTCAGTGCCGCGGCGGCGGCATCCGACAAATGCATGTCCAGCAAGTGCGGGAGCATGGCGATCGCCACCACCGGCAGGCTCAAAGCCGCAGATATCCAGAACTTCTTCTTCACCGCTCGCAGCTCGGTGTCGTCTTCCACCGCCGTTGGCATCAGTGGCTCGAGCGCCATCCCGCAGATGGGGCACGAGCCCGGACCCGTTTGACGAATTTGCGGGTGCATCGGGCACGTGTAGATGGTGCCCGTGGCGGCATTGACTTCAGTCGCAACCTTGACTACCGGCCCTTTTACGTAGCTAGTTGGGCTGCGCTCGAATTTCTCGCGGCAGCCAGACGAGCAAAAATGGTAGTCATGCCCCGCGTGTTGGGCGTGATGCGGGGAGTCCTCGCTGACATTCATTCCGCACACCGGGTCCGTGTGCTGGGCCAACTTATGCGCGTCATCGTGTTTCATTCAATTTCTTCCGTTGCCAGCGCGTTGAGGATGGGGCAATCGTTTGCCTGCCCATGACCAGGACACGCCGTTACCAGCTCCGCAAGGCCGGTTCGGATTCGCTGCAGCGCCAGTATCTTTTGCTCGACTTCAGCGAGCTTCTTTTCCGCTGCGCGTTTCACTCGTGCGACGTCGCGTTGCTTCGACAAACCGAGCAGCTCACGAACGTCCTTCAGCGTGAATCCAAGAGTCTGCGCACGACGAATGAAACGCAGTCGGGACAACTGCAGCTCGCTGTAGCGGCGATACCCGGAGGCGAGCCGTCCTTGAGGGGCAAGCAGCCCGCTCTTCTCGTAGTAGCGAATGGTGTCGATGCCGACGCCGGCGCGCTTGGCAAGCGCACCGATTCCAATTGAGTCCATGCAATTCTCCATGCGAGCCGCATCATAAAGTCTGGAGCACGCTCCAGAGTCAAGCCTGTGCGGGCTTCTACGTATTCAGGATGTAGTGAAACGGATAGGCGCTCCGTGGCCAACGCGAGAAAGTCGAGACAGCCCGTCTTCGGGCAGTTGGAGACCGCGTCATGGACAACCACACAACAGCGCGCCGCAGCAACGATCAGCTGGTGCGCTGGACTATCTGGTCTCTGGGCGCCGCGGCACTTGCATACTTGATCATCGAGCATCGGCCCCACCTGCTCGGATGGTTGCCATATCTCATTATTCTCGCGTGCCCACTCATGCATCTGTTCATGCACCGTGGGCACCACCACGCCAGCACTTCAACCGATCGAACGCCGAAGCGCAACGATGCCGGTGCCGATGCATCCCCTTAGTTAGGTCCGCTGACTCTATCAGCGAAACGTGTTGCAGATTTATTGTCGCCAGACGCGCGCATCGCGCTTGAGCACCATAGTTTCGTTCGTGATGATGTCGACGGGGTTGGACCATGAATGTTGTGGCGGCTGATGCGAGGCCGCTCATACATCATCTCCGAATTGCGGCGGGCGGGTTTCCCAGGAGGCTGCTATGACCTTCAAGGGAATAGTGTCTGGTCGCAAAGGTCAACTGCGTAAACAAACGGTAGCCCTGGGATCCGTCACGCAGCTCTCGTCCTGCGTATGCACAAGATAGACCGGCGCAAACCCGCCGCCAATGGTGCGACAATTTGTGGTCTGCCCCTGGTACAAGCGCGCGGCAATCAACTGTGTCTTGCCGTCGTAGACGTAGTTGCGAACATCAAGTTTGAAAACGGCCCGATCTGTTTCGGTTCCGCGGGATCGTTCGCTCGGCGGGATCAGCACCTGCGCAACATAGTCGCTGCGCATGACCTCGGCGAACACTCGCCGCGTCATCTTGTCACCGCGATACGAGCCGCGACTGCCGAACCCTTGTGCAGGTTTGAAGAACCAGCGCTTACGATCAGCCCACCAACGCTCCTCCTCGCCGTGCGGGCAAACCGTGCGAGGAATGTGATGTAGAAGCAATTCGATAGTGTCGTCAGCGACACCCATGGCGCGAAGTTCGCGCTCGTCGGTCAAGGGCACGAGATTCCGTTTATCAGAGTAGAGAGCGTGCGCGTGTGGATGCGGTGTGATCACAGCCACGTCGGCCGCATAGGCTTGCGCCAACGCCGCGTGCGCAGGAGCATCGAAGTAGAAATCAGTCAGGCGGTTGTACACCATGTCGATGCGCTGACCGTCATGCCACAAGGAGCCGCGATCACAGGACAATTGATCCGCCTCTGCCACGACTGCCGGTACGCCCCGATTTTCGAAGAGCCGCTGAAAGAGCAGGAACTCAGGCAACAGGTACTGGCTCGACGGGTCGTCGTCAACGATTGCGATGCGTTCGAGTGGGTGGTCGCCGCGGGCGAGGCGCCACTCGTTCACAAACATCTGGAACAGATCGTCCTCGAGCTGGTCGGCGCTCAGCCGTTGCTTGAGATAGTCCGCCACTTCCGGACAGCACGCTTGCTGCGCGCGGCGCATTGCCACGTTGAGCAACGCGCCACCCGCGTTGGTGTTGATCTCAATAAGCATCGGGCCGCTTTCGGAGAGGTGAAAGTCATAACCCATGAACACACCGCGGGTTGCAGGCGCTACCTGCGCGATCGCTGGGGCACGCGCCAGTGCAGACTCCCGATATGCAGGGAGCTTGACCACGGATTCCACGGCATCGATAACGCGTTGCATTTGCCCCGCGTGCTCCGCAGAGATAAACACCGGTAGATCGGAAAACAGATGAGGATTCGTCGTGACGATCGGCTGCGCCAAACCGCGATTCGCTAAGTCGTCTTCGAGCCATCGGTGCAGCGCAGGAACATCGGTGCCTACACATCGGCACTCACGATTCAGTCGTTCCGCAACGGAAGGCTCCGCAATTTCTCCGGGCAACATAGCAATCCTTGGCATACGTAATACTGAGGCATTGGCAGGCCCCCCGATCGCCATTTCCTGCAGATCGCTATCGAGGATGGCGATATTTGGCGGGTGCGCTGCCGCTGCGACGAGCTGTCCTACAACGCCGTTCACTGGCAGCGCCGCCTGTCCGTCCAAAAACTATAGCCGCACGATTGTCGACAGTGCGTGCGCTTACGTACAGACGCTGCACCCCGCCGAGCGTACGGTGATAACCCGAGACTGCGCACGTACGCCGCTCAAGCTTTGAGTAGCGTCATGCATTTTCTCAACACTGTTAAAGGATGGGAAAATGATCAGCACGAAACACATTCTCGCGACGACCTGCGCCACGCTACTCCTGATGCTCGGCGGAACATCCACCGTTTTGGCTGCGGCAGAACAGCCAGCGATGACTGCGGATCACGCGACGCAAGCTCAGTTCTACACGCAGCAAGCCGCTGACTTCCGCAAAAATGCGGCGTCGCATCGCCAGCAGGCGAAGCAGGATCACGGCAAGAGCAATTCAACTCATGCGTCGATGGCGAGTCACTGCAATCGAATCGCCGACAGCCTCGAAGCCGCCGCGAAAGACAGTGACGAACTGGCCGTTCAACATCGCGCGCTTGAGAAGTCAGATAAATAGCCTGACGATCCGCCGCCATAGATGACTTCATGCCTGCGTCGCAGGGGTCGGTGCGACCCCTGCGCGGTGGTGCGCTAAATCGCCAAGCGTCGACCGGAACTGGACCGAAGGACAACTTTGCATGCAGGCGATGTCGTAAGCGACTGATCGGCGAGTTCGAGCCTCTGCCTATTTCGTGAACGAAAGGACGACCAACGACAATGCGGGCGCTCCGGTCGTCCCCACTTTGTTAGCGTTCATGAACCTCCAAAGCGTGGCTCATTGTTTGCGCACTCACCTCTATTCTTTCACCTGACGACTCGACCAATGGATATGGGTGACGCGCCAGCCTTGCGGACTCCTTTTGAGGACCATCGTCTCCGTGGTTACCAGGTGTGTCGGCTTGGCACCGTTGGGTTCGAGCTCTGTTTCCGTGGCGATCCAGGCAAGGTCGCCGATGGCGTTTCCGCTGCGCGAAAGCACACGCACACTGGCATTCCTAAGAAATGCCGCGTCGGCGTTGAGATGGTGCGAGGCGTATTCAGACCGCGAGCTTTCAACACCGCCGCTCTCATAGATGAGCACCGCGGGGTCAAGCCACGCCGCGGCGCTCTTCGTGTCGCCTGCAGCGAGAGCCTTCTGGAAGCTATCTACCGCGGAGGCCGCACTCGCCGCCGCCGGCGGTAGCTTCGAGTCTTGTGGCTTGTGCTCATCCGCGCCGTGTTCGTGGTGCTGGGCAAGCGGCGCACCGGACGGTTGCTCGCTCGACGTTGCGTCAGTGTGCTCATGTGCTTCGCCTTCCTCATGTTCCATCCCCTCATGGTGATGCCCACCCTCGCCCGATTCGACCATCTCCTGGTACGCGGTCGGTGAGAGCTCGGGAAGCTTCTGCAGGAACGCCACCATCATCCAGATACGCTCGTCATCATGGGTGAGGCCCCACGCCGGCATGCCGGTCATCTTGAGGCCGTGCTTGATGATCCAGAACTGGTGCGCGGGTGTGGGGTGAGTGCCGCGCTCGGACAGGTTTGGCGGCATGGGATACAGCCCGGTTCGAATCTCCGTGTCTTTTATTCCCGGAGCGAGATGGCAGCCGGCGCACATCTCTGCATATTCGCCCGCGCCACTGGCGATCACCTTCTCTTCCGCGAGATTCCCGGGCACCACAATGTCATCCGCGTGGCTTGCGATCGAGCGAATCCGCGCGGTTTCGATGAGCCGCTGCGTCACGCCCCAATGCGGATCGTCCGCCGCAAAATTGAATATGCCGGAGTACACGCCGATGGCGGCGAATACGACGGCCGCCAGGACGACCAGCAGTGCGACTTTGAGAAATTTCATGATTCACCTCTTGTAGATCTTGTGAGGGGGGCCGCCAAGATCTGGATCCGTGCTCACGCGTTGCGCAATGACCGCGCATTCTTCAACCCGGCGCTTCCAGCGAGCGATTCGCGCAAGCCTGGGTCCCGCGCCGAGATCATTCTGCCCGGCTGCGGATTCTGGATTGGCGCATCAATGCGAAGATGGCTGGCACCACAAGTAGAGATAGCAGCGGTGCGGTGATCATTCCACCGATCATCGGCGCGGCTATCCGCTGCATGACCTCCGAGCCCGTTCCATGACTCCACATGATGGGCAGCAGGCCGCCGACGATCACGCACACGGTCATCGCTTTGGGCCGCACGCGTAAAACCGCGCCCTCCCGGATCGCATCGAGCAGGGTTTCCTCCGACTGCGATTGACCCGCCGCAAGGCGCGCCTCCCATGCATGTTTGAGATAGATCAGCATCACGACGCCAAATTCTGCCGCGACTCCTGCGAGCGCAATGAACCCCACAGCCGACGCTATGGAGAAGTCGTGCCCGAGAAGATAGATGAACCAGAAGCCCCCGATGAGGGCAAGCGGCAGCGTTGCCATGATGAGCAGCGCTTCGTCGAACCTGCGAAATATGAGATACAGAAGCACGAAGATCACGAGCAGCGTGAACGGCACTACGACGCGCAGTTTTGCGCTGGCACGCTCGAGATATTCAAACTGCCCGGACCAGCCAATCGAGTATCCGGCGGGTAGCTGAACCTCTCGCGCGACTTTTTCGCGCATCTCATCCACCGCGGACCGCAGGTCACGACCACGCAGGTCGACGTACACCCACCCCGAGAGTCGAGCATTCTCACTGCGCAACATCGGCGGTCCGTCGGTGATGCTGAGCTTCGCGACGGTGCCCAGCGTGATTTGCGCACCGCTCTCGGTGACGATTGGCAATTGGCGCAGATCCGTCATTGAATCGCGCAGTTCGCGCGGATAGCGCACGCTAATCGGAAAGCGCTGCAGCCCTTCGACAGTTTCCGCCACCGTCTCACCACCAATGGCCGCACTCACCACGCTCTGGACGTCCGCGATGTTGAGGCCGTAGCGCGAGGCTGCCTCCCGATTGATCTCGACTTCTATGTAGCGCCCACCCGAGAGCCGCTCTGCCAATGCTGAGCTGACACCTGGCACATCGCGTACGGCACGCTCCACGGCCTGCGCGATCCTGTCGATGACAATTGGATCGGTGCCCGCCACCTTCACGCCGACGGGGCTTTTGATGCCGGTAGCCAGCATGTCGATGCGGTTGCGTATCGGCGGAACCCAGATGTTGGCAAGACCTGGAAGCTGCAGGCGCGCGTCGAGCTCTTCGATGAGTTTCTCGGACGTCATGCCCTTGCGCCATTGGTCGCGAGGCTTGAAACGGATTGTCGTCTCGAACATCTCGAGCGGCGCGGGATCGGTGGCGGTTTCCGCGCGCCCCATCTTTCCAAATACGCGTTCGACCTCCGGAACCGTCTTAATGATCCGGTCCGTCTGCTGCAGTAGCTGCGACGCCTTGCCCGCAGAAATGCCCGGCAAAGCCGACGGCATGTACAACACATCGCCCTCATCGAGCGGTGGCATGAACTCACCACCCAACCGCAGAACGGGAATTGCGGTCAGCGCGAGCAGCACGACGCTGATCGCGATAGTCGCGCGCGGGTATTCCAGCACCCAGTTGAGCATCGGATGATAGATGCGCACCAGAAAGCGATTGATTGGATTGCGTTCCTCCGCCGGAATGCGCCCACGCACAAAATAGCCCATGAGGACGGGCACGAGCGTCACCGCGAGCCCAGCAGCCGCGGCCATTGCATAGGTTTTGGTGTACGCAAGCGGTGCGAATAGGCGTCCTTCCTGCGCTTCGAGCGTGAAAATTGGAATGAACGACAAAGTGATGATGAGCAGGCTGAAGAACAGCGCAGGCCCCACCTGCACGCTGGCTTCGGCGACAAGACTCCAGCGTTCGGCTGCATTGGGCTCGCGACCCTCGTGTTGCGCACGCCAATGTTCCAGGTGCTTGTGCAGGTTCTCGACCATCACGATCGCGGCATCGACCATCGCACCGATCGCGATCGCGATACCGCCCAACGACATGATGTTGGCGTTCACCCCCTGGTAACGCATGACGATGAACGCCATGAGGATGCCGAGCGGCAGCGAAACGATGGCCACCAATGCCGAGCGCAGGTGAAACAGGAATGCAAAGCAAACAACCGCAACGACAATGAATTCTTCGACGAGTTTGCTGGTGAGATTTTTGACGGAGCGATTGATCAGCGCCGAGCGATCATAGGTCTCCACGATCTCGACGCCCGCGGGCAGTCCTCCCTTGAGCTGCTCGAGCTTTTTCTTCACGGCTTCGATGGTCGCTAGCGCGTTCTTGCCCCAGCGCATCACGATGATCCCGCCGGTGACTTCGCCTTCGCCGTCGAGCTCCGCGATTCCGCGGCGCAGCTCCGGACCCATCTGCACGTGTGCGACGTCGCCGAGGCGTACCGGAACGCCTGTGGCGCTCGCACGTAGCGGAATGACGCGAAAGTCATCCAGCGTCTTGAGATAGCCGGTGGCCCGCACCATGTACTCAGCCTCGCCGAGCTCGAGCACCGATCCACCGGTCTCCTGATTCGCTGCGCGAATGGCTTCAATGACGGTGCGCTGTGTGATGCCATAGGCACGCAACTTGTCCGGATAGAGCACCACTTGGTACTGGCGCGTGGCGCCACCCAGGGTGGCGACCTCCGCCACGTCTGGGACGGACTTGAGCTCGTACTTGAGAAACCAGTCCTGCAGCGCCCGGAGCTGCGAAATATCGTGCTTTCCCGTGCGATCGACCAGCGCGTATTCGTAGATCCAGCCGACGCCGGTGGCATCAGGCCCGAGGGCCGGCTGAACGCCCGCGGGCAAGCGGCTCTGCACCTGGTTCAAATATTCGAGAACGCGCGAGCGGGCCCAATAGAGATCCGTGCCGTCTTCAAACAATACGTAAACGAATGAATCGCCGAAGAATGAATAGCCGCGCACGGTTTTCGCGCCGGGCACCGAGAGCATGGTGGTCGTCAACGGATAGGTAACCTGGTTCTCGACGATGCGCGGCGCCTGGCCGGGGTACGGTGTGCGAATGATCACCTGCACATCAGACAGGTCCGGAAGAGCATCGAGCGGTGTGCGCGCGATGGACAACACTCCCCACGCGGCGACCAACAAGGTTGCGAGCAGTATCAGGAAGCGGTTCGCAAGCGACCAGCGGATGAGGCTCGCAATCACGGCATCTCTCCCTTGGAGCCGTGCTTGGCGATACTCTCGATGCGAAATTGCCCGCTGCCCGCATCAGTGAATGTGAAATGCACATCATCACCGGCGGCAATATCTGCCGGCATGCCACTAGCGGGTGGCGCAAATGACATCGTCATCTTGCCCCACTGAAGCGAGGGAACGGGTTCGTGTGCAATCATCACCGCAGTCGGTGTGATGGAGACGATCTTGCCCATCGTCTGGTGCGTCACCGGCGCAGCTTGCACTGGAACCGCCTCGCTCGACACGCGAGAGACTGCGGATTTGAGACTGGCCT
>Ga0164241_10006860_pt1 | contig 10322 bp, 10 predicted proteins | sample OricomyardsoilBY_FD_108780 | JGI IMG/M metagenome (GOLD analysis project Ga0164241, IMG submission 108780) | Backyard soil microbial communities from Emeryville, California, USA - Original compost - Back yard soil (BY) | ecosystem: Environmental > Terrestrial > Soil > Unclassified | place: USA... | reverse complement strand
TGAACCTGCAGGACGTCCGCGGTGCCCTGCAGTCCGCTCATTTCCAGCGGATGCCCGACAAGGATGGCGTGGAGGCCTACGCCGCTCCCGCAACGGCCCCAGACGCTTCACCGTATTCGCCAGAACAGCTTGCGCATATACCGGTCGGACACGCTGGCGCCCCGGTCGCTTCGCTGGGCGGGCTGGCCAGCCTGCAGTGGGAAATGGAACCGGCAAGGCTGGCCCTTGGGCTGGTGACCTCGCGCGCCGCGCGCCAGCATCCGGACCGGATCGCAGGCCAGGTACGCGCAGCGCTGACCGCGCCGGCACCGCCGCCCGACATCCGCATCGATCTGCACGATACCTGGCACCTGTACATCGCGCCCTAGGTCTTCCTTGGACCTTAAGGTGACACCGATCCTGCTCGTCATCCCGGCGAAAGCCGGGATCCAGTGTCTGTAAACCTTTGAAAGCCGAAATACTGGATTCCTGCCTTATCAACTCTTTGGCTGTTGAAGAGTGCCTCGCAGGAATGACGAGCAGGAAGCCACTTGATCAGATTTCCCTGGCTCACCTGCGGCAATCCATCTCTGCGGCAATCCACCGCTGCGACATTGCTCCACAGCGACTCTTTCACGCCGGCAGGCGTAATCTTTGCGACTGGTGCTGCACGGAGTGCGTCGCGTGTCCCTGTCGCCTGCCGAAACGCTTGCCGCTTCACCTCCACGCCGGCCGTTGCGCCGGCTCGGTGTTGAACTCGTCCTGCTCGTCGTCGCCAAGATCGCGCTGCTGACGCTGATCTGGTGGGTGGCGATCGCGCCGCACCCCAAGCCCGACACCCGTCCTGCCGCGATCGAGCGGCTGCTCGCGCCCGCGCCCTCCTCTTCGCAAGGATCGCCATGATCATCGCCGCCGACGTCGTCACCCTGTCGCGCCTGCAGTTCGCGCTGACCGCGCTGTACCACTTCCTGTTCGTGCCGCTCACGCTGGGCCTGGTGTGGATGCTCGCCATCATGGAGAGCGTCTACGTGATGACCGGGCGCGAAGTGTGGAAGCGCATGGTGCAGTTCTGGGGCGTGCTGTTCGGCATCAACTTCGCGATGGGCGTGGCCACCGGCATCACCATGGAGTTCCAGTTCGGCATGAACTGGGCGTACTACGCGCACTACGTCGGCGACGTGTTCGGCACGCCGCTGGCGATCGAGGGGCTGATGGCGTTCTTCCTCGAAGGCACGCTGATCGGCGTGTTCTTCATGGGCTGGAACCGCATCTCGCGGGTGAAGCACCTGCTGGTGACCTGGTTCCTCGCCTTCGCCACCAGCATGTCGGCGCTGTGGATCCTGATCGCCAACGCGTGGATGCAGAATCCGGTCGGCGCCGCGTTCAACCCCGAGACGATGCGCATGGAAGTCACCTCGTTCGCCGAGGTGTTCTTCAACCCGGTGGCGCAGGCAAAGTTCGTGCACACGGTGAGCGCCGGCTACGTGATGGGCGCGATGTTCGTGCTGTCGATCAGCGCGTGGTACCTGCTGAAGGGACGCAACACCGACTTCGCCAAGCGTTCGATGACGGTGGCGGCCAGCTTCGGGCTGGCGGCGGCGCTGAGCGTGGTGGTGCTGGGCGACGAATCCGGCTACACCGTGTCGGAAAACCAGAAGATGAAGATGGCGGCGATCGAGGCGATGTGGGAGACCGAGCCGGCGCCGGCCTCGTTCACCGTGTTCGGCATCCCCGACGTGAAGAACCACACCACGCATTTCGCGCTGCGCGTGCCGTGGGTGATGGGGCTGATCGGCACCCGCTCGATCGACCAGGAGATTCCCGGCATCGCCAACCTGGTGGAGGACACCAAGGGCAAGATCGACAACGGCATCAAGGCGTACGACGCCATGCTGATGCTGCGCGAGGACAGGAACAACGCGCAGGCGAAGGCGATACTCGCCGCGCACGACCGGGATCTCGGCTACGCGCTGCTGCTGAAGAAGTTCATCGACGACCCGCGCCAGGCCTCGCCGACGGACATCCAGAAGGCGGCCGACTCCACCATTCCCAACGTGCCGGTGCTGTTCTGGTCGTTCCGCATCATGGTCGGCTGCGGCTTCTACTTCATCGCGCTGTTCGCGTTCTCGTTCTGGCAGGCCAGCAAGCGCCGGCTGGACGCGCGGCGCTGGTACCTGAAGCTGGCACTGTGGAGTTTGCCGCTGCCCTGGGTAGCCGCGGAGCTGGGCTGGATCGTCGCCGAGTACGGCCGCCAGCCATGGGCGATCGAGGGCATCCTGCCGACCGCGCTGGGCGTGTCGTCAGTGACCACCGGCCAGGTGTGGACCTCGCTCGGCGGCTTCGTGCTGTTCTACACCGCGCTGGCGGTGATCGACGCGGTGCTGATGGTGAAGTACGCGCGCAAGGGGCCGGACGGGTTGGGCATCTGGCCTCCGGCCGACACCACACCAAAAGAGGGATCCGGACGAGAACCCGACATCTCCCTCTCCCCTCCGGGGAGAGGGCCGGGGTGAGGGGCCAAGGCTTGCATCGAAATCCATCGGAGCACGTCTCCCTATGAAGCCGCCCACTCACCTCAATCCTCTCTCCACCGGGGCGAGGAGACGAAGGAGAAAAGCTGATGTTTGATCTTGAAACGCTGCGAGTGATCTGGTGGGCGCTACTCGGCGCCCTGCTGATCGGCTTCGCGCTCATGGACGGCTTCGACTTCGGCATCGCCGCGCTGCTGCGCGTGCTGGGCCGCGACGAGGACGAGCGGCGCGTGCTGCTGGAAACCATCGAGCCGACCTGGGAAGGCAACCAGGTGTGGTTCGTGCTCGGCGGCGGCGCCAGCTTCGCAGCGTGGCCGATGCTCTACGCCACCGCGTTCTCCGGCTTGTACTTCGCGCTGGCGCTGGTACTGCTGGCCTTTATCCTGCGACCGGTCGGCTTCAATTTCCGCGGCAAGGTGCACGACCCGCGCTGGCGCAACCTGTGGGACTGGGTGCTGGTCGGCTCCGGCGTGGTGGTGATGCTGATCAGCGGCGTCGGCTTCGGCAACCTGTTCCTCGGCCTGCCGTTCCAGTTCGATGGCGACCTGCGGATGAGCTGGCATGGCGGCTTCTTCGGCCTGCTGCACCCGTTCGCATTGCTGGCAGGGCTGGTCAGCGTGGCGATGCTGCTGACCCATGGCGCCTGCTGGGCCGCGCTGAAGGCTGACCAGGCCATCGCCGCCCGCGCGGCACGCATCGCCCGCGTCACGGCGTTGGCCTACGCCGTCCTGTACGTGCTGGCCGGGATCTGGCTGGCGTATGGCATCCCCGGCTATGCCGTGGTCGGGCCGGCCATCACCGACGGCGTGGCCAATCCGCTGTACAAGCAGGTCGCGGTAGGCGGCAGCTGGTTCGCCAGCTACCTGCAATATCCGTGGTTCTGGATCGCGCCGGTGCTGGCACTTGCCGGCGCGCTGCAGGTGCAGTGGCAGGTCGGCAAGCAGGGGCTGGGCGGCTTCCTGGGCAGCGGCGCGATGGTGGCCGGCACGATCCTGTCGGCCGGTTTCGCGCTGTTTCCGTTCCTGCTGCCGTCCAGCCTCGATCCGCGCTCCAGCCTCACCGTGTGGGATGCCTCCTCCAGCCGCAGCACCCTGCTGGTGATGCTGGCGGCCAGCGCGGTATTCCTGCCGTTGATCGTGCTCTATACCAGCTGGGTCTATCGCGTGATGCGCGGCCGGGTGACGCTGGCGCACGTGCGCGATGGCCACCACGGCTACTGAACCGAAGGAGACCGACAGCATGTGGTATTTCGCCTGGATTCTCGGCCTTGGCCTGGCGGCCGCCTTCGCCATCCTCAATGCGATGTGGTACGAGGTGCACGCCACCGACGAGGCCAACCGCCGGCGCGAGACGCTACCGCCGGACGAAGGCATCTGAGCGCCCGCATGCGAGGCTTCAGCGCTGCGCCAGCAGCGCCTCGATCGCCTCGGCGTCCTTCGGCACCGCCGCAGTGAGCACCTCGTTGCCGTCGCGGGTGACCGCGACGTCATCCTCGATGCGAATGCCGATGCCGCGCCAGCGCTCGGCCACCGTGCGGTCGTCCGGCGCCACGTAGATGCCGGGCTCCACCGTCACCACCATGCCGGGTTCGAGCAGGCGTGGCTCGCCATCGACGCGGTAGTCGCCCACGTCATGCACGTCCAGGCCCAGCCAGTGGCCGGTCTTCGCCGGGAAGAAGCGCTTGTAGGTGCCCTCGGCGATCGCCTCGTCGGCGCTGCCCTTGAGCAGCCCCAGCGCACACAGGCCTTCGGCGATCACCTGCACCGCAACCTGGTGCGCGGCATTGAACGGACGGCCCGGCCGTACTTCGTCGATCGCCGCCAGCTGCGCGGCCAGCACCACCTCGTACCAGGCGCGCTGCTCGCGCGACCAGCGCCCGCCCGGCGGAAACGTGCGGCAGATGTCGGAGGCGTAGCAGTCCACTTCGGCGCCCGCGTCGATCAGCAGCAGCTCGCCGTCGCGCAGCGGCGCACGGTTGGCCTGGTAGTGCATGGTGCAGGCGTTCACGCCGCCGGCCACCGTCGGCGGAAACGCCGCCACCGCGCCGCGGCTGCGCATCACGCGCATCAGCTCGGCTTCCACCTCGTACTCGTGGCGGCCCGGCCGCGCGAGCCGCATCGCCGCCAGGTGCGCCTCGGCGGCAATCTCGGCAGCGCTGCGCATCAGCTTCAGTTCGGCGCGCGACTTGTACAGCCGCAGGTCGTGCAGCAGATGGCCGAGCGCGACAAACTCCTTCGGCACCACGCCACCGCCGCGCAGCTGGCGCAGCCGGCGCATCCAGCCGAGCAGGCGCGCGTCGAAATCCGGTTCGCGGCCGAAGTGGCAGTAGACCCGCGCACGGCCCTCGATCATCCCGGGCAGGATGTCGTCGATGTCGTCGATCGGAAAAGCATCGTCCATGCCGTACACGCTCACCGCGCGCTCGGTGCCGATCGACTCGCCGTGCCAGCGCTCGCGCTCGGGCTCGCGCTCGCGGCAGAACAGCACCACCTCGCCGTGCCTGCGCCCGGGCAGCAGCGCGAGGACGGCATCGGCTTCGGGAAAGCCGGCGAGGTAGTGGAAATCCGAATCCTGCCGGTACGGCCAGGCGGCATCCGCATTGCGCATGCGCTCGGGTGCGGCGGCCACCAGCAGCGCGGCATCCTCGCCCGCCATCTTCATCAGCTGGCGGCGGCGGCGCGCGAATTCGTCCAGCGAGATGTTCAATGGATGGCGTCGCTGGCCGGCTTGCCGGTGTGGCATTCGGTGAACAGCAGCATCGCGCCGACCCGCACGAACTCATGCACCTCGATCAGCGCATCCTCGTCCTCGCTCTCGTTGCCGAAGTCGAACGACGAGGCGGCGATCGTGCCCAGGTCGCGCAGGATCTCCTGCGCCTCGTCGGACAGCTGCGCATGCGCGCCGGCGCCGGCCAGCCCGAACCCGCCGAGGAACCCGCGGCACCAGTCGACCAGCGCGTCCGCGCGCTCGGACAGCGGGCGGTCATCGGCCGGCAGCAGCGGCTCGAAACCCAGTTCCGGATCGGCCAGTTCCTGCTCGCTCTGCGTCACCAGCCGCTGCAGCAGCTCCAGCGAGGCCGGCGCCTGCGCGACCTCCTCGCCATCCAGCTGCAGTACCGCCAGCAACGGCTGCCGGCCAACCCGGCCACCGCCGGCCAGGTAGCCGCACAGCGAACCGTGCAGCTCGCTGGCATCGGTACCCAGCCGCAGGCGGATGGTGGCGTCATCCAGGTCATCGAAACCGATCAGATCGGTGGCGGTCATGGCGTACTCCTCAAGTCAGGCCGGCAGTTTAATGCAGGGACTTCGCCACCGCGGTTTGGCGCGCAGTTTTGCCGGATTGCCCTGCTATAGTTTCGGCCCATGAGCACGCCCGACAACGTCCAGCACGAGATCGCCGCCCTGAGCCAGCAGCTCGATCGCCTGATCGAGATGGTGCGCCGGCTCAACGAGGAAAACCGCAGCCTGCGGCATAGCCAGGAACAACTGGCCAACGACCGCGCCGGCCTGATGGCGCGCAACGAGCAGGCGCGCAGCCGCGTCGAGGCGATGATCCAGCGCCTGAAGGCGCTCGAGAGCAACAGCTGATATGAACACACCTGCCAGCGAACCGGTCGCACTGCGGCTGATCGATCGTGAATTCCTGATCGCCTGCGCGCCGGAAGAACGCGAAGGCCTGCTGGAAGCGGCCGGCTACCTCGACCGCAAGATGCGCGAGCTGCGCGCCAACGCCAAGGCGCCCGGCTTCGACCGGCTCGCGGTGCTGGCCGCGATCAGCGTCACCCACGAGTACCTGGCGCTGCGCAAGCAGCACGACGGGGCTGATCGCAGCGTGACCGACGGGCTGACGGAACTGCGCCGCAAGCTTGAAGCGGCGCTCGACGCGCCGGTAAAATAGACCCCGGCGTTTTCTGCGGTGTGCGCCAGCACACTCTTACATTTGCCTTGTTCCTAAATACGGCCCCGGGTCGGCTTCACATCGGTTGTTGTGCATGTCCGCCGCGTGCGGAAAGCCTCGAGACCATGTAGCTCTCCCACCTGATCCATCGTGGATCAAGGTCGTTTGGTGGGCAGCGGCATCGTGGTTGACGCCACCTCATTCCGCCCGGTTCGACGCCATCCGCGTCGAGCGGGGCTTGCGGACCGCATGGCGGCGCCTCCGGCGCTTCCTGGAGAAGCGCGAACGTGGACGCCACCGCCCAACGCCGTGAACTGCGTCAGCGCCTGGCCGATCGCCGCCGCGCACTCTCGCCGGCGCAGCGCATCGCCGCCGCCCAAGGGCTGCGGCACAGCCTTGAACAGCTCCCCGAGTACCTCACGGACACGCGCGTTGCCGGCTACTGGGCCAGCAACGGCGAACTGCCGCTGAACCTGGTGATTCCGCCGCTGGCCGCACGCGGCCAGCAGTTCCTGCTGCCGGTCCTGGCAAAGGAGCGCCAGCTGCGCTTTGCGCCCTGGCAGGCCGGCGACCCGGTGGAACCGAACCGCCACGGCATTCCCGAGCCGGTCGCGCCAAGCGGGCTGCTGGCGCCGTTCCAGCTCGACCTGGTGCTGGTGCCGCTGCTGGCGTTCGACCGCCGCGGCCACCGGCTCGGCTACGGCGGCGGCTGGTACGACCGCAGCTTCGCCTTCCTCAAGGACCAGGCCCGGCCCACCGAGCCCTTGCTGGTCGGCGTCGCCTACGATTTCCAGGAGCTGGAACAGATCGCGGCCGAACCCTGGGACGTGCCGCTGGACTACGTCGCCACCGACCGCGAGCTGATCGACTGCACCGCCGCCGGACACCACAGCGAGACCAACGCATGAGCCCCGCCCGCAGCCAGCCTGCCCGCATCAGCCACTGGCTGATGAAATCCGAGCCGGACGCCTTCTCCATCGACGACCTCCAGCGCAAGGGCCAGGAAGCCTGGGACGGCGTGCGCAACTACCAGGCGCGCAACTTCATGCGCGACGGCATGCGCCCCGGCGACAAGGTGTTCTTCTACCACTCCAACTGCGCCGAGCCCGGCATCGTCGGCATCGCCGAAGTGGCCACCGACGCCTATCCCGACCCCAGCCAGTTCAACCCCAAGAGCAAGTATTTCGACGCCGCCAGCTCGCGCGACAACCCGCGCTGGATGCTGGTCGACGTGAAGTTCGTGAAGAAGCTCAAGCGCACTCTGTCGCTGAAGGAGCTGCAGGCGCAGCCGGCCCTGGCCGACATGGCGCTGGTGCGCAAGGGCAACCGGCTGTCGGTGATGCCGGTGGAAAAGGCCGAGTGGGACTACATCATCAACCTGGAAAAGCACCCCGCATGAGCAGCAACGAAAAGCGCCTGGCCGGCGAAGCCGCGATCCGCTACGTCGAGAACGGCGCCATCGTCGGCGTCGGCACCGGCTCCACCGTGGCCTACTTCATCGACGCGCTGGCCGACCTGAAGGATCGCATCCAGGGCGCGGTATCCAGCTCCGAACAATCCACCGCGCAGCTGAAGAAGCACGGCATCCCGGTGCTCGACCTCAACGCGGCTGGCCCGCTGACGCTTTACGTCGACGGCGCCGACGAGTGCGATCCGTACAAGCGGCTGATCAAGGGCGGCGGCGCCGCGCTGACCCGCGAAAAGATCGTTGCCGCCGCGTCGGAGAAGTTCGTCTGCATCATCGATTCCAGCAAGCGCGTCGACTTGCTGGGCAAGTTTCCGTTGCCGATCGAGGTGATCCCGATGGCGCGCAGCCTGATCGGCCGCGAAATCGCCCGGCGCGGCGGCCAGCCGGTATGGCGCGACGGAACGGTCACCGACAACGGCAACTGGATCATCGACGTGCATGGCTGGCAGATCGCCGATCCGGTCGCGCTGGAGGGCGAGCTGAACCAGCTGGCCGGCGTGGTCAGCGTGGGCCTGTTCGCGCGGCGGCCGGCCGACGTGGTGCTGATCGGCGACCAGGTGATGTAGCTGGTCGCGGTGCGGCAACTGGCGTCGATGCAGCATGCGACGTTTCGTGTTCCACAAAAAACGGCCTGCAAGGGCCGTTTTTTCGTCATCTGGTGCCAGGGCCCGACACCGTTTCAATCCCCAACGCCCCGCTCTCAAGCTCGTCATCCTGGCCGAAGCTGGAATCCAGCAACTTCAATGCTCGAAGCGCAACGACACTGGATTCCGGCTTTCGCCGGAATGACATTCGCGGAAGTTTCCCCGTTTGCCGGTCTCCAGCGGCGGATTGACCGCAAACCCATCCCCCGAACTTGCCACATCCTCAGCTCGTCATCCCAGCGAAAGCTGGGATCCAGCGACTTCGTGCCTGCCTGAAACGCAACGACGCTGGATGCCGGCTTTCGCCGGCATGACGCCCCGGGGAAAGAACGCCTCAGCTTGTCGACGCAAGGAAGACTCCCAGGATCGCCTTCGCAGACGCTCCAGTCACGTCATCTACTGCACAGGCCGCGGCTTCAACCCATCGCGAAAACGCAGATAACGACCGGATTTCCTCGCCTCCTGCAGGCGCCGTGCATGCGCGCTAAGCAGGTCGCCACGGGTGATGATGCCGACCAGCGGGTGCGGTGCATCCTTGCCGACCACGATCAACCGCCCTACCTGCTCCGCCACCATGTGATCGGCCGCCTCGCGCAGCGAATGGCCTTCGTTCACCACGATCGGCGGGCGCATCACCAGCTCGCCCAGGGTCAATGTGTAGTGCCACTGCGGATCGAGCAGGCTGCGCCGGGTCAGCACGCCCTGCACGTGGCCGGCCGCATCGATCACCGGATACCCTTGGTGCGAGGCCTCGGCCTCGCCGTCGGCCAGCCAGCGCCGCACCTCGGCCAGGGTCTGTTCGCTACGCAGGGTGACCACCTGGCGCGTGCAGGCATCGCCCACCGCGACCTGCTCGAGGTAGTCGGCCGCGTATTCGGCCGGCACGCGCACGCCGCGGCGAGCGATCTTCTCGGTCATGATGGTGTTGCGCATCATCAGTGCCGAGATCAGGTAAGCCGCGGTGCAACCGCCAAGCAGCGGCAGCAGTCCGGCCGGCTGGCCAGTGGTCTCGAAGGCGAACACCACCGCCGTGAGCAACGCGCGCGAAGCGCCGGCGAAGATCGCCGCCATGCCAACCAGGCCGGCAATGCGTGGATCGACCCCAAGCTGCGGAGCCAGCGCCACGAACGCCATGCCGATCAAGGCGCCCAGTGCACCGCCGATCGTGAACAGCGGCGCCAGCGTGCCGCCGGAGGTGCCGCTGCCCAGCGAGATCGACCACGACAGGAACTTCATCACGCACAGGAAGGCGAGCGTATGCAGGGTGAACTCACCGCTGACGATGCCTTCGATGTTGGTGTAACCCACGCCCAGCGTGAGCGGCGCGAAATAGCCGACCACACCGACGGCCACGCCACCGATCGCCGGCCACCACATCCAGTGGATCGGCAACTTCTCGAACGCGTCCTCGATGCCGTAGACGATCTTGGTCACCCACACGCTGACCAGGCCAAGCAGCGCGCCGATCGCCACGTAGCACAGCAGCGCAAGCAGGCCAGGGGTCGCCAGCGCCGGCATCGCGAAGACCGGCGTCGAACCATGCATCGCATAACGCACGCCGGTTGCGGCCACGCAGGCCAGCGCCACCGGAATCAGCGAGCGCGGGCGCAGCTCGAACAGCAGCAACTCCACAGCGAGCACCACCGCGGCAATCGGCGAGCCGAACACCGCCGCCATGCCCGCCGCCGCGCCGGCCGCCAGCAGCACCTTGCGTTCGTTGGCGGTGACGCGCAGCAGCTGCCCGATCAGCGAACCCAACGCACCGCCGGTAGAGATGATCGGGCCCTCGGCGCCGAACGGGCC
>Ga0164241_10006859_pt1 | contig 10323 bp, 9 predicted proteins | sample OricomyardsoilBY_FD_108780 | JGI IMG/M metagenome (GOLD analysis project Ga0164241, IMG submission 108780) | Backyard soil microbial communities from Emeryville, California, USA - Original compost - Back yard soil (BY) | ecosystem: Environmental > Terrestrial > Soil > Unclassified | place: USA... | reverse complement strand
ACCAGCATTTCGTTTACATCGGTAGCAAGCTCGGCATCGTTCAGCGACAATATGCCCGATGTTAAAGCATCTATATTCTGCTGGCGCTTAACGGTGCTGCCACCGCCTAAGTTCAAATTATTGAATATGGTAACTGCTGTGCCGCCAATATCTTGGTTGCCGCCGTACATATCTACCAAACTGTTAGTGCCCGAATAATTACCGTTGTTGGTCCAGTTACCGCTAAGGCGTATAGTATCGCCGCTGGCTGTTATTTGTGCGCTGTTATTTATATCACCCTCCACCACTATGGTGCCCATGTTATTAATTAGTCCAGTAATCCCTGTGTTCGATAGCGAGTTGGTTTTAACTATCATAAACGCACCGTCGGTAACGTAAATGGCTGCCCCGTTATTATTAAACAAGGCCTGCGAAAACGCAGCCGTAGTAAATAGCAAACCCGTAACCAAAGTGTATACCTTCTTCATTAAAGCATATTTATATCTGAAAGTTAAAGTAATATTTTTTATTGAGGTAGGAAACGCACAATGTTTTGTCCGGTAAGGCAGAAATTAAGGTATATCGTTAGTTATTATCTGCGCCATCAGTTTGCCATTTTTAAAGTACATCGTTACACTATACCCGAAACTATCGGTAACTATCGGCCTGTTCCTTAACTTATCATTTTGCGGGTATAACTCACCTTGAAAATTCCACTCCAACCTTTCAATATCATCTCCTATTAGCTCTTGTTTGCTAGGTTTGCCATATACTTTAATCGCTTTCTGCTTTGGATCGCCAAGGCTAAAACCCTTATCCGATTTAAAATAAGCTGCATTTACATTATTAGCCTGCTTTACAAATCCATCAAAGTCCTTAATTTTGTGTTGTGGTGTAGCAACTTCATCGTTCGTCTTCATCAGCCACATACTGCATATTAAACTGTCGGGTATATTATTTGTGTAGAAATGATAAGTTTTAGTTCTAAACAAATCCGTGTACAATTCAATTACAATAACCTGGTTCAATGTATCGTTCACAAACCATACCTTATCATATGAATAAGTATTGCCGCTTTTAATAACTAATGATGATTGGTACCCATTATTATTTCTAATCATTTTATCAGTTATCGGATAATAGTCGGCTGTAATTTTATTTACAGAATCAGTAATACCACAGATGGGTATATGCGTAAGCATTTTTTGATTATGCGTATGGCTTGCGATAAGTAATAAAGGAAGCAGTAAAGCTGATATGATTATACGCACCTGTTTGTTTTAAATAGTAATGCAGCGTAAACTAATCAATTGCAAGTATTGTACAGTGTATTGCTAAAAAATGTTTTGCCGATAAACTCCCTTGTCAAACACCAAGTAGTACAAAAAATGGGCCTATTAATTGGCCTCACTTACAGGCGTTTTGGCAATCTCTATCCATTACACTCATAATAATCACATAACTCTAATCCGGCCTCGTGGATTATGGCGTGAAAAAATGATGAGTCAGCCGATAAAAACTCCGCGCTGTTTGAGGAGCGAAGCGACGAGTTCGGGGAGTTTCGGCGTACGAAATCATTTTTAGCCCTTAAGCCGCGCAGCCTTGATGTTTTGGTTCTTTTGCATCAAGTCCTTAGATCCCGATCGAAGCATCGGGGGTAAAAGAACAACAGAAATAAGGCGCAGACGTTTAACGCCATCTATCCGCCATATTTTTCCTGCCCATACCGTTAAATTTTACCCCATTATGGCATGCAAAAGATACATATACACTACTTTCGGCGCTCGAAAAATAGGTAACGGTAATAATTTAGCTAATGAACAACCGGATTGAACAAATACAACAGGCCATTGCCCCGCTTCGGCAACAGATACTAAACCATAAGGTTTACAGTGTAATTAATGAGGTGGCCGATTTGCGTCTGTTTATGCAATACCACGTATTTGCCGTGTGGGATTTTATGAGCCTGCTTAAAATCCTGCAACAAAACCTTACCTGTACCAAAGTGCCTTGGTTCCCTGTGGGCGATGCCGAAACCCGCTACCTGATTAACGAAATAGTAACAGGCGAGGAAAGCGATGTAGATGAATACGGAATCCGCAAAAGCCATTTCGAACTATACTTAGATGCCATGCAGCAATGCGGCGCCGATACCGAACAAATGGCCGAGTTTTTAGAAGTACTAAAAGCCGAAGGCAGTTTTTCGTCTGCGTTTGATAGCTGCAATGCCCCCAGGCAAGTGCGCAGGTTTGTAAACCACACCTTTAATATAATTGGCACCCGGCAGGCACATATACAAGCGGCCGTATTTACCTTTGGCCGCGAGGACCTGATACCCGGCATGTTTATAGCCATGGTAAACGATATATACCAGCGCATACCCCAAACCGTGTCGGTTTTTAAATACTACTTACAAAGGCACATTGAGGTTGATGGCGAACACCACAGCCTGTTAGCACTGCAAATGACCGAAAACCTGTGCGGCAATAACGAACAACATTGGAACGATGCCCAAGCAGCTGTAATTGATGCCCTGCACATGCGCATTGAATTGTGGAATGGCGTGTACGATGCCGTAATGCAAGCCAAAGAAGTATCTGTAAATTCGCCCTTGGTTTAAATTGTTTTTCTTAGGCAATATTTATGATCCTTGCTTAAAATGTCGAATAAAAACATGCCTACTGTTTATCGCTTTGTATTCATCTTATTTTTATCATAAAAATCATGATAATCAGCGTTCTATTGTATTTCGCAGGTTATCTGCTTTTTTCACCTTATTTTCGCAGCCCTTATTTTAAACTTTATAACTAACACAAACCATGAAAGTAGCCGTAGTAGGTGCCACGGGCTTAGTTGGCACAAAAATGTTGCAGGTATTGGCGGAAAGGAATTTCCCCGTAACGGAATTATATCCCGTAGCGTCTGAAAAATCGGTAGGCAAAAAAATAAAGTTTAAGGATAAGGAATACACCGTAGTAAGCTGGCAGGATGCCGTAGCCCAAAGGCCCGATGTAGCCCTGTTTTCGGCAGGTGGCACTACCAGCAAGGAACTGGCACCTAAGTTTGCCGAAGTAGGTACGGTGGTAATTGATAACAGCAGCGCATGGCGTATGGACCCTAACATTGCCTTAGTAGTACCCGAGGTAAATGCCCACATACTTACTAAACAAAATAAAATAATAGCCAACCCTAATTGCAGCACCATACAAATGGTAGTGGTATTAAAGCCCCTGCACGATAAATACAAAATTAAGCGCGTAGTGGTAAGCACTTACCAAAGCGTTACCGGTACAGGTGTTAAAGCCGTTGACCAGCTTATGGACGAGCGCAAAGGGGTAGAGGGCAACAAGGCATACCCGCACCGGATAGACATGAACCTGATACCGCACATTGATGTGTTTTTGGAAAACGACTACACCAAAGAGGAAATGAAAATGGTGAACGAAACCAAAAAAATAATGGGCGACGATAGCATACGCCTTACGGCTACTACCGTGCGCGTACCCGTAGTAGGTGGCCACAGCGAAAGCGTAAACATTGAATTTGAAAACGATTTTGATGTAACCGAAGTGCGCGAATTATTAAGCAATGCCCCCGGCGTAGTAGTGTACGATGATGTAAAAAACCTAAAGTACCCCATGCCCATTATGGCGCACGATAAGGACGAAACTTTTGTAGGCCGCATCCGCCGCGACGAAAGCCAAGCCAACACCCTTAACTGCTGGATAGTGAGCGATAACCTGCGCAAAGGCGCTGCCACCAACGCCATACAAATAGCCGAGTACCTAATGGCCCACAAGTTAGTAGGCACCGAAGAGGCAACTGCCGTATAACAACAAACTTTCATGTTTAAGGTAGTGACAACTCACGTTTGTCACATAAAAGCAAAAGGCTGCCTACTCAGGCAGCCTTTTGCTTTTTACACCCTCCCCTTTAGGGGAGGGCTGGGGAGGGGTCCTAATCCTCCAGCACAATATCAAACTGTACCAAGTCAATAAAATCGCGAACGCGGTCCTCAATATCGTGGTGGGTAAGGTTGCGTATGCGCTCGGTGCCAAATTTCTCAACACAAAACGATGCCATTGCCGAACCATATATAATAGCACGTTTCATATTCTCGAAACTAATGTCGCGGGTTTTATCTAAGTAACCGCAAAAGCCGCCTGCAAAAGTATCGCCGGCACCAGTTGGGTCAAACACATCTTCTAGTGGCAACGCAGGTGCAAAAAACACCTCGTTTTCATGAAACAACAACGCACCGTGCTCGCCCTTTTTAATAATCAGGTACTTAGGCCCCATGGTCAAAATCTTTTTAGCAGCCTTTACCAAACTGTATTCGTTCGTTAACTGGCGCGCCTCGGCATCGTTCACCGTAAGTACATCTACCATGCTTATGGCCTTCTTTAAAGTATCCATAAAGCCTTCCGTCATCCAAAAGTTCATCGTGTCCAGCACTATCAGCTTAGGGCGCTTAGTTAGCTGCTCTATTACCTTTATTTGCAAGGCAGGGTCAATGTTGCCCACCATTAGTATATCGCTGGCTTTGTAGCTTTCGGGCATTACGGGGTTAAACTCTAACAATACATTCAACTCGGTAGCCAAGGTATCGCGGCTGTTCATATCCAGGTGGTAGCGGCCGCTCCAAAAAAACGACTTCTTACCCTCTTTTATTTCAATACCTGTGGTATCAACTCCGCGTTTTTTAAGCGCTTCCAGCTCCGTCATATCAAAATCATCGCCTATTACCGACACAATATTTACCTGTTTCGAAAAGTACGAGGCGCTCCACGCTATATAAGTAGCCGCACCGCCCACTATTTTATCGGTTTTGCCAAAAGGGGTTTCAATAGCATCAAAGGCAACGGTGCCAACGGTAAGTAAACTCATAAACGTGTAAAACTGGTTTAGTTAGCTAATCATTTTTAAGCATTTAGCCCGGTTTTGCAGGTTTTTGCCCCTGTAGCAACGGCGCGAAATACTTTTTTTTAAATTTCGGGCGCAAAGATTGGGAGATTTGTGTAGGATTTCTATTTTTGGCGTCCGATTTTTCAACAATCTCGGGAAAAGAATCCTCAATACCTGAAAGCTGCAAAGCGGTAGGTAAAAGGGGTAAACCAGAATAAAAATTCCTCGATAGCTCAGCTGGTTAGAGCATCAGACTGTTAATCTGAGGGTCCTTGGTTCGAGCCCAAGTCGGGGAGCATTAAAAAGGAAAGGCATTTCACCAACTTCGGTTGATGAGATGCCTTTTGTGTTTTGGGGGAGTAACACCAACATATGTATTAAATAAAATATTCAGTATGAGCAGTTATGTATACTTGGGTGTTAGCGGCAATCCGCAATCCTATGGAGACAGTGCTGATTTGAAATTAACTACATAAAAAGAACGCAATGACAACAATTGATTTTTCACTTCTTTCATTATCACATTCCACCGATATGACATTTGAGTCATCAACTGCAATTGACCAGTTTGCATTTGACTTTATGATGCTTTTTGCGAAGGAAGACGATATTGACCGAGAAAACAGAAAAGCCAAAATTCAATCTTTACAACAAAACACACCAAATCTCAGACAAAAGGTTGATGCATTTATTGAGCAATACAAAGACGCAAATATTAAAGTGTATCAACTTCGGAGTTATTTTCAGAAACTCACGGAAGGTGAAAACTTTTTGATTTGGACGGGCAGCAGCCTAACAACAGAGCTAAGAACAGAACTATACAACTTTTTGACTGCGTTGGAGGAAGGGAAAGACTATCAAACAGTTTCAAAACAGATGAGTGATTTATTCGGTGAATTGAAGAAATCATACACAATCGTTGCGTTTGATGGTAGCACTAAAAAACCAATTGGAGAGTCAGACAAAACCAAAAGAGTTTGCAGGTTTTGTAACAACAAACGGCAGCCGTTAAGTTTTAAAAATGTGGCTCACTCAATTTCAGAATCACTCGGCAATAAAAAAATAATCCTTCACGAAGAGTGTGATGGATGTAACGCAGAGTTTGGTTCAGCCGCAGGTATAGAAACCAGTTTAATAACATTCCTTAAGTTCTACGGTATTTTCTTTGGTATTAGAGGAAAAGAAGGAATACCAAAATTGAAAGGTAGAAACTTTGAACTTTCAAATGAAGGACAAATTGAAATAAAGCATTATGCAGACAGCGAAGAAGAAGTTGAGAAAGCGAAAACTAAAAACATAACTGATACTAAATTCAGATTGGAAACTTTTGACAACATCGTAATGCAAGACATATACAGAACACTATGCAAATATGCTTTGAGTGTAATTGATGCAAGTTTGCTTCCGCAATTCCAAGACACTATTGACTGGATAAACCGTAAATCCTCAATTCCCAAATTGCCTAAAGTTGCGATTTTGGCTTCTTACAACTTCTTTAAAACTCATCCAAGTTTAATAGTCTATTTAAGGCAAGATAATAACATTGAACTTCCATACGCTATTGGAGAGTTTCACTATACCTTCTTGACTTTTGCTTTCATTATTCCCTTGACTAAGGCAGACAAAAAAGATTTTACAAATGATAGCGACTATGGTAATTTTTGGAATTTCTTTAAACATTACAGTATGACTAAGGAATGGGATTACAGAAACTTTTCTGACGACACAAAACGAAAATTTACTTTGAACTTAAACTTTAAAAAGAACGATGACACTTCATCCTAAAATGCGGCAAGCTTACTGCTTGCTAAAAACCAATAAATTAATCCTATACTCCGCACACAAACCCTCCCCAATATTCACAAACCCAATACGGCCTCACGGATTCAGGCGTTAAAAACAGCGTGAAGTAATTCATAAAAAACGTTTGAAATCTGAACCCGCTATGGTCATATAAACAACAGATATACATAAAATAATGTCGTGATTTTGATTAAAATCACGAATCAATGTGGCCCACATGGCTAACATTCTTTGATAAACAATTGGGGCAAACATTATCATCATAGGCCATGAATTTTTTCCCAACTCGGCGTAGGCTATCTGCCTGCGTCGTACCAAGTAAGTAGCTTGTAGCTACTTTTACTTACTTCCAAATTCAGCGCAGCGTAACTTCCTCCTAAAATACGGCAAGCATACTCTGCCCGTAAAACCTTACCCAATAATCACAAACCCCATACGGCCTTGTGTCCCGTCCGCCAAGGGCGGATCGGGATTGGCGTTAAGAAATCTGTGGAATGAGCCGGTAAAACTCCGTGCTTGTTTGAATCCCGACCAGCTTGAAGGTCGGGATAGGATCACGGAGTTAGGCGAGTGGAATAGATTTTAGCCGTAAATCAAGAAATGGATTTATCGAAATAAATCCATTCGAAGATTCATCAATTCCGATTTATTAAAAATTAGTTTCATTGATAAATCCGCACAGCCTTGATCTTTTGGTTCTTTTGTATCAAATCCTTAGATCCCGATCGTAGCATCGGGGACAAAAGTACATACATAACAAGTGAATATATTTACCCAACTCGAAGTAGGCTAAATTAGGCTGCTTTCTATTGCCTAAAATCTATCGTCTACCATCTACCTTCCGAACATTGGTAAATCCAATTTGCAATCGGTATCCCCACGTTGTATCTTAGCATGTTTTTAGCACACCGTTCTTTACTTTATAATTTGTATTGCTCTGCATTATTCTCCGCGCGGTAAAATGTGTTTTGTATTATCAAAACATAACATACAACTACAAGAACCCAAACGGATAACAAAAGGAACAAAAAGGGAACATAAACCGGATATTCTGGGTACAAAATAAAGGCATTTTAAATGCTGATTATGGGGTAACAATTATGTACTCAATGCTTTAGTTATACGCAACCAAAAAGTTCACATTAAAAACGGACATGGAACATATATGCAGAATTGAAAGCGGACATTCTACACAGCAAAAGGAACATTCTACCACGCAAAAGGAACAGTTGCGAACACAAAAAGGAACATTTTATACCACAAAGCGGACATACAAAACAGCTTTCTAAACCCATAAGTAATTGATTAATAATTTAATTACCGAACTTAAAAGGATAAAACAAAAAAAATGATTCGATTGTAAGAACGCATCCATAATTGATGAACAACTTATATTAGCCCAATGCCCGAAACCGATATAGAAACCTTTTACCCAACAAGCCAAGCCGACTGGCGCAAGTGGTTAAAGAAAAACCATGCTACTCAAAAATCGGTGTGGGTGGTTTTTCATAAATTAAAAACCGGCATGCGCTGCTTAACTTGGAGCGAGGCCGTTGATGAGGCCCTTTGCTTTGGCTGGATAGACAGCAAAGCCAAACCGTTGGACGATAAAACATACATGCAGTTTTTTAGCAGGCGCAAATCCAATAGTGTGTGGTCGAAAATTAATAAGGACAAGGTGCTGCGGTTAATGGATGATGGCTTAATGGCGCCCGCAGGTTTAGCCAGTATTGAAATTGCCAAACAAAACGGATCGTGGGCGATATTAGATGAGGTAGAGGAGTTAAAAATACCCGCCGACTTAGCTAATGAGTTTAAAAAACATCCGGGCTCGAAACAGTACTTTTTAAGCCACAGCAAATCGGTAATAAAAATGATGTTGCAATGGCTGGTGTTGGCCAAGCGCCCCGAAACACGGCAAAAACGCATTGTTGAAATAGCAGAGTTAGCAGGTAAAAAACAAAAGCCAAAACAGTTTTAAGCAACACTGCCAAAACATCATTCACCTAAATGGCTATATTTAATACATGCTGCTAAACATAAATATTCCGTTGCCAATACAAGCGGGGCTTTGGGGTTTGCTATCGGGCTCGGCGCTTATATTGGGGGCGGCGGTTGCTTATTTTACGCCCGTGCCTAAAAAGGTTATTGGCTTTATTATGGCGTTTGGTAGCGGGGTACTTATATCGGCCCTGGCTTTCGATTTAATGGATAAGGCTTACCATCGCGGTGGGTTCGATAGTACAAGTATTGGCTTTGTAGGCGGTGCCTTAATATATTCGGTAGCCAATTATTTTTTAAGCAAAAACGGTGCTAAGCATCGTAAGCGCAGCGGTATGCAGCAAGCTAACGAAGGCGCCGATAGCGACAACGGCTTAGCCATAGCACTTGGCGCCATGCTGGATGGCATACCGGAATCGATAGCCGTTGGTGTAAGTATAATTGAGGGCGGGGCTGTAAGTTTTGCCGCAGTAATAGCTATATTTTTAAGTAATGTACCCGAGGCACTAAGCAGCACCAGCGGCATGAAAAAAAGTGGCCGCAAAGCAAAATACATTTTTGGTATATGGGTAGGCATTACCATTATGTCGGGTATAGCATCGTTTTGCGGTTACACCATTTTTAAAAACTTTTCGCCCGATGTAATAGCAGCAACAGTAGCAGTAGCCGCAGGTGCCATACTTGCCATGCTTAGCGATACCATGATGCCCGAAGCATTTGAAGAAGGCCACGGCTTTATAGGCTTTGTAACGGTACTCGGTTTTTTAGCGGCATTTATTGTAAGCAAGTTGGGTGGGTAAAAAACTGAAGCGCTATAACGGAATAAATTTTGCAGTAGTACTGCAAAAATCCACGTTATGAAAAAGGTAGCATTCACAGGCTTTATCTTTTTTGCGGTAATAGTTTGTACCCAATGTGCGCAAAAACAATCAAGCACTTACACCGCTGATACCGGGCATAAATTGTACGACCACTATTGCACCCCATGCCACTTAGGTACAGGCCAAGGTGGCCCTGCACCGGGCTCGGGCATACCGGCACCCGATATACGCAAAATGACCAAAAGTGAAGCCGAACTGCAACAAATAATAACCAACGGTTTCGGCAAAATGCCAGCCTTTGCCGATTCAACCTCGCAGCAGAATATATCGTTAATTGCTGCGTATGTGGTTAACGAAGTTGAGCAGCACAATACCAATTAACAAAATATATTATGAGAAATTGAGAGGACAGTAATACACATTTAAGTACATATACACCAAAGTTTTATTGCTCGAATGTAGAACGTAATTGCTTATTTTTACGGTAGTAAATGGCAACTAAATTTTCGTTTAACGGGCTTATTCAATCTATTAGCAAACTAATTGCCGATGAGGATGGGGCGCACGTAAACGGCACCCGCAAACTAACTCCCCAACAGGTAAGCCACCAGCACGAAATTGAAAGTTCAATACTTGTATTAGCCGCCGAGGTTATACGCTGCGATAAAAATTACACTACCGATACCGAGCAGTATATATTGAGTTTTGTAATGAAACATTTTGGCGGCACTGCCACCGCTAAACGTATAAAAAAAATAGCCGAACATGTGGATGGCGGCACCGAGCCTTTTACCAAAATAGCCTGCAAGGAATT
>Ga0164241_10006858_pt1 | contig 10323 bp, 9 predicted proteins | sample OricomyardsoilBY_FD_108780 | JGI IMG/M metagenome (GOLD analysis project Ga0164241, IMG submission 108780) | Backyard soil microbial communities from Emeryville, California, USA - Original compost - Back yard soil (BY) | ecosystem: Environmental > Terrestrial > Soil > Unclassified | place: USA... | reverse complement strand
CAGGCAACAAATAACATCGATTCTTATTTGAACTCAAAAGAATATATTCTGTAAAAATTCGCCAAGTCAGCAGAAATAATTTTCTTTGAAGATGAAAAAAATTGAAAATATCATTTTTGATCTCGGCGGAGTATTGCTGGACATTGACCATAGCTTTACCCGCGCAGCTTTTGAAAACCTCGGCGTTACCGACTTTGATGCAATGTACTCGCAGGCAAACGCCGATCATTTATTCCAAAGATTAGAAACAGGTAATATTTCAGAGGAAGATTTCTACAAAGAATTTAATCAACGCACAAAACTTCAACTTCCTGTTTCTGAAATTAAAACAGCATGGAACGCTATGCTCCTGACGTTCCGTGAAAACAGTCTTGAATATCTTGACCGCTTAAGAAACTATTATAAAATATTTCTCCTGAGTAATACGAATTACATTCATATTGATTCTTTTAATAAAAAATATAATCTCGTAAAACGGGAAAAACCTTTCGATGAATATTTCGACAAAGCATTTTATTCATGCGGTATAGGCTTGCGTAAGCCAGACGTGAGCTGCTATCAGTGGGTACTAAAGGATCTGAAGATAGATCCGGAAACAACGCTGTTTATAGATGATTCTACACACAACATTGAAGGTGCAAAACAGGCAGGCTTGCAGACTATACTACTAAAGCCAGGAGAAAAAATCGAGGATTTAAGCTTGTGTAAGTAAAACGGGGGTTATTTTTTTATTTCCTCAAAATCAATATAATCGCCTTCTTTTTGAGGCTCAGGTTGGGCAGTATTCGAATGACTTTGATAATTTTTAATATCATTATCCATCTTTTCCTGCATTTGGCCAAACTGATTCTTTATCTTTTTCGAAGATTCATAAATGGGGATGATGAAATCAAAAATGAATTTATACAAAAGATAGATCAGAAATAATTCTGCTGCTATTCGAAAAATATTCATGATACAAAAATATAGATTTTAAATTAATTGATTTCTTTAAGCCCGCAGTTTTACTTCAAAAATTTGTTAATGAATTTATTTTACAAAAACATAATTTGGAGCGTAAGCCCTAATTACACTATATTTGCAGCGTAAAAAGAGTAAGTGAAGGGGACGGAAGCGTTCCCTTCTTCTATTTTCCAAAAAAGCGAACTAAAAAAATGGGCACTTCCGCAGAAATTGTGAAGATTGAGGATTTTGTAAAAAACCATATTAAGAAGTCGGAAGACTTATTTTTGGTAGATATAAAGAGCGCACCTGGCAATAACATTACGGTTTTACTTGATGGTGATCATGGCGTTACGATAGATAATTGCACAGAGATTAATAAAGCGCTGTATAAGTTTATCGAAGAAACAGAACTTTTTGGAGATGCCAATTTCTCATTAGAAGTATCTTCATCAGGGGTAGACAGGCCATTACAGTTATTGAGACAGTATAATAAAAATATCGGCCGCAAAGTGGAAGTGAGCATGAATGACGGAACGAAACTGGAGGGAATTCTTACACAGGTAGATAAAGAAAATATAACGATTGAAGAAAAAACAGGTAAAGGAAATAAAATGAGTATGAAATCAACAACAATATTATTTAATCAGATAAAGCACACAACAGTGCTGATAACTTTTTAAACGAAAAGTATGGCAAGTATCAATTTAATTGAATCCTTTCAGGAATTCAAAGACGCTGAAAATATAGACAGGCCTACATTAATGAAGGTAATGGAAGACGTCTTCAAAACGCTGATCCGTAAAAAATACGGCTCTGATGAGAATTTCGATGTGATCGTTAATGACCAGAAGGGTGACCTTGAGATATTTCGTCGCCGTACGATCGTTGACGATGATGATCTGTACAACACGCTCACTGAAATAGAATATAAAGACGCGATAAAAATAGAACCGGACTACCAGGTAGGTGAAGAATTATACGAAGAAGTAGATATCCAAAAAGAATTTGGACGAAGAGCGATACTCGCAGGAAAGCAAACTCTTGCAAGCCGTATCAACGACCTGAAGAAAAATATTCTAATCAAAAAATACGAAGACAGGATAGGTGAAATTGCCAGTGGTGAAGTTTACCAGGTTTGGAAAAAAGAAATTTTGTTATTGGATGAGGAAGGAAATGAAATGCTGCTCCCAAAATCAGAACAGATACCTTCGGATTATTTTAAAAAAGGCGAAACGATCAGAGTCGTTGTAAAAAACGTAGAACTAAAAAATAACCAGGCCGCAATTATTGTTTCGAGAACCGACCCTTCTTTTCTTGCAAAATTGCTTGAAATTGAAGTTCCGGAAATATTCGATGGCCTGATCGTAATAAAGAAAATTGTGAGGGATCCCGGAGAAAGAGCAAAGGTTGCAGTAGAAAGTTTTGATGATCGCATTGATCCTGTTGGAGCCTGTGTAGGTATGAAAGGGAGCCGTATCCATGGTATTGTGCGGGAACTTAAGAATGAAAATATTGATGTGATCAATTGGACCAATAATATTCAATTATTAATTCAAAGATCCCTTACTCCGGCTAAGATTACCAGTATGGATGTGGATATGGAAACAAAACATGCCAGTGTATATTTAAAACCCGACCAGGTTTCCCTGGCCATTGGCCGCAGGGGCGTAAACATAAAGCTTGCCTGCGAACTCACCGGGCTGGAAATAGATGTGTTCCGTGATAATGAAGGTGAAGTTGAGGAATATGACGTGGACCTTGATGAATTTACCGACGAACTGGAAACGTGGGTGATTGACGAATTGAAGAAGATTGGATGCGATACAGCGAAAAGCGTATTAGATTTGTCTGATGAAGAATTGGAGCGCAGAACGGACCTTGAAAAGGAAACCATTGCGGAAGTGAAAAAGATACTGAACGAAGAATTTAAAAATTAATAAAAAAGCAAATCAATTACGAATGGTTTGGTTTTTTAAAAAATAAAAAACTACCTTCTTTAAAAAAGGTAAGGAAAGATTAATGGCAGAAATAAATACACCACGTTTGATGGCAGCAGCCAAAGAGTTCAACATAGGTACTTCTACCTTGACAGATTTTCTTGTGTCCAAAGGTTTTGAAACAAGTGACCTTAAGCCGACATCAAAAATTTCTGAAGATATGTACCGCGTGCTTCAGGTAGAGTTTCAGCCTGATAAGGTGGCAAAGCAAAAAGCAGAGCAAATTGATCTTCCTAAAAATGCTCCTTCAGACAACAAAAAACGAAAAGACGAGCAAGATCTTTCTTTCACAAAAAAAGAAACGATTAAGAAAGAAGAGGGGCCGGCACCAGCGCACGAAGTCGTTGAAAAAGAGCACCACGAGGAAGAAGTTATTAAAAAGGAAGATAAATCGGATGTTCTGCCGGAAAAAGAACAAGTACCGGAACTAAAAGAAACCGAAGCAAAAGAGACTCTACCAGAGGAGGATCGGAAGACTGAAGCTCCAGTCCATCCGGAATTTGTAAAAATTGCCGCACCGGAAGTTGAAGGCATAAAGATAGTTGACAAAATAGACCTTAGTACAATTGATTCTTCAGTTAGGCCCAAAAAGGACGCGAAGAAACACGAGACGGAGAAGAAAGTGAAAGGCGTTATTCCAAAAGAAACGATCCCCGAACCACCTAAAGTAGATGAACCAAAAGGGCCCGTGCCTATTCCTGAGAAGGATGTTCCTGCCCTCATTAGCAATATTAAAGCGGCTAAATTGGAAGGCCCTAAAATAATGGGGAAAATCGAACTTCCTACAACTAACGATACCAGGCCCAAACCAAATGATGAACGGCGTAAGCGCAAGAGAATTGTTGTTGAGAAAAAGCGTCCTCCTGGAGGCGATCATTACCAGCCACGTCCGAATATCCAGCAGCGTCCTCAAGGACAGAACAGGCCACCGGCCGGAGGAAGGTTTAACCGGAATGCTCCTGCAACACGGCGTGAAGACAAAGAAATTGACCAAAAGGAAATACAGGATAAAATAAAAGAAACCCAGGCCAAACTTGCCGGTTCGGGAGGAAGAGGAAAGAGTCTGAAAGCAAAATACAGGAAGCAAAAAAGAGAAGAAGCATCTGAAAATACAGGAGAAGAAATTACAGACAATAAATTACAGGTAACGGAATTCATCTCAGTGAGCGAATTTGCAAATTTGATGGATGTAAGTTTTGCAGACGTGATCAGCAAATGCATGAATCTCGGCATCATGGTATCTATCAATCAGCGTCTCGAGGCTGATGTTATAGAACTTGTAGCGGGAGAATTCAATTTTGAAGTTGAGTTTATTGACATTGACGATCAGCTAGATGCCGACGAGCATGAAGAAGAAGATAATGAAGAAGATCTTGTGTCGCGCTCGCCTATCGTTACTATTATGGGACATGTGGATCACGGTAAAACTTCTTTATTGGATTATATCCGCCATGCTAATGTAATAGCCGGCGAAGCAGGTGGAATAACCCAGCATATCGGGGCTTATGAAGTAACAGTAAAAAATGGCCGCACCATTACATTTTTGGATACTCCGGGCCATGAAGCTTTTACAGCTATGCGGGCGCGTGGCGCTAAAGTTACCGATCTTGCCGTGATAGTAATTGCTGCTGACGATGCCGTGATGCCGCAGACAAAAGAAGCGATCTCGCATGCGCAGGCAGCCAATGTGCCAATGGTGTTCGCATTGAATAAAATGGATAAGGACGGAGCTAATCCTGAAAAAATAAAGGAACAGCTTTCGGCAATGAATATTTTGGTTGAGGATTGGGGTGGTAATTTTCAAAGCCAGGAAATAAGCGCTAAACAAGGATTAAATGTAGATGAACTGCTTGATAAAGTATTATTGGAATCTGATTTGCTTGAGCTTAAAGCAAACCCAAAAAGAGCTGCGACCGGTACGGTGATTGAAGCTTCTTTAGATAAAGGGAAGGGTTATGTAGCGACTATCCTGGTTCAAAACGGCACGTTGAAACAAGGTGATCTGTTAGTTTCAGGACAATACTATGGCCGCATCAAGGCGATGTTCAATGAGCGCAATCAGCGCGTTAGCGAAGCGCCACCTTCGACGCCCGTATTGATCCTGGGTCTAAACGGTGCACCGCAGGCGGGAGAAACTTTCAAAGTATATGAAGATGAATCAGAAGCGAAAGATACAGCAAACAGAAGATCTCAAATATTGCGTGAACAGGGTATCAGGGCAAAGAAACATATCACGCTTGATGAAATAGGACGCAGATTGGCGCTCGGTAATTTCAAGGAATTGAATTTGCTAATACGCGCGGATGTGGATGGCTCTGTAGAAGCATTGAGCGATTCTTTACAGAAGCTAAGCACCGAGGAAATTGCCGTAAATGTGATACATCAGGGCGTAGGCCAGATCACAGAAACAGACGTTATGCTTGCTTCCGCATCAGATGCGGTCATCATCGGATTCAATGTAAGGCCATCTTTGCAGGCTTCTAAAATAGCTGAACATGAGGGTGTGGAAATTAAAACTTATTCTATTATTTATGACGCTATAGATGAAGTAAAGAGTGCAATGGAAGGAATGCTGGAACCAAAAATCCAGGAAAAAGTACTGGGCATTGCAGAAATAAAGGAAACCTACAAATTTGATAAAGCTACTGTGGCGGGTTGTATCGTGGTGGAAGGAAAGATTGCCAGAAATAACCGTATTCGTTTGGTAAGGGATGGCATTATTGTCCATACCGGTGAATTAGGGAGTTTGAAGCGTTTCAAAGACGATGTAAAAGAAGTGAGCAATAACATGGAGTGCGGAATGATCGTGAAAAATTATAATGATCTGAAAACCGGCGATATGATTGAAGCATTTGAAGAAATAGAAATAAAAAGAACGTTATAAATCCTTTATTTGATTTTGCTCTTTAACAAAAGCGCTTCAACTTTTAACTTTCTAATAATTTAAGTCACGATTTACAAGCGTATTTTTGGCACAAGATTATCAGCTGTCCTGGTATTGCTGGAAATTTACAAACAATCAATTCTGATGAAAAAAAGCTTGTTTATTCTTTGTCTTATCACAACAACTACTTTATTTGCTCAAACAAAAAAAGTAGTTGCCGATAAAATAATTGCCACATTGGGTGACAAAATTGTCCTAAAAAGCGATATTGATAATAGCGTACATGACATGGAGCGTCAGGGCGTTCAGGTTCCGGCAAATGCCGACTGCCTTCTTCTTCAGCAAGCGCTCGCGATGAAAGCTTTGGTATTGCAGGCCGAAATAGATTCTCTTCCTATTTCAGATGACGATATCAACGCAGAAATTGATAATAAAGTCCGTTATTTCATCAACGTATATGGATCAAAAGAAACTTTAGAACAGATAGCAGGCAAATCGGTCTTCCAGTTAAAAGAAGAGTTCAGACCTGTATTTCGTGAACAAAAACTGGCCCAGGAAGAGCGCGATAAAATTGTTGGAGATATTACGATCACACCAAAAGAAGCAGAAGCGTACTATAATAAGATACCCAAAGACAGCCTTCAATTTATGGAGTCACAGCTGGAGATCGGGCAAATCGTAATTTATCCAAAACCAAGCCGCGATCTTGAAACGTATGCGATAGACCAACTAAAGGAATATAAAAAAGACGTTGAAGACGGCAGCAAAAAATTTGACGCACTTGCTTCGCTTTTTACCGACGATCCGGGCAGCAAGAGCACTGGCGGCCTTTATGAAATAAACCGGAATGAAAAACAATGGGACCCTGTGTTTTTGTCTAAGGCCTTCAGTCTGAAGGATGGCCAGATTTCGAACGTATTCAAAAGCAAATTTGGCTATCATATTATTCAAATGGTAAACCGCCGTGGCGATGATGCAACAATCAGGCATATTTTAAAGATTCCGCAAGTAAGTTCTATTGAAGTTAACGCAGCAAAAGAAAAACTAGACTCGGTCAGAACTCAATTAGTGGACAATAGTATTACGTTTGGTCAGGCTGTGTCCAAATACAGCGAAGACGACAACAGCAAATTTACCGGCGGTCTTATATCCGCAAACGATGGAACCGGAAATACATTGTTGACATACGATCAACTTCCCGACAAAGACCTGGTACTGATGCTGAAAAAATTGAAAGTGGGGGAATATTCTACTCCTACGGAATACATGGACCCTACCGGTAAAAAAGCAGTAAGGATTGTATTTATAAAAAGTGAATCACAGCCACACCGGGAAAATCTTAAAGATGATTATGATAAAATAGCTCAACGGGCGTTGGAAGAAAAAAAGAATGATGCACTGGACCAATGGTTCGTTAAAAAAATTCCTACGTTTTACATCAATATTGATAAAAACTACCACTCGTGCCCTGAACTGAAAAATTGGGTAGCGACCGAGAATAGTACTACTGCGGAGAAATAGTGCCGTGTTTTTACGTTCCTAATAAAAAGAATTTTGATCTAATCTTACATCTTTATTTCGTTCCCGAAAGGTTACTTACAGTAAACCAATAAACAACTCTGTATTTTGGTTTAAAAAAATTTCCGCAAAGCCTCATATAAAAGCCTATTCACCCTTTTTCTTTGCATCTCATTTGATAAACAATTTCATAGAAATCAAATAAGGAAATTCATTTTTGAGGCATTAAAAAATATATTCCGACTTACTATAATGGGGTGGTTTCTCTAATGATTTATATTTACCTTACTTTCATCTGACTGAAAAATCATTCATAATAAAATGAAAACTTATGTGGTGGATATATGCATTACTTGCCGCATTTTTTGCCGCGCTTACAGCCATTTTCGCCAAGATAGGAATTAAAGGCGTAGATACAGATTTGGCAACCGCGATAAGAACCGTAGTGATTTTAATTCTTGCGTGGGGAATCGCCTTTTTTCGCGGAAGTACTTCTACCATGCATTCGCTCACCAAACAAAACCTCATTTTCTTATGTTTGTCAGGAATAGCTACAGGCCTGTCGTGGATATTTTATTTTAAAGCGCTTCAGTTGGGAAGGGTCTCGCAGGTGGCGCCTGTAGATAAAATGAGCGTGGCCTTTGCACTAATATTATCTTTCATTTTTCTTGGCGAACCGATGGATATAAAAACAATTATCGGCGCTGTATTGATTATCGCGGGAACATTCGTATTGATATTCTAAAAAATTGTTTACATAATGCCATAATCCAAAACGCGGCGCAGATATTTTTTATCCTGTATGACCCAGGTCACTTCGTAGCTGCCCGAATCGTCCCTACTAAAGAGGTACAGATAAATAGTATGGCCATCCTTCGACTTGTAAACCGCATCCCTGGTGCGTTCTACACCTTTATCAAGGTATGTAAAATTTAAATTGTGTAAATCAGCAAAGGCAGTAGCGGGTATCGCGATGGTATCTTTATCAATAATTACGGAGACATTACTTATAGATGTCTTCGGCACGTTTCCATAACTTCCGTAAAAAGTCCGTCTGTCAATTTGTATCAAATATTTTTCATCGTATTGAAGTTTATGTTTTGAAGGATCAAAAGAAGCAATCTCTACTGTTGCCTTTATCCCGTCTCCTTCAAATACAATAGAATTGTTGCTGAGTGCGGTATAGTCAATTTTTTGCAGCGGAGTAGTATTCACGCTTTCGCTGAGGCCGGCTATGGCAAATGTAGCGAGGTCGGCGCGCAGCGTGCCATAATGAAACCGTGCGAATGATTCGGTCTTTCGCCGGGTATCGGTCATGTCATCATTTTGCGCTTCGCAAATGTTGGCAATAAATAGTGCTGTAAATAGGAGCGGAAATAATTTAAATGATTGAGGCATTGTTGTATTGCTAAATTGTTGAATTGTTAGATTGTTGTATTGCTAAATCGTTGAATTGCTAAATCGTTACATTTACTTTTCACCTCGCCCGTTTCCGTTCAGACACGCGCACCCGATACTCACCATTCACTCACCACTCACCATTCACTCTTTATTTACTGTTGGATACCCCCTGGCAATCCAGTCCTTCTTGATATTGTCGGGCAAATCCAGCAAATGAAAATTAGTAAACTTCATGTCTTTTAACGCCGCTATTGCAGGGCGCACATTGGGACATTTTGCAAATGGACAACACCCACAATAAATAACAATATTGGCGGTTCGCGGTAATTTGTCAACAGCGTCTTTAAATTTCTGAAGGTTCTCCTTCTCACCGGTCATTCCGATATCAATAGAATGCGGAATAACTACACCGGGGCCAACGCAATAAATGATTGGAATATCTTTGTTGGATTCAATCGTTTGGGCCAAAACAGCAGGTGCTATCAACTCTTCCTTTGTCCAATTTTCGGGTTGTTGCCCTTTACATTGTTGAAAAGCGAATGCAATGAAGGCAAAGAAGAAATATAAAAATATGTTGCTTGTTTTCATAAAAAGCAATTTTACTCAAAAGTAAAATAATACAACAAGTGAATTGTTCAATTAACTTTTGATTGATTTTTATTAAGATAACCGGAGGGCCCTAATAAAACGGAAAATAGAAATCAACGATAATTATTGCTTTACTAAGTCACCGCTTTCATGTCGATCGAAGAATCAGAAAACCATTACGCGTGTGAGAAAAATATCACGGACAAAATTAATTCACTAAAGTATCTATCACTACTTGCTGGTCTTCCTTTGCTTTATTTTTAAAATATTTTCTGAATAAAAAATTGTGCTGAACGGCTTCCAGGTCTTCATCTAATTTTTTGCTGGCCGATTGAAGATTTTGCAAGGTCACTTTTATCCCATCAGCCGTTTTCTCATCATGAAGCAACATGCCCGCGGGTGTGTTTTTGTCGCTTAATCCGGCATTCAAAGTATCGATGGTTCCTTTTAAACTGGTTACCATTTTCTTTGCTTGTTCCGATACATCTTGTAATTGGGTCATCGTGCCCCGCAACCTGCTAAAAACAACCGTGTCAGTTACCAGGTCATTGGCAAATGAACCTTTAGTATTCAGGCTCGCGGTATAATTCGAAACATTTGCAGAAAGGCGCTCCAGGTTTTCTGATGCCCTTTGAACAGTAAGAACGGTACTATTTAAGTTATCAGCCAGGTCATCAGTCGTAAGGAGCTTTCCTATAGACCCTTTACCTTGTGCGATTCCATTTGTAATCACTTTCAGATCATTGGTAATGGCCAATATGTTATCGTTATTTTTCGAAAGAGTATTCATCATGGCGTCGGTACTCAAAAGCTTTTCGCCGCTCAAAGTGTCTCCCTGGCTGATCCGCGGCGCCTCCGGCGAACCGCCATAAATTTCAATTATTTTATTTCCGATGAGTCCATCGGTGCTCAACTTCGCCAATGCGTCTTTCTTTATGAACACCGCTGATTTATCTTCTACATTCATATCCACTTCTACTCTTCCGTTTG
>Ga0164241_10006857_pt1 | contig 10325 bp, 4 predicted proteins | sample OricomyardsoilBY_FD_108780 | JGI IMG/M metagenome (GOLD analysis project Ga0164241, IMG submission 108780) | Backyard soil microbial communities from Emeryville, California, USA - Original compost - Back yard soil (BY) | ecosystem: Environmental > Terrestrial > Soil > Unclassified | place: USA... | reverse complement strand
CGCCGGAGGCCGAAGCGGTCCGTCTCGTCGGCGAGCCTCACCCGGCTGTCCGGGTGCAGCCCCTGCTCGGCGTGGATCGCCACCGCGCCCTGCACCGCGTGGCGCTTGCCGTCCTGGGCGAGGTACATCCGCAGGCCGCCGCGCTCGCAGTCGAGGTTATGCCCCAGCACCTTCTCGAGCACGTGCTCGGAGAAGCTCGTCACGCAGCCGGCGCTGCGCACGAGCTCGGTCGAGAGCTGCAGCGGATCCTCGATCATCGGGGTGACGAGGAGCGAGAAGGTGAGGGTGCCGTGCTCCGCGAGGAACGCGTCGGTGGGGGCGTAGGCCTCCTCCGGGGCGGCGAGGATCTGCGCCTCGGGGATCGGCTGGTCGTAGTAGACCTGGCCGAGCCGGAAGTGCGGATGCTCGCAGAAATAGCGGCCGACGCGGTCGTTGTCGTTGCCGATGCCGTTCGGCTTCTGGCTCGTGAAGTTCAGGAGCGCGCGCGGGGTCTCGAGCCCGCCGAGGGCAAGCACGTAGACCCGCGCCTCGACGGTGAAGCCCGGGTCGCCGTCGGTGAACGACTTGAAGACCGCGCCCGTCACCGTGCCGAGGCCGTCGTCGAGGCGCAGGTCGACGAGGTTCGCGTTCACCGCGCAGACGATCTCGGGGCTGGCCGCGAGCTCGTCGTGGTACTTCTCGCCGAAGCGGGTGGGCGCGCTGTAGCGGTACTGGATGCGGTGAAAGCGCGGGGTCTTCTGCTCGAAGGGCAGATCCGGCGCCTCGGCCGCGGAGATCATGTCGAGGATCTCGTCGGTCTCCGCCGCGTAGGGGTCGAGCGCCGACTTGGCGATCGGCCAGCCGCTCAGCGGGTTCGGCGCCATCGGCAGGAAGTTCACCGCGTCGAGCGCCCGGCAGCGGCCGCCCCAGTGGTTCGACGAGCCGCCGAAGTAGCGCAGCCGCGCCTCGTCGAGCGGGAAGTACTCGAGCCCGACGATCTCGCCCTTGTAGAGGTCCTGGGACTCGTCGGAGAGCTCGAGCCCGCCGCCCTCCATCAGCGCCACGGTGAGGCCGCGCGCGGCCAGGCGCCGGGCGAGCGTGATGCCCGCGGGACCGGTGCCGATCACACAGGCGTCGAAGGTGCGGGCGAAGAGCCCGCGATCCGCATCGGTGGCGTCGACGATCATGCCAGCCCGAGGGTCTCGAGGTCGCGGGCGGTCAGCACCCAGCCGTTGACGATGAAGAACTTGCCCCACGCCCGGATCTCCGGCCGCGGCCCGAGAAAGCCCTCGGGCGCGAACGCCCCGGCGGGGCCGGCGAAGAGCGGCGCGACGCCGGCGGCGGCGAGGGAGGCGAGAAGGGCGCGGCGACTCGGCATGCGAAACCTCGAGAACGGACGGAGTGGCACCGGCGCCACCTTGGCGCCGGTCGGGGCTTGAAGTCAAGAAAGCGTTGCGCGGGAAAGCACCGCGTCGCTCAAATTATCGTATCAGCGCAGGATTCCGGTTTCATCCAAGTCTTTCCATGAAGTATACTCGCGAGACACTTTGGCGGTGAACGCAGCTTCCGAGCGCATCATGCGGTCGATCAAGGTGGCGTACAGGCGGTAGCTTCGGGATCCCTGATTGTACCCCCCGCTCTTCAGCGCGTATTCGATCTTGCGTCCCAGATCCGCGGTGAACTTGAAGTGCAGGATCGCCACCGCCCGGGTGGAGCTCACCGGCTTCGAGGTCACGTGGCAGTTGAGGAACCGGTCGCCGGCGCCCCAGCGCACCAGCGGCGTCTTGTGGATCATGCTGGCGCCCTGATAGCGGTAGCCCGAGAGCCGCCGGCGGATCCGGCGCAGGAGCGGCCCCTGCGCGAGCACGCCCCAGCGGGCGAAGAGCCGCGAGACGCTGCCGGGATAGATCGTGCGCGGGATCGCCGGGGACTGGATGAGCTGGCCGGGGTCGATGTGCGGCCGGGCGTCGAAGAACCAGGGGCTCGCCCCGGATCCGGCGAGCTCGAAGCCGCCCGCCTTCGCGGCGCCGGGGCCGGTGATGTCGCCGATCGCGCGCGGATACATGTCGATCATCGCGCCCCAGACCGCCGCGGCGCCCTCGGCCTCGAGCCGCGCGGTGAACGCGGGCAGCGTCGCGCCGCCGGGCAGCACCAGGAACTCGTCCGGGTCCACCATGACCGCCCACTGGTCGGCGCAGAAGCGGTTCATCATCTGGTCGCGCCAGAGCCGGACCGCGCGGGTCTCGAGGATCCCCGCCCGCTCCTCCGGGCCGTAGGCCACGTCCTCGAAGTAGCGGAGCGGGCTCTCCACCACCATGACGTCGGGCTCGCCCGCGAGATACTCCGCCGTGCCGTCGGTCGAGCGGTCGTCGAGGATGACGAAGCGGTCGGCGCCGAGCCCGCGGTAATGGGCGAGGAACGCCGGCAGGAAGTACATCTCGTCGTGGACGATGGCGCAGACCGTGGCGGCGTGGCGCCCCGCCGCCAGCCGCGGGTTCGAGCGGATCGCGAGCGGGGGATGCGCCGGCTCCGACGCCCCAGCCGCCGAGGCCCCGAGGAGGTCGACCCGATCCTCAGGCACCGGCCAGCGCCCGGAACTGCCGGTTGGTCTCGATGAGCTCGTCGTAGCTGCCGGCGGCCACCACCCGGCCCTGCTCGAGCATGTAGATCGTGTCGCAGTCGCGCACGGTCGAGAGCCGGTGCGCGATCATCACGATGGTCTTGGCGTGGCCGAGGTTCGCCACCGCGTCCATCACCGCCTTCTCGGTCAGGTTGTCGAGCGCGCTCGTCGCCTCGTCGAGGATGAGGACGTCGGGGTCGTGGTAGAGCGCGCGGGCGATGCCGACGCGCTGGCGCTGGCCGCCGGAGAGCCGCACGCCGCGCTCGCCCGCCTTGGTCGCGTAGCCCTCGGGCAGCTCGCGCAGGACGAAGTCGTGGAGCTCGGCGATCCGCGCCGCCCGCTCCACCGCCGCCATGTCGATGTCGCTCGCCTTCTGGCCGAAGGCGATGTTCGCCGCGATGGTGTCGTCGGTCAGGAAGATGTGCTGCGGCACGTAGCCGATCGAGCGCTGCCAGCCGGGCAGCGTCGCCGGCGTGATCGGCACCCCGTCGATGACGAGCGCCCCGGCCTGCGGCTCGAGCAGCCCGAGCATGATGTCGACCGCGGTGGTCTTGCCGGCGCCGGTGCCGCCGACCAGGCCGACGCTGGTGCGGGCCTCGACCGCGATCGAGAGGCCGCTGAGCGCCGCCCGCTCGGCGTTCGGATAGGCGTAGGCGACGTCGCGGAGCTCGAGCCGCTCGGTGAGCCGGACCGGCGGGGCCTTGAGGGTGAGCCGGCGCGGGCCGTCTCCCGCCCCGGTGGCCACGTAGTCGGCGTGCAGCTTGTCGAGGGTGGGCTCGGCGAAGCGCATCTGCCCGACCGCGGTGTAGACCCCCTGCATCGCCGGGAACAGCCGGATCGTGGTGAAGGCGTAGACCGACAGGATCGGCACCACGCTGCCGAGATCGCCGTCGCCGCTGACGAGCAGGTAGAGCACGAAGAGCAGCAGCGCCCCGAAGGCCACGCCCTCGATGATGTAGCGCGGCACCTCGCGCATGATGAGGTTCGCCGAGTCGTAATAGGCGACGCGCTCGGCCGGATGCCGGAAGCGGGCGCTGAAGTAGGCCTCGAGCCCGAGGAGCTTCACGTCCTTCATGCCGCCGAACGCCTCGCCGACGATCTGGTAGCGCAGCTCGTTCATCCGGTGCCGCTCCTTGCCCATGCGGTTCGAGGACTGGCGGATGCTCACGTAGAGGACGACGTAGATGCCGCCGAGGAGCCCGGCCGCGATGAAGGCGACGCCCGGCCGGATGATGACGAGGAGCGCGATGAGCGAGACCGCGAGCACCACCGAGGTGATGAGCCGCATCGCCGGCAGGAGCGCGGTCGTCACCACCTTCTGCACCTCGCCGAGCACCGCCGAGCCGAGGCCCGAGCTGTTCCGGGTGAGAAACCAGGCATAGGGCTGGGAGAGGTAGGCGTTCAGCATCCGGAGCGAGATCGTGTAGGCCCGCATCATGGCGAAGCGGTAGTTGGCGTAGGAGGTGAGCGCCTTGAACACCATCCCGAAGACGATGAAGCCGAAGACCGCGCCGGCGAGCGCCACCATGAAGCCCTGGTGCGACTGGAAGCCGAAGGTCCGGTAGGCCCACGACAGCATCGCGTTCGTGTCGATCACCTCGGGTTTGCGCAGCACGAACATGAGCGGCAGGATCGAGGCGATGGTGAGCATCTGCAGGACGCCCATCACCATGATCATCACGATGAGCGCGTAGAACTGGCGCCGCTCCCGCGCGGTCAGGAGATCGAGAAGCTTGCGATAGGTTGCGATCACACGGGTACTCCTTCGCCCATTCCGTCCCGCCCGCGCGCGCTTCCGCTCCCCCGGATCGCGGCGGGAGCCTCGGCGCGCGCCCGGGCGCCGGAAGCCGGCGCCGGGCGCTTTCCGTCGGGTTCCGAAGGCGCGCCCCGGCCCTGCGCCGCCCGGCGGGCGAGCGTCGCCTCGTCGCGGGCCTCCCGGGGTTCCTTCGACATGTAGAACCAGGCGCCGGCGCCGAGATAGATCCAGACGAAGATGCAGGTGGCGTTCCAGATGTAGACGGTGCCGAGGGTGATGGTGACGCCGGAAAGCGCGATCAGGTAGCCGCGGCGGTAGTCCTGCTCCTCCGGGGAGAGCGTGCGCTGGGTGGCGATGCGCAGCATGCTCACGATCCAGGCGAGCGCCAGGAAGGCGAAGGTCGGGATGCCGTAGCGCATGGCCTCGAGCAGCCAGAAGTTGTCGAAGCTCGCCTTGCCCGCCCGGTACCAGGGCCGGGTCCAGTCGCTGAGGCCGATGCCGAAGATCGGGTGCTGCATCACCTCCATCATGCCGTAGTCGAAGACGACGAGCCGGCCGCTGGCGGAGTCCTTGCTGAAGGTGAGGTTCGCGAGCACGAAGTCGAGCAGGTGGAACTGCGCGAGGATCTTGAGCAGGAGGAGCGCGAAGAGCGCGAGAAAGCCGAGCACCACCCAGCGGAAGCGCATGAAGAAGAACAGCCGGTCCCAGGCGGTGAGGCAGATCTGGGCGAGAACAGCGAGCAGCGGCCCCGAGGACAGCGAGGTCCCGACCATGAAGGCGAAGAAGCCGCTGGCGCCGAACGCCTTCACGAGGTTCCGCCGCCAGATGTAGAAGCCGTTCGCCACCCCGAGGCTGGCGACGAGCCCCCAGAGGATCGGGTGCTCGAGCGTCCCCTGCGCCCGCACCAGGCCGAGGCGCATCCCGAGGTTGTGCTGGCGCGCCGGGATCGTGAAGACCGTGCCGAAGAGGGTGCGGAAGGTGTTGAAGCCCGTCGCCATCTCGAGCAGCACGAAGGGCGCGATAACGGCGAACCCCAGGCCGAGGATGACGAAGTAGCGCTTGTACTCCCGGGCGTCGGTGATGAGGATCCGTCCGATCAGGTAGGCGCCGAACAGCTCCACGAAGGCGATCACCGCCCGCGGCCCGATCCCGATCAGCCCATGGTTCTTGACGAGCGCGAGCACCGTCCAGGCGGCGCTCGCCAGCACGAAGAAATCGACGAGGCAGGGCCGCGTGGTGAGCCAGCGCCAGAGGAGCCAGGGGAAGACGGCGATGAGCACGATCCGGTAGGGCGAGAGCTGGCTCCCGGCGACGCTGAACACCCCCGGAATGAAGAGGCAGACGACGAAGAGCGCCAGGAGGCGGCCCCGGAACCGGGCCTCGCGCGCCTCGCTCGTCAGGGTTGCGACCGGAGTCCGGGCCGGCGCGACGTATCCGGCACTGCCCGGATGGGTCTGCTCAACCATGAAGGTTCCAGTCTCGCATCGACACCACCAGATACTCGGGTACACGCAGGCCAAAAACCGGAGCGCAGCCCCGGACCGGACCCGCCGGACCCATGATCGGCCCCCCGCCGAAGCGCTCCCTCACGCCCGGCTCATACCGTCATTCGGCGGAACGATCAATTGACAGATGCGCGCTTTCGTGCCGATGCGCGCCCTCTGCCGACGCGGGGGCGCGCTCGGGCGGCCCGGAAGCCCGCCCGCTCCCTCGGTCGACGCGCTCGGGCGGGCCGGAAAACCGGCCCGCCCCGTCGGCGGCTCGTGCGGCGGCCCGGAGGGGCCGGGCGCTCAGCGGGCGTCGAAGGCCCTGGCGCGCGCGTAGACCGAGTCGGTGATCGCGAAGGCCGCCCGGTGCCGGGCGGGCGGCGGCAGCACGTGGGTGCCGTGCGACGAGCCGAAGAACACGTCCGAGGTGAGCGGGTGGACGAAGATCACCCCGTCGAGGCTCGGCACGTTGCCCGAGACGTCGCTCCAGCTCGCGCCCCGGTCGGTGGAGCGGAAGACGGTCGGCCCCCCCCACATGAAGAGCGAGACATAGAGCAGGTTCTCGTCGCGCGGATCGACGGCGATCGAGTTCACCGTGTACTTCGGGCGCCCGGCGGCGAGCTGGCTCCGGGTGTCGAAGATCACGGTCTCGGTCGGCGCCGTCACCCCCTCGATCCGCACCACCTTCGCCTGGGCGCTCACCGCGTAGACCCGCGCCGGATGATGCGGGCAGACGGTGACGACCGGGATCGGGTCCACCGGGCGGAAGCTCGCCTCGGCGGTCGCCCAGTCGCTCCAGCTGGCTCCCCGGTCGATCGAGCGGCGGATCACCCGGTCGGTCTTGTCCTTCGTCGTGCCGAAGATCGCCGTCGCACCCCCGGCCCCGGTCGCCCCGAGGAAGCCGTAGCCGATGTCGGTGAAGCTGACCCCGGTCATCGCCGCCGCGTCGAGATTGTCGGCCCGATACATGCCGAGGAAGGCCGCGTTCGGGTTCGAGGGGTCGAGCTGCGCCGTGTCCGAGATGGTGCTGACCGCGTCCGCCACCACCAGGATGTCGCCGAGCGGGTCGCCGTCCTTCGGCTGCATGATGCAGAGCACCCGCTTGCCGCTCACGTTGCCCTGCAGGGTGAGGATGCGGCCGCTCGCATGGATGACCGTGCCCGCCCCGGAGATGTGCTGGTCGTTGTCGATCGCCGCGGCGATCTGCCCGCCCGGCAGGGTGGCGGCGTCGCCCGGGCCGCCGATCCGGTCGTCCAGCCAGTAGTCCCCGGCGGTCGCGGTATAGGCGAGGCTGCGGTCCTGCTGCGCCTGGGCGAAGATCTGCCAGTCGGTCGGGTGGAAGCCGATGTCGCGGGTGTGGCTGCCGTCGTAGAGCTTGCCGGTCCACTCGAAGCTGGCGCCGCCGTCCCGCGAGATGCCGAGGTGCTGGTTCCGCTGCGTGAACCAGACGTTGCGGTCGTCGGGCTTCGGCACCAGGCCGTAATGATCGCCGCTGCTCATCTTGTGGCCGAAGTTGCTCTCCTGGCCGAGCGCGGGGGTGGTCTTTGCCTCGGCCCAGGTCCTGCCGCCGTCGTGGGAGTAGCGCGGCGTGACGCCGTTGCCGGTGACCACGATGTAGTTCCGGTCGGCCGGCGAGATCGCGAAGGTGATCGCGGCGTAGGCCCCGAGGCCGGGGTTCCGGGTGAACGTGACGCCGTCGGTCGCGGTGTAGAGGCCGCTGCCCTCGACCGCGGCCCAGACGACGCCGCCGCCGGCGGAGGCGTCGATCATGTGCACCGTCTTGCCGGCCGGCAGCGACGCGAGCTTCGTCCAGGCGGTCCCGAGCCCCGAGCCCGCCGCCGAGCGCCAGGCGCCGGTCTCGGTCCAGAGGTAGAGATCGCCGTTCGGCGCCGCGGCGATGCCGTAGGCGCCGTTCTTGCCGCTCGCGTAGGTCGCGGGATCGAGCGGGGCGCCGAGCTTCGCCCAGGTGAGGCCGCCGTCCAGCGAGCGCCAGAGCTGGATCCCGCCGATGTCGGCGGTGTCCGCCGAGGCGCGGGGGTTGTGCACCGCATAGATCGTGCGGGTCGCCGGCGTGCCGCCGGGCAGGTGCGCGAGGAGCCGCATGTTGTGCCGGCAGACCGTCGTGCCCTGCAAGCGCGGCATTGACAGCACCCGGGTGCAGGTCGCGCCGCCGTCGGTGGAGAGATAGGCGCCCGAGTAGGCGTCGAACTCCTTGTCGAACACCTGGCCGCCGGCGGAGTACATGAGGATCTGCCGGTTCGCGTCCTCGGGGTCGATCCAGGCCGAGACCCCGGTGCGGCCGACCCAGAGCCCGTTCCAGGCCGGCGTCTCGAAGCTCGCGCCGAAGTCCCGCGTCAGCCAGGGGAAGTTCTGGTCCATCGGGCAGAGGATGAGGTTCGGGTTCGCCGGGCTGGTCGCGAAGTCGCGCAGGAACTGCATCCCCGGGCCGCCCACCTCGCCCGCCTCGAACTGCGCCTTGTTGCGCGCGACGAGCGGCACCCAGAGCGGGGTCTCGACCGGCGCGGGCACCTCGACCGCCGCCGAGGCCGCCGACCAGGCGCCGTCGGCGGTGCGCTTCCAGCGGAAGCGCACCGCCTTCAGCCGCGCCGCCTCGTCGAGCTTCCAGACGCTGTAGTCGACGCGCGGCTTCGCGCCCGGCGCGTTCTTCGCCGGGTCGCGCATGTAGAGCGCGTGGGAGTCGGTCGCCCCGATGCGCGCCACCACCTCGTACTGGGCGTCGGGCACCACCGCGGCGGTCGAGGTCGTCCACTCGATCGCCGCCACCTCCTCCCCGGCGAGGCCCGGAAAGCGCACGATCGGCGAGAACCAGACCGCCTGGTCGGCCGGGCGGAACTCCGAGCGCAGCACCTGGATGTCCTCGGGCTCGAGCGGGAACGGGGTGTCGTCCTCGGCCTCCACCGTCACCGCGAAGCGCGAGGTGGCCGCGCCGCCGGAGTTCGTCGCCGTCACCGCCACGGTGAGCGCGAGCGCGTGGAGGGTCGGCACGCTCACCACCCCGGTCGCGGCGTCGAGGGTGACCCCCGCCGCCGCCGAGGCCGCGTCGACCGCGAAGACCAGCGCCGCGCCGGTGAAGTCGCCCGCGGTCGGCACGGGCTGCGGCCCGGTGCCCGCGTCGAAGATCTCCTCCGGCAGCGCCCCCTTCGCGGTCGGCGCCACGTGGGTCGGCGTCACCGAGGCGGTCATCGCCACCGCGGTGCCCACCACGTTCCGCGCCGTCACCCGGCAGCAGATCGCCCGCCCGTCGTCCTCGGACACGAGGGTATAGCTCGCGCCGGTGGCGCCGGCGATCGCCACCCCGTCGCGCAGCCACTGCCGCGGCGCGGTCGGCGCGGGATAGCCGCCCCAGCTGCCGGTGCCGGCGGTGAGCGTCGAGCCGATCTTCGCCGTGCCGGAGAGGAGCGGCACGGTGAGCAGGAACGGCAGCACGTTCGCCGGGGCCGCGGTCACCGTCGCCTTGAAGCTCGCCGACGCCTGGCCGCCGGAGTTCGTCGCGGTCACCGTCACCGGCACCGCGGCGAGGAGCGCCGCCGTGGGCACGGTCACGCGTCCGGTCGCCGCCTGCACCGTGGCGCCGGCGCCCGCGACCGCGAAGACGAGCCCCTCGCCCGCGAAGGCGCGGGCCGCATCGAGGACGAGCGATGCCGCCCCCCGGTAGGTGGCGACGTCGCCGAGCAGCGCCACCGCCGCCGGCGGGGTGCGGGTGACGCCGAGCCCCGGGGTCAGCGCGTCGGCGCTGCCGCCGGCGTTGGTCGCGGTCACCCGGACGGCGAGCTCCTTGCGGTCGTCCGCCGCGGCGGGGGTGTAGCTCGCTCCGGTGGCGCCGGCGATCGCCACGCCGCCCGCGAGCCACTGGTAGGCGAAGCTCGGGCTCCCGCTCCAGCTGCCGGGGGAGACCGTCACCGGGGCGCCGATCCGGCCGCTGCCCGAAAGCGCCGGTGCGGTCAGGACCGCGGGCAGGCTCGGGCGCACCGTCAGGGAGAAGCCGCTCGCGGCGCTGCCGCCGGAGTTCGTCGCCGTCACCGTGATGCGTTCCCCATGCCGCAAGGTCCCGGTGGAGATGGTCACGAGCCCGGTTGCGCTGTCAATCGTGGCCCCCGGCCCGCTCACGGCGAACGTGAGCCCGGCGCCGTCGAAGGCGGCCGCCGCCGCGACGGTGACCGCCGCCGCGCCGAGATCGGCCGTCACGTCGGCGAGCGGCCGCGCCGCCACCGGCGCCACCCGGGTGACGCGCGCGGCCGGGGTCTCGGCCGTCGCCGTGCCGAGGGCGTTCGTCGCGGTCACCCGGACCGCGAGGAGCCGCCCGTCGTCGGCCGCGGCCGGCAGGTAGGAGAGCCCGGTTGCGCCGGCGATCGCCACGCCGTCGCGGAGCCATTGCAGCGCCAGCGTCGGCGACCCGCGCCAGCCCCCGAGGGCCGGGGCGAGCACGCTCCCGACCTTCGGCGCCGTCCCGAGGCTCGGGGCG
>Ga0164241_10006856_pt1 | contig 10326 bp, 6 predicted proteins | sample OricomyardsoilBY_FD_108780 | JGI IMG/M metagenome (GOLD analysis project Ga0164241, IMG submission 108780) | Backyard soil microbial communities from Emeryville, California, USA - Original compost - Back yard soil (BY) | ecosystem: Environmental > Terrestrial > Soil > Unclassified | place: USA... | reverse complement strand
TATTCCTGAAGCCGTGTGCAGCGTATGTGCACAAGTGATGGGAAATGATGCGAGCATTAGTATTGCGGGGCAATCAGGCGATTTCGAATTATATGTTATGCTGCCACTTGTTGCTTATAATTTATTGCAATCCATCGAACTGCTATGCAACGCTTGTAATCAATTGGCAGAAAATACGATTGCGAGTTTTACGGTGAACCAGGATTCACTTGATAAATCACTTGCACGCAATCCTATTTTGGTGACGGCACTCAATTCCCTTATTGGTTATGAACAAGCTGCTGCGATTGCAAAAAAGGCCTATAAAGAAAAACGTTCGATTATTGATGTTGCAGAAGAAGAAACGGCTATCGACCGTGCAGAGTTGGAAGTTTTGTTAAATCCCGCTCGCTTGACGGGACAGTAACATTTTTAAAAATCCAATTTCCTCTTTCCTGTGAGCCAATTTCGTCTGCTAGATATAGCATTGATTTATTTTTTGAGTGATAACACCGGGCGTTGGGGTTTGTTGGGGCGTTCAGCAAATTGCCTGGCCAATTCTTCACGGGCTTTCACTGCTTCACTTTTTATAGGCTGGGCTGGTTGCCATACCGCTGTGCGGGCAAATCGGGCGAGAAATTCCAGACCTGCACGCAAAAGACGGGCTTGATTTATAGCACTGAGTCCTTCGGGGAATTTTTCCGGGTATATGTCTGAAGGGTCTTTCGGGTCGCCCTCGAAACGAATGGTAAAGCCATTGGCGTGGGTCAGGCTATTATTGGTCATGTCGACCGTCCAATCATCAAAATTCATAATTGTCACTGTGTTGAAAATAGTATTGGTAAAAAAGTGTTGTTAAAAATACTGCTGCTAAAAAGTGTTGCCATTCTCTCATTTTTTGTAACAGGAATAAATAATCAAATTACGGTTGATGCTTGTGTAGTCAACGGTATGTCACGGACTATCTCACAAACACTCCTGGTTAAATGAGTTAAATCATCAGGGGTGATAATAAACGGTGGTGTCAAATAGATAATATTGCCGAAGGGTCTTAGCCAAACACCTTTTTCAATCATTTTTGCCATTAATACTTGCGTATCAATTTTGTTTTCCATTTCAACTACGCCAATTGCACCTAACACGCGAACGTCTTTTACACCGCTGATATTTTTACAGGCGGATAATTCTTTTTTCAATTGCTGCTCAATTTTTTTTACGGACGATTGCCAATCCTGATTCAATAATAAATCAATACTGGCATTGGCAACTGCACAGGCGAGTGGATTGGCCATATAAGTGGGACCGTGCATAAATACAGAAGCAGGGCCCTTGCTAATGCCGTCGCTGACTTTGTCATTGCACAGCGTAGCGGCGAGAGTAATATAACCACCACTAAGTGCTTTGCCCAAACACATAATGTCAGGGCTGATGCCAGCGTGTTCGCAAGCAAATAATTTTCCAGTGCGACCAAAGCCGGTGGCAATTTCATCGGCAATCAATAACAAATCATACTCATCACATAATTGACGAACACGCTTTAGATATTCCGGAGCGTAAAATTTCATGCCACCCGCGCCTTGTACAATAGGTTCAAGAATCACAGCAGCGATGTTTTGTTTGTTGCGTTTTAACACTTGCGCGAAGTGGTCGAAATTTTTTTCATTTAATTCTTCAGTGAATCCTGCACCGGGAGCATCTGCAAAAAACTGATGCGTCAAGGCTTGATGAAATAAATGATGCATACCCGAATGCGGATCACAAAGCGACATAGTTGCTAAAGTGTCGCCGTGATAACCCTGTTTAATGGTTAAAAATTTACAGCGCTGCGGTTGTAATTGTGAGATCCAATATTGCAATGCCATTTTCATGGCTACTTCAACGGCAACAGAACCTGAATCGCTGAAAAATACTTTGTTTAATCCTTCAGGTGTAATGGCTACTAATTTTTTTGCAAGTGTGACCGCGGGTTCATGCGTGAATCCAGCAAACATCACGTGAGCCATGTTGGTTAATTGGGATGTGACAGCGTGATTTAAAACAGGATGATTGTAGCCGTGTAAACAGCTCCACCAGGACGATATGCCATCAATTAATTCGCGATTATCCTGTAGTTGAATGCGCACCCCGTTGGCTGATTTAACAGCCAATATTTCTCCGGAAGAACCGAAGGCTGTATAGGGGTGCCAAATATATTGTTTATCAAATGCAATTAACTCTTCAAAACTGAACACATCAAACGACATGGCACAACCTTCATCAAGCCGGAATTTTGTTACCTTAATTAAAGCGGGTAATCAAATCCAGTTGTTTTTGCGATAAGTTGGCCATTTCGTGATTCAGGTTGTCAGCTTGATCAATTTGTTCTTGTGTTTGATCGGAAATTTTTGCAATGGATGATGTGTTGCGCTCAATTTCATTTGCCATGGATGATTGTTCTTCTGCTGCTGTTGCAATTTGATGCGACATTTGATCGATTACTCCGACGGATTTTGAAATAGTCGAGAGTGCTTTATTCACGTTGATCATTTCATTAACACTGCGATCGGCCAATGTCAGACAACTTTGCATATTACTGCTGGCATCATCGGTTGCCTTGCCCAGATTGCCGATAATTTCCTGAATGTGGCGAGTCGATTCTTGCGTACGTTGCGCGAGTGATCTCACTTCATCGGCTACCACGGCAAATCCACGACCTTGTTCGCCAGCGCGCGCTGCTTCTATCGCCGCATTCAGTGCTAATAAATTAGTTTGTTCGGCAATAGCGCGAATCACGTCCACCACATTGGCAATTTTATTACTGTCCTCTGACAATTTACTCATCACATTGCCCAAATTACTGACCATGGAAGACAAATCATCTATGGCCATTTTAGCTTCATCGATTACTTGGTTACCTTTGTCGACTTCATTGATGGCATCACCTGTGGCCACAGAGGTTTGACTTGCACCCATAGCGACTTCTTGCACGGCTAACGCCATTTGTTGCATCGCATTGGCAACGTTCGCTGTCTCACGTTGTTGTGCATTCATGCCAGCATAAGTTGCCCGTGCGTGTTGATGCGCTGTTGATGATTTAACTTGTAATTCTTTTGCGGATTCGCTGAATCGCCCGAGTGCGGTTCTTAATCTGGCACTAAGGGCTAATTGCGCTAATTGAATTTCACCCAGCGCATCACATCGACCTGTATAAAGATACGCAGCAAAAGGATCATTAATAATTTTGCGTGCTTCATAAAGCATAGGTGCCAAATGTTGTTGTTGAAAAAAGTAATGGGTACCGGCAATTAATAGTGCAACTATCGCAAACACCAACGCCAGCGAACTTGAAAATTCAAATAATAAACTGCCACCGATTAACATTAATATCCAGCTGCAAAGAGCAACTAATCCACTTTGTTTTAAGTTGGAAATTTTTTCAAATAAACTGATAGGCGATAAGCCTTGATTAAGGCGTTGATAAACCATTTCGGCGCGTGCAATAGATTCACTGTCGGTTTTCACCCTGACAGATTCATAGCCGGTAATTTGGCCGTTTTGTTTTAGCGGAGTGACATAGGCATCGACCCAATAATGATCGCCATTTTTACAGCGGTTTTTAATAATTCCCATCCAGGGTTGACCAGACTTGAGTGCGGACCAGAGCATGCCAAATGCTTGGGGAGGCATTTGCGGGTGACGAAGAATATTGTGTGGTTGAGTGATTAACTCTTCGCGATTGTATCCGGAAATTCGACAAAAAGTGTCATTACAAAATTCAATATCACCGTGCAGATTGGAAGAGGAGACAATTTCATCTTGCGAAGACAAACGAATTTCACGACCTGTAACCGGACCATTGTTGCGCATAAGACCTCAGAATATTTTTTTAAATAAAAACTTATCCTTAAGGGTAGATCAAAATTATGAATTTGCCGGTAATTAAGCGACTTCCAATTCCTGAGGGTGATTATTCAACCGATTCAGGCAATTCATTAATTCAATGCGCATTTTTTCAGGTAAATCCACAAACTGGACGCAGATGCGGGTACTGCGGAAAGGTTCTCTTTGCATACGAAATGCACAGACGCGACCTTTGCAGCGTAATTGGATTTGATCATCCAATGTTAATTCACATAGAGGGAGCAGGGCACCGTGACTAAGTTTTCCCAATAAATTTCCAGAAACCGTCACACTGAAACCCCCTGTAGAAATATCTTGCAACTTGCCGTAAGTGGCTTCCTCACCCAGTGGACGGATTTTTACCAAGGTGGAGGCGCCACCGAGCGCAAATCGTGTCTGATGGCGACGAGGTTGCCATTGAATCTGTTCGGGGATAGTAATGGCTATGCCTTGCGTGCCGAATTGATCGCCCATGGCAACGACATGAGTCTCCAATACCAACTCTTCACCTTTGTGGTGATGGCGCAAGGTCAGGCTGTCGCCGATATCGAGGGCGTATTGTTGGGGAAATAATTCATCTATCCAAATCAATCCGCGCTGGATATCCACCGCTAAAATCAGCGTTTGATAAACACGGCTGCTGGAGCCCCATTTTACTTCCAATAATTGATGGCTTTGTTGAAGCTGTATCAACGGCAGGCAAGCGTTCAGGTTTTTCAATTGAATGCCGGATTTGATCTGCTCTGTTTGTTCATCGGCTTGCAGCAGGAAGGGTTCAGGTTTACCTAAAAGCCGTTGAAAAAATCCCATAATGAACCTCGTGTGTTTATCTCAGTACAACTCTTCTGGTTTTTCTGGAGCAAGTGATGTGCCAGTTCCGACAGTCAGGATTATCAAGCATTTGTTGTGATTCGTCCGGCCAATTGTTGCCGCCGGATTCTATTCCTCCTCCTTATTAGAGCAATAGATTTCCTTCTGTCGCCCTCTGTTGCCACTTCGACATGTTTGTTTTTGTTAATGGTTTGCCAATTATCCGATAAATCCGTTAGGCTCGGTTTGCCAAACAAATGTGTGAGTTAATAAAAACCAATAAGAGAACCATTATGAAAAAACACCCGCTTTTTACCAGTCTGCTTGTGCTTTTAATTCCCTTGTCAGCTTGTGCCACTAAACCGGTGAATGACCCGAACAAAGAAGAATGGGTCGAACTTTTTAATGGCAAGGATTTGAGTAACTGGTCGCCCAAAGTAAAAGGTTATGCACTGGGTGAAAATCCACTGAATACGTTTTCGGTTGAAAACGGAATTATGAAAATCCGTTACGACAATTACGAACAATTCGATGGCCGATTCGGCCACATTTTTCATAACAGCGGACCTTATTCGCATTACCGGATTAAAGTCGAATATCGATTTGTGGGCGAGCAAGTTAAAGGTGGACCTGAATGGGCGTTTCGCAACAACGGCATTATGTATCACGCGCAAGATCCTAAAACCATGAGCCTTGATCAGGACTTTCCTGGTTGCATGGAATATCAATTATTAGGTGGTAATGGTGTTGATCCACGCACCACCGGCAATTTGTGTACACCGGCTACTCAAGTCGTGATGAATGGAAAATTGAGCAAAGATCATATTTTTAATTCATCCAGCCCAACCTATCACGGAGACCAATGGGTCACGGCAGAATTATTGGTTTACGGAAGTGAAAAAGCCGAACACTTTATTAACGGAAAAAAAGTATTGGAATACACTGATCTGCAATGGGACGATGGCACACCCAACGCTTCCGGTTATATTGCCCTGCAAGCCGAAACCCATCCAACCGATTTTCGCCGCGTGAGTTTGTTAAATCTGGAAGGCTGTATGGATAAAAAAGCAAAAAATTATAAAAGTTATTTTGTGAAGGATAAGAAAGACGATTGTCAGTATTAAACAAAATCTTGATTCATCGTCATCCTCGCGTAGCGGGGATCCAGCTCTTTGCCACAGGCATTTTTAACAGCTGGATTCCCGCTGCGCGAGAATGACGTAATATTTTCCGCAAAGATTTTTATACGGGGTTTTAATGCCCCTCATTTTCCTCTTTGGTTAGCGTCGACAAATAAGCCACCAAATCACGCAATTCTGCTTTTGTTAAACCTTGCCCCATCGGTGGCATAGGTGAGATGCCACCAAATTCGAGTTTGGTAATTTCGCTGCGAGGTATTACCTGCGTTTTAGCGTTGGAGGTGATAGTAATGTCATTTTTATTTTCTGCATCAAATGAACCTTCAATACGAATATTATCTTTCATAACAACTGTGACGCGACCAAAACCGGGAGCAATACGTGCAGCGGGTGCAATCATGGCTTCCAACATTTGTTCCGGCGATAAAATCGTAGCAATTTTAGTTAACTCCGGACCAACACGATTACCTCGACTGCCCACTATATGACAACGCACACATTGGGTGGAATTACTGTAACGGAAAAGGCGCATTCCTTTATCAGGATCGCCACCATAAATGGCTTCGCGATACATATCGAGCGGATTGTTTTTATCTTTTTTCGATTCATAAGTGGCAAGTAATTGTGCTAATTCCGGTGATGTGATTTTTTCAACCGCCGTCACTAATTCAAGTTGCACTTCGGGTGCAATTTTATTGTCGATCAGTAATTGCATTTGTTCGCGAAAAATAGCTTCTGCTTCGGGTGCTTTAACATTCGCTAGTGACAAGAGCGCCGCTTGTTGTTCACCGGTTGTGCCATTTTTTAATAGTATGTTATGCATCTCGACACTTTGTGCTACTGGCATATCCAGTTCCGGCACCATGGCCAAAGCGGTCATGCGAACGGCTTGCTCTTTATCATTTAATGCAACAAATACCAGATCGCTGATTTGTGGGAGATTAAATTTTTTCAGTGCTTGTAAGCTCGCAATACGCACATCCGTTGAAGGATCTTTTTTAAGTAAATTAATTAATTGTGGATTCGCTTCTTGCCGATTTAATTTGCCCAATGCTGCAATAGTTGCTTCACGAACCAGGCTTTCTTTATCTTGCAACAGTTTGGTATAACCGCTGCCAATTGCTGTAATCGCTTCGGATTCAGGATGATTAATCGGGCCGCGGTAGACGCCGGTTACTCGATCATAAACAGAACCCTCTGACCAGACTGCAAGCGCACTGATTGCTTCTGCACGCAAATGCCCCGGTATTTTATTGAGCTGTGCAAATTGAATTAATCGTTGTGCTTGTGCCGCCGTATTGGTTTTTGCATAGACATTGGCATTAATTGCACGACGCAATAAAGGTTCGTTAATAAATTTGGGTTGATCCAGCAATGAAGCCAATTCGGGCAATGCATCAGTGACCAACTCATCATCGTTAATCGCACGTGCCGTATTGGTCACCACAAATTCGCTTTTATCCTGTAAAAAATTCACAAGGCCAGGACTTTTTAATTTTTTTAATGCAACAACTGCAGCAATACGGACGGCTTCAGATGAATGGGTTGCCAGGGCTGCCAACGCTTTTTCATCGCCAATACGTGCAAGTGCAATTACGCCTGCTTGTCGCAAATAAACATCCTGTTCATTATTTTTAGCGATCATATCAATCAAAGGATTAACAGCTGTTGGTGCCGCTATACGCCCCAATGCTTGTGCTGCATAGAGTTGTACACGTGGACTTTTGTCGGTTAATAAAGAAATTAATTTTTCTGTGGCGGTTGCAATACGCGAGTCACCTAATACTTTTGCCGACTGTGCACGAATCTCAGCGTCACTATCTTGCAGTAAATTCATCAGAACAGAATTTTCAACAGGATTTTTGCGAAGGATTTGTCCTAATCCCCAAATCGCATGAACGCGTGCCAGTTGATTTGAATTGGTGGTGGCAACTTGTTGCAGTATGTCGGTTTGTTGTTTTTCAACCAACGCAAATTGTGATTTTTGTCGCACACGCATATCGCTGTGTTGTAGATGTTGAATTAATTGTTCAGTACCGAAGGTACGAAAATCCTGTGCCAATAAATTTTTGGTTTCAGTGCGAATGGCATTGCCAGCAGTTTCCGGTGTATCCAACTTCCATATACGACCTTTTTGTTTTAATCCCCAGCCCTCAATCCAGTCACTTAAATAAAGTGCGCCGTCAGGACCCATTTTCAATCCGGTTGGCAGCACACCGCGAAAAATATTTTTATCGCTGGCCAATTCAAAGGAAGCACCTTTGGGTTTTAATGTAAAAGCATTGATGCCGGCCGCTGTCGCAGATCCGACGAATTCAACCACAAAAAAATGATCGCGCCATTCATCACTCAATGCTGTGCCAGGGTTATAAGTCATACCGGAAGGGCCTGCATGATAAGGTGCAACCGGCGGTAATAAATGAGCCGCCTGGCCCTTGAATTGAGGTGTGAAATAATTTTCATCCATCCAGACTTTATAACGATTATTTTTCGGATCTTTGTATTTTCCGAGTTGCCAATTAATTCTCCATCCTGAATCTGAACCTTCGATCAAGTGAACAACACGCTCATATTCGCCAATATGATCCCCGTCATTATCAACGCTGATAAAATTGCCGTATTTGTCGAAAGAAAATTCATAAATATTACGCAAGCCCGAAGCAAAAACTTCAAAGTTACTGCCATCCAATTCGCTGCGAACAATCACGCCTTCATTGGAATAGTTCCATTTTTTTCCATTCGCATCAGTAACGTTAGTGCCTATATCACCCATGCTGGAGTAGAGCATGCCGTCAGGGCCAATCGTGGCACCCGAGAAACCGTGGCCGCTAAAGCCTACGTGTACCGCGAAGCCATGTGCGAGTGAAGTTTTTTGATCAAAAAATCCATCGCCGTTGGTGTCTTTCATTTTCCAGACATCAGGCGCTACGTTCAGAAATAATTCGTCAGCATTCTCATTGTAAAAAAGCCCGCCGATAACATCGGTGACTTCAGTATGAAAATCATCAACAACGGTTTGTGCAAAATCGGCTTTGCCAGCGCCGGATTTATCTTCAAGAAGAACTACTTTTTCAGTCATCACCGCCAAATCGTGCCAGTCCTGATTGCCATCGTTATTACGATCAGGAATGCGTCTATCAGTTAATTTTTTTTCCGGTGCCAATTCTTTGTGCAAAAATGCTCGACGATCTTCGATACTGCTGAAAGTCATTGAGGCATCTTCCCATTCAGGCACACTGCGAATATCAAATTCAGAATTATTACTGCGCTGGGTAATACCTGCCCACACACGCCCTTTGTCATCCAGATGTATGGCGACCGTGTCACCGATTAGTTTTTCAGATGCCCAGAGTTCAGCTTTCATCCCTTCAGCTGTAGTAACGGGCACTTGTTGTTCAATCAGTGCAGCCGTTTGTTTGGCTTCTTCAGGGGTGATGCGGGTAATTTCCAGCGCCGGGCCGGATGCTGCCGCACTCGAATGAGTTTCAGCGGGCAAGTCATTGGGAGTGCTGGACTTTTCGCATCCATTCAGCAGTAAACAACTCACTAATGACAAGGGAAGCAGGTTTAAACGGATTTTATTCATGGGATTACTCAGCGTTATTTTTGTAGCGGATTATAGGCATTTGAGATTTGAATCTCTTGCCGCTGAACATTAATTAACATTTATCCTATTAAATCCTTGAATCAGACCATCAAGCAATTTCCTTCCTCCGCGCAAAATCCGTACAATGCGCCACTTTCCTGAATTTCTTGTTGTATTGGTAACTTCACATGCTTGATTCCAGCAGTATTCCATCGCCTGACTCATCACCTAACCCTGCAATTCTCGATACCCAGGGTCGCGAGCGTTTTGAATTTAACAAGCTCCAAAAACGCCTGCGTCGTCTGACAGGTCAAGCCATTATCGATTACAACATGATCGAAGAGGGCGACAAGGTGATGGTGTGTCTTTCCGGGGGGAAAGATTCTTACACTATGTTAGATATTTTGATGAGCCTTCAAAAAACGGCACCGATAAATTTTGATCTGGTCGCAGTGAACATGGATCAGAAGCAGCCGGGATTTCCCGAACATGTGTTGCCTGAATATTTGGAAAAATTAGGTGTTGAATATCACATCATCGAACGCGATACCTATTCGATAGTGAAGCGTGTAATCCCCGAAGGTAAAACGACTTGCGGACTGTGTTCGCGTTTGCGTCGCGGTACTTTATATGGATTCGCTGAAGAAATCGGCGCAACCAAAATTGCATTGGGCCATCACCGCGACGATATTATCCATACCTTGTTTTTGAATATGTTTTACGGCGGTAAATTAAAAGCCATGCCACCGAAATTATTGGCTGATGATAAACGTAATATTGTGATTCGTCCTTTGGCATATTGTTCAGAAAGCGACATAGAAACTTTTGCGAAATTAAAAGAATTCCCGATTATTCCTTGCAACCTTTGTGGATCGCAAGATAATTTGCAGCGCCAAGCCATTAAAGAAATGATCAACCAATGGGAAAAACAAT
>Ga0164241_10006855_pt1 | contig 10327 bp, 7 predicted proteins | sample OricomyardsoilBY_FD_108780 | JGI IMG/M metagenome (GOLD analysis project Ga0164241, IMG submission 108780) | Backyard soil microbial communities from Emeryville, California, USA - Original compost - Back yard soil (BY) | ecosystem: Environmental > Terrestrial > Soil > Unclassified | place: USA... | reverse complement strand
GGCGGTTTCCTCCGGATCCGGGGTCGTGCTCGGCGTGTCGAGCACCGCGCCGATGCGGTCGATCGACGCTTCCGCGCCGCCCCACAGGCTGAATCCCTGGAAGATGACCTGGATCGGCCAGTTCAGGCCGGCATACGAGGCGAGACAGGCGGCGACGGTTCCGAGGTCGATGTGGTGGTCGAGATACCGCCAGGTGCAGGCGACCAGCAGGGCCGAGAAGCAAAAGTAACCGAATCCCTCCTGCTTCATGTATTCGATATGGCTGAGGACGTCGCGCTCGTAGGATTTTTTCCCGATGACGAGGGCCTGGCGTTCGAAGTCCCGGGTGACCTGCGCCTCCATCGCGTAAAGCTTCACGGCCTTGTTGCCGCGCAACAGATCGGCGACGCGTCCACTGACGTCGCCCTCGGCGGACTGGAAATCGCGGCTGATCCTCTGCATTTTCTCCCGGGCGCGGAGCATCAGCAGCACGCTGGCGAACGAGGTGAGCATCAGGATGGAGGCGATCGCCCAGTCCCATTTCCAGAACATGCCGAGGGTGGTCAGGATCGTGATGACCGCGCCGGGCACGGACATCGAGGTGTGCTGGAAAAACCCCATGACGTTGCTCAGCGGCGTGCCGAACAGGTAGCTGAACAATTCCCCCGACGGATGCTCGCCGTGGAATCGCAGGCAGAGATGGTTCACGTGGCGGAAGAATTGCCCGCGCAGGGAAAACACGACGCGTTCGCGCACCCAGGTGAAGATCCGGTAGCCCGCATGCCAGGCGCCCATGCGCACGACCAGCGACACCGCCAGGTAACCGCTGGTCAGCCAGGCCAGTTCGATCCAGCGCTGGGCGGTCGTGAGCCCCGCGGGCTCCAGCACCCGGGAGAAAAGCCACTTGGGATAGACATTCTGGAGGGCGATGGCGGCGCCGTGGAGGCCGTTCAACAACAAGGCGCCGGCCAGCAGCCAGCGATCCCGCAGGAAGAGCGGCCAGACATGCCGGCGAAAGGCGTTGGGCGAAGGAGGCGAAGCCATGGATTGGCAGCAAAGAGGAACCGGCCCGAAACACACGAGATGAAAAGCGGACGATTTCGGGGCGGCAAGAGGCGGCCCTTGCGGGTCATGCCCATGCCGGGCGCACTCCAGTCGGCACAGACAGCTCCGGGGTTGCGCCCCTCCATGTCTGACCTTTAACGCAGAAAGGAAGCGCCCTTGACCCACGGGCTTCTCTGCCCACCGTGGGTTCATGAAACTCGCCGATCTCAAGAAGGAGACGAACGAAATACTCAGAAAGCTGCCTGCGCGGGCCGATTGGGAAGACCTCATGTATCACATCTACGTCCGGAAAAAGATGGATGCCGGACTTCGCGACAGTGCCGCCGGTAGAGTGGTCACCTCGAAGCAAATCAGGAAAGCGTTGAAGATTTCCCGGTGAAAGTCGTTTGGACGAAGCAGGCTCAGCGGGACATAAAGGCGATTTACGACTATATCGCCTACGATTCGGAATACTATGCAGCCGAGGTGGTCGATGCCATCCTTGACGCGGAGCATCGTATCGGCGAGTTCCCCACTGCGGGTGGATCGGTTCGAGAGCGATTGCGGAAGGATCTCCGGCAGGTTAAGCGTTACTCGTATCGCATCATCTACAAGCTTCTCCCAAAGCGGATCGATGTGATCACGGTGGTGCATGAAAAGAGAAACTTGGCACTTGAAGAATAAGAGCCAGTAGGAATGAGAAGGCGTAGAGGGATGGCAGGCTCACACATGACGCCCTCGCGCCGGTCAACTCCCCGCCTACTCTACCAAGCTCCCATCAGTAACGCGTGCAAAGGACCACCGGCACGCCTCGCGCCAGCTCTGCGCGCCGAGCGGTCACGCCCCCCGGACTTCCTCCCTTCGCTCCGTTGTCGCTCCAGTCCGGTGAGACAGCAAAGAAGTCAGGTGGCGATGCGTCGGCAGCACGGGTTGCACCGGGCAACCGCTCCATTTTCCAGGGAAATTCCCATATTCCGGACCGGTTTGCGGCGGCATCTCCACCTGCACCGGCCGCGCGGCTGGTCCGGTTCAAAATTGACGAAAGGTCCAGATGGTCCGACCGTCTGGCCGGGCCTCTCCCCCCCATGACCCCCACCCGCCATCTGCCGGCGAAAACCCCGCCCATCCCGTTGCCCGGGCCACGTCGATGAATCTCCGGACAAAACTGATCGGAGGATTTTTCGCCGCCGCCTTTATCGCGCTGTTGGTAGCCTTGGCCGGCTATTGGCAGACCCGGAAGCTGGCGTCCGCCGTATATGACGTGGGCGTGGTGCGACTGCCGAGCGTGCAGGCGTTGGATATGGTTTTCGAAGCCAAGACCTCGTTGGACGCCTCCAAGCGCGAATTGATGCACGAAGCAGCCAGGATCGAAACCGGCGGGCAGGAGGATGTGAACCGGGATGCAATAATGGCGGAGGAACTGAATCGCCAGCAACAATCCTGGCGGCGCGCCGAGAAGGGCCTGCTGGCCTACGAACGGCAGCCCAAGACTCCCGCGGAAACCGAAAAATGGACGGCGTTCGTTCCGGAGTGGAAAGCCTGGCGCGCGAGCTACGGAAAAGTAATGGCGCTGCTCGGGCAGGCGGCGAATTCCGGCAACCTGTCCCTGCTGGCCGAGGCCCGCCGGGAAAACGATGATCACCTCTATGATTCGGCGCGTCGCTCCCGCGAACTCCTGACGGAATTGCTGAAGATAAACGAGCGGGCGGCGGAAAGCACCCGGCAAGCATCCGTGGCGAGCCACCGGGATATTCGCGTGCTGGGTTATTTCATGCTGTTGGCCGCCGCCGCCAGTGTCGCCGGGACGCTGGGATGCGGGGTTCTCGCGAGCCGGCTGATCCGCGAACCCATGGGGCGGATGGCCGATGCCTTTTCCCGGATTTCCCAGGGGGATTTGAAAACCCCGGTACCGGTCGATGCACCGGATGAAATCGGCCGGATGGCTGAAGCCATGAACCGGACCTTGGAAACCCTGCGGAACAACGAGGCGCGGTTTCGCGCGATTTTTGAAAGCTCGTTCGATGGGATCGGCGTGGCCAAGGGAGACCGCCTGGTGCTGGTGAATCCCGCCCTGTTGGCGCTCTTTGGCTATGACCGCGAGGAGGAAATGATCGGCCGGCCGGTCCTTGACCTGATCGCTCCCGAGGGTCGCGTGGTTTTGAACGAACGACGCCAGCGCCGGGCCCTGGGTGAAAAAGTGCCGGCGACGTTCGAGCTGACCGGATTGCGCAACAACGGCGAAAAATTCATCGTCGAACTCCACACCGCCCGATTCATGCTCGACGGCGAAGCCCACGCGGTTGCCATCAATCGCGACATCACCGAGCGCCGGCGCGCCGCCACCGAACTGGCCGAATCCGCCAGGCGGCTGGAACTGGCGTTGCACACCTCGAAACTTGGCGTGTGGCGGCGGCACCTGACGACGTACGAGGCGCAGTGGGACAAACGCATGTACGCCATTTTCGGCCTGCCGCCGGATTCGCCCGCGCCGACGCGCGAACAAATAATGGCGTTGGTCGTGCCCGAGGACACCGAGGTTGTCTGGCAGTCCTGGAACCAGCCCGCGGCCACGGACCGGACCTACCAACAGCGGTTCCGGATCAAGAGGCCCGACGGAGCCATCCGGCATTTGGAAGTCCACGGGATGCTTCACGAGGCAACCGGCCCCGCGCCGGAATGGGCCGTCGGGGTGACCGGGGACATCACGGAGATTGTCGAGGCCGCCGCGGAGGCCGCCCGTCTTCGGGAGCATTTGTCGGAAGCGCGCAAGATGGAGGCGCTCGGCACCCTTTCGGCCGGCATCGCGCATGATTTCAACAACCTGCTCACCAGCATCAACGCGTTTATCGAACTGGCGGCGACGACCCTGCCGGCCGGCCATGAGGCCGGCGTCTTCCTGAAACGCGCACGCCAGGGCGCCCACAGTGCGAGGGATCTGGTGCGACGCATCCTGACGTTCTCGCGTCGCACGCAGGAATCCCAGCGGGCGCCCGCCGGCCTCGGCGAGGTGGTGCGGGACACCGCGCCACTGATCGCGGCTGCGCTGCCAAACCGCGTCCGGCTCGATCTCGCCGTGGATCCCGGCCTGCCGCCGGTGAACGTCGACGGCGGCCAGATTCAGCAGGTGTTGATGAATCTCTGCACCAACGGAGCCCACGCCATCGGCGCGGGTGACGGAAGTTTGCGGATCGGTGTCGGCCTGCAGGACTTCACCGGGGTTCCGGACGAAGCGAGGCCGCCCGGTTGCCGGGTGGGACGATATGTCTGCCTGTCCGTGAGCGACACCGGCAGCGGGATGGAGGCGGCGACCTTGCGGCGGATCTTCGAACCCTACTTCACCACGAAGAAAGCCGGCGAAGGCACGGGGCTCGGGCTGTCGATCGTGAAGGATATCATGGCCGCCCACGACGGCGGGATCGACGTGACGAGCGAGCCGGGACGCGGATCCACCTTCCGGCTCTATTTTCCCGCCATGGCGGAGGAAAAAGTGGCCTCGACTCCCCCCGAAAGCCGGCTCGCCCGCCAGGGCAAGGGCCAGAGGATTCTCGTGGTCGATGATGAGCCAACGATCACGACGGTCGTGCAAATTGTCCTGACCAAGGCCGGTTATAATCCCGAGGTATTTTGTTCCTCGCAGGAAGCCCTGAACCGCTTCCGGCAGGCTCCGGGAGAGTTTCATCTCCTGATGATCGACCAGCAGATGCCCGGCCTGACGGGCGCCGATTTCATTGCCGGCGCGCGGCGGCTGGTCCCCGGCCTCCCGGTCATCAAGATGAGCGGACGTTTTGAGCGTTCGCAGACAAACGACGATCCCAACCAACCGGAAACCCGGCAGATGAAAAAACCCTTCGAGCTGAGCGAGCTGCTGGACCACGTGGCGCAGGCTCTGCGTTCCTGAAGGGAAGGTCTTTGTTTCCCGCCGATTCCGGTTTTGTCATCACCGGCGAGGTCCGTTCGGCGGTCGCGCTTACCCTGCCCGGAACGAAACGTCCGACGGTGGTCGTTTCGCGCTGCGATGGGCCGCTGCTCGTTTTCTCCCCCACAAAATAATGGTACGCCTCCGCTGCGTCCGGCTTCAAGGATTTCTCCAGGCTTTCGATCGCCCCGGCAAACCTCATTCCTGGCCGGCGGAAAGCATCATCTCGGCGGTGGTGGGCGGGATGTGCTGCGCGATGCGTTCTCCCACGGTGCGGAGGCTTTCGGTCACGAGTGAACCCATGGTTTCGCACTTCAGGAAGCGGCTGACTTGGAAATGCGCGGCGAGCCCCTCCCGCAGCGAGACGACGCTTGCATAAGGCGCGATCGGGTCCCCGTTCATTGCCTCGAGCAGTGAATTCAGGCGGACGGCGGCGAGTTCCGCCCGTTGCAGCAGCAGCGTTTGTTCCTCGCGCTGGTATTGATAGGCGGTCTTGAGATGAAGGTGCCGGTTGCAGAATCCGACGAGACGGACGTTTTCCTTGAAGAACTGCGGGAGATAAAAGTTTTTCCGCCCATTGTACGTTTGCTGGTCGAAATCCATGGCGCGGATGCGCACCTGCCAGCCCTCGAAGTCGGGGGTGAGCACCACCACGAAATTATAGCTCCGCATGTCGCCGAGCAGGCGGACGAAGCAGCGCTCGTTGAACTTCACCAATTCCTTCGCGATGCGGATCGGTCGCAGTTCCCTGCGGTCCAGCCAGTCGCTGATGAACACGTCGCCCGGAACCCCGGCGATGTGTTCCTCGACGAGCGTGTTTTCGTACGTGAGGAAATTGAGCCGGTTGGGAGAGAGAAGATGTTCCAATTCCAGACCGTAGGCGCGCGATGCGTCCGCTTTCTTTACATAGAAATAGTCGGGATTGTCGTTGTAGGCATTGACGATGCGGATGCGAAAGGGCGTGGAATTGCCGAAACTGCAGAAATCGATCCGGTCGATGTAGAGATGCTCCATGATCGAGAAGTCGCCATCCACGCGCAGCAGGGCGTAGATGCGTTTCAACCCTTCGTTGAGGGTCGAGATGTCGGCGGCGGGATAGATCACCGAATCCCAAAGGGTCGGCCGACCGTCGGCATCGGCGAGCGGGAACGCCTCGTGAAAGTGGCTCAGGCGCTCATACGTGACCGGCAGCACCCGTTCGCGACGGAATTTTTTCAGGTACTCACGCAGCGGCCCGCCGATGGGATAGCTCGGCTTTTTCTGCGTGCGCTTCGCCTGCGGCGCGACGGGATCTTCCATGCGGGACAACGTAGCCCGGTGCGCAGGCTAGGCAATCCATGACTGGTCGGCGAGGGAGGGAGGTCCGACACGCGGCGCGGCCCGGACGCCAATGCCCTTGATTCCGGAACGGCGCCCGGTAATAGGAGAGTACTCGACTCGGTTTGCGCTGGCTCGAGCTTGCGACGCAGAATGGCAGCACGACTGCCGCCTTTTATCTGGCGGGCCTGCACCTTGCCCTGCCGATGCTCTGTAACGCGCATCCATGCTGCTTACTGGAACGGAAGCGGAAGTGCTGGTTGAATTCATCGTCGATACCACGGGCCGGGTCCGGGATGCGAAGTGTGTACGAAGTCCGCATCCGGCCTTTGCCGAGCCGGCGGTCTCGGCCATAACGGCCTGGCGCTTTCTTCCCGGTTACAAGAACGGCCACGCGATCAATGTCCGTGTCGCCGTCCCGATAATATTCGATATGAAAGGGGTTGATTTACCGAATCGGGAGGCCGAGACCGCCACGCCGCCCGCCGCCGGGATTCCAGTCGGTTCATGACAAAAGCAGCCGCGATCCCATTGTGATAAGTCTCGCGCGCAGCGGCTGGCTCCGGTCGGCGAAATCGCGCTGGTGCGATTCGTATTCGAGCTTCCCGCCGGGTGTCTCGATGCGGATCGGGGAGTAGCCCAGTTTCTGAAAATCGTAGGGGCTGGCGCGCATGTCGATTTCCCGGATGTCCCGGGCCAGCGCAAAACAATCGGCGACCAGATCGCTGGGGGTGAAAGGTGCGAATTTGAACGCCCATTTGTAGAGGTCCATGTTGGCATGGAGGCAGCCCCGCTGTTCGAAAAGCGGCGCTTCGGGTCGGGTCGGTTGCAGTTTGTTGAGCGGCCGTGCCGGCGCGGTGAAAAACCGGAAGGCGTCGAAGTGCGAGCAACGGATCGGTTGCGCCTCTACGATCCGCGCGAGTTCGTCCGGGGCAAAGCGCAGCGGCCACGCGTTGTGGCGCACCTCGTCCGGCGTCTGCCGGTAAACCATCGCCCACTCGTGCAAGCCGTGGCAGGCAAACTGGGGCGGACGATCCGCCGTGAGGCGCAGGAGGTTGACCATCCAGGCGAGGCTTTCCTGCCGACGTGGTTCGAGCGCGGCGGGATTCAACGCGACGCCTTCATCGGTCTGACGATACTCCGGCCAGCGGAGATACTCGCGGGCGATTTCGCCCGCCAGTACGATGTCCGGACCAGGGTGCCAGCGCTGCAGCCAGCTTGGGCGGAACCGGTAGTACTCGAAGAGGAAATCGTGAACCGGATGTTTCTCCCCGCGCTCGCGCCGTTCCCGGTGCGGCGCGGTCCACGCCAGCACACGCTCCTCGTGGGCGCGCCGCCGCTCCAGCCAGTCGGCCTCGGGGAGGATTTGCGTGGAGGGAATAATTACGGGCACGGCGACACGATGCCCGCGCCGCGCCTCCCGGCAAGTATCGGTTGCAAGCCCGGAGATGGGACGAAGCACTGTTGCTCTCTGTGCCTAACGGGGCGTTGCCCCAGCCCGACGAGATAGAGGTAAGCGAGGGACAAAAGAGATATCGAAGCCGGCGCGATGAGCGGGCAGTGTGACTGGCATGACGCCGAGCATAGCGGAGATCTTGAAGGAACACGTGACATTCGAGTTGGAGAGCATCGACCGGTTTTACCTGAACGGCTACGTGCCAGGTTTGCAGACGCCGGCGGCGGTGACGTATTTCCTGCGCCAGCACCGCGGGGCGAAGTTCGCCTCCTCGGTGCTGCTCGACCAGATCAGCCGCGACTACGAGAAGCGGATCGGCCGCTTCGTGCGCGAGGAAGGCATCGCCGTGCACCGCTTCACCAAGGGCGAGCGCAAGGACGACGAGACGCAGCGGCGCCTGCGCACCTTCACCGCGTTCGAAGGGGGCTCTACCTCGGCACCGCGCAGGAGAAGTTCACCACCGTGCGCACCGAGAAGCGCTGCAATCCGGCGACCGGGCGGACTTTCCCGTGGCTGGTCCGCGCCTCGGTCCTGGCGAAGGTCTACTATTGGTATGTCGTCGATGAGGATTTCGGCCCCTTGTTCATCAAGTTTGGCAGTTACTTTCCGTATCCGGTAAAAGTGTGCCTGAACGGCCACGAGTTTCTCCTGCGCCAACTGGCCAAGCGGGTATCGACCACGAGTCACTGGACAACGGCCTTTTCTCCTGCGCCGATGCGGCGCTGGCCCAGAGCATCGCCGCCGCGCTCGACGAGCGGGCCATCGCGGGCGTATTCGCGAAGTGGATGGCGCGCCTGCCGCATCCCTTTCCCACGTCTGCGCTTCGGTTAAAGGCGTGGCGATGGCGCGAAGTCCCGACGTAGCCTGCAGGGCTCGGATTTCCAGCACTGCTTTTTCGGCTGCCGCTTCCTCCCGGGTTTTGAAGTTTTTCCGAATGCGAAGCCCGTGCAGCCAACCAACTACGTGATGGGCGGTGGAAAACCGAATCGACCGGGGTGTCAAACGGCCGCCCAACAATATCACATGCACGACGCCGTTCACAGGCGTCGCCGATTGGCCAGCGCGGCCAGGATCGTATCAAGCACCTGGTCCAGACGCCGGCCCACATCCTCGGCGAGGAATCGAAGGACCAGACAGCCATTTTGCTGAAGCAGGACGTCCTTGCGGCGGTCGCGACGGTAGGCCTCGGCGTCGGCCAGGTGTTGCGCGCCGTCCAGCTCGACGGCGAGCCGCGCCTCGGCGCAGAAAAGATCGATCTCCATCTTGCCCGCCTGGTCGAAGGGAATCGGCAGTTCCGCGTTCAGGCGGAACCGGCCGGCGGTCTCCGGCAGACTTTCCAGCCGCCGATAGAGAAACGCTTCCGTGGCGCTGCGCGCCCGTGCCGCTCCCTCGGTGTCCGGAGAAAAAATGCGCGCCGCCTGCACAAAAAGATTGGCCAGCGGCAAATCCACGCCGTCGCGGACCAGACGTCGCACGCTCCCCGCATAATCCTTTTTCCAAACCGGATCCACCGGCAGCGCCACCCCGACCGGCCAGCCAGGCACCGCGCTGGCCGGGAGGAGGATCGCATAGCCGATGGCTTTGTAGCCGCGGCAGCGCCGGTCAAACATCCGGGCGAGCATCGGCACGTCGAGATCGGCGTAGTCATAGACACGCACCTCGCTCTTGCCTTCGTGGAGGCGATGGAGCCGCCCGGCATACTGCGCGATGGTGCCCCGCCACGAAACAGGCAGCGCGAGGAAAAGCGTGTCCAGTCGCGGATCATCGAACCCCTCGCCAACAAACCGGCCGGTGGCCACCACCACGCGCCCGCTTCCGGCGGACGTGTCGGCGAGCCGGCCGAGGGCCGCGCGCAATTCCTTCCGGCCCATGCCGCCTTGCAGGGTGATCACGCAGGGAACCTCCGACGCCAGCGCGGCCGCAATGGTCTGCACATGGGCGGTGCGCTCCGTCAGGACCAGCGGGGAACGGCCGGCCCGCGCCGCCTCCACCACGTCCGCGCAGATCAGGCGGTTGCGGCTTTCATCGGCGGCGAGCGCTTCCACCAGATTCTGGAATTCCATCCGCAGGTTGGCGGCGGGCTCAGCGGTCGCGCGGAACCCGGTGGGCCGGACGAATACCTCGTGGGAAAACGGCCGGGTAATCGCCTGCCGCCGCGCATCGACTCGGTGCCGCACCGGGCCGCATTGCATGAAGATGATCGGGTGATGCCCGTCCTTGCGCGCGACGGTGGCGGAGAGCCCGGTGACGTAGCGCGCCTTCGCCCGCCGCGCGACCAGCTCGAAACTGAGCGCGGAAACATGGTGGCACTCGTCAACCACCAGATGGCCGTAGCCGCCGATGCGGTCGTCCACGACGCCTTTGCGCACGAGACTTTGGATGAGCGCCACGTCGAGCGCGCCGGTGAGCTTCCTGCGTCCGCCGCCGAGCCGGCCGATTGACTTCGCGGGCACGGCCAGAAAGGTGGCAAGCCGCTCGACCCATTGCTCGAGCAATTGCTGACGATGCACGAGCACGAGGGTGTTGACGCCGCGCTGGGCGACGAGCCAGGCCGCCAGCACGGTCTTGCCGAAGGCGGTCGTGGCGGCGAGGACGCCCGTGTCATGCCGGAGCAT
>Ga0164241_10006854_pt1 | contig 10327 bp, 6 predicted proteins | sample OricomyardsoilBY_FD_108780 | JGI IMG/M metagenome (GOLD analysis project Ga0164241, IMG submission 108780) | Backyard soil microbial communities from Emeryville, California, USA - Original compost - Back yard soil (BY) | ecosystem: Environmental > Terrestrial > Soil > Unclassified | place: USA... | reverse complement strand
ATCTGGCGCTTGTCTCCGCGCTCACGCATCTGAAGAAGAAGGACAAGCCCTTCGTCGTGATCGACACGCATGGCGGACGCGGCGTTTACGACCTGACCAGCCGCGAAGCCAAGCGCACCGCGGAGCACGAAAGCGGCATCGGCCGCCTCGCGAAACTCAAGGACAGCGAGGGCGCGCTCGGCACCTATCTGCAACTCGCGCGCGGCGATCATTATCCCGGCTCGCCGCTGATTGCTGCCAAGCTGCTGCGCCCGCAGGATCGCCTTGTCGTCATCGAGAAGCACAAGGAAGAATTCGCGGAGCTGCATGACCTCCTGCGTCCGTTCGAGCGCGTGCGCGTGGTGGAAGGCGATGGTTATGAAAAGCTGATCGCCGCGCTGCCGCCGCCGGAGCGGCGCGGTCTGGTGCTCATCGATCCGCCTTACGAGGACGACAAGGAATTCCAGCGCGCAGCGCAGGTGCTGGCGCAGGCCCATCGCCGCTTTGCCACGGGCATTTACATGCTGTGGTTTCCGATCAAGTCGAAAGCCGCCGCCGATGCGTTCTGCGGCGAGATCGCCAACACTGGCATCGACAAGCTGCTGCGCATCGACATCGAAACCAAAGCGCCGCCGAAAGCCGGCAAGATGGACGACAAGACCCGTCTCACCACCGCGGGCCTTCTCATCGTCAATCCGCCCTTCGGCCTCGACACCGACATGCGCGACGCGGCGCGGGTGATTGCACCCGCGCTGACGGCGAAGATCGATGTCGAATGGTTGGCGGGCGGATAACCAAATAATCACCTCCCCACAAGGGGGAGGTGATGCGAACGTCTACCCTTTCACGCGCGCGATATAACGGTCGATCACGCCGTCCAGCACATCCAGCGGCACGCGGCCGGCGTTCAGACCCGCATCGTGGAAGTCCTTGATCGAGTACTTCGCGCCCAGCGCCTTCTTGGTGCGTTCGCGCGCATTCACCCAGACGGTGTGGCCGATCTTGTAGGAGCACGCCTGTCCGGGCGACACGCAATAGCGTTCCACTTCGCGCGATGCGAAGCCCGGCGGATTGCCGTCGCCGTCGATGAAATACTGGATTGCCTTCTCGCGATTCCACTTCAGATGATGGATGCCGGTATCGACCACGCAGCGGTTGGCGCGGAAGAGCTGGAAGTTGAGATAGCCGATGCGGCCCAGCGGATCGTCGTCATACATGCCGATCTCATCCGCGAGCTGCTCGGCATACAGCGCCCAGCCTTCGGCATAGCTCGAGAAGCTGGTGGTCTTGCGGATCAAGGGCAGCGCCTTGTTGGAAAGCGACAGGCCGCCTTCCATCTGATGCCCCGGCAGGCCTTCGTGGAAGATCACGCTGGAGAGCATGAAGCGCGGCCAGTCCCCCGTGCTGTGCAGGTTGATATAGACGATGCCGGGCCGCGATCCGTCCAGCGACGGCCCCTGGCTGAAGGCGGAGGCGGCGCCCGCTTCGGTCTGCGGCGGCACGCGGCGCACTTCGAAGCTATAGGGCGGCACGCGGTTGAACACGGTGGGCAACCGCGGCTTTATTTCATCGAGCCGCTTGTTGCAGAAGGCGATGGCCTCGGCCTTGCCGGCGTCGGTGTCCGCATAAAGCTGCGCCGGGTCTTTCGAAAGCGCGGCCAGACGTTCGCCCACCGTGCCCTTGGTCATGCCCTGCTTTTTCAGCAGTTCGTCGATGCGCGCACTGATCTCCGTGGCCTGGTCTACGCCCAGCTTGTGAACCTCGTCCGCCGTCATGTTGGTGGTCGTGCCGAAATGCAGCGCGGTCGCGTAGTAGCCTTCGCCGTCCTTCAACTTCCAAACGCCCGCATCCGGCGTCGCGGTTTTGCGCAGGCTTTTGGCTTGCGCGATCTGCCGGTCCAGCGCCGGCCCGATCTTGGCGTCATAGATCTTCGCTGCGTTTGCCGCATAGGAGTCCGGCAATCCTTTTTCCTTCGCACGGCGCGCGATGGAGGTGACGAGCAGCGACTTGTCGGCCGTCGTGCGCGTCGCGGTCATCTGCTCCAGCGTGCGGTCGAGAATGAAATCGGGCGGCACCACGCCCATCGCCGCATCGTGCTTCATGCGGTCGGTGTTGTTGTCGAGCTGCACCGCGAAACCTTCCATGCGCGAGATATAGGCGTCGGCATCCGCCGCGTTCTCGATGCGATGCTTGGTGTCGAGGAAGTCGGGCACCTGCTGATAGACGCCGGTGAGCTGGCTCACCGCATAGGGCGAAGGCCCGAACGCCGATCCGCCGAAATCGAACGCCGCCACGCGCGCGCGGCTGTCGCCGATATAGACCAGCGTGTCGTAGTTCACGCGGTCCATGCCCGAAAGCGCGTTCGCGTCCAGCGCCTTCAGGCGGTTGAGCTGGCTTTGGTTCAACGCCTTGTCCGCCGCGATGCCCGCCGCGCTCTCGTCGCTGAGCTTGCCCTTCAGGTCGGCATTCGCGCCCTTGTCGAGGCCCAGCAGCGTCGCCCGTTCCGGACTGGCGCGCAGGTTCTCCTGGAAGAACGTGTCCATGAGGCCGTTCAGCTTCGCGGCCGTCGGGTTCGCCGCGTCGGCAAGAGCGAATTTGGGAAGCGCGAAGGCGGCGGCGGTTGCGGCGGTGGAGGCGAGAAGCTGACGGCGACTAAGCATGAATTTCCCCTTTGATTTTTGTTGCCGCGAGACTAGGCGGGGCCAAATCCCGGCCGCAAGAAAATCGCCCGGAAAAGCAGCCCGGGGCGAAACTTTGAGACAATTCTTGCCTTCGCGGGCCGGGTTCAGGTAGTGATCCGCCCCTGCGGACAGGTGGTCGAGTGGTTGATGGCACCGCACTCGAAATGCGGAGACCCTTTACGGGGTTCGTGAGTTCGAATCTCACCCTGTCCGCCACCCTACGCTCCTGCGGAGCTTCGGGTGGCAGGCCAGCCGTCCAAAGCGGCGACAGGACCAGCCGATATACTTAATCCCAACTTCCGCGGGCGCTTGCTTGCCCGTTCCTTCTTCTTGCGGCACTTTGCTGGGCGCTTCTTCGGGGACTGCGGTTTGCACTATCGGATCGGCATGGTTGTGTGCGCGGCGGCGCTGGCATTGCTGCCGGTTTCCGCGAACGCCAAATCGGACACTATCGAACAGGTGGGGCGGGCGGTCGCGATCGCAATGCCGGTCGTCGCGGGCGGGATTTCGCTCACCAAGAACGACTGGTCCGGCATCGCCGAACTGGGCGTCACCACGCTCGCCACGATGGGCACGGCTTACGGGCTGAAATATGTGGTGCATGAGGAGCGGCCGGATCATTCCGACAACAAATCTTTCCCGTCCGACACCGCCGCGCTCGCCTTCGCGCCCGCCAATTACCTGTGGGACCGTTATGGCTGGCAATATGGTCTGCCCGCCTACCTGGCCGCGAGCTTCGTCGGCTATTCGCGCGTTGAAGCGAAGCAGCATCACTGGTGGGATGTGGTCGCCAGCGCCGGGATCGCCTTCGGCTATAGCCGGTTCATCGTCACGCCGTTCCGCCGCTACAACATCGACGCCAGCGTCTACGCCACGCCGGACGGTGTGTATCTGGGCATGAACTACAAATTCTAGAGCGATCGCGGGCTCATCAATCGCCTACCCGCAAGGGCGAGGCGATGGGGATGCGCCGCTCTATCCCGCACGCGCTTCGAGCTGGTGCAGCTCGAACAGTTCCTGACGGCTGAACTTCAGATAAGGCCACACGGTCAGAAGCGCCGTCCGGCCGATCTGCTTTTCCAGCGCATGCAACCGGGCGAACCGGTCGTGCTCCTCATGCGCCTGGATTTGAACCGGCTTGCCGCTCTCCTTCGCCAGCAGCAATTCCTCGGCGCGCAGCACAAGCTGGGTGTGCAGCTTGATGTAAGTGAAGAGCAGGCTGGCCATCTCCTTGCTGAAGCGCGCGGAAAGCTTCTTGATCATGTCGCCCGCATGGCTGTTCGCGAACGCGCCGTTCTCGATCTCTTGCAGCAGATGCTCGTGCGTCTCGTAGTCGTGGATCAGCCAGTTGTGGACTTCGTGCTCGCTCTTGTCGAACACCAGCAGAAGCCCCAGCGGCAACAGCACCAGCGTTCCGGCCGTGGCGACCACCGGCCATGCCTGGAACTGATTGTAGATGGAATGAAAGGAAGCTGCGATCAGCAGGCCCGGCACGAAGATGAGAATGCGGGAGTCGGGCTCCTTGTCCTCCAGCGCCTCCGCCGTCACCGCGAAGATCGCGGACACGCCGCCATGCATGATCGCGGTGCCCAGCCCGCGCACCATCCACATGCCGATGTCGGAATCGGGGAAGGTGTAGGCATAATAGATGTTCTCCGCGACGGAGAAGCCCGCGCCCACCGCCACGCCCAGGATCGCCGCATCGATCAGAAAGCCGACGCGGTCCGCCCGCATCAGCGCGATGATGACCACCGCCTTCAGCGCCTCTTCCACGAACGGCGCGTAGAAATGGCTGTAGCGCGCGAAGCTCACATGCATGACATCCATGAGCGGCCCGGCGATCGCGTAGCTCAGGGCCGCGGCCAGCGCGCCCGCCAGCATCACGGCCACGACCAGCCGGATGCTCACCAGCTTGAAGCTGTCCATGAAGATCAGCACGGCCAGGAATAGCAGGACGGGCGTGAGGCCCAGAAGTGCCTCGATGCCGAACTGGGAAGGCAGATGTGTCATCATACGCGCAGCACTCTAAAGCCCTACAGGATTTTCAGCGAGACCATGATTTCGTTCTGATGCGCGCGTCCGCCGTCGAAGCCCACGGCGTCGCCGATGGAGAGCGTCATCGGCAGGCGCACCGCCACGGTGAAGTTCCAGTCGAGCTGGAAGCCCACATTCTCCAGCGTCTTGTGGCCTTCATTGCCGGGATTGGCCTGCAGGATGCCCGCGAAGGCGGCGCTGCGGATGGAGCTTAAGTAGAAGCTCTCCGTGCCCACATCGTCGAAACGGATCGGCGGGAAATTGAACTCCGCCGTCAGCTTGCCGAAGCTGCGCGCGCTGATGTCGTCGATGCCGAAGCCGGGGAAGCTGTCATAGTCGCGGTAGCGTTTGATATCGCGGTCATCGACGAAGTTGTTTCCGAAGGCGCCGAAATAATAATAGTCCAGCGCATTGTTCGTCGGCCCGCCCGCCATGCCCGCCGCGCCGTAGAACCACACCGAGGCATGATTCCAGGGCAGCGCCCAGCCCACGCTCGCATCCGCATGGACCTTGGTGAAGGCGTGATTGTCCGAATATTGCTCCCACGCATAGATGCCCGCGGTGTAGCCCTGCTCGAAATCGATCGAGCCGAGCGACTTGTCCGCGTTCTGGTAACTCCAGCCCAGCTTGCCTTCCGCGATGTTGCGGTCGCGCGCGCCGGAGATGTTCTGCGCGCCGGGCAGTGTGTCGAGGCCGGTGTAGAAGTTCAGGTCCGCCGTGAAATCGAGACGGCGGGGTGGATCGTAGATCGGAATGTCATGATAGCCGATCAGCAGCGCATCGCCCTTGCGCGCGCGTTCCAGGGGGCCGAACAGATCGTAGAAATCCGCCTTGTTGTGCCAGTAGGTGAATTTCCACGACAGCGTCTGCCACGTCACGTCGCCATGCCATTGCTGTCCCTTGTCGAGATCGCTGGCGGGCGAATAGGAGAGGTTGGCGGAAAGCATGTCGTATTCCAGCGGGTCTTCCCACTGCACATGCCAGCCGCCCGCGACATGGCCCTTGTAGCCGCCGACGAAGGGATAGGAGCCATCCATCCGCAGTTCGTCCTCGGCATGATAGGAGCCTTTGCTCTTCACCATGGAGTTGAAGTCCACCTTGTCCGGCGAACCCACGGCCCATGTCTTCACGATGGGATGTTCCTTGGCGATTTCGGTGCCGAGGAATTTGACGCTGGAAAGATCCTCCAGCGGCTTGGGCTGGATGCGCACCGGCTGGAGCCCGTGGCCGGAATAGTCGAACACGATCATCGAGCCGTCCGCCATCGGCAGCGGATGGAAGAAGCCCGTCACCGCATTGGTCAGCGCGTCCCATTTTCCGGTCGCGATGTTGAGGCGATAGACGTTGGAGATGCCGGTGTAATAGCTCGTCGCATAGACGTACTTGCCGTCGGCGGAGAACACGCCGCTTTCAGGAATGGAGCCGGGCAGGTTGAGCGTCGCCACCGGCTTGCTCGCGTCGCCGGCCAGCAGATCGCCGATCTTGAACACGCTCAGATGGCATTTGCCGTCGATGCCGCAGATCGTGGCGGCAAGCAGCACGCCATCCTGGGAGACGTCGAGATCCGTCCACATCGTGCCGTAGTCGAAGGTGATGACCTGGTTGGCTTCGTCATGCGCGGCGCGGATACGCACCAGCGTGTCCAGGCCGTTGAGGCGGCGCACGCCCCAGATCGCCTTGTCCACCGGATCGAAGGCGATGTCGCCGATGCGCGCATCTTCCAGCAGCATCCTGGATTCGCCGGTATCGACATTCACCTGCATCAGGTCGCGCATCGCGTTGTTGTCGGCGGTGAAGAAGGCGAGGCGGCTGTCCGGATCGAAGGCCAGCGACGTGGCGCGATAGAGCATCGGGCCCTTGAGATTGGTCAGCTTGTGGACGCTGCCGTCGTTCAGCGAGATCGTGCCGATATTGGCGAGCTGGCCGATGTTGCGGAAACCCGCGATCAGCCGGTTGCCTTTCGTATCGAGAAACGCGCGGGACACCGAGCCCAGCGCGGTGGGCGTCACCGGCGTTTCTTTCGTCACCGGGAATTTCTGCACGGCGGCGAGGTTCTTCTTCTGCCATTCATGCTCGAAGGCGATCCAGTCGTTCCACGCATCGGGCAGCGGCTTGCCGAACACCTTCTGGAACTGGGAGATGTAGTAGCCCTTGGAATCGTTGCCGCGCTTCAGCCACGCGATCACCTTTTCGGGGCCGTAGGTCAGCGCGAGATAGGAATCGAAGCGCGTGCCGTAGAGATAGGAGTTGGCGCCGACCTGGAAATCCACGGCGTTGCCTTCGGACTCCAAACCAACCGCGTCGAAGAAGCGGGCGTTGTCGCGCACCATCGCGCGGAAGACCATTTCATCGTAGCCGCCCTGCGCGCGGCCAAGGCCGCCACCCATCCATGTCTCCATGAACACGGCGCTGCCTTCCAGGTACCAGCGCGGCACCCAGGAACGCGGCTGCGAAAGATAGTTGTAGAGAATGGTTTCGGGATGATCGGAAACCGGCGCCACCTTGGCATGGAAGAAATTGCGCCAGAACGCGTCCTGATCGTTCCACACATCGAGCGTGGCGACATGCACCATCTCGTGATTCATCACGGTGAAGAAGCGCTCGCCCGGCGTCCAGGTTTCGAAGGTGGTGGCGATCGGCCCCACATCGACGGTGATGCCGTTATAGGGCGTGGAGCGCATCGCGGCCCCGCCATTGTCCGATAGGTCCTGCAACAGGATCACCGGCTTGTCCCACGCCTTCCAGTCGAACATGCGGCGCTGGAAGGCGAAGGAGTTCTCGTAAGCCTTGCCGCCATAAGGGGTGAGGTAGGTCTGGATCGGATCGTAATAGACGAGCTGCAGATCGTCGGTCTGCATCTGCTTCAGGTAATCGTCGTCAGCCTGTGCCGCCGCCCCCAAAAAGCAAAAGAAAGCCGCCAGCCCAAAGGCCGACGCTGTGCGAATCCTCGACAAAACCACGCCCCGCGAATTTCCCCGGCCGGACATTGGCAGGGTGAGGCATAAAAAAACAGCCGCCGGAGCTCTCCGGCGGCTGCTGTAACAGGACTTTTTTGACTTTTAGTGAGCCGAAGCGCCGGCACGCAAGCTGGCGGCGCTGGCAGCGGACGATTTGGCAGCGCTGGCGGCGGACGCCTTCGCGGCGCTCGACGCAGCTGACTTGGCAGCGCTATCAGCAGCGGACTTGGCGGCGCTGTCGGCAGCGGCCTTGGCAGCCGAAGCAGCTGAGGCTTTCGCGGCGGACGCGGCAGCAGCCTTGGCAGCCGAGTCAGCGGCGGACTTCGCCGCGCTGTCAGCAGCGGCCTTCGCCGCGGAAGCAGCGGACGCCTTCGCAGCCGAAGCAGCGGCAGCCTTCGCAGCGCTATCGGCAGCGGCCTTCGCGGCGCTGTCGGCAGCAGCCTTGGCAGCCGAAGCAGCCGCAGCCTTCGCAGCGGAGTCAGCGGCGGCTTTCGCGGCGCTATCCGCAGCGGCCTTCGCGGCGGAAGCAGCGGACGCCTTCGCGGCAGCCGAAGCAGCCGACTTCGCAGCGCTATCCGCAGCAGCCTTCGCAGCCGAAGCCGCAGAGGCTTTCGCGGCCGAGTCAGCCGCAGCCTTGGCAGCCGAGGCGGCGGACGCCTTCGCAGCCGAAGCGGCGGCGGCCTTCGCAGCGGAGTCAGCGGCAGCTTTCGCGGCAGCATCGGCAGCGGCCTTCGCGGCGCTGTCGGCAGCGGCTTTGGCAGCCGAGTCGGCGGCAGCCTTCGCAGCGCTGTCAGCCGCGGACTTCGCAGCCGAAGCGGCCGAAGCCTGCGCGGCGCTCAGAGCCGCAGCATTCGCGGCGCTGGCGGCGGACGACGAAGCGGCGCTGGCCGCAGCGGCCTTCGCAGCCGAAGCCGCCGAAGCCTGCGCGGCGGACATCGCCGCAACGGAAGCAGCGGACTTGGCCGCGCCCGCCGCAGCGGAGTTCGCCTGCGACGCGGCATCGGCTTCCGCCTGCTGCGCTGCGGACGACTGCGTATTCTGGCCCTGGAAGGAATCGGTCTGCATCATCTTCGCGGTCGACTGGTCGCCGGTCTTCACATCGCTCGAAGAGACCTGCGAGTCCTGATAGCGGTCGGCCGGCGCGATCGTGCCGACGGTTTCGCCTTTGGGCGGAAGGATGCCGCCGGCGTAAAGAACGCCTGCTGCGGCAAGAACCAGCACAGATGCGCCGATCCAGATTTTGCGTTTGCTGTTGTTAGCCATGATGGGCCCCCGTGCGGTTAATGACGGCGGGAAGATGTGCGCGGTAAGCCAAACGGTCAATAGAAGTAGATCACACCCCCAAAGCCCGTTTTGCCGATATTTCCGCGATTCTGGATTTGATCATTACTGAACATTTTTGACGGAATGCTTTGTCAGGCCAAAGGCTTGCGTGGCGCGGGCGAGATCACACCCCCACATCACTGGCTGTGTGATCGTCTGCCATCCGTTATGATACGAATCTGGCGGGCGAAGCCTTGGCGGCGTTTGGTTTTTCACCATAACGCCCGCTGTTAGGGTAAATCGAGATTCACGCGGGAGAATCGCGTCGGGGGAATTATGACGGCCAAGGAAGCAGGCGACACGCTGGCGAAAAATGCGGTTTTCGCGGTGCTCTCACCCGCGCGCCGCAAGATGCTGGTGCAAAGCGGCGGGTCGGTTCAGTTGTCGAAAGGCGACAAGTTGTTCGCCCGTGGCGATGCCGCCAACGCGGCCTATGCGATCCTCAGCGGCGAAGTCGAAGTGACCATCGAAGGCCCGGATGGACGCTCGGTCTTCATCGCGCGTCTGGGCGCGGGCACCGTCGTCGGCGAAATGGGCGTGCTGGATGGCGTGCCGCGTTCCGCCGATGCGCATGCCACGCGCAAGACGGAGTTGTGGCGCGTCGATGCCAAGCTCGTGCATGACGCGCTGACGGAAGAGCCCGGTTCGGCGCTCGCGCTGCTCGGCGTGTTCGCGCGCCGCATCCGCGACACCGATGCATTGGTGGAACGCAATTCGTCGATGGATCTGGGCAAGCGTCTGGCGCGGCTGCTTCTGGAAGAAGGCGCCAGCGGCAAGATCATCTACAACCAGTCCGATCTGGCGCATCTTGTCGGCGCCACGCGCGAAGCGGTGAACCGCAAGCTCGCGCGCTGGCGCAAGGACAAGTTCGTGGAACTGAACCACACGGGCCTTCACATTCTGGACCGCGCGGCGCTGTTGTCGCTGTGCAAACGCAAGACGGCGCTCTAGAACTTTCGCGTGACCGAAATCTTCGTCGATGCCGATGCCTGTCCGGTGAAAGCCGAGGTGGAGCGCGTGGCCGAGCGCCACGGACTCGTCGTCCACATCGTGAGCAATGGCGGCATCCGCCCAAGCCAGAACCCGCTGATAAAGACGGTGATCGTGCCCGAAGGCGCGGACGCTGCCGATGACTGGATCGCCGAGCACATCACCGGCGCCGACATCTGCGTCACCGCCGACATTCCGCTCGCGTCGCGCTGCCTGAAGAAAGGCGCGACGGTGCTGCGACACAATGGCAAGGCGTTTGACGAAGCCTCCATCGGAATGGCGCTGGGCATGCGCGACCTGCACAAACATTTGCGCGAGACGGGACAGCAAACCTTCAACGCGGGGTTTACAAAGCAGGACCGT
>Ga0164241_10006853_pt1 | contig 10327 bp, 11 predicted proteins | sample OricomyardsoilBY_FD_108780 | JGI IMG/M metagenome (GOLD analysis project Ga0164241, IMG submission 108780) | Backyard soil microbial communities from Emeryville, California, USA - Original compost - Back yard soil (BY) | ecosystem: Environmental > Terrestrial > Soil > Unclassified | place: USA... | reverse complement strand
CTCGAGATGCGCAGGATGGCCTCTTCCGCCCCCTCGACGACAGGAGGACCCGGGGGCGGCCCGGCAGCCCCGCCGCAGCCGAGCGCAGCCGCCGTCGCCAGCAGGAAGACCCCGGCCCAACGACGTCCAGCAGCGCGCTGCCGTGGCCGTGCGCCGCGCGCCGTCATGTGCCTCCGTCCGTCACCGGTGACGCTGGCGGCGGCACGGGCACCGGGTCGGGCTCGAGGAACGCGCAGGCGCTGGCGAGCTCCGGTTGCAGGACCACCTCGCACGCCGTGGCGACCTCGGTGTCGGTGCGGATCGGCTCGGCGCAGTCGCCGGGCGCCGTGTCCGGTTGCTCGCTGGCGCAGCGTCCGGCTCGTTCGATCACGGCCACGCAAGCGTCGATCTGGACGCTGTTGACGCTCTCGATCGCGACCCCGTGCAGGCAGTGGTCTCGATAGTAGCGCCGGCACTCCGTGTAGTCGGGGAACCCGCAGCTGACCGCAGCGTTGCAGCGCGCCTGCTCGACCTGACGACACTCGGCCACGCCCACGGCGTCCGTGCCGCAGCCGGCTGCCCAACAGACCATCGCGAACCCAAACCCGAGCCGTTTCACTGGCCGCGGTGCGTAACACGGCGGAGCTCACGCTGCGAGTTTTGAGAACGGGGCTTGCGCGTCAGTCCGGCCTCGGCGCAGCATGGAGGGGTCCCGCCCATGAGCCGTGCTCCCGCCCTACCTCCGCGCCGCGCCATGATCCTGTGCGCCGGCCTGGGGGAGCGCTTGCGCCCCCTCAGCGAGGAGCTGCCCAAGCCGCTGGTTCCGGTGGGAGATCGCTCGGTGTTGTCTCAGATCGCCTCGCAGCTGCGCCGGGCGGGCTACGCATCGGCGCTCGCGAACACGCACTGGCTACACGATAAATTCGAAGGGATTTTGGGAGCTTTAGAACTCGATTTAACCCTGGTGCACGAAGCCGAGATCCGAGGCGTGGCCGGCGGCGTTGCCGGTGCCCGGGCGTTGCTGACGGCGCCCGCGGTGGTCTGGAACGGCGACATCCTGATCGACGACCCGCCGCTCGACGCGCTCGTGGCTCGCGCTCGGGCCAGCTCCGAGCTCTGTCTTGCCGTATCCCCGACCACCGGCTCGGGCAGCGTCGGTCTGGACGCGTTGGGCAACGTCGTACGGCTGCGCGGCGAACGCTTCGGTCAGGAGGTTCGCGCCGCGGACTACGTCGGGCTCTTCGCTCTGGGCGAGCGGGCGCTGGCGGAGATGCCCGAGTGGGGCTGCCTGATCGGCGACTACTGTTTGCCACGCTTGCGCCGCGGACAATCGGTAGAGACGCACCCGTCGCTCTCTCCCTGGCAAGAGGTGGGCTCCGTCGACGCCTATCTGAGCGCCAACCAACATTGGCTGACGCAACACTCGAACCGCCCGCTGGGCTCGTACGTGCACCCCACGGCGCGCGTGGCTCCAGGGGTCCAGCTCATCGGTAGCGTGATCGGGGCAAACGCCCGTGTCGATGGAGCCGGCCTGGTCGAGGGTTGCGTGCTGTGGCCCGGCAGTCAGGCGGGGGCGCCGCTCGAGCGCACGGTGGTCACGACTCGCACGCGCGTGCGAGGCACCGCTCCAGCATGAAACTGTTCGCGCGCGAATTGCCTCTCGCCCCGAATCCGCTCCGCCTGGCGCGTCGCTTGAGCGCTCACGGTCCCCTCACCTTTTTGTGGTCGGCAGACGCGAGCGGTCCTTCTTTCCTCGGGCTGCAACCTAGCGCCTGGTCCGAGCAATTCGACCCGGAGCCGGAGCTCGAGCTGCGCGCGTGGCCAAGCGAACTTTCGTTTGCGCCGCGCTGGATCGGATTGTTGCCGTACGAGGCGTATCGACAACGCGAGCGGACGGCCTGGACGCGAACGCCCGACACTCGCGCGGAGCCTCATGTGCGAGGGCCCCTTTGGCAACGCTTTGGCGCAGTCGTTTGCATGGGCGAGCGCGTGAGCGTCGTCGGCGACGATCCCCACTCGGTGCGCGATGTGGCAAGCCAGCTGCTCGCCGCAGCAGCGGGTGATGACGCGCCGGAACCGTCGCTCTTGACGCCCCTGCCCGGCGAACCTCCCGCGTCGCATGCCGAGCGGGTGCGCGCGGCGCTGGAACTGATCCGGGCCGGTCAGATCTATCAAGTCAACCTGGCGCGCCGCCTGAACTTCACCACGCGTGGTCGCCCCGTCGATCTTCTGGAACGGTTGTGTCGCGATCAGCGGCCGCGCTATGCGGCGGCGCTCTCCTGGAAGCATCCAAGTCTCGGGGGCGAGCTCGGTGTGGTCAGCACATCTCCCGAACTATTGCTCGAGCAGCGAGCGGACGGGCGCTTGCTCACCAGTCCGATCAAAGGGACGCGCCCTCGCGGCCGCGATCTGCGAGAGGATCGACGGCTGGCGCAGGAGTTGGCCGAAGACCCCAAGGAACACGCCGAGCTCAGCATGGTGGTCGACGTCGAGCGCAACGATCTGGGGCGCGTGTCGAGCGTCGGGTCCGTGCGAGTGCGGTCGCCGCGCGTGGTCGCGCAGGGGCTGGTGTGGCATCGTCGCGCAGACGTGATCGGACGTGTGCGCTCGGGGGTGACCCGCGCCGAGCTCCTCGAGGCAGTATTGCCGAGCGGCAGCGTGACCGGCGCGCCCAAGATCCGCGCCATGGAGGTGATCGCCGGGCTCGAGGCAGAGCGCCGCGGCCTATACACCGGAGGCTTCGGCATCCTGAACCACCGCGGCGAGCTACAGCTGGCGATGGCGATTCGTACGCTGAGCATGCGTGACGGTATCGGCCACTACTTCAGTGGCGGTGGCATCGTTGCCGATAGCCAGCCCAGCCGCGAAGTCGAAGAGACACACTGGAAGGCGCAGCAACTGTTCGGACGAGCAGTCTGAGCAGCTGCGCTGAACGGAAAGCCCGTCCGCTCGCCAGCAAAACCGCGGATCCATCCAGCAAACTTGTCCGTGAGCCGCCGGGGCTGACTAACTGAATTCCTGCTACAGTTCGAGTCAAGGCTCGACAACGCTCGCACGGACGCACGTGGACCTGCGCAATCTAGATCAGATCCGAGAACAGGAAGATGCTGGCTCTGGCCGAGGGCTCGGGCCGTGGCTGCTCGGCGCTGGCGGGGTCGGCGCATTGCTCGTGGCGCTCGTCATGTCGATGCCGGAGAAGCACGTCGCGGCGGAGTCGACCGAGGATCCGCTGGCAGAGTTGATCGCAAAGGCCAAAGAGCAGCCGTCCGCACCGGCGGATCAGTTGAGCGCCGAGCACGTGAGCTTCGCGCAGATCCTGACCGACAAGGAGCGCCCCAGCACCGCACTCGTGGCCGTCAAGACCTCGGACGGGCGCCTGATCGACTCGTCCGATCCGCAGCTCCCCGATCCGCATCCGCAGTTGCCGCAGGCGCCGCCCCCCGGCGATCAGCTGCCCGTGGTGCCGCTGCCCGCCGGCAAACTGCTCGACGCCACCAAGCTCACCGCGGATCCACAGGATGATTTGACGGGTCTGGCTGCCGCGCGCGCTCAGCTGTCCCCGAGCGGCGAACGTGCCGAGGCGGGCAGCTCGGGCGAATACCAGATTCAGGTGGCGAGCTTCCGGGACAAGTCGGAGGCTGACGCCTACGTGCAGGAGCTCCGGCTGCGCGGGCATCGCGCGCACAACGAGGCCGCACGCATTCCCAATCGAGGCATGTGGTATCGGGTGAGGATCGGTCCCTTCAAGGACAAGCTCAGGGCGTCGAGCTACAAGGCCGATTTCGACCGCAAAGAGGGCATGACCGCCATGCTCGTCGATCCCGAGAAGGCCGAGCGCCGCGAAATGGAGCGCGCAGTCCAGCAGATGCGCGTCAAGGCGTTGCCCTGAGGCGCGCTGCGCCGGCGTCGGAGGGACACACATGCCCGGCGGTTCACTGTTCGGGGCATTGCCCCTCGGCCTGCTCATGTTCGCGGGTACGGCGCTCGCCGTAGCCACGCGCAAGTGGGGTCGCCAGCGCGCCGGGAAGCGCTTTCCCGAGCTAGCGCGAGAGTTCGGGCTCGAGCTCTCGCCTCCACGTCATGCCGGCGCCGTCGGCACGCTGACGGGCACCTACGCTGGCCGCGTGGTGCGCGTGGACCCCGATGACCAGCGCTTGATCAAGGTGCGGTTTCATGGCGCACCCCGCGTCGATCTGCGGAGCTACGAACACACGTTGCCTGCGCCCTTTGACATGGTGACGATCTACTCGCGGGACCGCAGCTTTGATCGCTTCTTTCCCAGGCGTCTGGCCGCCGAAGAGATCGCGCGGAGGATCGCGGATCACGAGGGATCCGGACGACTCGTAGACGCCTTTTCCGGCGGTCACGCGCGGCAGATCCAGGCGCTGACCGTGACCTCGGAGGGCGTCGTGTGCCGATTCGAATACGTGCCCGCGGAGGCCGTGCGCGTGCTCCTGCCGGCCTGCGTGGCCCTGGCGGAGTTGGTGGAGCCGTCGGCCTCAGTGACCGGAGACGCTCTGGATCCGCCCAAACAGGCGCTCGAGCAAGGCGAGTTGCTCGATGGAAAGCGGTCCGCTCAATAGCGAGCTGACGTTTTGCTCCAGGTGTTCCACGCTGCCCGTCCCGGTGAGCACGACGTCCGAACCGGGCTCGTGCGCGCAAAAGCGATACGCTGCGTCACGCACATCGCCCAGAAAGCCGAGCGGGGCCTGGGCATCGAGCGCGCCCTCGGCGAGTTCGCCCCGGGCGATCAACAGGTCCAGGACTTCGCGCAGGCGCGCAGGGTTGGTCAGCGCCTTGCGAACTGCGAACATGATGAGCGTGCCGACACGGTGCTCTCGGGTCAGGGGCAGAACCGAGCTCCGAGCCGAGGGATTGAGCAGGTTGAATCCCACCATGACGACGTCGAAGGCGTCTTCGGGCAAGGAGCGCTGGAACATGCGGTGCTCGGTATCGCCCATGAACGCTTCGCTCACCGCCAGGTGGGCGATCTTGCCGCGGGACTGCGCGTCGCGCAGAACTGGGACGATCTCCGCGAGCGCGTAGTCCACGTGCTCGAGCGCGAGGCCGTGCAGATGAAAGATCTCGAACCGCTCGCGCCCGAGCCGGCGCAAGCTGGCATCGATCCCTTCCAGCAGTTCCCGAGGCGTGCAGAGCCGCTTTTGGGCTGCGTCCCAGAGGCCTTTTTTGGTCGATACGATCGCCTGATCGCTGGCGTTCGCCTCGCGGAGCGCTTCTCCGAGCAACACCTCGGTGCCGTACGACTCGGCGGTGTCAAACACGGTGATGCCGAGTTCGACAGCGCGCCGGATCAATCGCTTGGAGTCGTCGCTGGCTCGACCATAGGCCTGCCCGAGGCGGCTCGGTCCGCCGCAGCCGAGCCCGACACGGCTGACGCGCAGCCCGGTGCGGCCCAGGGTCGTGTACTGCATCGCGACCGCCTCAGTTCTCCGAGAATTTCTTGAACGCGGCTGCGTAGTCCGAGTGCCAGCGCGAGAGCGGGGGCCGCCCTTCGATCAGATCGCCTGCGGCCCAGGCGATGCGCTTGCGATCGAGCTCCACGCTGACGTCGTTGTCGGGGCACAGGATGTAGAAATCTCCGCGCTCCAGCGCCGGCAAGAGGTAGTCCACCACCTGCTCGGCAGACCATGCGCCGGCCGCTCGCGGGGCCGCAGGCGCGAGCGGTGCTTTCACATCGCCGGCGAGCTGGGCACGGTCGCGCTCTGCCTTGCGGTTGATCGCCGTGTCCGTCCAACCGGGCACGAGCAGATGCGCGCTCAGTCGGCAGCCGGCGGTGTTGCGGAGTTGGTGCTGAAGGGACTCAGTCAGGACCTTCACGCCCGCTTTGGAGACGTTGTAGGGCGTGTTGCCCGGTGGGCAGGTGATGCCTTGCTTGGAGCCGGTGTTGATGATCAAGCCGTCTTGGCCGTGCTCCAGCATGCGCGGTAGAAAGGCGTGTACGCCGTTGATCACTCCCCACAGGTTCACGTCCAACACCCGCTTCCATTCGTCGTAGCGCTCCCAGGGGCCGGCGCCGAGGCCGGTGCCGGCGTTGTTGACCAGCACCGAGACTGGACCGAGCTTGGTCCAAGCGTCTTCCCGCAGGCGCTCGATGTCATGCATGCGACTGACGTCGGTCGGCACTCCGATCACGTGCGAGCGGGTCCCGGACGAGCCGAGCTCACGCACCACGGCGTCGAGCTCCACGGCGTCGTTGTCCGCGAGCGCCAGTTTCATGCCGAAGGAACGAAAGCGTTGGGCCGTGGCGAGGCCAATGCCGGTGGCGGCGCCGGTGATGACTGCGACGCGGCCTGTAGTGAGTGCGGGATGTGCCATGTGGCCGAGTTCTAGCAATGGTCGCCGTCCGGAGGGAAGCCGGACGGTCAGGTTAGCTGGCCCGGAGCGGCCGGACCCGAGTCCACGCCCCTCGGACCACGTGCGCTCTGGGCCCACACCCGGCCGGGGGTCGAGCGGCCGCCGGAGCTGGCCGGCACGCGAGCACGGCTCGAGTTCGCACCTTGGCGGGGCCGAACCGCAGGGGGACGGGCCTGGTGGCGAGTGCTGGCGCCCATACCGGGCCGAGCGGACCGGCGGCGAGCTGAGCGGCCGTTACGAGGCCTTGCTGAAACAGCGCTGCTTGCAGGCGACGTAGCACTCGTTGTCGTCCCGGCAATCGCTGCGGCACTGATCGCGACACTTGCGCTGCTTGAGCGTGCCGGAATTGGCGAATCGCAGGCTCACCTCGCGCGTCTGCCCTTCCGCCAGCGTCACCGATACGTCTTTGCGCTGGTCTGCGCTCACGGCCACGACCTGGTGACTGCCCGGGTTGACCTGCAGCGCCTTGCCGTGCGGGAAGGGACTCTGCTTCTGCACGATCACGAACTCGTCCGCGACCAGGACGCCATCCAGCCGCACCTCCACCTCGCTGGGATCCACCCCCTCCAGCTTGATCCGCAAGTGCGGGATACGGTGTCGGAGCTCTTCCCGCTCACCGGCGGCATGCTGCTGGGCTTCGCGCTCGGCGGAGGGGGAGCTGTCCGTCAAAGGCGTCTTGAGCACCTTCTCGTAGCGCTCATCCGCCTCCACCAGTTCCCCTAGCTTGGCTCGGGCGCGCGCGGTCCACAGCCCCAGGCTGTGCAGCGGGGATAGCCCAAACGCTTGGTCAAACGCTTGCTTGGCGGCGGCGTAATTGCCGGCTTCGAATGCGGCGAGGCCAGTATCGCGCAGCTTGGAGACGTTTGCGTCTGCCGCGCGGGAGAGCGCCGCGCCTCCCAGCCAGAACGCCAGAGTGAGGAGCACCAGCCAGCCCAGCGAGGCCAATCCCTTCCGGATCTGCATCCCCCCAGCGTAACACAGCGGGCCGCGGCGAACCCCCCTCACTCGCGTTCTCGGCCTCAGTTCTGGGACTCGCACAGCTCGGCGTGCAGCACCTGCTGTGCGAGCACGAAATCTTTGCGGCCCACCGTAAACTGCATGTTGGTCTGGCGCGCGGTCTGTGAGACGCCGATGATGTTGATCCCTGCCCGGGCCATCGCGCCCGTGGCTCGCGCCAAAATGCCGGGTTTGGCGATGTTCGAGCCGATGGCGCAGACCATCGCGACCGGGATCACCTTCACCACGTCGAACATGCTCGACAGCTTGGTGATGATGGCGTCCTGTACGTCTCGATCCCAGAGCACGAGGTCGATCGTGTTCGCGTTGGTCGCCTTGCTGATGTAGGAAATTCCGTGATCCACCAGGACCTGCATGATGCGGTGGTCCGAGCCGACCTCTGCCACCATGCGCGTGTCGAAGACCTCCACGATGCTCACCTTATCGGTGCCGGTGACGACCTCGATCTTGGAGTCCGGGTTGGTGTAGTCGCGCGTGATCAACGTGCCGTCGTGATCGGGATCGAAGGCGTTCTTGACCCGTAGCGGAATGCCGGCCAGCTCGAGCGGCTTGGCTGCTCGCGGGTGGATGGCTTCCATGCCGACGTCCGCCAGCTGATCGGCGACGTCGAAGTTGGTGGCGCCTACCGGTACGACCTTGCCAGCGCCGATCATCTTGGGGTCCGCCGAGCTCAGGTGGAACTCCTTGTGGATCACCGCTTCCTTCGCGCTCACCGCCACGGCTACCTTGGAGAAGGTGACCTCGGAATAGCCGCGATCGAACTAGCGCATGATGCCCTCGGTTCCCTTGCAGTAGCCGGTCACGAAGGTGATGGCCTTGGTCTTGCCGACGTCTGCGAGCGCGAGCGTGATGCGTTCATCAATCGTCCTCGCCTTGGGGTCGCCCCAGCCGCTCAGATCGATGCAGCTCGCGGTATAGCCGCGCGCTTCGAGGATCTTGGCGGAGTTGAAGGCGCTGTGGCTCTCCCCGATGCTGGCGAGCAGCTCGCGCGCCGCGCTCAAGAGCTCCGTGCGGCTCACGTACCCGGAGCCGAGCAGGTCGGCGATGCTGTTCAGATAGTCGAGCACGCCGTCCACGCGTTCAGCGATGAAGGCGTCGGCTGCGGCGACGTCCAGTCCGTCGGACTTCAGCTGGGCGTTGAGCTCGAAGAAGTGTCGTTTTGCTGCCTGCAGGGTGTCCGCATAGGGCCCTTGGGTCGCGAAGGAAGAGTAGACGCCAGGTTGACGGCTCTTCTTGTGTTCCAAGAGCAGATCCGTCACGCCCGCGTAGGCAGACACGATGTAGATGCGACCGTAGACGTGCTTCGGGTCGCGCAGAATTACGTTGCTCATCACCTCGGAGAAACGACTCATGGACGTTCCTCCGATTTTCTCGACGGTCAAATCCGGCATGGGGCCCGTGGCTTAGCGCTCCCCAGCGTCTTGCTCAAGCCCAAGACCGCTCCGGCCGGCGAGCTTAGCCGCCCTGGACGATGACTTTGGGTCCGCCCAGAGCGACGCGCGCTCGTGGCGCCGGTGCGTGGACGACCGTGACCGGGGGGCGGAGGCTGGCGGGGGGCGGCGCAGCCACAGATAGGGCGCTCGTCTCCAGGCGCTCCAGATCGCGGCTGACTTCGCTCAGGCTCGCGTAGCCGGGCGTGTCGGGCAGAACGCGCAGGCAGCGTTGGACCAGCAGGCGCAAGCCCCGCTGCACGGCGGGCCCGGGCGAGCCTGCGAGCTCCGACTCCCAGCCGGCGGAGACCCCCGTGCGGGAGGGCCGCGCTCCGGTGGCGAGTTCGTGCAGGCAGCAGCCGAGGGAGTACAGCTCTGCGCGCAGCGCCCCGTCCCGGGACAGCTCGGCGCCGCTGAACAAGCCCGCGCCCGCAGCTTCCGGCGCCTGGACGCGACGTCCCGCGGCGCTCGGAAAAACGCCGCTGCTCGGCCCCTCGAACTCGCGTTCGGGCAGCTCGCACAGGCCGAAGCCCAGCAGACGGAGCCACTCGGGGCGGCACGCCAGCGACTCGAGCCACATGTGATCGAGCCGCAGGCTGCCGTGCAGCATGCCCGCACCATGCGCAGTCTCGAGCGCGCCTGTCAGTTGGCGGCCCAGCCTGACGAGCCGATCCATCTCGAGTGGGCCGCCATACGCCAGCACGGCGGCGAGCGAGCGCCCCTTGGAGAATTCATAGACGGCAAACGGAAAGCGTCCGGCGACCAATCCGACGTCGAGCGTCCGCCCGAGGTGCGCGTTGGGCAACTTCGACACGCAATCGGCCAGCTCCAGCGCTCGGTGGCAGGCGTGCTGGGTGACGGCTCGACGCTCGGGCAACACTCGCAGCAACACCGAGCGGTCGAGGCCGAGGTGATACGCGCGGTAGCTCGCGCTCTCTTCGGTACGCTCGCACAGCCCTTCGACCAGATAACGATTGGCGATCAAGCGTCCGAGGACGACCCGATCCGGCGGTAAGTCAGCATGCCCCACCCACCCCCCAACGGCGGTGTTCAGGCCCGCTTTAGGGCGTCTCAGCACAACGCGTCAAACGTTGCATTCACCCCCCTGCGAGCGGTCTGCTGCGTTAGCAAACTTGCCTGCTACGTTGCCTTGTCGGTTCTCTAGGCGCCGCCCATCTGTTAGCGTTTCCTCGAGATTTCGCGAGGACTAATCAATGCAACGACAGCTTACGCTCGGATTCGTCGTGGTGGCCACCGTGTGGCTTGGCGCCTGTTCGGACCAGGAGGTCGATCCGCGGCGACAAAATCCGCCGCTTGCCAACGCCGCGGGAGCCGGGGGTGGCGCTGGCAGCGGTAGCATGGCGCAGGGCGGCAGCGGCGGCGTCGCGGCCGGCGGTAGTGCCGGTACCGGCGGTGCCCCGAGCGGCCCCGCCCCCTGCACGGGCTGCATCGAACTGGTCGCCCCGGTCAGTCCGCTCTCCCCCGCGGCCATGCAACAGGCCATGTTCAACTTCGTCTTCACCGCT
>Ga0164241_10006852_pt1 | contig 10328 bp, 7 predicted proteins | sample OricomyardsoilBY_FD_108780 | JGI IMG/M metagenome (GOLD analysis project Ga0164241, IMG submission 108780) | Backyard soil microbial communities from Emeryville, California, USA - Original compost - Back yard soil (BY) | ecosystem: Environmental > Terrestrial > Soil > Unclassified | place: USA... | reverse complement strand
CAGGCCCCGTTCGACGTGCCATACCGGCGCGGCCTGGACCCGGCCGGCGGCGGCCCGGCGCAGCAGCGAGATCTCGGCGAGCCGCCGCCGGCCCTCGCGATCGCGCCCGACGTGCAGCAGCACCTGTACCCTTTATCAGAGGTTTAACACGTTCTATTGGTCAATCAGCGTGTTTACCTGCACATTAATCATCGTATACATGTATCCTCTTAGGTATGGTTGGCCAAACATTTTCCAAGTTTGCACGGCGTGGCGCGCCGGCCGATGTGGGATACCGGGGTAAAAATTCACCCCATGGACCTACACGACAATCCACAACTGCTGGTGGAGAAGTTCGTCGAGCAGCATGCTCTCGTGTTGGGCGAAACGCATGGCGATCTGTGTGCGAGGTTGGCGGAGGTTCCGGACCGGTACGTCGATCAGGGGAACGATCCCCGAGGAATCACCGTGTCATGCACGCTGCTGGAGACGTTGCTGTTCTCGAGGTGGCGTCGCCAGACCGAGGACTCGACTTTGAAGGCGATCAAGGGCAACGGGTTTGGGATTGTTCTGGTCGACGGGAAGGGGTCTCGTATCGGGGTGCGCAAACATCCACGCAACTGGGACGGCAGCCTGCTCGAATCGGTGGAGTATGTGCCCGGCGAGCATCAGCTGAGTATCGAGGAGGAATTGGGGTACCCAATCGGCGGCGGGGATGGCATTCCGGAGCCTCCCGGGTATCGGCAATACGTACTGTGGTGGCCAGGCAATCTGGGCTTGGGTGGTGCGGTCTTGGCTGCGGGCATACTCACCGACAAGGTTCAGGTACTCTACGCCAGCACTCCGCTGCCGCCACCGATCATGGAGCAGCGTGCGAAAACGGCACCCACCATGGATCCGTTCACGCAGGCTACCGAGGTTGCAATGCCCGGAAAGCGGCGCCGGGACGAGGACTTCGCGGATGCCGACGGCGTCACCGAGGAGACACTGAACGAAGCGCCGCCGGAATCGTCGTAGCCCTCGTGCACACTGCTGGGTGCATGCGGGGCTCCCACTCGGGTGATGTTGAATCGAGCGCACGATGATCGAGGTTTTTGGTGCACGGGTCCGGCAGGCCCGGCTATTGCGGCGCATGACGGCAACTTCTGTGGTGGGCCTGGTTGGCTGGAGCAATGCCCGCCAGACGAAGATCGAGAAGTCTTCGACGATCATGTTGTCCGTTGATGAGGTTGCGGGGCTGTCGGAGTTGTTCCGCTTTCCTGCACGGTTTTTCAGCTCGGAACCGCAGTCTCGCGTATCGGCGGGTGAGTTGCTTTTCCGGGCGCCAAAGTCGATGACTGTTGGCGAGCAGGACTTCTTGGCGACGTTCGCTTCGCTCGCCGGCGATTTTCTCGGCGACCTGGATGAGCGGTCGAAATTGCCTCATGTGAAGGTCCCGTCGATCTGCGGCAAGGATCATCACCGGCCGAGCGCGGTCCAGGCCGCAGGGTGGCTGCGCGAGGCGATGGGGCTAGAACCTCATGAGCCACTGGATGATTTGATGTATGAAACTGAGCGATTGGGTGCACCGGTGATCGTCCGGCGGCGCACTCCGGGTGAGTGGGAGAGCGAGTTCGCGGCCACACCGGGGAGAGCGCGTGACGAGAAGCACTTGGGTTATTCGAGTTGGGTGGGACGACACCGGGATCGCCCGCTCGTAGTGTTGCGCGAATCCGAGTCGTGGGAACGGACCCGATTCACCGTTGCCCATGAGTTGGGGCATTTGGTGTTGCACAGCCGTGGGCACTGCTCGGTGAACTCGGGCGAGGAGTTGGAGGCCAACCGGTTCGCCACCGAGTTGTTGGCGCCCGTCGCCGCGCTGGCGCCGGAGTTGCCACAGGTGATGTCACTGTTGAACCTCAAACCGCTCAAGGACAAGTGGGGCTTGTCGTTGGGTTCGCTGATCATGCACATGCGTGACTCGGGATTGATCGACGCTGATCGCGCAAAAATGCTTACCACACAACTGTATTCACGGATCAATCCTGAGACTGGGCATACCTGGGGTATGACGGAACCCGGATGGAACGAACGTGACCCCGAGCGGCCCAGGCTGCTGCGCAAGTGGGTGGAACGCTGCTACGGGGATGCCTCGGTGCCGATGCTGGCCGCACGCGAGTCAATGATATTTCCATCGGATCTGCTCGAATGGTTCCTGGCTACGCAACGGCCTTCACCTGCATCTGACAGGCGCCCGATGGCTGCCGTCGGGATGCGCGGTGCTAGCGGATCAGCCCCGGAAGAGCGGCATCAAGTGGTCCGCCTCGACGATTTCCGTCGCGGTAAAACTCCATGAACGGCGCGAGAGGCTGCTGAACGTGGCGCGGGTGCAGCGGCTGTGTTTCCCGGACCGGCCTGATACCTACACGGTGGTCGGCGCCGATCGGCTACCCGTTGCACCTGCCCGAGAGTACTTGCGGTTCCTCGCAGATCAGGGCGCGTCTCCAAATACGGTGCGTGCCTACGCATACGGGCTATCGGCGTGGTGGACGGTGCTCGAACACACCGGCGCGGCCTGGGATGATTTTCCCACTAGCCTGTTTGGCGAGTTCCTGTGTTATCTGCGGACTGGGGATCTGCCGGGCATGGTCCGTATCGGTGAGCCCGGGCCTGGGATGGCCGAGTCGTCGTTGCAGCCGCGGGGGGCTGCGGTGTTGTCGATGTACCGGTACTTCGCCGACGCCCACGATTTGACCCGCCCGTACCGCCGCTTGTTTTCCTCCCACGCCCGATCCTCGCGGCGCCGCTATGCCCCCACCCTGGCTGGTGTCGGACCGCGACGTGATCAGGAGGTGCCTGTGCACCGCCGGCGTGCACCCAATCGCAGCGAGACGCCGGTGTTGTTGCCCGATCAAGTCAACGCCATCCTGGATGGCTGCAGTGTGCAGTCGCCGTCGGGTGAGTGGACCGGCAGCGAGGCGGGTTTGCGTGACCGGTTATTCTTCGCCGTCCTGGCCGAGACCGGAATGCGAATAGGTGAAGCATTATCTTTGCGCCACAATGATTTCCATATCACCGGGGGTGAGACTCCGTCGATTCTGGTGGCCGGCCGCGACGATCACCCCCATGGGGTACGAGCCAAGTCCGGTGCACGCCGGATCTACATCGGCGATGATCTGGTAGCCCTCTACAGCGAGTACGTGTGGCAGCTGATCGGGTGGGCCGCCGACGTCGCGGTTGCCGATCTGGCGTCGCACTTCGTGTTCGTCAATCTGGCACGCGGCCAGCGCTATGCACCGTTGCGCCCGGAAACCGTCTACGACAAGGTGGACACCCTCACGGCCGCCCATGCTGATGTGTTGCCGCAGGACTGGACTCCTCACTGGCTGCGCCACACCCACGCTACAGCTCTGCTGTTGTCTGGGGTGCCTGAACACGTGGTGATGCGCCGTCTCGGCCACGCCGATGTGCAGACCACGCTGTCGATCTACGGGTGGGTGACCGCCGACGCCGAGATGCGCACGGTCGCGCAGTGGAAGAGCTTCGTCGCCGGCTGGAAGGTGAGCCATGACTCAACCCCGTAACAGTCACGTCGATTCTGCAGGATCCGCGGCGGCCACCGTGTGGGATCGGCAATGGCAGCAGGTCCCTGAATCGTGGCGAACTTTGCACTACCGCATCGACGCTGCACCGTTCGACGCCGTGTTCGTGCGCAACCAGCGCTACCTGAACAATCCCGACGGCCACGACTTCACCCCCGCCGATGTCCCAGAACGCTTTCGCCAAGAAATGGCGTGGTGGGTGTGGTTGTGCGGCCACGAAGGAATCCGCAAGATCGAGCCGTTCCTGCTGAAGTGGACGGCCGTCGCCTTGACCGACGCCGCCGCCGAGCACCAGCAGCGGTATCACCGGCCTCCAGTGAGCATTGCAGACCTCGCGGCCGAGGATGTCGTACGTCACGCCGTGGTGCGCTTTGAGCGCCGCAACGCCCGCCTGCCCTCCGCGGGGGCTCGGCGCCAGGTCGTGGCCTTGATCGAGCACCTGCATCTTTACGTATCGGTGCGCTGCACCGATGCCCCGTGGTGGGCCCATGACATCTGGGATCTACGGGCTGATCCCCGCATACCACAGCGCGAACATGAACCCAGCCATGACCAAGTCGTCAAACTTGCCGCGATCCACCCGCCCTGGCTGCGTGAGGGCGTGCGGTTCTGGCTGCGCACCTCCATAACCGCGGAATTGCTGCGCTGGTCATCGGTAGCCGATCGTGCTCGCAACATGGCCAGGCACCTCGGCCCGTTCTTGGCCGCCCGCAACATCAGCACCCCACTGTTGGCCGATGACCGCGCCGCCCTGCGGTTGTTGTTCACCGAGTTCTCCAACTACCTGAAATCCCCATCCGCACAGTTCAAACCAGACCGGCCGTTGTCAGCATCCGCGGTGGACTCGACCCAGTCGCAGGCCCAGGTGTTCTACGCCTTCATGGTTGATCACGCCGAGGAAGCCGCTGCGGCGACCGGCGACCCCCGGTGGGCTCAGATCACCGACACCTACACGCGTCTGTGGGGCGCGGCGTTTCGAACGCGCCGCGCCAACCGGCAGCGGGAGCTGACGTGGTTCTCCACGTCGGAATTGCAGCAGATGCTGTGCTACCTCGATGTGCTGGCGGCCGATCGCGGTATGCCGGTGGCCATCACTCACCCTGATGCAACGATCTCGGTTGTCGCCGGCCTCGGAGACCCGCAAGCCGCGCGCGTCTGGCTGCTGCAGGCGCTGACCGGACGCCGAGCCTCGGAGATACTGATGCTCGACTTCGACCCTCTGACCGCTATTCCCGGCCCGGAACGCCCCACAGATTCCGATGACCCCAACGCATTCGTCGCCAAGTTGCGCTACCAGCAGACCAAGGTCGACGGGGTACTGCCGTCGATCCTGGTTGAGAAGGCGGTGGTCAACGTGATCACCGAACAGCAACAGTGGGTTCGCCGCCGCTACCCTGGGCTGAGCCCGAAGTACCTGTTCCTCGGACTGCGCCACCAGCATCAGGGCCACCGGGCCCGCACCTACCAGTCCTACGGTGTGGCACTGAACAAACTCGACAAGGTTCACGGCCTGGCCGACTCGGCCGGGCGTCCGCTGCGGTTCAGCCAGACCCATCGGCTGCGCCATACCCGGGCCACCGAGTTGCTAAACGACGGCGTTCCCATTCACGTGGTACAGCGATACCTTGGGCACGCATCCCCTGAGATGACCCTGCGCTACGCTGCGACGCTTGCTGCAACAGCTGAGTCAGAATTCCTGCGGCACAAGAAGGTCGGCGCACACGGCACCGATATCGCAATCAGTCCATCCGATATTTATGACATGACTCAACTGGCGGCCCGCACGGATCGGGTACTTCCCAACGGCGTGTGCCTGCTTCCTCCGCTGAAGAGCTGTGACAAAGGAAATGCTTGTCTGTCATGCGGGCATTTCGCCACCGACGCCACTCATCTCGACGAATTGATCGCGCAGCGCGCCAAGACCGTCAACTTGATCGAGGTCCGCCGCGAACAGTACCGGCGACGTAGCGGGCGGGAACTCACCGACGACAACGTGTGGATTCACGAACGGCGCCGGGAGATCGCCTCTCTGGACGCGATCATCGAGCGTCTGCACACCGACACCGAGGGCCTCGCGAACGGAGCCAGTGTGGGCGGTGCTGGTGCCTCAAACCGGTTGCCGCTGTTGAAGGTCAAGACCCGCGGCAGCCACGAATCTGTTCTACGCAAAGCCGACCCCAACGCACCCGGATGAGGCAACGCCCCCCTCCCCCTTCGGATAACGCCCGCCGCGCCCTGGCCGACTACCGTAAGAACATCTCCCAGACCAAGCGCCGGGATATCGAACGCGCCATCAAACACCTGCGCAAGACCAACGCCATCATCAACATATCCACCGTCGCTGCCCGCGCCGGCGTAGAACGCAAGACCGTCTACAAGCACCGCGACCTCGTCGCGATCATCGACGCCTACCGACGCCAGCCGCCTTCGCTCGACGCCGCGACGGGCCGCGAGAGCACCGTCGTAGCCGCCCTACGTGCCCAACTGGTCGCCAAGGACGGTGAGATCCGCGCACTGAGAACCAAGCTTGCCGAACAAGAATCGACAATCGCACTGCTCTACGGACAACTCGACGCCGGAAACGGTGCAGGGGGCGGCGGCTAATGGGTGCCATCGCAACAACGGCTTGGGGCACCGCCTGCACTTCACTCGCGATTCCAGCCATTGTGGCGCCGAAACCACGCACCCGTAGCCGTAATCCCCCAATCTGCGGCGGTTACAGGGTGCCTGTGTCGTAATACGGATCGCTCAGGCGGGCCTGACGGTGTGGAGGTGGGATAGAGCGCGGCGTGTTGGGCCACCAGCTGGCTTCGCGCAGGAGTGTGGCGATGGCGGGGACGGTGAGGGTGCGAACGAGGAATGTGTCGAGTAGGAGTCCGCAGCCGATGATGAGGCCGACTTGGATCATGATCGCGATGGAGCCGAACATCAGTCCGAACATGCTGGCGGCGAAGATGATTCCGGCCGAGGTGATGACCGAGCCGGTGCGGGCGACGGTGCGCAGTACCCCTACGCGAATGTTGTGTTTGGATTCCTCCCGCAGCCGTGAGACGAGCAGCATGTTGTAGTCGGCGCCGACGGCTACCAGGATGATGAAAGCCAGCAACGGGACGGGCCAGGCGATTTCGTAGCCGAGTCCCCATTGGAAGACCAGCACTCCGATGCCCAGTGAGGCCAGGTAGTTCAGCACGACCGTCCCCAGCAGGTATAGCGGGGCGAGCAGGGCGCGCAAGAGCAGGATGAGGATGAGTCCGACGATGACCAGGGTGCTGATGGCCAGTTGGGTGAAGTCAGCCGACAGGAGCCGTTGGATGTCGGAGTTGACGGCGGGGAACCCGGCAACGGCGATAGTGGCGTTGGCCAGGGTGGTGTTGGGGCGGGCGGTGTCGGCGGTCTCGACGATCTGGCGGGCGAGGGTGATCGCCTGCGCGCTGTAGGGGTCGTAGCTGGATTCGACGACAAAGCGGGCGGTTTTGCCATCGGGTGAGAGGAATTGTTTGGCAACGTCGGTGAATTGACGGTTATCGAAGGCACTGGCGGGCAGGTAGAAACCGCTCGCTGCGTCAGAGCCGGCGCTGGCGCGGGCCGAGTTCTGCAGTTGGGCGGCGACCTGGCCCATCCGAGCCAACATTTCGATGTTGCTGTCGGCCAGGGCGTGCACACCGGCGGCCAGCGCTTGCGCCCCGGAAGCGAGTTGGCCGACGCCCTCTTGGAGCCGGCCGATGTTGCCGGCCGGGTCCGCGGGATCACCCTGAGTTCCGAAGGCCTTGTCAAGTGCTGCGGCAGCGGCTTGTATGTCGGCAAGGGTGCCAGCAATGGTGGCGTCGGTGTCAGGGTTGTAGCGATCGCCGAGGGTGGCGACTTCGGTGAAGAATCCGTTATCGCGCAAACTCACCAGGATCCGGACCTGGTTACGGATTTGCGCGCATTGCGGCGTGGTGGCACACCACTCGGAAGTGTTCAGGCCATCGACGAGGGGGGCCAGCACGGCGAGGGCGGTTTCGGCTTGATCCGCCCGCGACCGCAGCCCGGGGCCGGATTGGATGGCTTGGTCGACGGTGGGTGCGGAGGCCGAAAGTTCTTGCAGCAACGGTCGAGATGACCACAGCAGGGTGTCACCGGATTGGGCTCGGGCCAGTACGCCCGACAGCGGGGTCAAGATCGCGTGCAGGGCGGCATCGAGCTGGGCCAGGCCGCCAGCGAGTTGATCGGCGCCGTCGGTGAGTTGAGTGAGGTCGCCTTTTCGTGCGTCGCCATCGGCGACGGCGTCGGCCATCTTGTCGCCGATCTGCCTGTTCTGCCAAGACAGTTGGGCTTGTTCGAGACGGGTGCCGGTGGGGCGGGTTATCCCGATGACTTTGGTGACCCCGGATACTTGGGCGACCCGGGAGGCCATCTCGTCGAGGTCGGCCAGACCTTTGCTGGTGCGCATGTCGTCGGGGTTCTCCACGACGAGAAATTCGGTGATGACGACGTCTTTGGGGAAGTGGCGATCCAGCAGTTGGTAACCCTGGTTGCTGGCGGTGGTGGCAGGCTGGCCTTTGCGGTCGTCGTAGCTGATCTTCATCGTGGTGGCGATGGCCGAGAGGGCCAGCAGGATCACCAGGCTCACGGCCAACAGTGGCACCGGCCGGCGGACCACCGCGACAGCGACACTGTTCCAGTAGCGGCGGGTTCGATCGGATTTCGGCTCGCCGATTCCACGGCGGGCGGCCAGCGCCAGCACCGGCGGCAACAGGGTCACGGTGGCCAGGAATCCGACCAGCACGGCGACCGCGCAGGCCGGGCCGAGCCCGGCGAAAACACTGAGGCGAGCGAAAACCATGGCAAAAAAGGCCAGCGCAACGGTGGCCGCCGAGGCCAGGATCACGCGCCCGATGCTGGCGGTGGCATGAATGACGGCCTGATCGGCGGGGACGTGTGCGCGGCGCTGTTCGTGGTAGCGGCTGATCAAAAACACCGTGTAGTCGGTGCCCGCCCCGAGCAGGATCACGGTCATGAACGCCACGGTGAACTGCGAGACGGGCATGCCGCTCTCGCCGAGGACAGACAGCACACCACGGCCGACGGCCAGGCTGACCCCGATCACCAGCAGGGGCAGCAAGGCGGTGAACACCGACCGGTAGACAATCAGCAGGATCAGTGCGATCAGCGCGGCGGTGGCGATCGAGATCAGCAGCAGGTCGTGTTCGGCGGCAGCGATCTGGTCGTTGAAGGTGGCCGCCGGGCCCGTCACGTGCACGGTCGTCGGTGAACCGGCGAATAAACCGGCGGCGATGTCGCGCACGGCTTGGACGGATTCGGCGGCCTTGGGGTCACCCAGGGTGCCGGCCACACCCACCGGCAGATACCAGGCTTTGCCGTCATTGCTGGTCGCATGCGCCGCGGTGACCGGGTCGGCGAGCAGATCTTGAACCAGCAAGACGTGGTCGGTATCGGCGCGCAGCTGCACCACCAACTGCTCATAGCGGTTGCGCACCGGCGCGGTTAAGCCGTCGGGGTCTTCCATCGCCACGACCAGCATCGTTTTGGAGCCCTGTTCACCGAAGGCCGCGCTCATGCGGTCCACGGTTTGAAACGACGCGGCGTCGCGGGGGATCAGGTTCACCGATTGCTGCCGTACCACCGTTTCCAGCTGCGGGAACACCAGTGCAAGCAGCACGGCGACGGCGATCCAGCCGCCGATGACCAGTGCTTTATGACGCACCGTGAACCCGGCCAGTGTTGCTAACCGGCTGCTGTACTCACTGGATTGGCCCGGATCGGCCACCCCGTTGCGGGCCCGCACAGGCAGGGTTGCCGTGCCCGCACCGCCCGGGTTGTCCGCACTCACCGCGCCTGCGCCCACGAAAGACGCTGCCGCCGGTCACAATGACTCGGCTGCCGGCGATGACGAAGATCCTTAGTTGGGGGTCGTTGCACCGGCATTGTCGTCCTCGTCGTAGGGGATGTCATGGCGGACCACCTTGACCCTGCCGTGCGGCAGGCACGCCATGTAACCGTGGTGTTTGCCGTAGAGCTCCCAGGCGGTGGCGCGCTCGTTGGCGCTGACCTCGATGCGCAGGCCGTTGGAGAAGCTCAGGAGTAGCCGACCGGAATCGTCGTGGCATGCCTTCGTGCACACCGCACCCGCCAGATCCAGTAGCGGACGTTGGTGGGCGGCGACCTCGCGCGGGTCGATGAGCACTTCCTCGGCCGGAAACTCACCGCTAGCCGGCAGGGCAAGCCACAGCAGGCAACTGATGACTACCTCGTTGGCGTCATCAAAGCTCAACACCAGATCACCCTGCAACGACATCCGCTGCACGGTGCAACCTTCGATCCACGTGGTGTACATCGCGCACCTCCGTCGACGCCCAACCGGTCTGCACTGAAATGGTACGGCAAGTAGCGCTGCGCTACTAGTAATAGCGTTACGGGTTGCGGGTCAGGATTCCGGATCGCTCGGCGCCCCGTTGTCCCCGAGCCGCCGAAGAAGATGTTCGAACGCTGCTACGTCGCCATAGGCGGCGAAGTGATCGGCGGTGACCACGACGAACACCGCATTTGCGGTGAATCGGGTGGCCCCCTCGGGGTCGGTGCCGGTTGCGCCGATGTGCAGCACGCGGCCTTCCCGGGAGGCAATGTGCGCGGTGATGCGGTGGGATCGATGCAGCACGACCGGCTGGAGGTATTCGACGGTCAGGCTGCGTGTCACAGCGGGCGCGCCGGCAATCCACAGCGCGAACCCCAGCACGTCGTCGCAGGCGGCGGCGACCGCCCCGCCGT
>Ga0164241_10006851_pt1 | contig 10330 bp, 5 predicted proteins | sample OricomyardsoilBY_FD_108780 | JGI IMG/M metagenome (GOLD analysis project Ga0164241, IMG submission 108780) | Backyard soil microbial communities from Emeryville, California, USA - Original compost - Back yard soil (BY) | ecosystem: Environmental > Terrestrial > Soil > Unclassified | place: USA... | reverse complement strand
CGCTTCAAATACCTGGAAGGCTTCGGATAATATTAACCTGACTTACGGTGTACGTTTTTCAGCTTTTAGTGTTTTAGGTAAGGGGGATTATTATTCTATCGATAATGATGGAAAAGTAACGGATACAATGAGCTATAGCAGAGGAAAAGTTGTTAAAACATATTATAACCTGGAACCACGGGTTGCAGCAAGTTTTGTATTAAATCCGCAGGCTTCGATCAAGGCTTCTTATGTACGTAATGTACAAAACCTTCACCTTGTATCTAATTCTACATCTTCTAACCCAACTGATAAATGGATAGCGAATACAAATATTATTAAACCCGAAGTTTCTGATCAGTTCTCGATTGGGTATTATAAAGATTTGTTTAACAGGAATGCAGAGTTGACAATTGAGTCTTACTATAAATCAATGCAAAACCAGATTGACTATCGGGATGGCGCCGATGTATTTGCGAATAGTGACGCTATCGAGTCTCAATTACTTTTTGGAAAGGGCCGGGCTTATGGTATTGAATGGTTATTACGAAAAACAACAGGAAAACTTACAGGATGGCTTGCTTATACCCTCTCAAAAACGCAAAGAAAAATAGATGGCATTAATAATAACAAATGGTATAATGCCCGGCAGGACCGTACACATGAAGTAGCAATTGTTGCTATGTACCAGGTAAACGCTAAGTGGACCGTTTCTGCCAATTGGGTATTTTATACGGGTGACGCTGTCACCTTTCCTGCTGGTAAATACCGCGTAAATGATCAGACTGTATTTTATTATACAGAACGAAATGGCTATCGTATGCCAGATTATCACCGGTTGGACTTAGGCGCTACGCTTCAATTAAAAAAGAAGAAAAAATATTCTTCGGAACTGACTTTTAGTTTATATAATGCATATGGTAGAGAAAATGCTTATGCTATAAATTTTCGCGATAATAAAGATGATCCGACAAGAACAGAAGCTGTTCGTTATGCTCTTTTCAAATTTGTTCCATCCGTATCGTATAATTTCAAATTTTAATGATGATAAAAATGAAAAATATATTGCTTACAGGTTTAATAGTGATTTTTCTTTTTACATCATGTGAAAAGGTCATTGACGTTAATCTCAATAACAGTGAAAAAAAATATGTTATTGAAGCTGTGCTAACTGATGTTTCCGGAACAGCCAAAGTATTGCTGACACAAACAAAAGATTTTAACCAGGATAATAATTTTGCAGGCATTAGTGGGGCGATTGTTTCTGTTTCGGAAAATGGTGGGGCGCCAGTATTATTCAATGAAACTTCTGCAGGAATATATCAATCCTTTCTCACAGGGACTTCCGGCAAACGATATGATTTATCAGTTACAATTAATGGACAAACTTTTACAGCGAGTTCCCTTATGCCTCAACGTGTAACACTTGATTCAATATTTATAACGGACGAGTTATTATTTACAGATACCCGGAAAATTGTAAATGCTGTATACCAGGATCCCATTGGGCGGGGCAATAATTACCGCTTTTTGCAATATATAAATGGCAAAAAAATTAATCAGATTATTGTAAATAATGATGACTATACTGATGGTAGAAAAGTGGTCAACAAACTTTTTTATTTCCCGGATGATGATCAGGATAGCCTCAAAATAAAAAGTGGCGACAATGTAAAAGTTGAAATGCAATGCATAGATGAACCGATATATAAATATTGGTTTAGCCTGGACAGAAGTTCAACCGGTGGTAGCAATCAGGCAACGCCTTCTAATCCCGTAAGCAATATTCAGGGAGGCGCCCTGGGTTATTTTAGTGCCCATACTTTGCAGAGCCGGTCTGTTATTGTTCCCTAGTTTGATAATTAGTGCCTCGACTCATCCATGTTTTCTAACCACTCTCCTTTCCTGAAGGTGGCTACCATTATCTGCATTCCGTTTTTAAACCGGAATGTCATCTCCAGTTTCTTTTTGTTTATTGAGTCAAGATAGCTTTGGTTGATAATATATGTACGATGAATTTTTACAAAATCGGGATTGTTCAATAAAGTGTCTGAATATGTTTTCATCGTCTTACCACTTACTATTACATTGCCATTTGCAAGGTGAAAATAAGTGTAAGACCCTTCCGCATTTATATATACAATATCTGCTAACTGGATAATCAGTATCTGTTTTTGTGTGTTTACGAAAATTCGTTGCGGCACCGAAGTAGCCGCAGGCTGAGCTTTGCTTTTTCTTTCTTCGGTACCAAATTGCTTATTATAACGCAATAGTAATTCTGCAATATGGTTTTTTGTAACAGGTTTCGATAAATAGTGTAAAGCCTGTAGTTGATAAGATTGTGCAGCATTATTGTTATGCGAAGAAAGAAAAGCAAAAGGAATATCACGGTTGCGTAGCTCTTCCGCTAGCCACAATCCTCCATAGCCGGGCATCACAATATCTGCCACTACAAGGTCTGGTGGGTTTACAATGCAATAATCGAGCGCTTGCTTTGCGTCTCTGAATGTCCCTTTTAATTCGATACTTTCAAATTCCTGAACGACTTTTTCAAATTTAAGAATACCGATTTCCATGTCATCGACATAAATAATTGATAGTTTATTCATCTTCTTCAATTTTTAAAAATTAAGGATATGACGGAATTATTATCTGCCAAGTTGCAAATTCTTCATCAAGGTTCATTTCAATTTTACCTTTAATCATATCTGAGAATTCAGTTATAAAACGTAATCCAAAGCCGACTGAATTTTGTGCCTGCAAGGTCTCGCCATTCTGCATTTGAGTAAACAACCATAGCAGGTATTTTCTTTTCCCGGGCTCGTATTTGTTTTTACAAGCTATAACAACTTTATTGTTTTGCCTTTTTGCTGTCAACAAAACTTCACTGTTTACAGGTGAGTGTTTTATTGCGTTATCAACGATGTTTCTGATGAGCAATGACAGAATACTTTTATCAGCCGATACCATGGCTTTCTCATCAATATTTGTCAAAAATGAAATCCCTCTGGACTCAGCAATTGCTACATACATTGGTAAAATATCATTTGTAACAGATGAAAGCGAGATGCTTTCATTTATCACTTTCATTTTCTTTTGCTCAATAAGGCTCCATGTCATCAGGTTATTAATCAGTACCCCAAACTTTCTTCCTGTATTCTCTATTTCGGTACCTACTACATTAAGGCGTTCATATTGCTTATTAGTGATCAATGAGTTTAAGATTTCAGTTAGCCCCTGGTAGTGATTGATTGGAGAACGTAAATCATGTGCAATGATCTGGAAGAGTTTTTCATGGTTTTTATTGATCTCTTTTAAAGACTTGTTTTTTATAATTTGTATTCTCGCCTGAAAAATTATATACAACAACAGCGTGGTGAAAGCAATAAAAAATAGAAACCCTTTCCATGTATTATACCAATATGACCGTATTAACAGTGGTATTTGTAATATAGCGGATGGGCCGCTACCATTACTTCTTACTTCAATTTTATAATTTCCCGGCTGTAAGTTGTTTAATAAAAGGTTGTTTCCCTGGAATGTTACCCAGGAGCTATCATTCCCCCCATGAATTCTGTACTCGAGGTAAGAACCCGGGTTTTGGATATATGGAAAACTAAAATTGAACTGAAGAGTTTTATAATCCGGTGGTGCGCTAACGTGCTTATCAAAAATTAAAGAATCGTTTAGTTGAATTGCGTCGAGTATCGGAGTGAAGGGTTGGCGTGAAAAATTCAATTTAATATTATGAATATTCAGCTTTACAATACCTGACATCGAAGAAAGGTAAATGGTATCCCCCTCTATTATTCCTGAATTTGTAAATCCACCATTATACTCTATGCCAGGAGCGTATGCACCGCTCGCCAAGTATCCATAAGAAATTTCACTATTCTTACCATTAATAAAATTTAAGAAATCGCTTTTGCCCATGTATAGCAATCCGGAATTAGTAGATAGCCAAAAGTCTCCATCGTGGTCTTTTAAAATGTAATGGCAAAAAAGCAATGATTTTTTTGCATCAAGGGGAAGTCTTATATAGCCTTTCTTTTTGGGGAGAATACAAAACGCCCCCTGTCCAGATGACCCTGCAAATAAAATATCATTCTCCTTATCATATTCAAGTCCACGTAAATGCTCAGAAGGAAGTGAAACAATTTTACGGGTAGTATTTGTTACTGTATTTAAAGAAAAGACTGTACTTCCAGAAATAATAAAAAGCGTATTTGGGTCTGTTGACTGCGTTACCCATTTTATTTTATTATCCGATGCAGGCTGTGAAAACGAAATGGGAATTTTTGTATTTGTAAAATTTTTGACAGAGAATCGTTGTAACGCATCATTTTGAATATATATAGCAGAATCTGCATCCACAGCGCTTGATACATATCCTTTCCCTATTCTTTTTTTGGAAATCAAATTTCCATTAGATGAAAAAACATATGCACTATCATTAATAAAATAAAAATATTTATTGTCGCAATGTATTACCGGCGAAACATTTTTATACTCAAAAATTCTATTATGCCTGTTTAATATACGGCTTTGAAAAAACTGGTTTGTAGTTAAGTTATTATAGTTTTTACTTAATGTGTATACGATATTTTCAGCTGCAGACTTTCCGGTTTTTTGCAGGTTATATTGCTTTTTTTCAAACATAATTAATCCTCCATTTTCCGGAAGGAGAAATACACGCCCGGAAAGCTCATCTACATAAAAGCGTTTATATAATTCTTTATTCCGCAATACAAATACAAGTGAGAAGATAGCTTTATTGTTTTTTAATTCTACCCTGTAGATAGAATCTTTTAAAACAAAAAAACTTACTGCGCCATTTCTTTGTGTAAACCATACGCCTGTTTTTTGAAAACGGTCTCCGGCGAGGTTAAATGAATGAAAATTGGTTCCTACCTTTTTTCCGTTTCTATAAACATCATAAGAATGATTGCTAAATACAATGATAGCAGAATCTACAGCCAGGATAAGAGGTGGTTCCTGAGATAATGTAGCGACGTCATTTATTTTTCCGCTATTATAGTATTGTATGCCTTTGCTGTCAAATTGGTAAAAGCCTGTTGGTTCTGTAATATGTCTGAATGTTTTTTTATCAAAATAATAAGATTGATAAAACCTGTCGAAAGTACTTTTCGGATTGTTCTTTCTTATAACATCCCAGCTTTCTTTTATTGATGCATATGATTCGTGATATAGATTAGGGGCTTTTGGCTCTTTCTTATAATCTTGCAATACTTTTAGATGGCTAAGGCTATCTACATATAATACCTGCCCTGCATTACCCATGAATAGGATCCTCTGATCGGGATTATACAAATAGTGATAAGACTCATTCATCGGCTTTTTTTGGCCAATTATACTATCCTGTATTTCAAACTTTACCCCATCCCATCGTATTATCCTACCTGAAGAAGTTTGTAGCCAGTAAAAGCCGTTGTAATCCCGAACAATATGATTGACCTGATTTTCGGAAATGACATTACTTACAAAAATGTCAAATATATTATAGCCATCAGTTTGAGAATAAGATCTGGCATGGCAAAAAAGAAGAATAAAAAAATATGCTCTTATACGTGACAAGTATACACTTTTGCTCTTAAAGTTCAATCAGTAATCATATGCGATATTGTTTCAGTAGTCATTGCTCCTGCTATATCAGCTATAATTTTTCTGGTGACTTTAGAATTTCATAAAATAATTATGGAATCAAAGGATAGTAGGATTTAACAAATGGGGCGATTGTATTTAATGATTTTACAATTGCAATGAACCCACAGATTTTTAAAAGTAGACGATTTACTCAATATCTATTTGAAATGTTGTCGAAAAAAATCACATTCTTTAATAAATTGATTTGTGATAATTTTCGTTTCTAAAAAATTAAGAGTTTGTCCTGCTGAACAAAAAAAAGATATATACAACATTTTATACTTCGGGAACTAAAACGGTTTAAGCATAGGATATCAGAAGTTACCAGTCATTAAAAAATGCATAGTAGGTTTTTGTCAAAGGATATTAGACTTCCAGTAATGAAAAAAAGCAGGATTGGTCTTCATCGATAAAGGATTTTCTATCCCACAAATCGTTCTGAATATTTTTAAAATGGATATTAAGCGGACTTAAGCAGATAATGGATAAGCGTTCTATGCTGCAAATATGAATAATCGATCTTATACAAACAATGATTTTAAAGGCATTAACATCCATTTTTATACAGAAGAGAATAATAAAAAGTAAATGCGGCCTATTGTCTTTAAACATTGATATTATTATTGAGAATATAAGAATACTATTCACTCCACTTTTCAATATTTATATATCTTATTTACCTGGCTTGTCTATTCAGCATTGCTGATCGTTAAGAACTGTAGAAAGAATTGATTTAAGTTAAATGAGTCTACTATTATTGAGTGATCGCATTTAACTATAACAATAAAAAAAATACTATAAAGAAAGTAGATTTAAAATTGAGTAATGATTCTTGAATAATATTGACAGAGAGTATAACTTCTTTTTTATTCAGAATAAATTTATCAGGAAGCTCTGCATTGAAATTATTTATAATGATATTGCTCTTTATAATACATAAATATCAGTGACGCATAAAACATATAACCTTATAGCAAATAACATAACTCATTTTATAAAAACGAATGTAACTCTATAAGAAAAATTAGCGCATTTATATTTTTGCCATAAAAAAGTAAAAGTATTTTTTGATAAGCACTTATAATTTGAAAAGTTTAATTGATAAAATCAACATTCAATGTTTATGCTTTTTGTGCCGTTCATTTCATCACTATTACTCTCTATTTTGCACTCATAAAGTGAACAACACTTTTTAATGCTCTAGGTAAGGAGGCTCGTTTCTACGAGCCTTCTCTATTTTGAATACAGTAATATCGTTACAGTAAAGCGCAATAAAAAAGCCCCCGATAAACCGGAGGCTTGTGCCCGAGACTGGATTCGAACCAGCACGCCGTTTCCAGCGCTACCACCTCAAGGTAGTGCGTCTACCAATTTCGCCACCCGGGCCTGAGGTTGAAATATGTATTTCAAAAGGGATGCAAATATAAATCATGAACCCCAAAGATTGAATGAAAGTTGATAGTTAGTTGCTAAACTATTTTTTTAATATAATCCTGAATGTTGTCCCTTCTCCTGGTTCAGAATGCCGGATAAAAATTTCTCCTTTATGATATTGTGAAATAATCCGCCTGGAAAGGCTTAACCCCAATCCCCACCCTCTTTTTTTGGTAGTAAAACCCGGTTTAAAAACTTTGGCAATATTTTGTTTCGAAATGCCTTTGCCAGTATCAGATACATCAATCGTTATTACATCTTTTTCTTCAAGCAGATCGATAGCAATTTTTCCTTTCCCTTCCATAGCGTCCAGGGCGTTTTTAAGAAGGTTCTCTATTACCCAATCGAATAATGGTGGCGAAATCATCGCTTTCATTACAGGTACGCCATGCGTTTCTACAGCAAAACTTACTTTATCTGTCGAGCGCTTCCGGATATAGTCAACCATATTATTTACCTGTGCAATGATATCAGTACTTTCCAGCTGTGGTATGCTGCCTATTTTCCCAAAACGGTCAGATACCAACCTCAGCCTGTTTACATCTTTTTCGAGTTCCTGCGCTATCAACTCATTTCCGGGTTTCTCTTTCATCATTTCCACCCATCCTTCCAGCGATGATACAGGAGTGCCTAACTGATGTGCTGTTTCTTTTGCCATTCCTGCCCATACCTGGTTCTGCACCGATTTATAACTGCCGCGCAATGCAAGGATGGTAACAATAATAAATAAGCCAACCACTATCAATTGAATGATGGGATAATATCTTACCTCATTTTGCAAAGTGGTAGATCCATAGTAATACTTATTGTATGTAACAGGGTCAGCTGTTATTTCTACTAAAACAGGTTTATTCAACCCCATGAATTTTTTCGCCATTTTTCGTAAGTACCCACTATCCTTTGCAATCTTCGCAGAATCAAGGTTTACATATAAACCGGTCGGATTATCATATTCATCCGTTTCTATAATTGGAATATCATCATTATTAATGGCAAGCTGGTTAGTAAAAACTAATACATTCGGATCATTGCTTTGTGCTTTAATCTTTAATGATTCTCCGAATGCAGATACCCTGGCCCGTTCTTCTTTTGCTATTTTTTGCGATACATGGCGGGAATAAAATATAGTGGCTGTTACGATTAGTATGGCGATCAATGCCAATCCTGTTTTCCAGTTTAAAGCTTGCTGAAGCATATACGAATTTAACAGCTATCTAAGGATTTGTAAAAAGAGTTTATCTAATAATGAGAGTTTATTGAAGTTTGTCACCGGCTTTATTATTTTTGAAGGATAATTAATACCATTTGGCAATTGTTCCCAAAATAGCTGTTGTAATATTAAACTGGAATGGCCGGAAATTTCTGGAACAATTTCTTCCTTCGGTAACAGCTTCTACTTATCCTGATCTTAAAATTATTGTCGCCGATAACGCTTCCTCGGATAACTCTATTATTTTTTTAGAAGAAAAATATCCTTCAGTAAGAATTATAAAACTTACACAGAATTTTGGATTTGCACGGGGCTATAATGAAGCATTAAAACAGGTGGTTGCCGACTATTATGTATTATTAAATTCGGACGTAGAAGTTACTCCCGGCTGGCTGCAGCCAATGATTGAATTATTAGATGCTGACCCCTCGATTGCGGCTTGTCAACCAAAACTTTTGGCTTATCATAATAAAATGCAATTCGAGTATGCAGGTGCCGCAGGCGGATGGATAGATACTTACGGCTACCCTTTTTCCAAAGGGCGTGTGTTTGAAGATTGTGAGAAAGACATAGGTCAGTATGATATAGCAGCCCCTATATTCTGGGCAAGTGGTGCGTCCCTTTTCATTCGGGCAAATGTGTACCATCAATTAAAAGGCTTTGATGATTTTTTCTTTGCCCACCAGGAAGAAATAGATTTATGCTGGAGAGCGCAACTGGCAGGTTATAAAATTTATTCATGCCCTTCATCAGTAGTGTATCATGTAGGCGGCGGTACTCTTCCAAAAGGCAATGCCCGTAAAGTGTTTTTGAATTTCCGTAATAACTGGATAATGCTTTCTAAAAATTTGCCGCTTTCCAAAAAGTTATATGTCATGCCTATGCGTTATGCATTGGATATTGTATCCGGACTGAAAGCATTTTTGGCAGGTGACCGTACTTATTTCAGCGCCATTTTAAAAGCCCATTTTGCATTTCTGAAATGGTATTTTTTAAATCAGAAAGAAAGCGTTTTTCCGATAAATAAAAAGCAAAAGCTATCAGGCGTGTTTAAAGGGAATATTGCCTGGCAATATTTTGTAAAAAAGAAAAAAACTTTTCAGCAAATTGTAGATAAAACACTATGAATTATCGGCTTAGAACCCTTATTTTTGCAGCACAAAATTTTTGATATGAGTACTTCAAATGAATACCAGCAAGAATTAAAAAAAGTGCAGGATAAAGATTTCACACATAGCTGGGTTTCTTCATCTGCTTTTTTATTCTATCTACAACTGACTTGCGTTCTCGCAATGGTAGTGGGTATGAGCTATATGCTTTCCACTAAGCGTTTTCACAAGCCAGAAGTACATATTCAGGAGAGCACTTTGTACACACCACAGTACAAATAATTCTCTAAAAATTTTTTTGCAAAAGGTGTAATACCTATTTTTGCGCCCCCATATAGTTCTTATACATAGAAATAAATTGCGGAAGTAGCTCATTTGGTAGAGCACGACCTTGCCAAGGTCGGGGTGGCCGGTTCGAGCCCGGTCTTCCGCTCTGATAATCCTCTTGCCGGGCAGGCGGAGGATTTTTTTTAGCCCGGCTTCAGTACTGCTATCATCGTCTGTTGCGTCGCACTCTTCATCGTTCGGTAATTCTATTGAGCATTTAGTGTGGTAGTTTTAAGATCGGTTTATTGACAGCTATTGAATCCGGAAGTTCTTACAATACTACTTGCCCTGGTGGTGAAACTGGTAGACACGCAGGACTTAAAATCCTGTGGGCAGCAATGCCTGTGCGGGTTCAACTCCCGCCTGGGGCACACATACAAAAATGAGCATCTCTTACGAGGTGCTTTTTTTTTAATATTTATTCACTTGTGCAATTGGTAGCCACACCCTGATTACTACCGGGGTGGGCAGCAATGCCTGGGCTCTGTACAAACTTGAGTATAGGCACTAACTTACTCTGCAACAGTTCTACATCTTGCGCTTAATGGAAATTTCATTTACGCACTGCAACAAGGGGTTTGTCTGGCATGGATGGATGATAACCGTG
>Ga0164241_10006850_pt1 | contig 10330 bp, 4 predicted proteins | sample OricomyardsoilBY_FD_108780 | JGI IMG/M metagenome (GOLD analysis project Ga0164241, IMG submission 108780) | Backyard soil microbial communities from Emeryville, California, USA - Original compost - Back yard soil (BY) | ecosystem: Environmental > Terrestrial > Soil > Unclassified | place: USA... | reverse complement strand
GTTGCTGGGCTTGGCGGTCTGGCCGATTCTGTATCAGGCACTGGCGGGCTTGAGTGACCGTGGCTATGCGGTCAGTCGGTATTTTGCGATGGTTTTGATGGGATTCATCGCTTGGGCGGCGTCGAGCAGCGCGGTCTGGCCGCTGTGGAACGGCGCGGGCTTGTGGGGAATCACGCTTGCCACCGGCACATTATCCGCCGTGATTGCCTATCGCAATCGGGCGGGGATGGGCGCGTTCATCCGTGAGAAGCGCGGCTTGCTCTTGACGATTGAAGCGCTGACGATGGTGCTGTTCGGGGTGATGCTGCTCGTTCGCTTGAGCAACCCTGACATCTGGACAAGCGGTTATGGTGGCGAAAAACCCATGGATTTCGCCTATTTTAACGGCGTGTTGCGCTCAACGGCCTTCCCACCCATCGACCCGTGGTATGCGGGAGGGTACATCAATTATTATTATTTCGGCTACGTGGTGGTGGGCGTACCAACCTTGATGTTGGGCGTCATCCCCGCCATCGCCTACAACTTGATTTTGCCGACGATTTTCGCGGCGGCGGGCATGGGCGCATTCAGCGCGGCTTATACGCTGGTCGATAACTGGCGCGAGCGCCTCGATTTGCCAGACCGCCGGTCACGGGTCGGGCGGTTGGGCAACCCGCTTATGGCGGGCATCATGGCGATGATGATGGCAGTAGTGCTGGGGAACCTTGATACCCCTCGCGTATTACTCAACGGTTTGGCGAAACTGGGCGGCTATGACGACCAAATCACGTTACGCAAATTCCTAGAAGACGAATACATCACCAATAATAACGGCTTGCCGCCGAGCGATGAGCAATACCTCGACATCGCCCAACGCTCCGTCGATTCCAGTTTCTCCGATAGCTTACGATATGAGCTGAGTATCGGTGTCGCCCAATGGCGGAGCGTGTTTTCAGGGGTTTCGCAATGGCGTGAAGGTGAGACGTTGCCCATCGGCGCTGACCGCTGGTTCTGGGCGCCCAGCCGTGTGATTACCGAGTCGGTAGGTGGGGCTGCCATCACCGAAATGCCGTTCTTCACGTTCGTTTATGGCGACTTACACGCCCACATGATTACCATGCCGATGATGCTGTTTGCGGTATGTTTCGTGGTCAATGAGGTGCTACTGGCGGGACGTGAAAAGCGCCGCTGGATGTGGCGGTTGGTATCTGTATTGCTGGCTGGCGGCCTGATTGGGTTGCTGCGGGCGGCCAATACATGGGATTACCCGACCTTCTTGGTCTTGGGCGTGGCGGGCTTGGGCTACGCGCTCTGGATGCGCTGGCGGCGCTTCAACCGTTTACTGTTGCTGGATGCCGCTCTCACACTGGGGATTTTCGTCGGCGCAGGGATGTTGGCTGCTCGTCCGTATACGACGTGGTACGCCAGCATTTATGAGAGCGTCAAGCTGTGGGACGGGACAAAAACCCCACTGTGGGCGTACTGGCAGATTCACGGCTTGTTCGTGTTTTTCGTCGCATCTCTATTGCTATGGGAGACGGCACGTTGGCTGCGGACGGTGAAAGTGCGGGCGCTACGCGGGCGTTGGGTGATGATTTTGGGCGGCCTGATGCTGGTCATCGGGGTCATCTTGCTTTCAATTGTGGCGGCGCTAGCCGATTATCAGGTCGCGCTAATTGCCTTGCCGATGATTACATGGATTGGGTTATTGTTCTTTCGCCCCGACCAAAGCCCGTCCATGCGGCTGGTGTTGGTGCTGGCCGGACTTGCTCTCGCATTGACTTTCGCCGTTGAAATCGTGGTTTTGGACGGGGATAGCGGGCGGCAGAACACTGTGTTCAAGTTCTATATCCATGTCTGGATGTTGTTCAGCGTGGCGTCGGGCGCGGCGGTGGCTTGGTTGCTTCAAGCGGCGGAGCAGTGGCGGGCGCGGTGGGCGATTCCGTGGTACACCGTCGGCGGCTTGATGCTGTTCTCGGCGCTGATGTTCCCTGTCACCGCGACGCTGGCGAAAGCCAACTTCCGCTTGGCGCCGGAGGTCGGGGCAACGTTGGACGGCGATGCGTTCATGGGCGCTAAGACGGACTATTATGAAAATTACGGCGAACCTATCGACATGTCGATGGATTATGCCGCCATCCAATGGTTGCAAGACAATGTGCAGGGGACGCCGACCATCATGGAAGGCCGCACCCGTCTGGAAGAATATTATTGGGGCAGCCGCATCAGCATTCACACCGGCTTGCCCGGGCTGGTGGGTTGGAATTTCCATCAGCGCCAGCAACGCACGCTCCCCAGCCTTGACCAATTGGTCTGGCAACGAGTCGCCAATATCAACTTCTTCTACACGACCCCAGACGCGGTTGAGGCGTGGAAAATCCTGATGGCCTATGATGTCGAGTATGTGGTGGTCGCGTCGTTAGAGCGCGTCAATTATGGCGACTCTGGCGGCCTGAATAAGCTGGAGACGATGGTGGCGGATGGTTGGCTGGAACGCGCAGCCGTGGTCAACGGCACGCCCATCATCTATCGGGTTCTGAAAGATAGTGGCCCCAGTCTGTATGTGGCTTCATTGCCGAAATAATGTGTTTGTACGGGCGTAGCGTGCTGCGCCCTCCCGCTTGAGATGTGTTTTATCACTGAGGTTCGTGCGTAATGATGGATTGGCTCGCCCGCGAGGGCTGGATATTGGTCAGTTGGTGGGCGTTGGTCACGCTGGCGGGCGCGGCGGTCTGGCCGCTGTTATGGCGCGTGCTGGCCTCGTTGCCTGACCGTGGCTACTTGCTGGCGCGGGCGGCGGGCGTGCTGTTGGTCACGGTGGTCTATTGGTTGTTGGGGACGTTCGGGTTCATCCGCGCCGATGTCGGCGGGCTTGCGTTGTCATGGGTGATTGTGTTGGGCGTGTCGTTTTTCGCGCTACGCGGGTTGCCGGATTTGTCCGGTACGCCTACAACCCTGCGGGCTTGGTGGACTCAGCACCGCACCGCCATCGTCATTGGTGAAATCGTGTTCATTGCGCTGTTTTTGGGTTGGAGCATGGTTCGCGCCCAACAAAATAATGTCGTCACCACCGAAAAGCCGATGGATTTAGCGTTTACCGCCTCGGTCTGGCGCGGCGATACCTTCCCGCCACAAGACCCGTGGTTGTCCGATTACGCCATCAGCTATTACTACCTCGGCTATGTCATGGCGGGCGCGTTGACCAAAGCCTCAGGCGTCTATCCGTCGTTGGGATATAACGTGTGGACGGCGATGCTGGCGGGCTTGTCCGGCCTGACGGCGTTCGGGGTGGTTTACAACCTCGTGCGCGGGCGATTGGCGATAACAGCGCGACGGGCAGCCGGATTCGCGGTGATTGGCGCGGTCATGCTCACGCTGATGGGCAATTATATGACAGCGCTGGTCGATGTCCCGTATTTCAATGGCACGGCGTCACAAGAATATCTGAGCTTCTGGGATGTGCGTGAACGGCAGACCCCGCGCTATGCGGATGGTTTTGTGCCGGAAATCGTCACATGGGATTATTGGTGGTGGTTCCGTAGCGCCCGTGTGATTACGGACAGCAACTTCGAGTCGATGGGCGGCGGCACGGATGAGGTGATTAACGAGTTCCCCGCCTTCAGTTATCTATTGGCTGATAATCATCCACACGTCATGGCGTTACCGTTTTTGCTGTTGGCGTTGGGGGTTGGCTTGAGCGTCGTGCTGAACAAACGGACGCCGACGGTGTTTCACACGCTCTTTTACAGCGTGACGGCGGGCAGCCTGATTTTCCTCAACACATGGGATGCGCCCGCCGCGCTCGGATTGGTCATCGCGGCGGAAGCTTTGCGCCGACGGCACGCCAATCACGGACGGTTGGATAGTGAAGATGGGTGGTATATCGGCACGTTTGCGCTCACGCTGGTCGGGCTGGCGGTGTTGGTTTACCTGCCATTCTTGCTCAGTTTCGGCTCACAATTGGGCGGCGCGTTGCCCAATCTCTGGCATCCGACCCGCTTCCAACAAATCTTCTTGACGTTCGGCGCGCTCGTCCCGTTGGTCGCGTTGTTCCTCGGCGTCGAGGTCTGGCGCGGCGGAGGTGGCTTGAATTGGCGGGCGGGCTTCATCACGGCTGGGGTCATTGCAGCGCTGGTTTTGGCGGCGTTTTTCGCGCTGATTATCCTCGGCGCGCTCATCCCCAATATGCTCGGCCCGAATCAAGCCCGCCTCGGTCAGAATCCCGATTTGCTCAATGAGGTCTTAGGGCGGCGCTTTGGCTATAGCTTGACCTCGCTCATCTTGTTGTTGGGGATTGTGGTGGTCGGGGCGCGGTTGTTCGGGCGTACCGGCAACCGCGAGGAGGGGACACAGACTCCCGCCACCACAGGTTTTGCGCTGTTGATGGTCGGGGCGGGGCTGTTATTGGTGCTTGTGCCAGAATGGGCGTACCTGCGCGACGGGTTCAGCCAGCGCATGAACACCATTTTCAAGTTTTATTATCAGGCGTGGGCGTTGTTCTGTATCGCAGCGGCTTATGGGCTGGCTGTGACCTTCTCGGAAGTAGAAGGGAAGCGGTTGGGCGGCGCTCTACAGGCGGTATTGGCGGTGGGCGTCACGATTTTGATTGGGGCGGGGTTACTGTATCCGGTGTATGGTATTGCGTCACGCACAATGGATGAAACCGGACGTTCAAACGGGAATGTGGTCGAAATCACCCTAGACGGCGGCCCTAGCCTGACCCGCCCCAGCGATTACGCCGCGCTGATTTGCCTGCGCGACATGACCGCCCATGAGAAAGACGTGGTGGTCGCTGAGGTTTCTTTCACCGGCTCGTATGACTACTTTTCGGGCGGAATCGCTTCTGGTCGCGTGACCGGCATCACCGGCCTCCCGACGGTGCTGGGATGGCAAGGACACGAACGCCAATGGCGCGGCCTCGGCTATTCCGCCGCGATTGGCTTGCGCGAAAGCGACATCATCAACCTGTATAGTGATTTGCGGATGGATATTGCCGCCGTCATTATTGACCGCTACCGCATCGACTATATCGTGTACGGCCCTGCCGAGCGCGAACGGTACGGGGCGGATGGTGAATTGAAGTTTATGGAGGCGCTGGAAGTGGTGTGTGAAAATGGCGATACACGCATCTACCGCGCCAACCATGTAGACAGCAGCACATTTGACGAGATTAACGGATAAAACCATGATGGATGATGCCCTCTCGATACCCCCTCAATCCGCGCTAATAGACGAATCTCGTGATTCCGCGCTGGAAATCCCGTGGGAATGGCTGGCTTATGCGCTGTTAGCTGTGCTGGTCTTCCTGCTCCGCACTGCCGAGTTAGATACCGTATCCCCCCGCACGGGTGAAATACCGTCATTTTTGGCAGCTTGGCATAACCAGCCATTGAGTAGCCCGCTGTTGTTCTGGGCGGAACGTATCGGGTTTGGCCTGTTGGGTGGCTCGGTCTTCGCCGGACGCATCCTCACCGCATTAGCGGGCGTGGCGGTAGTCTTATCCCCGACACTATTCAGGTTAGAGTTAGGGCGCGGGCGGGCGTTCTTGATGACCGTGTTGCTGGCGGTCTTGCCGCCGCTATTCATCGCCTCGCGCACCTCAGAGGGCGTGGTCTGGACGTTGTTGGTCGCGGCTATCATGGCGCGTCTTGTTTTGACCGCCATACAGACTGGCGATAGGAGTTGGTGGGCGGCGGGCTTGACCGCGCTGGTCATCACCATCCTGTTGACTGAACCCGGCGGCGTGATTTTGGTCGCGTTGATGGGCGTGGCGGTGGTCATGACGTTGCTGTGGGCGGATGTTACGCAACCGGATGATGTGCTTGACGAAGACGATACCGAACCGGAGATAACCATCAGCCAATGGGCGCGGGTGCGGGTGCAGATGCGCGGTTTACCGTGGGAAACCGGCTTGGCGTTGGGCGCACTGATTACCTTCAGCGTCAGCACGCTTTTCCTGACCCCCAGCGGCCTCGCCCATGTCGGGCAATTGTTGGCGGGCGTGGTCAGCTTGTTCACCACGGGCAACCCCGATAATCCTGTCGGCGTCATCCTTTTTCAATTGCCGTGGACATTGGTTTTGGCGGGTGCGGGGATTTGGGCAGTCAACCGTGAGGGCTGGTCACTTCTTGACCGCTTTTTCATGTTGTGGGCGTTATGGGCGTTGTTCGCATGTGTGTTAATCCCGGGCCTGACCAACGCGCACGCGGTCTTTTTAGCCGTGCCGTTGTGCGGTCTGGCTTCTGGAACGTTGTCGATGTCTTTCATCAACGAACGGCGGCGTAATATCTGGGCGGAGGCCGAGGCGGAAGCGGGGGATGAACTGGCCGCGCTGTATCGTCCGGTGACGGGGCGGTGGATTCTGAGTATCGTCATCGCCTTGCTGCTCATCTTCACCAGCGTCCATTTCCAAACCATCTCCCGTGAGACGTTACAAGTTTTGGACGGGACGGTGGGCGGGCTGTTCTCACGGCTGCAATCCCCGAGTATTTTTGGGGATGTGCGGATTGGCCTGATTTGGGGGCTTATCGGCGTGACATTCTTGTTGGTCGGGTTTTTCCTTGCCGCCGGAATCTGGGGCAATCGCACGACCTTACAAGGCTACGCGCTCGGTTTGATGATTTTCATGCTCATGACTCAAGTCTCGGTGGGGTGGTACGCGGCGGTATTTGAGGCCGATAGCCCGATTGAGGCATGGGATTCGCCCGTCACCAGTCAAGGGTATGCGCGGATGGTCGAGACGCTCGACGATTTTATGCTGCGCGAGACGCAAGGCTTCCCGCTGTTGCCCATCACCGTCGTGCGTGACCCCGCCAGCGGCGTGACGGAAGACGGATTGCTGGGTTGGATGTTAAAAGACCAGCGGGTTGAGTTTGTCGATACGCTGGGGGAGGCGCGTGCCAAGCCATTTGTCATCGTGTCGGATGACATGCTTGAGACGACCCTGACGCCGGAATTGGGCGGAAGTTACGTCGGGCAGCGTTTTGTCTTGGCGAAAAAATGGGATACCAGCACGCTCTTGGGCTTGGATTTCTTGCCGTGGTGGATGCAGCGCCAGACTCGTTCAAAACCATACGCCGCCCAAACCGTGACCTTGTGGGTACGCCAAGATGTGTTCGAGAGCGTGCCGGTCACAGACCTGCTTCGACGCTGATGGTGAGGTTTATGCCCCGCCCGACGTGTACAATCCACCAGATGACACAAAACACTCATAGGCACAGCCGATGAACAATGACCAGCAAGACCCCATCCCAAGCCTGATTGACCGTTGTTTACAAGACAATCAAGCCGCGTATGCAGATTTGTACGACCACTGCGCGGCGGGCGTCTACCGGCTGTGCTACAGCCTCGTCCTTAATGCTCAAGATTCTGAGGATGTGCTGCAAGACTCTTTCGTTTACGCCTTCAAGAATCTGCATCGTTTCGACCCCAGCCGCGCCAGCTTCAAGACGTGGCTCTACACCATCGCGGTCAGCCGTTGCCGCAATACCTACCGTCGCAAGCGCCCGATGCTGGTGGACATCTCGCAGATGTTCGGTTTTGATGTGGCTGCGCCAGAAGGCGATTCATCACCAGAGGCCGCCAACGCGCAGCAAGCCGCCCGTGACGCCATCCAACACGCACTGGCTGAACTCTCACCCGCGCTACGCGAGGCCGTCGTGTTGCGCTACGGGCAAGGTCTGACCTTCCGCGAGGTGGCCGAAATCATGGATTGCCCACTGAAGACGGCTGAGAGCCGTGTACGGCTCGCTCATGAACGACTCCGTTCTTTAATGAACGAACACGGGCGCGGTTTGCTCGACGAATTATTGGCCTACTAAGGACAGGAGGGCTTGCGATGTTCGATTTAATTCATGCCTTCTGGCAGCGGCGACGCATTTTCGCCCGTCTCAACCGATTCATCACCGGGGAATTGTCGCAAGACGCCCGCCGTGAAGTCGCACGCGCCTTAGATGACCCGTCGGTGTATGCTGAATATCGTCGTCAGCGCGATGATGCTCACGCTTTCAAATCAGATTTGGGCAGCATCGGACGGCCTGACCCCACCGCTTTTCAACGCGGTTGGCAAAATGTCACCCGTGCGTTGGATAACAGCGCACCGACATACCGCCTGAGCGTTCATACCGCTGATTGGCGGGTACGGATGGCGGCTGCGGGCATGGTGGCGGCGTTGCTCATCCCGATGAGCTTGAACGCTGGACGCGCTTCCATCAACAGTATCCCGACCCCGCCCGTCCCACGAGTCGGGTATCATCTCGGCACGCCGACCAGCGACATTTTGCCCGAATCCACCCCCGAAGATACCCCCGGCGCGACCACACTTGTGGCAATTATCGCGCACGCTACGCCCACTGCATTGAGCAAGTAAGACTGAGGAAGAACGATGGCTGCACCTGTTGCAAACTCCCCCTATCAGGCCACTCCGAACGATACGCTCGGCGGCTTACTCAATAAGCGCGTCGTCATCCGCTGGCAGACGGTGGTATTCGCTCTGATTCTGGTGGTGGCGGTCTTTACGCGCTTCTGGGCGTTGGGTGACCGCGCCATGAGCCACGATGAATCGCTGCACGTCTATTACTCTTACAACCTGTACATCAAAGGGGATTTCGACCATACCCCGCTGATGCACGGCCCTATCCTCTTTCACGCCAACGCCCTGATGTACGCCTTATTTGGCGACAACGACTTTACCGGACGCATTTATCCGGCGTTTTTGGGCGTCATCATGGTTTTCATGCCGCTGCTCTTCCGACGGTGGCTGGGGAAGTGGGGGGCGTTACTGGCGTGCATCATGATTTTATGCTCGCCGTTGCTGATGTACTACAACCGCTATATCCGTCACGATACCCCGTCCATCATGGCGGGTATCTTGATGGCGTGGGCGGCGATGATGTATATCAGCGGGCCAGAGCATGTCAGGCGAAAGCCGCGCTGGTTATATATTCTGGCCGCCTCGATGCTCTGGAATCTGGGCAGTAAGGAAACCGCCTTCATCTATATCGCGGTGTTCGGTCTATTTTTCACGATATATTGGATGGTTCGGATGCTGCAACAGTGGCGGCAAGTGGATGGTAAGCCGCTGTTCCACGGTCTCTTGATGTCGATTTTGGTCGGCGCAATCATGGCGATTCCGGTCTATATCATCGTTGACATCATCCCGTTACGGCGCGTTTTCCCCATTCCAGAGGATGTTTTGGCGGGCGTTGCCATCGTCAATCCCACCGAAGTGTCTAGCTTCTGGATATGGATGATTCTGGCGTTCGGGACGGTATTACTGGGCATCATCGGGACAGCGGCATGGGCGTTCCGTGACCGCCTGCGTCGTATCCCGTGGTCAGACATCTTGATTATGATTACGACGGCTTTGCTCGTCCTAATTGCTCTGTTCTTCATTGAAGAGCGTAGCCACGTCCCATCGGCAAGTCTTGTGACGGCTGCCCCGCTTGACCCGACTTTGGGCGATGTCTCTACGGCTATCAAAAGCGGATTACGCTTGTCGGTTATCCTGATTCCGTGGGTGCTGGCGGGCGTGATTATCCCGTTCTTGTTGTATGCCCGTCGGCGCGGATGGTGGGACTGGTTGTATCAGTTCCCTGAGTTTGACGTGTTGATGGTGATGGGCTGCCTTACCCTGCCGTGGCTGACCGCCATTTTCATCGTCGGCTCGAATGGCACGCCGGATGATTTTGCCTCGATAGGCTCAAGCCTCACCAGTCTAGCCGGAATCATGCCAGTGGTCGGGGCGATTGAAATCGGGCGATTCGTGGTGGGCTTCTTGTGTTGGTTGCCGTTATTCACCCTAGCGACGGCGGCTGGCCTCATCTGGAATTGGCGGCGTTATATCGTGTGCTGGCTGATTTTCCACAGCTTGTTCGCGTTCTTTTTCACCTCGGTCTTCACCAATATTCAGGGGTTGGCTTCCGGCATGGTCGGCAGCTTGCAATATTGGATGGAGCAGCAGGGCGAACGTCGCGGTAGCCAACCGCAATATTACTATTACCTCATCGTCATGCCGATGTATGAGTTCTTGCCCATCCTCGGCACGATGGCCGCCAGCTTGACCGGCTTGCACATCTTCTGGTCACGCCGTCGCAGCACCTATACGCTGATGGAGCAGGCCGAGGCGGCGGAAAAAGCCAAGAACGCCCTCGGTACAGGGGTTGACGCGCAAGGCTTCGCCTTGATTGACCACGACCATGAGGCAGATATGGCGATGCGTGAGAAAGCTGACCGTGTTCATGCCCGCTTACGCGCCCGCCGTTCGCTGGATGAAGTCCCGTTCCTGTTGTTCGTGGGATTCTGGGCGCTCACCTTGCTCATCGCCTTCACGCTCGCTGGTGAGAAGATGCCG
>Ga0164241_10006849_pt1 | contig 10331 bp, 7 predicted proteins | sample OricomyardsoilBY_FD_108780 | JGI IMG/M metagenome (GOLD analysis project Ga0164241, IMG submission 108780) | Backyard soil microbial communities from Emeryville, California, USA - Original compost - Back yard soil (BY) | ecosystem: Environmental > Terrestrial > Soil > Unclassified | place: USA... | reverse complement strand
TCTTCATTGCACCGGACTCTATCTCGGTCTGAGGGCGCACTCGACGGCGACGGCAAAGGTCAATGGATGCGTTCGTTGCGATCCGATGCAGCCAGCTTGAGAAAGGTGCCGTTCCGTCGAAACGAGGCAGTGACTTCCATGCCCGGATGAAGGTCTCCTGTGTCAGGTCGAGCGCATCTTCCTCGTTGCGGACGATTTGGAAAGTGTGCATGTAAATTCGCTCCCTGTGAAGAGTGATCAAACTGTCGAAAGCCGCGGTATCACCCCTTTGGGCGCGAACGAGCAGTCTTGCTTCCTCGGGATCGTCACCCATTCGTCTATGACGCGCGAAACGGGACGATATTCGACGATCAGGAGTTACCGTAGCGCTTGCGCCACTCGGCGCGATATTCACTCATCAGGTCAACAATGCGGTCGCGCACCCGAAACAGAAGCTTGTTAAGGGTAACTCGCTGGCGAATCGCCATTTTTTTCTCTTCCGCAAGGCGAGCCGCGGCATCCAGCGCATCATTTGCGGCCTTTAGCCCACGCTTCAGATAGGCAATGGTCATCCCCAACTCAGTACAGTCGTCACCGCAGAGTGCCGCGGCGAGCTTTGCGCCGCAAACTGCCGAGCGAGTCGCCAGTCGAATGGCTTCGGGATGGTCTTTCAGAGACTGCTCGCGATCCAGCCAGGAATTTATCCAGGTGTGCAATTTGAGGGTGTCCTGGTAAATTGGGGATCTGGCGAACTCTTCGAAATCCCCTTCCTGCCCTTCCGATTCCTGCTGGGAAAGGCTCAATTCCTCCTCACAAAGGTTTTCTGCGACTTCATCCCATTCTGCGTCCCTGTCCTCGTCGAAGGACTCCCAGCCCATCTCTCTGGCGATGATGTTATCGCGGTCGGGATGATCGAGATATTTCTCAAGTAGACCAAAGTACTTCTCCGTATTGCGGTCCTGCTGCTGGAGGAATCGCTCCCATTGATACTCGTCCCAGATCTCCGGCGTCTCGAAATCGTCGTCAGCCATCGCAAAAACCCTTACTGCACCGCAGTTTCGGACGCAACGTGATTTTCAGGGATAAATTTCCTCGAAGAGCCCGGCCTTCCGCGTCGCTATGCTGCCCTACGCAGGCTCTGCAGGCGCAGTTGGCCACAAGCGGCAGCGATATCATGACCCTTCTCGCGCCTAAGAGTCGCGGAAACGCCCTGCGCTTTCAGGTGGTCCAAGAAGCGTTCCTGGACGAGCAATGCCGGTCGTTCCCAATCCAAACCTTCAACGTTGTTGTAGGGTATCAGGTTCACCTTGGCTCGGAGACGGCGGGCGTGCCCGGCGAGCGCACGCGCCTGTTCATCTGTATCATTAACGCCACGAATGAGGATGTATTCGAAGGTTATGCGCTGACTCTTGCGCGAGCAGTAGTGCTCGCACGCATCTAGCAGCTCGCCAAGTGGATACCTTCGGTTGACGGGCATGATTTTTCCGCGTACGGCGTCCGTGGCACCGTGGAGGGAAATTGCGAGGCGTACTTGAAGCGGTTGGTCGGCAAAATTCCTGATGCGCGGAACGAGTCCGCTTGTTGATACCGTCATGCTTCTTGCTCCCAGTCCGATTCCCCATGGCGCATTCAGAATGCCGATGGCTTGCATCAGGTTCGGATAGTTTGCAAATGGCTCGCCCATTCCCATGAAGACAATGTTGTTTATCTTTTCTTGAGAGAGTTCTTCCACGGCCAGAAACTGTGCGACAATCTCGCCGGCTGTGAGATTGCGCTTCAGACCGTCGAGACCGCTCGCGCAGAATTTGCACCCATAAGCGCATCCGACCTGGCTTGAGATGCAGACGGTTCTGCGATCCGACCGTTCACCGTAAAGAGCTGGCGACGCCGGAATCAAGACCGTCTCGATCATTTGTCCGTCGCTAAGGCGAAAAAGAAACTTTCGGGTCGAATCCTCAGAGCCGGTCTCCTTCACTTTCGAGAGCGGTCGCAATGCAAAGCGCTCCGCAAATCCCGCCCGCAGCACTGAGGGCAAATCCGTCATTTCTTCGAAGTCCTTCGCGCGGCGTTGGTAGATCCAGCTGCAGAGTTGACCCGCTCGATAGCCGGGCTGGCCGAGTCGTTCGAGTTCGTCAGCCAGCTGTTCTTTTGTAAGCGAAAGCAGGTCCACGAGGGGAATCTGCCAGAAATCGGCCACTTTTCACGGCTTTCTAGTGGAACAGAACTTGCTTCAGAATCCGCTCGCATGGCCATCCACGTTGCCCTTACGCATCGCACAACGTATCGCTACGATCGCCCGATCAGCCTCGGTCCCCAAGTCATCAGGCTGCGGCCCGCGCCGCATTGTCGCACGCCCATCCTGAGCTATTCGCTCAAGGTGGATCCCGAAAAGCATTTCATTAACTGGCAGCAGGATCCGTTCAGCAACTATCTCGGGCGCTTTGTGTTCAGCGAACCGACCGAGCGCCTTGAAGCGACGGTGGAACTCGTCGCGGAGATGGCTGTGTACAATCCCTTTGATTTTTTCCTCGAGCCGGCCGCCGAGAATTATCCATTCCAGTATGAATCAGGGGTGGCGCATGATTTGGCGCCCTATTTAAAGCAGGATGCTGGAGGTCCGCTCTTCGAGAAGCTTCTTGGGGGAATCGATCGCGGCCAGCAACGGACGATTGACTTTCTTGTTGGACTCAATGTTCAGCTACAGAACCAAATCGCGTATTTGGTGCGGATGGAGCCGGGTGTTCAATCTCCTGAGGTGACCCTGGCGAGATCATCCGGTTCCTGTCGGGACACATCGTGGCTGTTATGCCAGGTATTGCGTTCTTGTGGCATCGCGTCGCGGTTCGTTTCGGGCTATTTGATCCAGCTCAAGCCCGACGTCAAATCCCTCGATGGTCCATCGGGAGCCGAAAAGGATTTCACGGATCTGCATGCCTGGACGGAGGTCTATTTGCCGGGCGCGGGATGGATCGGTTTTGACCCGACGTCGGGTCTGCTGGCGGGCGAGGGTCACATTCCCCTCGCATGCACCCCAGAGCCATCCTCTGCGGCACCGATCTCCGGCACGACGGAGAAAAGCGAAACGCGGTTTGAGTTCGAGATGTCCCTGCGACGCATCTACGAATCGCCGCGCGTCACCAAGCCGTACGCTGAGAAGGATTGGGAGGAGATCCTCCTTCTCGGTCATCGCGTAGACGAGAACCTTGAGAAGGCCGACGTGCGTCTGACCATGGGAGGCGAGCCCACGTTCGTTTCCGTCGATGACATGGAAGGCGAGGAGTGGAATGCCGATGCGCTTGGTCCGACGAAGCGCAAACTTGCCAGCGGACTCATTCGTCGTCTAAGGGCTCGATTTGCACCAGGCGCGCTACTGCATTTCGGCCAGGGAAAGTGGTACCCGGGCGAACAACTGCCGCGATGGGCCTTTGGATGCTTCTGGCGCAAGGACGGCGTGCCAATGTGGGAAAATATCGATCTCGTTGCGAACGAAGAGACTGACCATCGCGTGTCTGCCGGTGATTCGGCACTTTTCGTGGAAGCGCTGGCGAGCCGCCTTGGACTTGATACGAAGAACATCATGCCGGCACACGAGGACGCCTGGTACTATCTTTGGAAGGAACGCCGCCTGCCTGCGAATGTCGACCCGCTGAAGTCGAATCTTGGCGACGAACTAGAGCGGGCGCGGCTTGCGCGAGTTTTCGAACAGGGCCTCAACAAGGTGGTGGGTCATGTCCTCCCGATCAAGCGTGAGCGCTTGCCCGACGGGAGCGGGTGGCTTTCTGGTGCATGGTTCCTGCGCCCGGAAACACTGTATCTTGTTCCTGGTGATTCGCCCATCGGGTTCCGTCTTCCACTGGATTCGCTGCCATGGGTCAAAGCTTCCGAATATCCCTGGTACTATGAGCCAGACCCGCTCGCCGAGCACCCTCCGCTTCCGCAGAGACTGGCTCCCGATCGCCAGATCTACCAGCGAGTCGGACTGCCGCAAGACTATCGGAAATTTCTCAGCGAGGGTGCAGTTCGTCCTCAGTTCATCCCGCAGGGCCGGCCGGATTTCTCCAAGAACAGACCAGTTTCCGGCGAGGCGCCACGGAAGGGCCAATCGGCGCCTTGGATCGTCCGGACTGCGATGGCGGTCGAACCGCGCGATGGAAAACTCAATGTTTTCATGCCGCCGCTCGCTGAACTGGAAGACTATCTGGATCTTCTCGCGGCGGTCGAAGAGACTGCTCAATATCTTGGGATGCCAGTGCTGGTGGAAGGCTACCCTCCTCCGGGCGATCCACGGTTGAATGCCATCAAGGTGACTCCAGATCCCGGGGTCATCGAGGTGAATATCCACCCTGCCCATTCCTGGCAGGAGTTGATCGAGGTAACGACGGGAGTTTACGAAGACGCGCGTCACACCCGGCTCGGAACCGAAAAATTCATGCTCGACGGGCGTCATTCTGGAACCGGCGGCGGCAACCACGTCGTCGTTGGTGGCTCGACTCCCGGCGACAGCCCGTTCCTGCGAAGGCCCGATCTGCTGCGTAGTTTGGTCAATTACTGGCAGAATCACCCTTCGCTCTCCTACATGTTTTCGGGCCTCTTTATTGGGCCTACGTGCCAGAGTCCGCGCGTGGATGAGGCTCGTAATGATGCGCTCTACGAACTGGAGATCGCGTTTAACCAGATACCAGAAAAGGGTCCGGTGCCTCCATGGCTGGTCGACCGGATTTTTCGTGACGTTCTGGTCGATGTAACCGGCAATGCGCACCGCGCCGAGTTTTGTATCGATAAGCTTTATTCTCCGGGCGGCGGTTCTGGGCGGCAAGGCCTCCTCGAGTTGCGCGCCTTTGAGATGCCTCCGCACGAGCGCATGAGCCTTGTCCAACAACTCCTAGTACGCGCGCTCATCGCCGAATTTTGGGACCGACCATACCGCCAGCCGCTTGTCTCCTGGGGAACGGAACTGCATGACAGGTTCCTCCTTCCTCACTTTGTCTGGCAGGACTTTTGCGATGTGGTCGCCGACCTCAATGAGGCGGGGCACGCCTTCCGGACGGAATGGTTTGCTCCTCATCTGGAATTTCGATTTCCGATGATCGGTGAAACGAACTATCGCGAATCCCGTATTGAGCTCCGCAGAGCGATCGAGCCTTGGCATGTTCTCGGGGAAGAGGGATATATCGGAGGGACAGTCAGGTACGTGGATTCTTCGCTTGAACGTCTTCAGATTAGGATCTCAGGGCTGGTCGGCTCGCGCTACCAGGTCCTTTGCAATGGCATTCCGGTGCCCATGCATTCAACCGGAACCGTCGGTGATTATGTTGCGGGCGTCCGCTATCGTGCATGGCAGCCGTCAACGTGCCTTCATCCCACAATACGCGTCCAAACGCCCCTGGTCTTTGATCTCTACGACAACTGGAATGAAAAGACAGTTGCCGGCTGTTCATACCACGTCTCCAATCCAGGCGGGCAAAATCCTTCGACTTTCCCTGTCAACGCCTATGAAGCCGAGAGTCGGCGACTTTCCCGCTTCATTCCGTACGGTCACACTCCGGGAACGGTGAAACCACCCCCTGTTTCGAAGGCCAAGGAATTTCCCTTTACGCTGGATCTGAGGGAGTACTCCGGAGCCTAATTGCGGCATGGCCGCAACCGATGTGTCACTTTCGGATCCAACTAGCCCGTCGTTGCTCGGCTACCAACTGCGCCTTGGCTCCCGGGGCATGCCTTTCGATGAAATGGCCGGTCCGGATGGCAGTGTTCGGCCGCACTGGCGCGAGGTCGCCGGTTTCTTCACGCGTCTCGGTCCGGAGGAAATCACACGCCGATGGAATCAAGCGCGTAAGATCCTTCATGACAACGGCGCCGCGTATAATGTGCAGTCGCAGGGTGTGCTCCGTCCCTGGGAGTTGAACCCAATTCCCTTGTGCCTTGCAGCGGCTGAATGGAAGGCTATCTCGCGGGCTGTTGGTCAGAGGGCTCGGCTCCTCAATTGGATCCTTGACGACCTATACGGTGATCAGACTCTGCTAGCGAATCGCCTCCTGCCGCCTGCGTTGGTGCTTGGCAACGCGTCATACTTGCGTCCCTGCCGCGGTCACCCGGTGAGAGATGGAGTTCGCCTTGCCCTCTATGCCGCGGACGTCGCGCGGGCTCCGAACGGTTCGTGGTGGATCGTTTCCGACCGCACACAATCTCCTTCGGGCATGGGCTACACGCTTGAAAATCGGATGGTGCTCTCCCGTGTATTTTCAGGTATTTTCCGCGAGACGCGAATCGCGCGACTCGGCGGATTTTTCGAGAGGGTCCGCACAGCTCTCGCCGCGCTTTCGCCACGGCCTGGCCTCGAGCCAAACGCCGTCCTGTTAACTCCTGGTTCGCTCAACGAGACGTATTTCGAGCAGGCGTATCTAGCCCGGCATTTGGGGTGTTCTTTGGTTCAGGGCCAGGACCTTGCCGTGAGAGACGGTCGGGTGTTTATCAAGACCTTGGAAGGACTTCGTCAGGTTGACATCATCCTCCGTCGAGTTGACGACGACTATTGCGATCCTCTCGAGTTGCGGGATGATTCTCTTCTTGGCGTGCCGGGCCTCCTCAACGCCGTCCGCGCCGGCACGGTGACTCTGGCCAACTCGCTCGGTAGCGGGCTCGTCCAGTGCGCCGCGCTCAATGCCTTTTTGCCGGGACTTTGCCGAAAGGTCTTCGGTGAAGAACTCTTGATGCCATCTGTCGCGACATGGTGGTGCGGCGAAGATGCCGCACTCCGCTACGTTGTCGAGAACCTCCACGGATTGGTCATAAAGGACGTCTTTGACTATCCTGGAAGTCGTCCGGATCGAGGCGCCAACACGGAGGAACTGCGCAAGGCGATTCTCGCACGTCCGCCGTATTTTGCGGCACAGGAGTTCGTCCGCCTCTCGCAATGCCCCGATTTCGTCGACGGCAGGCTCGAGGCCCGTTCAATCGTTCTGCGCGTTTTCGCTGTGCGCGTAGGCGAAGACTACGAATTAATGCCCGGCGGGCTGACGCGCGTCGCGGAGGAGGAGTCGAGTTATGGTGCCCTGATGCTCCAGGCCGGGGGCAGCAAGGACACCTGGGTCAACATCGAAGGGGAGTCCTCGACTCACGGCGGTGCTCCCCTCCCCATCGAGCTGCAACGCTCTCATCTCGATCTGACTAGCAGAGTCGCTGACAATCTGTTCTGGCTCGGACGGTATGCAGATCGGGCCGAGTTTACCGCCCGGATCGTTCGTTGCGTACTCGAAGACTGCTCCGAAGAGTCCGGATGGGTCGAACAGGCAGACGTAATGCCACTCCTGGCCACTTTGCGTCACTTTGGCCAGTTCTCTGATGATGGGCGATCGGGAGAACCCCTTGACCAAAGTCTCTCCCGGCAAATGGCCGATCGCTCGAATTTCGGAAGCCTCGTATCCGTACTCCAGAATCTTCGGGGGCTTGCCGCCGCCGCGCGGGACCAGATAAGCAACGACGCCTGGCGTATCCTCAACACTCCTCTCCGAGGACATCGCCTTTCCCGACAATTTGTCTGCAAGTGAGGCGGCATTGCACCTCAACAATGTCATCCTGGCGCTGTCCGCGTTTCATGGCCTGTTCAACGAGATCATGCCACATGGTCACGCTTGGCGTTTCGTGGATCTCGGACGAAGGATCGAACGCGGAATGTATCTTGCGCGACTGGTGGCGGAGGTCCTTCGGGAAGAAGGGGAGCCGCGACTTGGGCGCTACGAATTGCTTCTGAAGACACTCGACGCTTTGGCTACCTACCGCCAAAAGCATGCCGCGCTTCGAGCGGTTTCCATCGTCGATCTCGTTCTCTGTGATGAAAGCAACCCCCGCTCGCTCGCTGCACAGCTCGCCTTGAGTATGAAACACCTCAAAGTGTTGCCGCGCGCGACGGACAGCTTCAAGCTTCCGGAAGAGCGCCGCCTGCTCAAGGGTCTAAGCGATGTGCGCTTGCTCGACACCCAGGAGGCGATCGACCCGCGCGGTCGAGCCCAAGCGCGACAAACGCTGACGCAGGTCGAACGACTGCTTTGTGATTGCTCAGAATTGATCACTCACCGCTTTTTCACACATTTGAAGACCTCTTCGCTTGGCAGGGATGGAGCGTTAATCGAAGGGCCGAGCGTGACATGATCTACGAGGTCTTCCATTGGACCGAGTATCGCTATTCGGAATTTATCTCTCTCTCGGAGCATACCCTTCACTTGCTGCCCCGAGATATGCCGGGCCAGCAAGTAGTCTTTTCCTCGCTGGAGCTTCGGCCTGAGCCAACAGGACTCCGTGAGTATTGCGACTACTTCGGAAACCGGATGAATTCCTTCATCATTACCGAGCCGCATATCGGAATGCATATCAAAAGTCGCAGTCGCATACGCTGTGATCCAAGGCCCTCGCAGCCTCCTCCAACTCAGATTTCCTGGGAGGTTGTCTCGGTCCGCTGCGCGGCATGTGACTGTGATCCAGTGGCGCTGGAATTTCTGTACGCCTCTCCTTACGTCCCATACCTCAATGAATTGCGTGAATACGCAGAACCCAGCTTTCCCAGCGGCCGCCCGATTGTCGAGGCGGTTATGGAACTCAATTCCCGGATTCACACGGACTTCGCGTTCGACAAGACAGCGACCAACGTTTCGACTCCCCTTTCGGAGGTGTTCCGCTGTCGCGGCGGCGTTTGCCAGGATTTTGCGCATCTTGAAATCGGTTGCCTTCGATCGCTGGGCTTGCCGGCGCGGTATGTGAGCGGCTACTTGCGCACCGAACCTCCTCCCGGTCAGCAACGGTTCTTTGGTGGGGATGCCTCCCACGCATGGGTATCCGTTTACTGCCTCGACCACGAATGGTTCGACGTTGATCCCACCAACGATCATGTCGCAGGCGGGGGCTATCTGACGCTGGCCCTGGGTCGTGACTATGGAGACGTCAGTCTGATTCGAGGAACCCTGTCCGGTGGCGGCGAGCACTCCTTGTTTCTCTCTGTAAACGTCGAAGCTATTGCTGAAGACGAGGCCGGATAGTACGGCGCGCGATCCGGAAGATTGCCTGACTTGTTAAACACCATTGAGCCACGAAGGACAATCGGTTATAGCAGGGGCATGTCCGATGGTCATCTTGCCGAGCGCGCAGCGCGAGCGCGGAAAATCATTGAAGCGCCCCGGAAATTCAAAGTTTGCGAGGGCTGCGATTCCATCGTTGCGCGTCATGTTGCGACATGTCCCAATTGCCACGGATATCGATTCAACTGCAACGAGGACGATATCGTCGCTCATGCGAGCCTGCTTGCTTCGCGTCCCCAGACGAGTGTGACGGAGTCGGACATGCAGTAGGCCGTCCCCGCTTGCGTGAGGCCAAACGGGTAGTGACGTGACCTCGCCGAGCAGAAGCCACAAATCAATCACGCCTTCTCCAAGAGTGTGGCGACTTCGATTTCAGCGGTTTGCGGAAACATGTCGACCGGGCAGACGCGCCGAAGGATGTACTGGCTGCCCAGACGCTTAAGGTCCCGGGCGAGGGTCGACGGATTGCATGAAACGTAAATAACGCGCGCGGGCTGGTGCGATCCAATGGTCTCAAGGATTTCCTGATCGAGACCCTCTTCGGGCGGATCAAGCAGCACAGTGGTACTTTCCGATGGGCCAGCCGCGAGGGCAGGAACCAGGTGCCGTTTGACATCTCCCAGCAAATAGATCTCGCGGGCTCCCGCTCCCTCGCGCGCCGACCGGATCGCATCGGCGCTCCATTCAATTCCAATCGTAAGCTCGAAGAGGTTGGTCAGTCGCTTTGCGAAAAATCCGGCGCCGCAGAAGGCATCCACCAGCAGGCGGCCGCCGGGCCGCGCCATTTCCTCGACAATCTCGAGCAGGCATGCCGCGACACCGTCATTGACTTGGCGGAAACCACGGTAGTCCGATGCTTCGCGAAGGGGATGCGCACCGTCCTTCGGGCGCGCGATCCGCAATTGTGAGAGCAGCGCATTGACGGGACCGGTCGCAAGGGGGCATTCCGTCACTTCAACGATGCGGCGGCTGCGCTCACCGAAGAATCCAACGCGGCCGGATTTGGAATGCACCGTGATGCGGTTGCGATAATGAAACTCCAGAGGGGATGGTACGATCGGTTCTACGGGAGCATTGGAAATTCCCCCAAGCCGCCGCAGAACTTCGCGAACCTGCTCGAATTTGACGGTCAACTGCCTCGCATAGGTCATGTGCTGGTAGTGGCAGCCGCCACAGCGGCCGAAAACAGGACACTTGGGCTGAACGCGATCCGCGGAAGGCTCAAGGACGTCCTTGAGGTCTGCCTCGACGTAGCTTGCGTGTCCGGCGCGAATGCGGGCCCTC
>Ga0164241_10006848_pt1 | contig 10331 bp, 10 predicted proteins | sample OricomyardsoilBY_FD_108780 | JGI IMG/M metagenome (GOLD analysis project Ga0164241, IMG submission 108780) | Backyard soil microbial communities from Emeryville, California, USA - Original compost - Back yard soil (BY) | ecosystem: Environmental > Terrestrial > Soil > Unclassified | place: USA... | reverse complement strand
TTCTCCATGAGAACGAGCGTGCGATCTCCGAACAACGACGTCAAGGAGTTCGACCGATGCGCCGACACCTCGCTGTTCTCCTCTTATCGACCACCCTCCTCGCGACCGCGTGCGGCTCGGACGACGACGGTGGCGGCCAGGCCTCGGGCACGGGCCAGCCCGACAAGGTCACGGTGGGGGTGATCCCTATCCTCGACGTGGCGCCGATCTACCTCGGTGTGGAGAAGGGCTTCTTCTCCAAGCGGGACATGGACGTAAAGCTCGAGCAGGCCGAGGGCGGCGCGGCGATCATCCCGGCGGTGGTCTCCGGCCAGTACCAGTTCGGCTTCAGCAACGTGGTGTCGCTGCTGCTCGCGCACTCCAAGGGCCTGCCGGTGAAGATGGTGTCCAACGGCAACAACTCCACCGGCGAGGACGGCAAGGACTTCGCCGCGCTGATGGTGAAGGCCGACAGCCCGGTCAAGACCGCCGCCGACCTCGAGGGCAAGACGGTCGCCGCGAACACGCTGCAGAACATCGTGGACACGAGCGTGCGCGCATCGGTGCGCAAGGCGGGCGGCGACCCGACGAAGGTCAAGTTCACCGCGCTGCCGTTCCCCGAACAGCCCGCCGCGCTGGATTCCGGGCAGGTGGACGCGGTGTTCGTGGTCGAGCCGTTCCAGCAGGCCGTGCTGGCCGCAGGCGGTCGCAAGATCGCCTCCAGCTACGTGGACGCCGCGCCGAACCTGACCGTGGCCGCGTACTTCGCCGCCCAGGAGCTGATCGGTGAGAACCCGGACCTGGTCAAGCGGTTCACCGACGCCATGCAGGAGTCACTGTCCTATGCGGACTCCCACCCGGACGAGGCACGAGACATCATCGGCACCTACACCGAGATCGCGCCGGACGTGATCGCGAAGGTGACGCTGCCGAAGTGGCCGCCGGACGTGAACAGCGATTCCGTGCAAACGCTTGCCGATCTGGCGCTCGAGGACGGGTTGCTGGACAAGGAGGCAGATGTGGACAGCCTGTTGCCGTGAGAAAAGGTGCCGTCCTCGGCGTGATCGGGCTGCTCGGCTTCGCGGTGCTGCTGGAGGTGGCGCCCCGGATCGGGCTGGTGCCGCAGCGGTACGCGCCGCCGACGAGCCGGATCCTGACCACGCTCGCCGAGCAGCTGGGCGAGCCTCGGTTCTGGCTCGCCGTGGTCGACACCATCCGGACGTGGCTGCTGGGCCTGGCCATCGCGGTGGCGTTGGGCGTGGTGCTCGGCGTGCTCATCGGGACCGTTCCGGTGCTGCGCGCCGCCACCGCGTCCACCATCGAGTTCCTGCGGCCGATCCCGTCGGTGGCGCTGATCCCGCTCGTGGTCGTGCTGTGGGGCTCGACGATCACCTCGACGCTCGCACTCGTCGTGTACGCGTCGTTCTGGCAGGTGATCGTCCAGGTGCTGTACGGGGTGGCCGACATCGACCCGGTCGCGCAGGACACCGCGCGCTCCTACCGGCTCGGCCGCTGGCACCGGGTGCGCTACCTGGTCTGGCCGACCGCCCTGCCCTACATCGCGACCGGCGTGCGGCTGGCCGCCACGGTGGCGCTGATCCTCACGATCACCGGCGAGCTGGTCATCGGCTCCCCCGGGCTGGGCCAGGAGATCGCGACCGCCCGGGCGAGCGGCGCGGTGGCGGCGATGTACGCGCTGATCGTGGTCACCGGCCTGTTCGGGGTCGCGGCGAACGTCCTCACCCGGGCCGCCGAGCGGCGTGCCTTGCACTGGCACCCGTCGATGCGCTCCGAGGCGGTCGTCGCATGACGGGCGTGCTCAGGCGGACCGGGATCGCGCTCGCGTTGCCGGTGGTGCTCGTTGCCGTGTGGTGGTTCGCGAGTGCGGGCAGCACGGACTTCTACTTCCCGCCGCTGCGCACGATCGTCGAGGTGTTCCCGGAGACGTGGTTCGGGCCGCGGCTGGTCGACGACGTGCTGCCCAGCCTCGGGCGGCTGGCCGTCGGCTACCTCGCCGCGCTCGTGCTGGGCGTCGGCCTCGGCATGTTGATCGGCTCGAACCGCGCGCTGCGCGCCCTCGTCGAGCCGCTGCTGGAGTTCCTCCGTGCCGTCCCGCCGCCGGTGCTGGTGCCGATCCTCGTGCTGATCGCGGGCATCGGGAACACCATGAAGGTCCTCGTGATCATCTCCGGCTGCCTGTGGCCGGTGCTGCTGAACACCGTCGAGGGCGTGCGCGCGGTCGACGAGGTGCTCGCCGACACCTGCCGCACCTACCGGATCCGCGGCCGGCTGCGGTGGTGGCACCTGGTGCTGCGCTCGGCGAGCCCGCAGATCGTCACCGGCGCGCGGCAGGCGTTGTCGGTCGGCATCATCCTCATGGTCATCAGCGAGATGTTCGCCGCGTCGAGCGGTCTCGGCTACACGGTCATCCAGTTCAAGGACGGCTTCCAGATCCCGCAGATGTGGAGCGGGGTGATCCTGCTGGGGCTGCTGGGCGTGCTGCTGTCGGTGCTGTTCCGGCTCGCCGAGCATCGCGTGCTCGGCTGGTACCACGGCAGCCGTGCGGTGGCGAAGGAGCGATGATGCTGTCGGTCGAGGAGCTGCACAAGGTCTACGACGGCAAACGGCGCCGCGTCGAGGCAATCGGCGACCTCACGTTCGAGGTCGCGGAAGGCAGCTTCGTGTGCGTCGTCGGCCCGTCCGGGTGCGGCAAGACCACGCTGCTGCGCTGCATCGCCGGCCTGCTCCCGCCCACCTCGGGCGAGGTCACGGTCGACGGGACGAAGGTCAGCGGGCCGCCCGAGGGGCTGGCGGTGGTGTTCCAGGAGTACGGCCGCAGCCTGTTCCCCTGGCTGACCGTGGCCGACAACGTCGACCTGCCGCTGCGCGCGGCCGGCACCGCACGCGACGGGCGGCGCACGCTCGTCGGCGAGGCGCTGGACGCGGTCGGGCTGGCCGACGCGCACCAGGCCTACCCGTGGCAGCTGTCGGGCGGCATGCAGCAGCGTGTCGCCATCGCGCGCGCCATCGCCTACCAGCCGCGGGTGCTGCTGATGGACGAGCCGTTCGCCGCGGTCGACGCGCAGACCAGGGCCGACCTCGAGGACCTGATCCGGGACGTGTGGCAGCGCCTGGGCGTCACGCTGCTGTTCGTCACCCACGACATCGACGAGGCCGTGTACCTCGGCGAGCGCGTGATCATGCTGTCCGCCTCGCCGACGCACGTTGCCGAGGACCTGGTCATCGATCTCCCTGCTGATCGCGATCAGCTGAGCACCCGCGGGGACGCGCGGTTCACCGAACTGCGTGGCCGCGTGTACGCACAGATCCAGAAGGCGAAGCAGGAAGGAAAGACGCGATGACCACAGTCCTCGACCCCGGCTCGTTCGCCGGCAATGTCTACAGTGGAGGGTGGGTAGCCGCACACGGCGGCAGCACGGCGATCCTCGCGCCGGCGACCGGCGACGAGCTCGGCACCACCGGCGTCGCGGACGCCGCCGACGTCGCCGCCGCGTGCGCCGTCGCGGCCAAGGAGCAGCGTGCGTGGGCGGCGAAGGCGTTCACCGAGCGCGCCGCCGTGCTACGCCGGGCGGGCATGCTGATCGAGGAGAACGCCGACGACCTCTGCGGCTGGGTCACCCGGGAGACCGGGGCGGTTGGCGGGCTGGCCGCGTTCTCGGTCGGCGTGGCCGCGCAGGAGTGCTACGAGGCGGCCGCGCTTGCGTCCCGGCCGCCGGGCGAGATCCTGCCGACGGCCGAACAGCGGCTGTCGCTGCTGCGCCGGGTCCCGGTGGGCGTGGTCGGGGTGATCTCGCCGTTCAACGTGCCGATGATCCTGTCCACCCGCTCGGCCGTCCCGGCGCTGGCACTCGGCAACGCCGTGGTGCTCAAACCGGACCTGCGCACACCGGTGTCCGGCGGGTTCGCGCTGGCCAGGATCCTCGCCGAGGCCGGCCTGCCCGAGGGCCTGTTGCACGTGCTGCCCGGTGGTGCGGAGGCGGGCACCGCGCTGGTCGCCGACCCGCGGGTGCGCGTGGTGTCGTTCACCGGGTCCAGCGCCACCGGCCGCGCGGTCGCCGAACTGGCCGCCCGCCACCTCAAGCGGGTGCACCTGGAGCTGGGCGGGAACTCCGCGCTGGTCGTGCTGGACGACGCGGACATCGAGCGCGCGGTGTCGGCCGCGGCGTGGGGCTCGTACCTGCACCAGGGCCAGATCTGCATGACCGCGGGCCGGCACCTGGTGCACGACAGCGTCGCGGACGACTACGTCGAGGCGCTGGCCGCGCACGCGAACGCGCTGCCGGTCGGCGACCCGACCGGCGACGTGGCGCTCGGCCCGCTGATCGACGAGGCCCAGCGCGACAAGGTGCACCGGCTCGTCACGTCCACTGTGGACGCCGGGGCGCGGCTGGCGGCGGGCGGCACCTACGAGGACCTGTTCTACCGGCCGACCGTGCTCGACCAGGTGCGCACGGACATGCCGGCCTACGCCAACGAGGTGTTCGGCCCGGTCGCCCCGATCGTCCGGTTCGCCGACGAGGAGCAGGCGGTGGCGATCGCGGCGGACAGCACGTACGGGCTGTCGCTGTCGATCCTGACCGCGGACGCGATGCGCGGGCTGGCGCTGGCCGAGCGGATCCCGACCGGGATCGTGCACATCAACGACCAGACGGTGAACGACGAGGCGGTCGCGCCGTTCGGCGGCGTGCTCGACTCGGGCACCGGCGCCCGGTTCGGCGGCTCGGCCAACCTCGAGGCGTTCACCGACGCCCGCTGGATCACGATGCGCGGCCGGATCCCGGAATACCCTTTCTAGATGCGGACCCAGGTAGCCATCATCGGCGCCGGCCCGGCCGGCCTGCTGCTCGCCCACCTGCTGCACCAGCGCGGCATCGACTCGGTCGTGCTGGAGCGGCACGACCGCGCGCACATCGAGGCGCGCATCCGGGCCGGCGTGCTCGAGCAGGGCAGTGTGGACCTGCTGACCAAGGCCGGCCTCGCCGATCGGCTGCACCGGGAGCGGTTGGTCCACCACGGACTGGAGCTGCTGTTCGACGGCGTCGGCCACCACCTGCCGCTCACCGAGCTGGCCGGGCGCGAGCTGACCATCTACGGCCAGCACGAGCTGGTGAAGGACCTCGTGGCGGCGCGGCTGGAGACCGGGCGGCCGTTGCTGTTCGAGGCGTCGGCGGTGGCGGTCGAGGACCTGGACACGTCCTCGCCCGCGGTCCGCTTCGTCCACAACGGACGGACCGAGGAGCTGCGCTGCGACGTGGTGGCCGGGTGCGACGGCTTCCACGGCGTGGCGCGGCAGTCGGTGCCGGCCGGCGCGCTGACCGAGTACGAGCACGTGTACCCGTACGCGTGGCTGGGTGTGCTGGCGCGGGTGGCCCCGTCGGCCGAGGAGCTGATCTACGCCTCGCACGACCGCGGGTTCGCCCTGCACAGCATGCGCTCGCCGAGCGTGACCCGGCTGTACCTGCAGGTGGCGCCCGACGAGCCGGTCGCGGACTGGCCGGACGAGCGCGTCTGGGCGGAGCTGCGCACCCGGCTGGGCCGCACGACCGGGTTCGAGCTGCACGACGGGCCGATCGTGGACAAGGCGGTCACGGCGCTGCGCAGCTTCGTGGTGGAGCCGATGCGCCACGGGCGGCTGTTCCTCGCCGGCGACGCCGCGCACATCGTGCCGGCCACCGGGGCGAAGGGGCTCAACCTCGCGGTCGTCGACGTGGCCGTGCTCGCCTCGGCGCTGGGCCGCTTCTTCGCCGACGGCGACACCGCCGGCCTGGAGTCCTATTCGGACACGTGTCTTTCGCGGGTCTGGCGGGTACAGCACTTCTCGTGGTGGATGACCTCGATGCTGCACCGGTCCCCGGACGGCGACGCGTTCACCCGCCGGCTGCAGCTGTCCCAGCTGCGCTACCTGACCAGCTCGACCGCGGCCGCGACCTCGTTCGCCGAGAACTACGTCGGCCTGCCGTTCCCCGAAGGAGCAACATGACCGTCAACGACGTGCCACCGTTCCGCGCCGACCACGTCGGCAGCCTGCTGCGCCCGGCGAAGCTGCTGGCGGCCCGGGAGGACCGGGCGGCCGGGCGCATCTCCCCCGAGGAACTGCGAACCGCGGAGGACGACGCGATCCGCGAGGTAGTCGCCATGCAGTCCGAGGTGGGGCTGAACTCGGCGACCGACGGCGAGTTCCGGCGCACCTCCTGGCACATGGACTTCATCTACCAGCTGGGCGGGATCAGCCAGTCCGACGAGTCGATCAAGGTGCACTTCCGCAACGCGGACGGCGACCTCGACTTCACCACCGCGGCGTTGCATGTGGACGGTCCGGTCCGGCTGCGGCAGCCGATCTTCGCCGACGACTTCACGTTCCTGTCCTCGGTCGCCGGCGACGTGGTGACGCCGAAGCTGACGATCCCGTCGCCGAGCATGGTCCACTACCGGGGCGGCCCGGCGGCGCTCGACCCGGCCGTGTACCCGGACGAGGACCAGTTCTGGACGGACCTGTCCGAGGCGTACGCGCAGCAGGTCGCGGCCGTGGCCGGGCTCGGCTGCCGCTACCTGCAGCTGGACGACACGAGCCTGGCCTACCTCAACGACCCGGCCCAGCGCGCGGAGCTGACCGCCCGCGGCGACGACGCCGAGCACCAGCACCTGCGCTACATCAAGCAGATCAACGCCGCGCTCGCGGGCCGCCCGGAGGGGCTGCGCGTCACGACCCACATGTGCCGCGGCAACTTCCGCTCGTCGTGGGCGGCCGAGGGCGGCTACGACTTCGTCGCCGAGGCGCTGTTCTCCGAGCTCGCGGTGGACGGGTTCTTCCTCGAGTACGACGACGCGCGTTCCGGCACGTTCGCGCCGCTGCGGTTCGTGCCGCCGGGCAAGCAGGTCGTGCTGGGGCTGATCACGACCAAGCGCGGCGCGCTGGAGTCGAAGGACGACATCAAGCGGCGCATCGACGAGGCGGCGAAGCACGTGCCGCTCGAGCAGCTGTGCCTGTCGCCGCAGTGCGGCTTCTCCTCGACGGTCGACGGCAACACCCTGACCTACGACGAGCAGGTCGCCAAGCTCGCGCTCATCGTGGAGATCGCCGCCGAAGTCTGGGGTTGATAACCGAACGATCGTGCTACTCTGGGCCTCGTGAGCAAGGGTGAGGCCACCCGTGAGGCCATTCTGGACGCCGCAGGCCGGCTCTCCCGCCATGTCGGACTTGGCGGGATGACCATCGGCGCGCTCGCGACCAGCACCGGACTGTCCAAGAGCGGGCTGTACGCGCATTTCCGCTCGAAGGAGGCACTGCAGCTCGCGGTGCTCGAGCACACCAGGGCCCGGTTCGTTGCCGAGGTCGTCGCGCCCGCGCTGACCGCGCCGCGCGGCGAGCCGCGGGTGCGGGCGGTCTTCGACAACTGGCTGAAGTGGGACGCCCAGCCCGGCGGCTGCCTGTTCGTCGCCGCCTCCAGCGAGCTGGACGACCAGCCGGGGCCGGCGCGCGACAGGCTGGTCCGCGACCAGCGCGACTGGCTCGACACGCTCGCCGAGGTGTTCCGCACCGGCGTCAGCGAGGGCCAGTTCGACGGCGACCCCGAGCAGTTCGCGTTCGACCTCGACGGCGTGATGCTGTCCTGCCACATGTCGAGCAGGCTGCTCGGCGACGGCTCCGCCGAGGCCCGTGCCCGGCGGGCGTTCGAATCACTGCTGGCGTCCGCCCGGACCTAGCTTCTCTTCTTCTTGTGGGAAGGCTCGACATGTCAGTTCAAAAAAGCACGATCGTTCGTTTACGTCAGACCTCGGTTCGCGCCGCGTTCGGCACGCTCGAGCGGGTCGCGCCCGGGCTCGGCGCACGCTGGGCGGAGCGGCTCTGGCTCACGATCCCGCCCTACCGGGGCAGACCGGCGGAGATGATCCCGCCGGGCGAGTCGTACCTGGTGCCGGTCGGCGGGCGGCAGGTCATCAGCCGGGCGTGGGGCAACGGGCCGGTGGTGTACCTGGTGCACGGGTGGGGCGGGAACAGCGTGCAGCTGCGGGCGTTCCTCGAGCCGCTGCTGGCCGCGGGCCGCCGGGTGGTGACGTTCGACGCGCTCGGCCACGGCGACTCCGAGACCGGCGCGCTGGGCCCGCGGCGCACGACGATCCCCGAGATGGCCGCCGCACTCGAGGCGGTGGTCGCCGCACACGGCCCGGCGCACGCGATCGTCGCGCACTCGCTGGGCGCGAACTCGACGTTCTACGCGCTGCGCCGCGGCATGTGGGCCGGGCGGCTGGTGTTCCTAGCGCCGATGACCCAGCCGCTCCCGTACACGGCGTTGTTCGGCGCCGCCTTGGGCTTCGACCACCGGGTGCGGTCGCGGATGATCGACCGGGTGGCCCGGGCGGCGGGCGTGCCGTGGTCGGCGTTCGACATCCCGAGTCAGGTCCCGGACGTGGTGGCGCCGCCGCTGCTGACCGTGCACGACCCGAACGACCGGGAGACGCGGTACGCGGACAGTGTCGCGCTGGCGAAGACGTGGCCGGGCGCGCAGCTGATGACGGTGCACGACCTGGGCCACTGGCGCGTGCTGCGCGACCCGGCCGTGGTTTCCCGCGCCGTCGGTTTCGTCACGGCCGATCGGCTGCGGGCGACCGGCTGAGTCCACTGTGGAGCCTGCGGGCGTTGTCCGCGCCGATGCTCTCGGCGAGCCGTTCGGCGTCGGCGGCGGTGAGCGTGCCGGCGGCGAGCCATTCGTCGAGCAGCAAGCCGAGGTGGTGGCGGAACAGGACGGCGCCGAGGTGGTGCAGCTCGGGCAGGTCGCAGCCGTCGGAGGAGTAGAGGACGGCGTCGAAGGGGGCGAGCTCGAGCGTCTCGGCGAGCACGGCGGCGGCACGGGCGCCGGTGAACGGCAGGGTGAGTCCGATGTCGACGGACACGTTCGGGAAGGCGTGCGCGAGGTAGGCGGCGTGGCGGTGGAAGGGCCAGCAGTGCAGCAGGACGACCTGGCACTCGGTGGCGCGGATGAAGTCGGTGAGCAGCAGCGGGTCGGCGGTGCGCAGGTGCAGGTCGGGGTCGCCGAACCCGGTGTGGAACTGCAGCGGCAGGCCCAGCTCCATGCCGACGCGAGCGGCCTCGTGCACGAGCCAGGCGTGCACGACGTGGTTGCGCAGCCGGGGGTCGCCGGAGCGAAGCCAGTCGTCGACCGCGGCCCGCAAGCCGACCCGTGACGGCGGATCCGGCGGCACTTCGAGCCCGCCCCGGTAGGCGACGACCGTCTTGAGCGCCACGGCGTGCTCGGCCCGCTCCCGCAGCTTTATGCGGACGGCATCGAGAAGTCCGGCAGTGCCCGTGGCGGCGAGCTGCTCGGCCACCTGCTCGACCCGCACGACCTCGTGCGTGCGGCCGCCGCCGAGGTCGCCGGGGCTGGCGTCCCCGCCGTACCCGGTGTCGACGAGCCAGTCGGAAACCTCGGCGGCGGTGAGCAGCCGGGTGGTGGCCTCGCGCCAGCCCAGCTCTGCACGCCGCTCGAGGTAGTCGCGGGCGGTGGCGAGGGGCTCGAGCCCGAGGACGGGCGCACACCACTGGCGGACCGCGAGGCCGAGCATGGAGTGCCAAGGATCGCGCCCGCCGGTGTCGCGCGCCTCGGTGAGGTGCGCCGCGAACTCGGCAGGCGCGAGATCGCGGCCGAGAACACCGTGACAGTGCTGATCGACGAGCCGCAGCCCGCTAGTCACGCTCACAGGTTCCACTTCACCACGCCAGCAGGCGCCACGGCACCAGGACCGCGCGCGCCTCGACGAGCCGGACATCGCCGGTCACGTCCATCGGTGCCGCAACGCCACGCGCGGCCGCCCGACGAGCCGGACGCCAGCAAGGGCGGTCAGCGCCACCGAACCGCAACGACCACCACCACGCCACGTCCGCGCCCCTCGTCGAGCCGAACGTCAGCCCTCATGCTCACCAGCGCCACCGAACGGCGTCCGCCAGTGCCGCCGGGTCCAGGTCGGCGCATCGCTGCGCCTCGGCGCGGCGGACGGTCACGATGGCGTCGTGCTGTTCCGGGCCGAGGGCCTGCGCCAGCACCGTGGACCCGGCCAGCGCGTCGGCGGCTTCGACAGCCGTCGTCGGGAGGCGGTGGATGCCCGCCGCCTCCCGAGCCGCGGATGACAGCAGCGCGGGATCGCCCGTCACCGGGTCCGGCAGTGTCAGCTCGTCCGCCACGCCGGCCAGGCCCGCGGCAATCACGCAGCCCACCAGCAGGTACGGGTTCGCGGTCGCGTCGAAGCACTTCAGCTCCGCGTTCGCCGACTCCTCACTGCCGGCGATCATCCGCAGCGCCGCCTCGCGCGTCTCGTGCCCCCAGCACTGCCACACG
>Ga0164241_10006847_pt1 | contig 10332 bp, 5 predicted proteins | sample OricomyardsoilBY_FD_108780 | JGI IMG/M metagenome (GOLD analysis project Ga0164241, IMG submission 108780) | Backyard soil microbial communities from Emeryville, California, USA - Original compost - Back yard soil (BY) | ecosystem: Environmental > Terrestrial > Soil > Unclassified | place: USA... | reverse complement strand
TCGACGCCGACGATGGTCGCGCTCGTCGCCTTCAGGAAGAAGCCGATCGACAGCCCGTCGTCGACCGAGGTGAGCTGGCCGTCGCCGTCGAGATCCACGTCGGGGGTCAGCAACGCGATGATGGTGCTGCAGTAGTCGACCAGGCCCTGGCAGGTGTCGTCGTTGCAGCCGTTGGCGATCGGATCGGCGCAGCTGGCGGTGCCCTCGCTGTCGATGGCGACCAGGTCGCCGGCGCCCGGAAACGTCAGGCAGCCGCAGTCGTGCGCCAGGCCATTCAAGCCGTCGAAGAGCGAGCGCACGCGGAATACTCCGCCGAGCTCGGCGCCCCACGACTCCTCGGTCGCGGGGTCGATGCGCGTCCCGTCGAGCGCGAGGCCGACGCCGTCGGGCCCCTCCGAGGTGATGGCGGTGAGGTGCACCTGCTCGATCAACAAGTTGATTGGGATCCCAACGAATGGCAGGCGTTCGAGCCAGAACACCGCGTCGTGGGTCGTGAGCGTGTGGTCGACGACGGTGGCCGGCATACGCGTGCGCGGCGTCGACGTGCCGGGCACGAAGGTGTCGGGCGACACGGTGAAGGTGCCGACGCCGTTGGCGTTGTTGGTGTAGTGGTCGTCGGTGTCACGGCCATCGAGGCCGTAGATGACGAGGTCGGGATCATTGGCGAGGTCGTCGAGGCCGACCGACTGGAACAGGATGACGCGCTCGCCCGAGTGGATCTCGTTCTTCAGGACGTCGTTCGGCTTGGGCTGGATGAAGCTCGAGAGCATCTCGATGAGCGTGCCGAGCTTGTTGTCCTCGTGGCCGTCGCCGGTGAAGTCCCAGCAACATGGATCGGTGAGCTGATCGATCTCCGCGTCGCGCTCCTGGTTCGCGAGGTGCAGCTCCTTCACGTAGCTGATGCGCCCGTCGAACGTGTGGTCGCAGGCGCTGGCGCGCGGCAGGCACTCGGCCCGGTCGCACACCGCCGCGTCACCGCACGGCGCGCGCGTCGACGGGTAGGTGCAGGCCGCGTGTCCGCTGGTCGCGTCGCAGGTGCCGAGCGCGGCCCAGGTCACCACGGTGTTGCCGTCGCACGCCGCGGCCGGCGGCTCGCTGCACGGGTTCGGCGCGCACGGGTCGCTGACCTCGGGCGCGATGTCCACGACGACCGTGTCGGCCACGGTCTCCTCGACCTGGACCGTGTCGGCGATCGTCTCTTCGACCTGGACCGTGTCGGCGATCGTCTCTTCGACGGCCGTGTCCTGCTGGGGCAGCTCGGTCGCAACGTCCTCGACCACCTCGACCTGCACCTCGGTCGCGGCGGTCGTGTCCTGCGCGACCTCGACGTCGCGCTCGCTGCCCTGGCTGTTGTCGCCGAGGCATCCACCCATCACCACCAGCGCCACCACCATCAACCGCATGAGCGCGCTCCGATGCCCGCAGGCCCCGGTCGATGCCACGGGCGACCCGCTCGGGTCAACGTGTCGCGCCGCGGGCACTGTATCCGTCAGGGCACGAGCGGGCGCCACAGGCGTGCGTGTCGACTCGCGTCGACCATCAGCACCCACGGCGCCTGCTGCTCGACGGTGAGCTGCGTGAGCAGCACGACGTTGTCGGGCGTGAGCGCGGCGGTCCGCGTGACGACCTCGCCGCTGGCGACGGCGTGCAGCTCGAGCGAGTCCGCCGCGACGAGCAGGTAGACGACGTCGTCGTGGCCGGTGACCGCCTCGAGGCGCGTCGTGTCGGTCAGCGTCAGCGCGGTCGTCAGGCTCTCGCCTGTCCAGTCGTCGCCCGCGTCGTAGTAGTGCGTGAGCGTGAGGGTGCCGCTCAGGTCGTTCACGACGAAGACGTGCGGCTCTCCGCTCGTGTCGTTCGCGACCGCCACGGCGAGCCGCGTGGCGCCGGCCGGAGCGACCACCGAGGCGAGGGGGTGATGGTCCCACGACGACGCGTAGCGGTGCACGGTGACGGCCCAGTCGCGCGCCTCGGCCGGGACCGCGGTGACCACCCACAGGGCGCCGCTCGGGGCGATGGACCACGCGCTCGCGAGCGAGGGGCTGGCCGCGGCGAGCGTCAGCGGCGAGCTCGGGCCGCGGGCGAAGCCGCTGGTGCGGCTCGACGCGCGGTAGAGCACGACGTCGGCGGTCGCGTCCGTGCACATCACCACGACCTCGGCGCTGGTGGGGTCGTAGCGCATGCTGGCCTGGGCGCAGGTGTCCGCGACGGCGATCGGGTCGTACGTGCCCGAGTTGTTCTGCCAGCCGGCCACGGTCTTGCCGAGGTTGTTGCGGTAGAGGACGACGTGGAAGCCGTCGTGGTCGCTCGTGCTGGCGAGCGGCGCGCCGTACTGCTTGGCGACGTCGGCGATGGTGCGCCACTGGTCGGTGAACTCGGCCAGGTCGAGGGCGCGACTGGCGCCGGAGGGGTGGGCCAGCGCGACGATCGGCCAGACCGAGTTGCGCACCAGCAGCGTCGCGTCGACGACGGCCTCACCGGGGACCGCGGCGGTGCAGTCGAGGCGGATGCAGGCGCACGGCGTGTCGTACCGACCGGGCCCACACACCGCGGTGGCCTCGATGTCCGGGTCGACGACGTCGACGATGTCGAAGCTGACCTCGGTCGCCTCCGAGGTGTCGCGCGCGCTCGTGTCCGCCGTGTCGTCGAGCGCCGTGTCGTCGTGCGTGTCATCGAACGCATCGTCGTACGTGTCCGGCGCCATCGTGTCGGGCGCGCTCGTGTCGTCGCGCGTCGTGCTGTCAGTGGCCTGTGAGTCCGCCGCGGAGTCGGCGTCGACGAACGCGGGGTCGCTCGGACAACCCGCCAAGACCAGGCTCGCGGACAACACCAGTCGCGTGCGGCGCATGGTCGTGATCAGGCCTCGACCCCGACCTCACGTCAAGCCGCCGGCGATTCGTGAGGCCGCGAGATCGTTTTGCAGCCGCACGCGTAGACGGCCGGGTCGCGGTGGGCGTGTCGCGGACACGTCGCGCCAGCGCTCTATCCAAGGAGGAAGTCGATGCGTCCCACCCTGCTCGCCCCACTCGTCGTGAGCCTCGCGCTGCTCGCGCCGGTCGCTTCGGCCCAGACCGGCGAGGACCCCCTCGACCGCTCGCAGTCGCCCTACTTCGTCGTCAAGGGCGCCGAGCAAGGCGTCGAGACGATGCCGCTCGCGTCGACGCGCGCCGACATCGACGTGTCGGGGCTCATCGCGCACGTGAAGGTCACGCAGGTCTACAAGAACGAGGGCACCAAGCCGCTCGAGGCGATCTACGTCTTCCCCGGCTCGACGCGCGCGGCCGTCTTCGCCATGCGCATGACCATCGGCGAGCGGGTCATCGTCGCGGAGATCCAGAAGAAGGAGGACGCGCGCAAGATGTACGAGGACGCCAAGCAGCAGGGCAAGACCGCGTCCTTGCTCGAGCAGCAGCGCCCCAACGTCTTCCAGATGTCGGTCGCCAACATCATGCCGGGCGACACCATCAAGGTCGAGATGGACTACAGCGAGGCGCTCGTCCCGACCGACGGCCTCTACGAGCTGGTCTACCCGGCGGTCGTCGGCCCGCGCTACACGGGCGAGTCGACCTCGGGCGAGACGTGGACCGCGCAGCCCACCACCAAGGAGGGCGTGAAGCCGAGCTACGCGTACGACATCGCCGTGCACATCAACGGCGGCATGCCCATCACGCGCGTGATGAGCTCGACCCACCCGATCCAGACGACCTTCGACAACCCCAACGAGGTCAGCGTCGCGCTCGCGCAGAAGTCGAGCGCTGGCACCAAGGACTTCGTGCTGCAGTACAAGCTCGCCGGCGCGCAGGCGCAGTCGGGCCTCTTGCTGTTCCCGGGCGAGAAGGAAAACTTCTTCCTGGCGATGGTGCAGCCGCCCGAGCGCGTGGACCGCGCCGACCGCCCCAAGCGCGAGTACATCTTCATCGTCGACACCTCGGGCTCGATGTGGGGCTTCCCCATCGACACCGCCAAGAAGCTCATGAACGAGCTGCTCGACGGCATGAACGAGAATGACAAATTCAACATCCTGTGCTTCTCGGGTGGCAATCTCGTGATGTCGCCGCAGTCGCTCGACGTCACCCCCGACAACGTCAAGAAGGCCAAGGCGTTCATGGCCGGCATGCAGGGTGGCGGCGGTACCGAGATCCTCGGGGCCTTGCGCGAGGCGCTCGCGATGCGCACGCCGGGCGACTATGCGCGCACCTTCGTGGCGGTCACCGACGGCTACGTGTCGGTCGAGCCGCAGGTGTTCCAGACGATCCGCGAGAACCTCGGCAAGGCGAGCTTCTTCGCGTTCGGCATCGGCTCGTCGGTCAACCGCTACATCATCGAGGGCATGGCGCGCTCGGGCATGGGCGAGCCGTTCATCGTGATGCACGACGACGACGCCGTGGAGAAGGGCGCCAAGCTCGAGAAGTACATCGAGAACCCGGCGCTCACGCAGATCAAGGTGAAGTTCGACGGCTTCGACGCCTACGACGTCGAGCCCATGCAGGTGCCCGACCTGTTCGCGTCGCGCCCGGTGATGGTATTTGGCAAATACCGCGGCGCGCCCAAGGGCAACATCGTGGTCACCGGCGTGAGCGGCAAGGGCGAGTTCAAGCAGACGCTCGCGGTGCAGAGCTACAAGGCCGACAAGCGCAACGAGGCGCTGCGCTACCTGTGGGCCCGCCACCGCATCGCGACGCTGTCCGACTACCAGACCATCGACGCCAACGACAAGAACGTCGCCGACATCACGCAGCTCGGCCTCGACTACAACCTGATGACCAACTACACGAGCTTCATCGCCATCGACAACCGCGTGCGCAACACCTCGGGCCAGGTCGAGACCGTGAAGCAGCCGCTGCCGCTCCCCGAGGGCGTGAGCAACAACGCCGTCGCCCAGGCGCCGATGGCGGTGATGCCGGCGCCGCGCAGCTACGGCGGCTACGGAGGCGGTCGCGCCGTGAAGAGCGAAGCGGTCGAGCTCGACGTCCAGGGCTCGCCCTCGCGCGCGGATGACGAGCTCGAGTACAAGCCGGCCGACGCGCCCGAGAAGCCGAAGCCGGTGCTCACCACGCCGAAGGCCAAGATGCAGCACGTGACCGCGACCGTGCGCGACGTGCAGGGTGGCCGCGACGCGGCGTCCTTGCAGCGCGCCGTGAACAACGCGGTGACGTCGTACCTGCGCTGCCTCGAGGGCACCAGCATCGCCACGCCGGAGCGCGTGACGCTGAAGGTGAGCATCGACGCGAGCGGCAAGATCACCGTGCAGGTCGTGACCGGCGGCGGCACACCGAGCTCCGTCAGCGGCTGCTTCCGCAGCACGACGCAGCGCGTGACGCTCGGCGCCGGCCCGGCGACGACCTTCCTGGTGGACCTCGATCTGCGGCCGTGACGCGCGGCGCGTGGACGTGAACGTGGACGCGTGAGGGTGCGGCCGCGGGTGGGGGTCGGGGTCGGGCGCGCGCGGCCCCCGCTCCGCGCCAGCCGCACCCACCCCGCCCGCGCCTGTCCACGTCCACCTCCACGCCACCGCGCGCGCCCACGTCCCGAGTTCTTGTCCATTTGGCAATTCCGCAGGGCAGCCTGCTCCGGAACCGGCGAGCAGCCGATGCGGCTGCTGTGGCCGGTTCTCTCCGCAGGCCTTCTGCGGAACAATTCCAGCGCAGGCTCCGCGCATGTCACCTGCCCGCCTGCCGCTCGCCTGGGAACGCTTCCTCTCGCTCCTGCCCGTGTTCGCGCTCGCCTCGGTGGCGGCGCTGTGGCTGCTCGGCGCGCTGACGCTCGGGCGCCTCGACGGGCTCATCCCCACGCACTTCGACGGCGCCGGCAACCCCGACCACCTGAGCGACGCCGCGAGCTGGTGGATCCTGCCGGCCATCGGCACCGCGCTGACGGCCCTCATGTTCGGCGTCGCGCGCCTCCTGCGCTGGCTCGTCGTGCACCGGCCGGGGCTCGTGAACCTGCCGCGCAAGGCCGCGTTCGTGCGGCTGTCGCCCGAGGCCCGCGCCCGCATCGCGCCGCGCCTCGCGCAGCTGGTGATGGGCATCACGGTGCTCGTGAACTTGGTGTTGCTCGCCATCATCCGCGACACCTATCGCGTCGCGGTGCACGAGATCACGCGGCTCGCGATCTGGAAGTTGTTGGTGTGCTTCGCGCTGCTGCTCGTGTGGACGGTCGTCGGCTCGCTGCGCGTCGCCCGCGCGATTCGCCGCGAGACGCAGGCGCTTGCCGCCTGATCGGTCGACTCGGAGCGCGCAACCCAGGGCTTGTGCTCGCATGGCCGGGACCGCTATGAAGCCCCGGCTGCCCTCTGTCACGGTGGTGTCATGCTCGCTCGCCTGCCCTGTCTCACCCTGCTCCTGTGCCCGCTCGTCGTCGCCTGTCACGACGACAAGACGTTCGACCCGGACCAGGTCGTCTCCATCGACACGCGCGTCGACCCCGGCCAGGTCGCGGCGGGCGTCGCCGCGGCGGTGACGTGCGTGCGGTTGAACGGCCACGGCGACGTCATCGACGGCGGCCAGTTCGTGGTCGGCGTCGACCCGCTCGCGCAGAGCTTCGTCGAGGGCAGCTCGGTCTCCTCGTTCGTGGCCGGCGCGCATGCCGTCACCTGCAGCGACGGAACCTCGGGCCTCATCGACGACACGCCCGCCCAGCTCATGGTGCTCGCCGGCCCCGCCGTCTCGACGCGCCTCACCCTGACCCCGAGCCAGGTCGGCGCCGGCGCCCCGAGCACGGCGGTCTGCGAGGCCCTCGACGCGCACGGCAACGTCGCCAACGCCGAGCTGAGCCTCAGCGCGGACCCGAGCGACAGCGTGACCATCACCGGCACGACGAGCGTGAGCGCGACCCACGTCGGCAGCTACGAGATCACCTGCGGGGCGACCGGCATCGACGACGGCCAGCGCGGCAAGCAGACGCTCACCGTGATCCCCGGCCCACCGGGCGGCATCACGCTGAAGTTCACGCCCGACCTGACGGTGTACAGCAAGGGCCAGGCGGTGCTCGTCGAGGGCCAGGTCACCGATCAATTTGGCAATATCCGCGAGGGCGAGATCGTGCCGGTGACCGACATCGCCGGCACGCCGGGCGGCACGTTCGAGATCGTCGGCGACGGCCACAACCGCATCCGCTTCTCGGTCGAGGACCGCTACGTCGTGAGCGCCACCTCGGCCGTCGACGCCGACCAGAGCGCCACGCGCCCGCTCGTCGTCGACGAGACCAAGCCGGTGCTGGTGCTCGACAGCCCGCCGCGCGCGGTGGTCACCGACACGCTGCAGACCATCACGGTGGCCGGCACGGTGAGTGACAATCTCGGCCAGATCGACTACCTGCGCATCGCCGGCCAGGACATGCCGCTGCCGCTCGCGGGCGGGCACTTCAGCTACGACATCCCGCTGCAGTACGGCCTCACGCTGCTCGACATCCGCACCGCCGACACGCAGGGCTTCGAGACGATGATCTCGCGCGCCGTCGAGCAGGGCCTCGGCGGCTACTACCCGATGCTCGAGCGCACGTTCGCGGCCGACGGCATCAAGAACGCCGCGGCCATCGTGCTGACCCAGGACGCGTTCGACGACGGCGACCACGACGAGGCCGCGCGCGACGACCTGGCGAGCATCATCGAGACGGTCATCAAGAACCTCGACTTCGTGGCGCTCGCGCCGAAGCCGCTCGCCTCGTTCTCGTGCATCAACGGCAACTGCACGCTCGAGCTCACCAACGTGCGCATGGACGACGTCAACGTGGCCATGCAGCTGCAGAACGGCAAGATCCACCTCGACATCGAGCTCATCAACTTCGAGGGCGAGATGACGCTGTTCTTCCCGTGCGACACCGCCGTCATCTGCCCGCAGCGCCCGGTCTCGGCCTTCCCGGTCACCTTCCACGCGGACCGCGTGCACCTCGTCACCGACTTCCTGGTGGCGGTCAGTGGCGGCACGACCACGGCGACCGCGGAGAACACCGTGGTCACGGTCGAGGGCTTCACCGCGCACATCGACAACTCGGCCGATCAGTTCGGCATCCTCAATGGCCTGCTGACGGGCTTCGTGGAGCTGGTGCGCGACTACCTCGTGGGCTTCATGGAGGCGTTCATGACCGACCTCGTGCAGGACCAGATCGGCGGTGCGCTGCAGGGCCTGTTCGACGCGCTCTCGCTCGACCAGACGTTCGACATCCCGGCGTTCGTCGAGGGCCAGCCGCCCAACACGCTGGTCATCCAGACGCAGCCGGCCGGCGTCGACATCGCGCCCGAGCGGCTGCAGCTGCGCGTCGACGCGCTCGCCTACGCACAGAACCCGGTGCGTCCGCACGACCACCTCGGGTCGTTGCGCCACAGCGGCTGCTCACCCGAGCGCGCGCTGCAGTTCCCGCCGCCGAGCCCCATCACGGTCGGCCTGCACGACGACCTCATCAACGAGCTGCTGTTCGCCATCTGGGACGGCGGCACCATCAACCTGAACCTGTCGGGCGACGCGGCCGACGCGCTGCTGTCGGACTTCGGCCTGCTCGGCGCGGTCATCAAGGTCGACGCGCTGCTGCCGCCCGTCTTCGAGAGCTGCGACGGCCAGAACAAGGCGCAGCTCGGTGAGCTGAACCTCGACATCACCGCCGACTTCGCGGGCGAGACGACCCACATCAGCCTGTGGCTGCTCGCCGAGGCGCCCTTCGACCTGAAGTTCGAGACCAACGCCGACGGCGCGCTCGAGGCCCGCCTGGCGCTCGACAGCGTCACGCCGCTGCACATCGAGGTGGTCACCAACACGGGCCTCTTCGAGGGCAACGACGACGCGGTCGTGTCGCTCGTGCGCGACACGGTCATCCCGCAGCTCTTGGGTACCGTCACCGACGCGGCCAAGTTCCCGCTGCCGTCGATCGACCTCGGCGCGCTCACCGGCACGGGCAGCGGCCCGACCATCAACCTCGACATCCAGGCCGTCGCGCGCGACAACGCCTACCTCACGATCAACGGCGCCCTGAAGTAGACGCCTGGGGTCGTGACGACACGGCTCGGGGGCGTTGCACATGGCGGTCTGGGAACTTCGCGGCAAGGTCGCGCTCATCACGGGCGCGAGCGCCGGCATCGGCAAGGCGCTGGCCCTCGATCTGGCAGCGCGCGGCATGCACCTCGGCCTCGCGGCGCGTGGCCTGGCCGAGCTCGAGGCGGTCGCCGCCGAGTGCCGCGGCCTGGGTGTACGCGCGGTCGCCATCGCCACCGACGTGACCGACGCCGAGCAGTGCAAGGCGTTCGTCGAGCGCGCCGCGGCCGAGCTCGGCGGCGTCGACGTGCTGGTGAACAACGCCGGCATCGGCATGTGGGCGCGCTTCGCCGACGTGACCGACCTGTCGATCTACGAGCGCATGATGCGCCTCAACTACCTCGGCGCCGTGTGGACCACCCACGCCGCCCTGCCCTATTTGACAAAATCGCGCGGCCTCATCGTCGCCATCTCGTCGCTCACCGGCAAGACCGGCGTGCCCACGCGCAGCGGCTATGCCGCCAGCAAGCACGCCATGCAGGGCTTCTTCGACTCGATCCGCATCGAGCTCGCGGAGGACGGCGTCGACGTGTCGGTGATCTCGCCGGGCTTCGTCGCGACCGACATCAGGAAGCGCGGCTTCGCCGCCGATGGCAAGCCCGTCGGCGAGAGCCCGCGCGACGAGGACAAGGGCACCATGAGCGTCGAGACCTGCGTCGCGCTCATCGCCGACGCGATCGTCAAGCGGCGCCGCGAGGTCGTGATGACGGCGCGCGCCAAGGTCGGCATGTGGGTGAAGCTGGTCGCTCCGAAGGTGGTCGACAACATCGCGCGCCGGGCCGTCAAGGGTCGCGACGAAGCGCTCGGACGTGACAAATGACAAAAGCCGCACTGCTCGAGACGCTCTTTGGCGCCATCCGCAAGGCCGCGCTGCCGAGCCAGTGGTCGACGGGCATCGCGCTCGCGCGTGAGCAGAAGGTGGTCATCGAGGCCGACGAAGGCGACGAGATCACGCTGCGCATCCTGACCGGCAACCGCGGCAAGACGCAGGAGGTCTCGCTCTACCTCGAGGACGCCGACTGGCAGTGCGACTGCGGCAGCAAGCACGCCGCCTGCGAGCACGCGGTCGCGTCGATCCTCGCGCTGCGCCAGGCCGCGAGCGATGGGACCGACGTGCCGACCATCGCCAGCGCGCAGGCCGCTCAGGCCGGCAAGGCGCCGCCGTCGATGCCCGCCCGGCCCGCCCCGCAGGCGCCGGTGATCGGACGCCTGCACTACCGCCTGTTCCGCGACGGCGACGCGCTCGCGTTCGAGCGCACGTTGGTGTCGCCCGGCCGCGAGCAGATCTGGACGCACTCGCTCGCGTCCGCGC
>Ga0164241_10006846_pt1 | contig 10335 bp, 8 predicted proteins | sample OricomyardsoilBY_FD_108780 | JGI IMG/M metagenome (GOLD analysis project Ga0164241, IMG submission 108780) | Backyard soil microbial communities from Emeryville, California, USA - Original compost - Back yard soil (BY) | ecosystem: Environmental > Terrestrial > Soil > Unclassified | place: USA... | reverse complement strand
TCGGGGACCACTGGTACCTGCTCGACGCCACCTGGGACGCGGGTGGGGTAGACGGCGTCACGTACACCGCGCGGTACTCGACCCAGTACTTGTTCACGCCTCCCGAGGTGATGATCGTCGACCACATCCCGGATGCGGCGCGCTTCCAGCTACTGCTCACGACGATCGATCGAGCGACGTGGCTCCGAGGACCGATCCTCGAACCTATCGCGTTCGTCTTGGGCCTCAAAGACTTCGAGCCTGCGGCACCGCTGATCTCGGCGACTGGCTCGTTCAAGGTAAGACTCTCGAATCCGCTCCGAAACTACGTGTCGTTCTACATAGATCCGCCAGGACCCGGAGATGTCATCGAGTGTGGAGATCGTACCAATGCGGCGGAGATCGAGCAGACCTGTCCGCTCGACTTCGAAGGGCGCGCCATTGTGCGCATGTACGCGGGTCCCTTTCGAGACGGCACTCATCAGCTGGCGATGACCTACTACGTCGACGCGAAGCCCTAGCGCTTGATGGTCGCCTCGTGGTCGGCGATCTGCTCCTCGAGCTCGTCGGTGTGCGTCGCGATGAGCTTGTTGATGCGGTTGCGGCGCGCCGTCTCGGTCTCCTCGGGCGTCTCGAGCAGCGTGCCGTTGCGCTGGAAGAAGCGCAGCGTCGGCACGTCGTCGACGACCTTGAAGCCGAGCTCCAGGCGCAGCTCGTCGGAGCCCACGCGGCCGCTCTCCTCGGGGGTCGTGTCGACCAAGCCGCCGGGCGAGAGCCAGTAGCCCTTCACGCTCTGCTTCGTCATGTCGACGATGAACAGCTCGCGCACGCCGACCTTCTCGTAGTGCGGCTTGTCGCCGGCCTGCGCGACGTCGATGATGACGAGCTCGGGCGTGCCTTCGTCGGGGATGCTCCAGCGCTCGCGCTCGTCGGGGATGGTGCCGATGGCGACCACCAAGAGCGGCGTCAGCGTGACGTCTTCGTCGATCACCACCGGCACCTGCGCGCCGACGTAGACGTCGCCGTGGTAGCGGAAGTGTTGGAGCAGTGAGGCTTGCAGGACTTCGGCGGGGGTCGGGCTGGGCATGACGCGCTCCTCGTGACGGGAGGAACCTAACGCGCCGGGGCCGAAAACAGAAGGGCACTCAGGGCAGGTCGAGCGCCTTGAACGCACGCGTGTGATCGGCCTGCCACGCCTCGAGGAAGCGCCGATAACGATCGGCCTGCGCGCGCTCGATCGACGCCAGGTCCTTGCGCTCGGCGGGGTCGCTGGCGAGGTCGTAGAGCTCGAGCTCGCCGCTGTCGAGGATGGCCTTCCAGTCGCCATGCGCGAGCGCGAGCTGCGGCGCGCGCTGATCGGTGAACGCCACCACCGGGCGCGAGCGCGGCTCGAGCAGGCTGTGGCCAACGTGCAGCGGGTCGTGGCCGAGGCCCAGCAGATCCATGACGGTCGGCGCCAGGTCGACCAGGCTGCCGCGCTGCGGGGCGCGTCGCGCGTGGCTCGCCGGGGTCGGCGGCAAGACGATCGCCAGCGGCACGTGCAGGTTCTCTTCGTAGAGGAAGAGCGTGTGCGCGATGTTGCCGGGGTGCTCGCGGAACGCCTCGCCGTGGTCGCCGTAGACGACCCACACGACGTCGTCCGCGAGTTGGCGATCGGCGACGCCGGCCATCAGCTCGCCGAGCGCCGCGTCGCTCATGGCGAGGTCGTCGAGGTAGCTGTCGTGCTCGCTCACCTCCGGGAACGGCCGCGGCGCGTCGCCCGGCGCGTGGTACGGGTGGTGGCCGGCGATGGGCAGGTAGACGGCGTAGAACGGCTTGCCCTTCGGCTGCGCGTCGAGCCATTGCAAAAGATTCTTGACGGTCGCGCGGTCGTCGGTGCCGAACGAGGTCTTGAACGGACCGCCGATGTCGCCCGCGTCGTGCATCACGTCGAAGCCGCGGTCGGCGATGATCGACGCCATGCCGAAGTAGTCGAACCAGCCCGAGTGGAAGAGGCCGGTCGTGTAGCCCTGGGTCCTCAGGATGGCGGCCAGGCAGCTCGCGCGGTGCAGTCTCTGCGCGTGCGCGTCGGCGCGTGTGTCGGGTAGTGGATACTGGCTGCACTGCGCCGCCCACAGGCCCTTGATGCTCTCCGGGTAGGCGGTCCAGATGCGCTCGAAGATCACCCCGCGCGACACCAGGCGCGTGAGGTTCGGCATCGGGTCGCGCGTGTCGCTCGCGTCCGCGGGTCGCCAGGGCGCGAGATCACGCGCGCGCGTCGACTCGAGCGCGACGACGATGACGCTCTTGCCGCGCGCCGTGCCCGCCAGATCACGCAGGTCGAGCGCGGCGCCCGCATCGTCAAGATCCTTGTCGACCTCGGGCGCCGCCTCGGGCGTCGCGCTCGGCAGCGCCGACGAGAGCAGCGCCAGCGCGGCGTTCTGGTGGGCGCCCAGCGTCTTGGCCGAGCTGAGCGCGAGCGGGCCGATGACCGATGTCGCGGCCAGCGCATAGACCGCGATGGGCAGGCGCACGGGCCGCACGAAGCGGCTCGACGCGATGAACGCGCCGATGGGCGCGAGCGCGCCGACCACGTTGGCGAGCGTCACGTAGCCGAGGATCGAGTCGGCCAGGCGCCCACCCGCGGCGGCCAGGCTGGCGGTCGTGAGCGGCGTGCTGAGCACCCGCGCGACCGGCACGTTGAGCGCCGACCACAGCACCAAGAGCGCCGCGCCGACCCAGAACACCGTGCCGAGCGCGCGCTGCAGCGCGGGTCGACCGCCCGTGAGGCGCGCCAGCCCGTTGTCGGCGAGCAGCAGCGCGAGCACCACCCACGCGTCCTGGTACACCATCACGACCGGCGTGAGCGCGCTGCCCATCAGCGGCACGCCGTCGCTCGCGCGCAGGATCGCCAGCATCAGCTTGGCCAGCGCGAGCGCGATGAAGAGCGCCGCCGCGCGCCTCAGCGGCGGCAACGACACGGTCGTCCTGCGCAGCATCTGCGTGGTGGCTGCGCGGCGGCGTTTTGGGGCGGGTCTCAAGCGCGGGTGATGCGAGCGGAGGCCCACGCCTTTGTCAAGGTCGGCGCAGCTCGAGCGGGTCGGCGACGCTCCACGCGAGGGGGGCGACCTGCGGCTCGAGCACGACGTCGGTCCAGCGCGCGCGCGCGCCGCCGTCGCCGAGGTCGGGCGCGGCCTCGACCTCGAGCTGGAAGAAGCGCTCGGCGAGCTCGCGGTTGGGGCGCAAGAGCAGCTGGAACAAGGCCGTCGAGGCCTCCTCGGGCTCGAGCATACGCGGCTGCCAGCGACCGAAGACCTTGTCGTTCTGCGCGTACGCCTCGGTCATGCCGGTGCGCACGAACGGGTAGCCGACCGAGAACGCGGTGACCTTGGCGGCGTCCTTGCCGAGGTTGACGCGCAAGATCTTCGGCAGCGCCAGCACCGCCCAGTTGGCCGCGCAGTAGCCCGGCACGCCGGCGCCCGGGTCGTGCGCCTGGCGCGACGAGATGTAGACCAGGCGCAGCTCGGTGTTCGCGTGCAGCGCCTCGCTCGCCCACATGTGCGTGATGGCGAGGAAGCCATCGAGCTTCGTGTCGATGACGTCGCGCGACTGCTCGAGGTTCTTGACGAACGCCTGGCGCACGCGCGCGCGCCGCGCCGCGGTCGACTCGTCGCCCTTGGCCTTGGGTGCCTTGCCGAGCACGTAGCCGTCCTCGGAGCGACCGCTGTTGCAGATGACCAGGTCGGGCGGGCCGCCGAGCTTGTCGATGCAGTAGCTGCGCGTGGCCCACACGTCGCGCGGGTTGGTCACGTCGGCCTGCACCGGGAACGCGTTGCCGCCGGCCGCGCGGATGGCGTCGACGGTCGCGAGCCCGTCCTCGTACGACTGGTTGAAGTGCACCGCGACGGACGCCGCGCCCGACAGGCCCGCCGCGAACGCGAAGCCCTGCCCGAGCCCCAGGTGCTTGCCGCTGCCGGTCACGAAGACGCGTCGGCCGGCGACCGCGGCGGCGATGGGGTCGGGGAGCTTGAAGCGGTTCGGGTCGAGCATGCGGCCTTCCTTGTGTGCGAGCGTGGTTCGTGACGCGCTGCGTCATGCGCAAGGTAGCCATTTACGCGGCGAACATCAACCGTGGACCACGTGCGTCAGTCGTGCGTAGACGGCCGGATGCGCTTCGCCCTGACCGTCGCCCTCGGCTTGCTCACCACCGTCGCTCACGCCGCGCCGCCCGACCCGGGGCGCGTCGAGGTGGCCCGCGCGCTCGCCATCGACGTCGCGCAGGTCGACGCGGTGCAGACCCTACGCTTGGCGAGCGGCGAGGGCCTCTACGTCGGTCGCTACCACGCGCTGGTCGATGGCGCGCCCGCGGCTCTCGCCTATCCGGTCGTGGTCGTGACGGCGCCCTGCCCGAAGCCGCGACGCGGCCGCTGTGTGTACCCGGTCCGCCTCGGCTCGGCGGCGAAGCGCGTCGCGGCGTTCGCGTTCGTCGACCTCGACGCGCCGAAGACCGAGCTCACGCAGCTCTGGTCGGCCGGCTTCGACCGCACCGTCGAGGTCCTCGCGAAGGCGCGCTGGCCCGCGCTGATCGTGGTGAGCGAGGTCGACGTGCCCGACACGACGCGCAGCGAGCTGGCGATCGTCTCGCTGCGCGGCACCCCCACGCGCGCGCCATCGGTCGTCTTCCGGACCGATCTCGAGGAGCGCCGCCGCGACTGGACCGACGCCGAGCTCCAGGCCGAGCACCTCCCCGCGGGCGGCACCATCGGCCAGCTCCTGAGCGGCCTCGTGCTGACGCACGCCGGCGCCGCCCACACCATCGTCGCGACCATCCAGCCGCTCGACTCGCGCACCAACGGCTGCCTGCGGACGAAGCCCTACGAGGCCACGTTCGTGTACGCCGACGAGCGCTTCGTGGAGGTGCCCGGCACGCTGCCCTCGCGCCCGTGCCACTGACGCGCGTCAGCCGTTCAGGCGGGCCGCGTGGAAGCGCAGGTGGTCGCCGACGAACGTCTGCACGAAGAAGTAGCCGTGGTCGTAGCCGGCGTGACGCCGCACCTGGATCGACTGCACCGCGTCGCGACACGCGGCCTCGAGCAGCTCGGGCTTGAGCTGCGCCTCGAGGAATTTGTCACTCTCGCCCTGGTCGATCAAGACGTCGCTCGGGAACCTGCCGCCGGCCTTAACGAGCTCGGTCGCGTCGTGCTCGGCCCAGCTCGTGCGGTCGTCGCCGAGGTAGCCGGCGAACGCTTTCTCTCCCCACGGGACCTGGCTCGGCGCGGCGATCGGCGCGAACGCCGACACGCTGCGATAGCGGCTTGGGTGGCGCAGCGCGAGCGTCAGCGCGCCGTGGCCGCCCATCGAGTGACCGAAGATGCCGCGGCGCTCGTTCACCGCGAAGCGGCCCTCGATGACGCTTGGCAGCTCGGCGGTGATCCAGCGCTCCATGCGATAGCTCGCCGCGTACGGCTCACGCGTCGCGTCGAGGTAGAAGCCGGCGCCCTGGCCGAAGTCCCAGCTCGCGTCGTCGCCCGGGTAGCGCGCGGCGCGTGGGCTCGTGTCGGGGCACACCAGCGCGATGCCGAACTCGGCCGCCACGCGCTGCGCGCCGGCCTTGATCGGGAACGTCTCCTCGGTGCAGGTGAGGCCGGCGAGATAGTAAAGAACCGGTACTTTCTCGTCAGCCGCGCAGGGCGGCATGAACACCGCGAAGCGCATCGGGCCCGCGCACGCCTCGCTGTCGTGCTCGTAGAAGCCCTGCACGCCGCCGCAGCAGGCGTGCTCGGCGCGCACGCGCACCGTCGTCGAGCCAGGCGACGCCGACGCTACGTCGCCGTCAGACATACTCGACGACCGTACGGATCGACTCGCCCGTGTGCATGAGATCGAACGCCTCGTTGATGCGCGCGAGCGGCAGCTTGTGAGTGATGAGGCTGTCGATGTCGATCTTCTTGTCCATGTACCAGTCGACGATCTTGGGCACGTCGGTGCGGCCGCGCGCGCCGCCGAACGCCGAGCCCTTCCAGACGCGGCCGGTCACGAGCTGGAACGGGCGCGTGCCGATCTCCTGGCCCGCGCCGGCCACGCCGATGATGACCGACACGCCCCAGCCGCGGTGGCAGCACTCGAGCGCCTGGCGCATGAGCTTGGTGTTGCCGACGCACTCGAACGAGTAGTCCGCGCCGCCGTCGGTCAGCGCGACGAGGTGGGCGACCAGGTCGGTGCCGTGGAGATCGTTGGGATTGACAAAATGCGTCATTCCCAATTGACGCGCGAGCGCCTCGCGGTTCGGGTTGATGTCGACGCCGATGATCTTGTCGGCGCCGACGAGGCGCAGGCCCTGGATGACGTTGAGGCCGATGCCGCCGAGGCCGAACACGACGCAGTTGGCGCCGGCCTCGACCTTGGCCGTCCACAGTACCGCGCCGATGCCGGTGGTGACGCCGCAGCCGATGTAGCAGATCTTGTCGAAGGGGGCGTCGTCGCGCACCTTGGCGACCGCGATCTCGGGCATCACCGAGTGGTTCGCGAACGTCGAGCAGCCCATGTAGTGGTGGATGTGGGTCTGGCCGATGCGGAAGCGCGACGTGCCGTCGGGCATCAGACCCTTGCCCTGGGTCGCGCGGATGGCGGTGCACAGGTTGGTCTTCCGCGACAGGCACGACTTACAGCCGCGGCACTCGGGCGTGTAGAGCGGGATGACGTGGTCGCCCTTCTTGACGCTCGTGACGCCGGCGCCGATGTCGACCACGACGCCCGCGCCCTCGTGCCCGAAGATGACCGGGAACAGGCCCTCGGGGTCGGCGCCCGAGCGCGTGAACTCGTCGGTGTGGCACACGCCGGTGGCGCGCATCTCGACCAGCACCTCGCCGGCCTTCGGCCCGTCGAGCTCGACGTCCTCGATGACCAGGGGCTTGCCTGCCTCGTAACAAACGGCCGCTTTCGTACGCATCGTCTCGTGCTCCTCGCAGAGTCAGGGGCGCGACCATAAGCCCGACCGTCCACAGCCGTCCATGCCGCTGGGCGTGATGTTGGGCGGCCGATGCGGCTGCGCGCGCGCGGCGCCGTGGACGTGGAGGTGGACGCGCGCGAGGAGGCGGGAGGAGGAGCGGACGCGGTGGACGCGCGCGCACGCGCGACCCGCCCTCAGTCCACCCACGCACTCCGCGGCACGATTGCACCCGCGACGATTGCCGACACGAACGTCGCTGGATACGGTCCATGTATGGTGCGCTCGACCCTCGTCATCCTCTTCGTGCTCTTCGCCCTGCCGACCCACGCGGCTCCGCCCGAGGTGCCCGCGCACGCGGTCGTCGAGCTCGTCGAGGTCACCGACTTCCAGTGCCCGTTCTGCAAGCGCGCGCAGGTGGTCGTCGGCCAGCTCGTCGCGCGCTACGGCGACAAGCTCAGCCTGCGCCTCGTGCACCAGCCGCTGTCGTTCCACGCGCGCGCCGAGGAGGCCGCGCGTGTCGCCGAGGCGGCCGCGCTGCAGGGCCAGCGCTTGCCGATGGCAGCCTTGCTCTTCAGCGGCGCGCTCGATCACGACACCTACCTGCGCTACGCGCTCGAGCTCGGCCTCGACCTCACGCGCTTCGACCGCGACCTGCGCTCGGCCGCGGTAGCGGCGACCGTCGCCCATGACCAAGCGACCGCGATCGCGCTCGGCGCGACCGGCACCCCGACCTTCTTCGTCAACGGCCAGCTCATCCGCGGCGCCCAGCCCATCGAGGCGTTCGTCGAGCTCATCGCGCCCGAGCTCGCGCTGGCGGGCGACCGCAGTGGACCCGCGTGGATCGCGCAGCGCACGCGCACCATCAACCCGCGTCTGTACCAGCTGGTCTACGCCGCGCCCGAGTGAGTGCTTGGGATCCCAATGATTGGGATCCCAACGATCGGGCGCGTGTGTGCAACGGGGCGCGGCTGTGGCATCGTCGCCGCATGATCCTCGCTGGCGACATCGGTGGCACCAAGACCGTCCTCGCGCTGTTCGAGCGCTCTCAGCCGGAAGGCGCCTTGCGCGTGGTGCGCGAGTCGCGCTTCGCGAGCGCCGAGCACGCCGGGCTCGACGACATCGTGCAGGCGTTCCTCGCGGCCGGAAGCGAGCGGCACCCTCCAACGGCCGCCTGCTTCGGGGTCGCGGGGCCGGTCGATGGCGGTCGCGCGCGCATCACCAACCTCCCCTGGACGATCGACGCGGGCGCGCTGGCGGCGCGCTTCGGGCTGACCGAGGTGGTGCTGTTGAACGACCTGCAGGCGGCCGCCTACGGCGCGCTGACGCTGCCGCCCGAGTCGCTGGCGGTGCTGCAGTCGGGCGCGTCGGGCCCGACGACCAGCGCGCGATCCGCCGGGACGATCGCCGTCATCGCGCCCGGCACCGGGCTCGGTGAAGCCATCCTCTATTGGGACGGGTCGCGGCACCACGCGCTCGCGTCCGAGGGCGGCCACGCCGACTTCGCGCCCATGACGGAGCGCGAGGCGCGCCTGCTGACGTTCCTGAGCGCGCGCCACGACGGCCACGTGAGCTGGGAGCGCGTCTTGTCGGGGGCCGGGCTCGGCAACATCTACGACTTCCTGCGCGAGGTCGAAGGCCTGGACGAGCCCGCGGCGCTGAGCGCGCGCCTCGCCAGCGGCGATCGCAACGCGGCCATCTCCATAGCGGCGCTCGAGGGCACCTTCCCGATCGCCAGCGAGGCGCTCGCCATGTTCGTCACGCTGCTCGGCGCCGAGGCCGGCAACCTCGCGCTCAAGTGCTTCGCGCAGGGCGGCATCGTCATCGCGGGTGGCATCCCCGCCAAGATCATGGCCGCGCTGCAGGACGGTCGCTTCGTCGAGCGGCTGCACGACAAGGGGCGCTTCGGCGCGTGGCTCGCGACCCTGCCGGTCACCGTCGCGCTCGACCCGCGCGCGCCGCTGCTCGGCGCCGCCCACCACATCGCCACCCGATGAAGGCCAGCGAGACCGTCGAGGGCTGGCGCCTGGCCGAGGCGCGCAGCGCGGCCGCGCCGTGGCGCGAGTGGGGCCCCTACGTCAGCGAGCGCTCGTGGGGCACGGTGCGCGAGGACTACAGCGCGGACGGCGACGCGTGGCGCTCGTTCACGCACGAAGACGCCCGCGCGCGCGCCTACCGCTGGGGCGAGGACGGCATCGCCGGCATCTGCGACCAGCGCCAGTACCTGTGCTTCGCGCTGGCGTTCTGGAACCACCGGGACCCGATCCTCAAGGAGCGGCTGTTCGGGCTGAGCGGGCCCGAAGGCAACCACGGCGAGGACGTCAAGGAGGTTTACCATCACCTCGCCAACACGCCGACGCACAGCTACATGCACTACCGCTACCGCTACCCGCAGGCGGAGTTCCCATACGCGCGCCTCGTCGCCGAGAACGGCGCGCGTGGCCGCGAGGTGCCGGAGCTCGAGCTGGCCGACACCGGCATCTTCGACGACGGCCGCTTCTTCGATGTCGACATCGAATATGCCAAATGCACCCCCACGGACATCGTCATGCGCGTGCGCGTGCACAACCGTGGGCCGGAGTCGGCGCCGCTGACGCTCATGCCGACACTCTGGTACCGCAACCGCTGGTCGTGGAACGGCGGCCATCGCCCGCTCATCGAGGCCCACACCGAAGACGGCGTGACCATCGCGCACCACCACCTCGAGACGCGGCGGCTGTACGTCAGCGGCGAAGCCGAGTGGGTCTTCACCGAGAACGACACCAACTGCGAGCGGCTCTACGGTGCCAAGAGCGCCACGCCGTATCGCAAGGACGCGTTCCACGACTACGTCATCGGCGGCCAGCACGACGCGGTGAACCCGGCGCGCACCGGCACCAAGGCCGCGGCCATCGTACGCCTCGAGGTCCCGGCGCGCGGCCACGCCGAGATCCGCCTGCGCCTGACCGACCGCGCCGGCCACGAGGACTGGCTCGCCGACGTCGACCACATCTTGTCACTCCGCGCCAAGGAGTGTGCCGAGTTCTACGCCACGCTCACCCCCGCCGACAGCTCGCCGGAGGTCGCCGACATCTTCGTGCGCGCGCTCTGGGGCATGCTCTGGCAGAAGCAGTACTACCACTTCTCGGTGCACGACTGGCTGGCCGGCGACGCGCTCCAGCCGCCGCCGCCGCCGGCGCGCAGGAGCGGCCGGAACCACGACTGGGACCACATCCACACGGCCGAGATCCTGGCCATCCCCGACAAGTGGGAATATCCGTGGTTCGCCACCTGGGATTTGGCATTTCACTGTGTGACATTTGCGGTCGTCGACCCCGACTTTGCCAAAGACCAGCTCGTGCTGCTCTTGCGCGAGTGGTACCAGCACCCGAACGGGCAGCTGCCGGCCTACGAGTGGAACTTCTCGGACGTGAACCCGCCGGTGCACGCCT
>Ga0164241_10006845_pt1 | contig 10336 bp, 8 predicted proteins | sample OricomyardsoilBY_FD_108780 | JGI IMG/M metagenome (GOLD analysis project Ga0164241, IMG submission 108780) | Backyard soil microbial communities from Emeryville, California, USA - Original compost - Back yard soil (BY) | ecosystem: Environmental > Terrestrial > Soil > Unclassified | place: USA... | reverse complement strand
GCGTTCTTGGACACCTGGGTGCCCGAGCCCATCGCGATGCCGATGTCCGCCGCCTTGATCGCCGGGGCGTCGTTGACGCCGTCGCCGGTCATCGCCACGACGTCGCCCTTCTTACGAAGGGTTTCCACCAGCAGCACCTTGTGTTCGGGTGCGACCCGGCCGACCACGCCGATTCCGTCCACCCGGGCCAGCCGTTCCTCCTCGGACATCGCGGCGAGATCGGTGCCCAGGATCGCCTCGCCCTCGATGCCCAGCTGCGCGGCGATGGCGGCGCCGGTGTTCACGTCGTCGCCGGTGATCATCCGCACCCGGATGTGCGCGGCGTGGGCGTCGGCCACGGCCTTCTTTGACGCCTCCCGCGGCGGATCGACCATCCCGATCAGGCAGCACATCCGCAGGTCGGTGACGTAGCCGAGCAGATCGCCGTCGGCCTGGAACGACGCCGGGTCCAGGTCGCGGAACGCCCCGGCCATCACCCGAAGACCCTGTCCGGCCATCCGATCCATGGCTCCCTGCGCCCGCTCCCGGAGCTCATCGGTCAGCGGGACCTCCTCGCCCTGCACCCAGCCGCTGCCGGTGCGGGCCACCACGGCCGGGGCGGCGCCCTTGACGAAGCACCGGATGACGTCGCGGCCGGCGGCGTCGACGGCCTTGTTGAATGTGGCCATCAGCTTGTAGGTCGGGTCGAACGGCAGGGTGGCTACCCGGGGGAACTCCTCCCGTGTCCCGTCGATGTCCAGGCCGGCCTTCGCGCCGAGCACCAGCATCGCGCCCTCGGTCGGATCGCCGACCACCTTGCCGCCCACCAGCGTGGCGTCGCTGGCGACCAGCAGCGGCAGGATCGCCTCCTCGATGGACGTCGCCGTCCCGATGGCGTGGTGGATCTTGCCTTCCAGCCCGTACCCGATGCCGGACACCGTGTACCGGTTCTGCGGACCGACCACCTCGACCACGGTCATCTGGTTCATCGTCAGCGTGCCGGTCTTGTCGGAATTGATCGCCGAGGTCGAGCCCAGCGTCTCCACCGAGCCCAGCTCCTTGACGATCGCGTGCTCGCCGGCCAACGTCTTGGCGCCGGCCGACAGAATCACCTGCAACACGGTCGGCAGGGCCGTCGGGATGGCCGCAATGGCCAGCGCGATGGCGGTGATGAATAGGCTCTCGGCCGACTGCCCACGCTGCAGACCCAGCACGAACATCACGATCATGGTGAACAGCGCGGCCGCGCCGATCCACAGGGTCAACACGTTCAACTGCTGGGACAGCGGGGTCTGCTGCTTCTTGGTCGCCGCCAGCATCCCGGCGATCTTTCCGATCTGCGCGTCGGCGCCGACCGCGGTCACCAGCATCACCCCGCTGCCGTGGGTGACCGGCGTGTTCATGAAGGCCATGTTCCGTTGATCGCCGGGGCCGAGTTCGGCATCGGCGAGGGGGTCGACCAGTTTGGATGCCGGGGTGCTCTCCCCAGTGAGCGCGGACTCGTCGATGTCCAGCGACGACGCCGCGATGATCCGGCCGTCCGCGGCCACGTCATCGCCGGCGGCCAGCAGCACCAGGTCGCCGACCACCACCTGCTCGGCCGGGATGGTGGCCTCGACACCGTCCCGCCGGACCCGCGCCTCCCGCTTGGTGAGCGATTTGAGCGCGTTCATCGCGCTCTCCGCCTTGCCCTCCTGACGCATGCCGACCGCGGCGTTGAATACGGTGAGCAGCAGCAGCGCCGCACCGGTGCTCCACTGCCCGATCGCCAGCGACAGCACCCCGGCGACGACCAGGATGATCTGCATGTAGGCGGCGTACTGGGCCAGGAATCGCCGCCAGCCGGGCGGCGGCTTCTCCGCCGGCAGCGCGTTCGGCCCGTTCTGCGCCAGCCGCTGCGCGGCGGTCGCCGCCGCCAGACCGGCGGTCGCATCCACGCCCAGTTGCCCGGCCACCTCCGTCGGGGGCAGCGCGTACCAGCGGACGGCGTTCGTCGGCGGTGTGCCGACCGGAGCGGTGGTGGTCATCTCAGCGGTCCTTCGTTCTCGGGGTGAATCGGCCGGGCCGGTCAGAACTTCTCGGGCACGTAGCGAAGTGGCAGCTGCGGCTCGACGTAGTCCTTGTCCTCATGGCGCTTGGGCAGCGCAATGTCCGTCAGGGTCAGCGGCTCGTACGGCACCAGGTTCAGCAGGTGGCTGATGATGTTCAGCCGGCCGCGCTTCTTGTCGTCGGTGTGCGCGACGTACCAAGGCGCCCAGGACGTGTCGGTATCCCGGAGCATGTCGTCGCGGGCGCGAGAATAGTCGAACCAGCGGCTGTAGGACTTCAGGTCCATGTCCGACAGCTTCCAGATCTTGCGCGGGTCGTTGATGCGACCCTCCAGCCGCCGGGTCTGCTCGTCCGGGCCCACCTCCAACCAGTACTTGATCAGCAGGATCCCCGAGTCGACCATGGCCCTCTCGAACCCCGACACCTGCGCCAGGAACTTTTCCACCTGCTCCATCGGGGTGAAGCCCATCACCCGCTCGACCCCGGCGCGGTTGTACCAGCTGCGGTCGAAGATGACGACCTCGCCGGCCGCGGGGAAATGCGGCACGTACCGCTGCAGGTACATCTGGGACTTCTCCCGCTCGGTGGGGGCGGGCAGGGCGACGATGCGGAACACCCGAGGGCTGACCCGCTCGGTGATCCGCTTGATCGTGCCGCCCTTGCCGGCGGTGTCGCGCCCCTCGAAGACGATGATGATCTTGGCACCGGACGCCTTGACCCACTCCTGCATGGCCACCAGCTCACCGTGCAGCTGCCGCATCTGCTTCTCGTACGCCTTGGTCTTCATCGTGCCCGGGGAGCCGGCGGCCACGACCGCGTCGGCGCCCTTCTTCTTGCCGGACTTCTTGGCCATCGTTGCTCCTTCGACGGCACGCCACCCTGCGGGAGGGCGTCCCTCGATCGATCGGCGTCGGGGTCGGGGCAACCGCGACTCGGGTCTAGCTTCCACCTGGTCGGTCGTCGCGCAACTCCTCCCACCGGGATGAAACGGCGCGTCACGCAAGCATGAACACCCGGGTGGGCCGGTCACAGCGGTTCGGCGGCGTGTCGCGCAGCTTTTCACCCGTCCGACCACCGACGTGCGTGGTCGGGTGCCGCCCGGTTTCTTGGCGTGACCTGTGACGACGCACCGCCGCCGCGTTCATCGACGCCCCGAGGAGTCCCCGTGCCGGATGATCACTGCGCCCACCACCCCGCCCACCACCCCGCCGATCGCTCGCTCCCGATGCTCGGCCCGACCCGGGGCAAGCGCAGCCCGGTGACCTGCCATCTCAAGTGCAATGACGCCTGCCGCGGTGACCGGGAGGCCCTGTTGGTGGCCAACCACGAGTACACCAACGCGCCGATCATGTTCCCGCCGGCCGCCGGTGACGACGAGCGTCGCAACCAGTTGCGGGTGACCAAGGCCGCGCAGGGGATGGCCGTGGTGCACGTGCGTCGTCAGCGGGTGGGGACTCCATGGCAGGTGGTGGTCGGCAGCCGCGACAACCGGCGGATCACCGCAGACACCCCGTTCACGCTGGCACCGTGCTGTCCGGCGTGGAGAACTTCCAGGGCTACCTCAGCACGTCCGGCGCCTTCCCGCCGGACAAGCGGTACGGCCTGCAGGACAGGGCGACCACCTACGGCTGGGAGGAGGTCGACGCCCGGTTCGACGCCCGCGGCGCCGGCCACGAGAACGAGCCCAACCGCTTCGGCTGGATCGTCGAACTCGACCCGTTCAGCCCTTCGTTCAGCCCCGACGAACCGCCGGCCAAGCACACCGCGCTGGGTCGGTTCAAGCACGAGGGCGCGAACGTGATCGTCGGCCGGTTCGGGCACGTCGCCGCCCACATGGGTGACGACGAGCGGTTCGACTACGTCTACGAGTTCGTGTCCAAGAACCGGATGCGGTCCGGGACCGGGCCGAGCGCCCGGGCCATGAACAAGATGTTGCTGTCCCGAGGGAGCCTGTCCGTCGCCCGGTTCACCGGGAACTCGCCCGTCGACCAGATGGACGGGTCGGGCAAACCTGCCCGCCGACGGCGCCTTCGACGGCACCGGGGAGTGGCTGCCGATCGTCGTCGACGGGGTCAGCCAGGTGCCCGGGTTCAACGCCGAGCAGGCGCTGGGGTACTGCCGGCCGGCCGCCGACCAGCTCGGCGCGACCAAGATGGACCGGCCCGAGGACGTCCAACCGAGCCCGCTCACCGGCAAGGTCTACGTGGTCTGCACGAACAACACCGATCGTGGCAGGGTCGGCGCGAAAGAGGGTGCCACCGAGGCGAATCCGCGCACCCCGAACCGTGACGGGCACATCGTGGAGATCACCGAGGATCGCGATGACGTGCGGTCGCGGACGTTCAACTGGTCGCTGGTGCTGGTCTGCGGCGATCCGGCCGACCCGGGCACCTACTTCGCCGGCTTCCCCAAGGACCGGGTGGCGCCGATCTCCTGCCCGGACAACATCGCGTTCGACTCCAGGGGCGACCTGGGGATCGCCACCGGCGGGGCACCGTCCACGCTGGGCCACTGTGATGGCCTGTTCCACATGCCCTTGGAACCTTCGCCGACCAGCACTCGTTCTTCCCCGACTACGTCGCCGACGGCGCGGCGCCCGCGCCCGGGCAGTGGCGGGGTACGCGGCCGTCGGTGGTGCAGGTCTGTCGCGACCGGGGCTGACCCGCGGCCGATGCCGGCCGGGGGTCCGCCGACTGAACGTGCTGCGGGGTCAACCGGCCCCGTGACCCCGCACATCGTTCACTGGGCCGGGGCGTCGGCCTCGCGGCGGCCATCCTGCGAGCGGTCGACAGGCACTTGTGATCCGATCCAGACCACTGGCCCGGATCAGCCGGCCGGGCCGCCTGCCGTCATTCGACGCGCCGAACCGTGCAGGTGCGCCTCGTGCAGCATCCGGACCACGGCCGCCGACGGCGACTGCAACTCGAGTTCACCGGACTCGGCGACCAGCCGGTCCTGCAGTTCGAGCAGCACCTCCAGGCCGATGTCATCGAGGTAGGTGACGTCGGACAGGTCGAGTGTCAGCCGCCGGGGTCCCCGCCGCGGCAGCCGGCCGGCCGCGGCGAGTTCGCGGGACAGTCGCGGGGCGGACTGCGCGTCGAGGCGGCCGACGATGCGGATGAGCGTGCCGCCGCCCGGACGGCGGGCGATCAGGACGGTGGACGTCGACGGGTCGGGCGATCGGTCGACACCGCTCGGCTGATGTCGATGGGGTTCCGCCATGACCCCCCCTGCGGACATTCGGGTCGGCCGTGCGGGTCGGCCGTTCGTTCCAGCGTCGGTCGGACCGGCGGCGGCGATCGGACAAGACTGCTTCGCCGCGCGTGTCGACCAGACTGTAGGTCGCTGGGACCCGCCGGGTAGCCCGTCGCAGCCCGTTTGCCGCTGGATGGGACCGGTGTCGGTGATCGACCATCGCCCCGAGTGGCGCTCCGCAGCCGCTGGTTTCACGATCGACGGATGAACGCAGGGAGGGCGGCAACGTGAGTGTGCAGAAGGCGATCGACCTGTCCGGCAGCGGTGAGACGATCCAGGACGCGGTGTCCGAGGCCCTGGACCGCGCCCGGGAGACCCTGGAGGGGATCACCAGGTTCGAGGTGCAGGACATCTCCGGGATCGTGGAGGGCCCGCGCACGCAGTACCAGGTCGAGATCAAGGTCTGGTTCACCGTGCTGGAGCGCATGCACGGATGAGCCATGCACGGATGAGCGCGCCCCCCGTGGCCGGGGTGCCCGGAGTGACCCGGGTGGCCCTGCCGATCGAGATGAACTCGATCGAGAGCGTCAACATGTACATCCTGGACGACGGCGACAAGGTGACCGTCGTCGACTGCGGGATCTGGCGGCCCGACCGACCGGACGGCGGCGTGTCCACGGTGCAGGCGGGATTGCGGGACGCCGGCTACGAGCTGGCGGACGTCTCCCGGCTGGTCATCACCCACGCGCACATCGACCACTACGGCTTGGCCGGCCGCGTGATGGAGCTGACCGGCGCCGACCTGTCCATGCACACGATGACCGACCTGGACTGCCAGAAGTACCGCCATCCGGAGACTTCGATGTCCCAGCGCCGGGACACCTACTCCGATCACGGCATCGCCGACGAGGAAGGCCCGGAAGGCGAGCACCTGGGTCGGTGGATGCCGTACCTGCACTCGGTGGTGGAGGCGTCCACCAGGCTGCGTGGCGCGGAGACCATCGGGATCGGCGGGGACGACTGGACCGTCATCCACACCCCGGGACATTCGCTCGGCCACGTCTGCCTCTGGTCGTCACGTCGTCGGGTCCTGCTGTCGGGTGATCATCTGTTGCCCGGCATCATCCCGCCGGTCACGTTCGAGCGGGGCTTCGACCTCGATCCGATGCTCAGTTACCTGCGCTCGCTGCAGCTCGTCCACGATCTGCAGCCCGAACTCGTGTACCCGGGACACGGACGGCCGTTCGGCGACCCGGTCGGCCGGATCGAGGCGATCATGCGCAACAAGATGCGCCGGATGGGGCGGATCCGGCGGGCGATCCAGGAGAGACCGACCACGGTCGGCGAGCTCACCGACAAGCTGGTGGTCGGCGCCATGCTCGGCCACCAGCGACAGCTGGCGATCAACGAGACCTTGGCCCATATCGCCTGCTTGAGATATGCCCGGATGGTCGAACGGCGGGTCCGGCCGGACGGCGTCTACGAGTGGGTCAGCACCAGCGACGACCCGCTGGACGTCGCCGGGCTGCTGGCCACATGATCGTGCGGAGTTGCCCTGCTCCCACTGAGCAGGAAACGGCCGCCGGCGCACGCGACGGTGCGCGGCCCGATGTTTGACTCATCCGGCAGGGAGGGACCCTGCCGGTCACCGACCCGCAAATCCCCGCGAGTTCAGGACGGAACTGATGAGTGATTCGACCGACGGACCCCTGGTCATCCAGGGCCTGGACGGACTGAAGGACCGGCTCGGCACCGACCTTGGTGTCAGCAGCTGGTGGACGGTGACGCAGGACGGCATCAACACGTTCGCCAAGCTCACCGGCGACGAGCAGTGGATCCACGTCGACCCGGATCGGGCGAAGGACGGACCCTTCGGCACCACCGTGCAACACGGCTTCTTCACCCTCGGCCTGGCGACCGGGTTCCTCTGGGAGATCTCCGTCGTCGAAGGCTTCAAGGTCATCCTCAATTACGGCCTGAACAAGGTGCGGTTCCCGGCGCCGCTCCCGGTCGACAGCCGGATGCGGATGCACGTCAACCTGGCCGAGGTCAAGGAACTCGACACACCCAACGGGCCGGGCGCCGAGGCCGTGTTCCGGCTGACCTACGAGGTCGAGGGGCAGACCAAGCCCTGCTGTGTGGCCGACATGGTTTTCCGCTACTACAACTGAGCTGTCACCGAAAGCCGACCAGCCGAGGAGAGAAGACTGATGACCACCACTGCGAATCCCGCCGTCGGGCAGAGCATCGAGGCGAACGGGATCCGTACCAACTACCTGCAGTCCGGCTCCGGTGGCGACACCGTCGTGCTCGTCCACGGATCCGGCCCGGGCGTCACCGCCTACGCCAACTGGCGGCTGGTACTCCCCGCGCTCGGCGAGGACTTCACCTGTTACGCCCCGGACATGGTCGGCTTCGGCTACTCCGATCGGCCGGCGGACGTCGAGTACGGATTGCAGACCTGGGCCGACCAGACGGTCGGCTTCATCAAGGCTATGGGCATCAAGAAGACCCACCTGATCGGCAACAGCTTCGGCGGCTCGATCGCACTGCGCATCGCCACCCAGCATCCCGAGCTCGTCGACAAGATCGTGCTGATGGGCAGCATGGGCGTGCCCTTCGACATCACCGACGGCCTGGACACCGTGTGGGGCTACGAGGGCACCGTCGAGTCGATGCGCAAGGTGCTCGACTTCTTCGCCTACTCGCGGGAGCTTGTGAACGAGGAACTGGCCCAGGTGCGGTTCAAGGCGAGCATGGAACCCGGCTTCCACGAGTCGTTCTCGTCGATGTTCCCGGCCCCGCGGCAGCGTTGGGTCCAGGCCATGTGTACGCCGGAGGACGAGATTCGCAAGCTGACCAACAGCACCCTGATCGTGCACGGCCGCGAGGACAAGGTCATCCCGCTGGAGACCTCGCTGAAACTCGAACAGCTCATCGACAATGCCGACCTGTCGGTGTTCTCGCACTGCGGCCACTGGTCGATGATCGAGCGGACCGCAGACTTCAACCGGCTGGTGCGCGACTTCTTCCTCCAGGTGCCGACCAAGCCGGTCGTCACCGGCGAGGACGAGTAGGCACCATGGCCACCAAGACCAAGGAGGCGCCGGCAGCGGGTGATCTCGCCGCCCGCGACCGGGACCTGCTGCTGCGCATCTACCGGGCCATGGTCCAGACCCGGGCCGTGGAGGACCGGATGGTCGCCATGTACAAGGGGGGCGACCTGCTCGGCTCCCTGTACACCGGGCACTGGCACGAGGCGATCAGCGTGGGTGCCGCGTCGGCGCTGCGGCCCGACGACTACATGGCCCCGGTCCACCGCGACCTGGGCGCCCATCTGTACCGAGGCATGGAGTCCTGGCAGGTCATGGCCAGCTTCATGGGCAAGGCCACCTCGCCCACCGGTGGCCGGGACGGCACTTTGCACTACGGTCGGCTGGACCTGGGCCATTACAATCTGCCCAGCCACATCCCGGCCAACTTCCCGGTCGCCACCGGAATGGCGTTCGCCGCGAAATACCGTGGGCAGGACAAGGTCTGCCTGGCGTTCTGCGGCGACGGCTCCACCTCGCGGGCCGATTTCCATGAGGCGTTGAGCATGTCCAGCGTGCTGGACCTGCCGAACGTGTTCGTCATCGAGAACAACCAGTTCGCCTACTCCACGCCGATCCGCATGCAGTCCAAGTCCACGAACTTCTCGGACAAGGCCAAGGCGTACGGAATTCCCGGTGTCACCGTCGATGGCACCGACGTGCTCGCCGTGCACGACGCGGTCGCCGAGGGCGTGGCCCGGGCGCGGGCCGGGAATGGGCCCTCGATCGTGGAGGGTGTCACCATGCGCATGCACGGGCACGCCGAGCACGACCCGGCGGACTACGTCCCGAAGGAAATGTACGACGAATGGTCGAAGAAGGATCCGGTCGACCTGTTCGAGAAGCGGTTGGTCGAGGCAGGTGTCATCGACGAGGCCACTGCCGAGGACACCAGGAAGCAAGCTCGGCAGGCGGCCATCGATGCACGCAAGAAGGCGCTCGCCGACCCGATGCCGGAGCCGAGCACAATCGAGGAGGGCGTTTATGCCGACTGACGTGGCTGGTGATGTCGCCGCGGCCCCGGCCATCCTGAACGGGGCCGCAGGGCCCAAGGACAGCGGCCAGGCGACCTACCTCGAGGCCGTTGCGCTCGCCCTTGACCACGAGATGGAACGAGACCCGGACACGTTCATCATCGGCGAGGACGTCGGCCAGTACGGCGGCGCCTTCAAGGTGACCAAGGGGTTCCTGGACAAGTACGGCCCCCGACGGGTGGTCGACACGCCGATCGCCGAGACGGGTTTCACCGGGTTGGCGGCCGGTGCGGCACTGGTCGGGCTACGTCCGATCGTGGAGTTCCAGTTCGCCGACTTCATCTCGTGCGCATTCGACCCCATCATCAACGTGCTCGCGCGGCACCACTGGCGCACCGGCGACCCCATGCCGGTGACGATGCGGGCGCCGTTCGGCGGCCGGCTGCGCGCCGGCCCCACGCACTCGCAGAGCGTGGAGAGCTACTTCGCGCACGTGCCGGGCCTCAAGATCGTCATGCCAGGTACTCCGCAGGACGCCGCGGGGCTGCTCATCTCCTCGATCCGGGACAACAACCCGACCCTGTTCCTGGAGAACAAGTACCTGTACCGGCGGCTGAAGGCGGCCGGCCCGGTGTCCATGGACCCGATCCCCTTGGGTGTGGCCAACGTAGTGCGTCCGGGCCGGGACATCACGCTGGTCACCTACTCGGCGGGGGTGCATCAGGGCCTGGAGATCGCCGACGAGCTGGACAAGGAAGGCATCTCGGTCGAGGTCGTCGACGTGCGGACGCTGGTCCCGCTGGACGTGGAGACGATCGTCAACTCGGTCAAGAAGACGTCCCGCGCGGTGGTGCTGCACGAGGCCGCCAAGCGGATGGGCTACGGCGCCGAGATCGCCGCGACCATCCAGGAGGAGGCCTTCTGGTATCTGGACCAGCCGGTGGCCCGGATCGGCGCGAAGAACACGCCGACGCCGACCAGCCCGCCGCTGGAGGACGCGGTCATCCCGCAGCCGGCCGAGATCGCGGACGCCATCCGCGCGGTCGC
>Ga0164241_10006843_pt1 | contig 10337 bp, 6 predicted proteins | sample OricomyardsoilBY_FD_108780 | JGI IMG/M metagenome (GOLD analysis project Ga0164241, IMG submission 108780) | Backyard soil microbial communities from Emeryville, California, USA - Original compost - Back yard soil (BY) | ecosystem: Environmental > Terrestrial > Soil > Unclassified | place: USA... | reverse complement strand
TTCATGATAACTTTACAGGATAATGACCGAGCAAAGTCTTAAGGCAAAATTTGAAATTAAGGAACTCGAACTCAACGCCCTGCTTGAGATTACGCAGGCTATTAACAACAACCTTAGCGAGGAGTCGCTGTACAAGATTTACAACTTTACCCTGCGTTCCAATCTCAATATCAGGAAGCTCGCTTTGTTTGTCTTTGACGAGGAGTGGAGCTGTAAAGTGAGCTTTGGAACAGCCAAGTTCTTTACGAAGGCGCATCTGCTTCCGGAGTTCAAGACGATCCAGGACATTACGCACCTGAAGAATTTCAAGAAGTGCGAGTTCTCTGTTTTTGATATGATCATCCCCGTCACGCACAAGAGTACAACCCTTGCGCTGGTGTTCGTTGGCGGGCTCGAGAAAGGTGATCCGCGTTACGAGAACGAGGATGGCATAAAGTTCATTCAGGCACTCAGCAACATCATCATCGTTGCCATCGAGAACAAGAAGCTCGTGCGCAAGCAATTGTCGCAGGAATCGTTTCGCAAGGAGCTGGAAATCGCCAGCGACGTGCAGCAGTTTCTGTTTCCCGATAAGCTTCCCAACACGCCTCAGTTAAAGATCGAGGCCAGCTACCTTCCTCACGACATGGTGGGAGGCGACTACTACGACTATATTCCCATCAACAAAAATCAGTTTCTGATTTGCGTGGCCGATGTGAGTGGAAAGGGAATTCCGGCTGCGCTGATGATGTCGAATTTTCAGGCTTCACTGCGGACACTGCTTCGTCAGACGCCGAACATTCGCGACATCATTGAGGCCCTTAACTTTCAGGTACTGGAGAATACCAAGGGCGAGAAGTTTATCACTTTCTTTGCAGCGATTTACGACATCCGGCTCCGCACTATGGTGTACGTCAACGCCGGACACAATCCGCCCATCCTGATTGATAGAAAGAATGGCATGATGCTGCTGGAAGAGGGATCGACAGTGCTTGGTGCGATGCATCCATTGCCGTTTCTGAACGAAGGATTCATTCCTGATATTGATGACTTTTTACTTTTCTGTTACACCGATGGACTTACCGAAACGGTGAACGAGGAAGGCAAGGAATTTGGATTCGATCGGCTGACTACCTATTTCCAGTCCGACGATATCCTGGTAAAGGATCTCAAGACGATCCATCAGGACCTCATCGTGGCGCTCGACACTTTTAAAGGCATTAATGGCTATCACGACGACATCACAATCCTATCATGTCGGGTAGGGTGAGCGTTGGGTCGGCCGACGACTGAATAGCATACATGGTTCACCGCACGCCATTTTTTCTGCCATGGCTTTATCCAACGCTTACGTGGCGCGTTGCGGACGCTCCAAAGACGATCTTCCTTACTTTCGATGATGGACCGGTGATTGGACCAACGGAGTTTGTCGTCGACACGCTGGCATCAGCAAACGTAAGGGCGACGTTCTTCTGCATCGGAGACAACATACGCAAACATCGGGGGGTATTTGATTCGCTCGTTGCTGCAGGCCATGCAATAGGAAATCACACCTTTAATCATTTGAACGGATGGAAGACGTCCACAAAGGATTATGTTGACAACGTTCAGGCTTGTACAGAGATTATTGGTGCACCGGGTGTTGGAAATGGTCAACCACTGTTCCGTCCACCTTATGGTCGTATAAGCCGCGCGCAGATTGAATTGCTTGCACCCGCATTCGAGGTGGTCATGTGGGATGTATTGTCCATGGACTATCGTAAAACGTTAAGCCCGGATCGATGCCTTCATAACACGGTTCGCGCCGTACGCAATGGATCCATAGTGGTATTTCACGACAGCCTTAAGGCGGAGAAGAACCTGCGGTACGTGTTGCCAAAATTTATTGGCCATTTCAAATCGCTTGGGCATCGGTTCGACGTTATCCCTTCACGATGAAAGTTATAGTAGCAGCACTGGATTGGGGATTGGGTCACGCCACGAGATGTGTGCCGGTAATCCGGGCGTTGCACGACCGCGGACTGGAAGTCGTAATTGCAGGAAATGGTGACTCCTTGTCATGGCTTAGGGCGGAATTTCCCGCGCTGGGTGTACTTGAGCTTCCTCCTTACGCGGTATCGTATTCACGACATGGCAACCTGACGTTGAAGATGCTGCGGCAGATACCGCGGCTGAGGAAGGTGATCCGTCATGAGCATGCAATGCTCGATCAGTTTGTAAGTCAACACGGAATTGAGCTGGTGATTTCCGACAACCGGTATGGGTGCTGGTCGACGCGTGTACCATCGGTGATCATCACGCACCAGACCACCATCCTTTTGCCTCCCTACATGAAGTGGCTTAACCGGACTGTGGCGTGGTACAATCAGAAAATGATAAATCACTTTACGCAATGCTGGATTCCGGATACACCTGGTGCGCATAGCCTCGCCGGTAAACTGGGCCGCTTTCCCGCTGGTGCGCCTGCAAAGTTCAGCTATATCGGAAACTTGTCACGCTTCACGGGTCACGCAACAGCCAAGCCTTCGTCGCAATCCAAATATGACCTCATCGTTGTGTTGTCGGGCCCCGAACCCCAGCGCTCGATACTTGAAGACATAATTCTGGCGCAGCTGTCGAAGTCATCATTAAGGGCCTATATTGTGCGTGGTGTCAGGCAACCACCGAAGCCTTTGCCGCCAGGCATTCCCGGGACGGACGTGATGAACACGGAAGAATTGGAAAGTCTGCTCAGTGAAGCGCCCTGTGTACTGGCCAGAAGCGGCTATAGCACCGTGATGGATTTGGCAAAGCTTGGCAAGAAAGCTATATTCATTCCCACACCGGGACAGACAGAGCAGGAGTACCTCGCGAGGCGCCTGAAGCTGATGAAACTCGCCTACTCCGCCAGTCAGCGCCAATTCAATTTGAAGCGTGCCTGGCGTGCCTCAAAATCGTATACAGGTTTCAACTTTATGCCTGATCGATTTCAGATGCTGGATGAAAACATAAGCAGATTGCTGGATTGGATGAAGAACAGAAGTCCAAAAAAGCCCACACGATGAAGTACTTCTTCAAGAGCTTTGTGTACGCCGTCAACGGCATTTGGTCAGGAGTTACTGATCAACTCAACCTCAAGGTCCAGATCGGCGTGGCATTGATGGTCACCGGCGCAGGATTCTATTATCGCATCACCCCGATGGAGTGGTGCGCCATCCTGTTGTGCATAGGCCTTGTACTTGGCCTGGAAATGATGAACTCCGCCATCGAAAGCCTCGTCGACCTGGTGACCCTGGAGCGCAAGCCGCTGGCAGGAAGAATCAAAGACATTGCGGCGGGCGCCGTGTTGCTGGTATCGATTGTATCGGTCATAGTGGGGGTGATTGTTTTTAGAAAATACATAGTCAATTAGTAATTAACAATTAGTAATTAATAATTACCTAGCGGCCTCGCGGCCCTTGTTGTTGAATGCGTGTTTTTATTGAGGTCTGTCATTATTATAGTTTTGGATTATAGTTGTGGTTCCATATTTTGATAAAGGTGATCATTTTGAGCTCACCACTATTTCCGCCCCCGGCAGGGGGCTTCGTATTATTAATTATTAATTGTTAATTATTAATTGCTCATGTTCATCGATACCCACGCCCACATCTATCACGACGATTTTAAGCTTGACCGGGAAGACATGTTGCAGCGTTGCCGCGAGGCTGGTGTCGGACAGGTATATATGCCCAACGTGGACCACGCGTCTATCGATGGGATGATGGAGCTGGAAAGCAGGTCGGAGGGCATGTGTCACGCGATGATGGGATTGCATCCCTGTTCGGTGAAACGGGGATTTGAGAAAGAGTTGTACGTCGTGGAAGGATGGCTCGCAAAGCGTCCGTTCACGGCAGTAGGGGAAATTGGCACCGATTTGTACTGGGATAAGACATTATTTGAAGAACAGAAGGAGGCTTTTAATATCCAGGTGTCGTGGGCGAAAAAGTATAGGCTACCCGTGGTGATTCACTGCCGCGAGAGCATCGATGAAACGATAGTGCTTGTAGAGAAAGCAAAGGATGAACGCCTTACAGGAATATTCCATTGCTTCTCGGGAAATGCTGACCAGGCGAAACGCATTACTGAACTGGGCTTCCTGTTGGGTATTGGCGGTGTAGCCACATTCAAGAATGGCGGGATGGATAAAGTGCTACCCGAGGTATCACTGGAACACCTGGTGCTGGAGACGGACAGTCCTTACCTGGCGCCCGTTCCTCATCGGGGAAAGCGGAACGAGCCTGCGTATATCCCCTTAGTTGCGCTACGCATCTGCGAGCTAAAGAAAGTAACTTTGGATGAGGTGGAGCGTATCACCACTCAAAACGCCCTCGCGCTTTTTAATCCGGCTTGAAAATGAAACTCAGGAAAGTCAACGTGAATACCGCATTGCCGGCTCAGGCGCGGGCAAGAATACTTGTAATCTATACCGGCGGAACCTTTGGTATGAGCTACGACCGGGACGGCGTGCTGGTACCCTTCGATTTTGAATACATCCTTACCCAACTGCCTACGCTCAAGACGCTGGCGCTCGACACTACGGCGTTTTCGTTTATCGATCCGATCGATTCATCGAATATCGGTATTGAACACTGGCAGCTGATTGCCGGATTGATCGGGGAGCACTATGATGCACAGGATGGGTTCGTGGTGCTTCATGGTACCGATACGATGGCATATACAGCCTCTGCGCTGAGTTTTATGCTGGAGGGTCTCGGTAAACCGGTGGTAGTAACGGGTGCCCAGCTTCCCATAAGTGATCCACGATCAGACGCCCGGGAGCACATGATCACGGCGCTGGAGATAGCTTCCGACAGACACAACGGAATGCCTATTGTTCCGGAGGTATCGATCTACTTCGACTACGAATTGCTGCGTGGAAACCGGTCGAAGAAAGTGGAGAGCATGCAGTTTGACGCTTTCGATTCAGGCAACTATCCGCAGTTGGCCAAAGCAGGGGTGAAGATCGATTACAACTTTGGGGCTATTCGAAAAAATATTAACCCGGGTAAACTTATTATACGGGAGACGTTCGACACCAATGTCGCGATCCTGAAGTTGTTTCCGGGAATCCATCAACAGGTCGTGCGTTCGATACTCACTGTACCGGGTATTAAGGCAGTGGTTATCGAAACCTATGGCGCGGGTAACGCACCGACAACGCAGTGGCTGATTGATGAGTTGAAGGCAGCGATTGATCGCGGGGTGTTGCTGCTGAATGTGTCGCAGTGTCCAGGTGGTAGGGTATTGCCGGGTAGATACGAGACCAGCAGAATTTTGCAACAAATCGGCGTGATCAGCGGGGCGGATATGACCTCGGAAGCGGCAGTGACAAAGCTGATGCTGTTGATTGGGGAATACGGCGTGGAGAAAACAAGGGAACTGATTGGTGTCGAGCGGGCCGGAGAGTTGAGTTTGTAGAATCGCATTCCGATTATCACACGGCGCCAGTACAACGTCTCCGGGGGCCAGATGACTATTTAGTTTGGCATATTGAGTCTGGATTCTCGCTCGAACCTGTGCAAACCGCTGATCATAACAGGCGGATACAATCTGTCGTAGTTGTGTGTGAAGTATTTGGTTGTCAGTAATTTGTAATGATAATGCGACAGACTTGATGCGGTTCTCACGGAAGATTTAAGGCCGTTTCCCAAGCGGATTTTGGAGGGTAGGAACAAAGGTCAAATGGTTTTCCGTAGCCTTTGGAAAACGACCGAATTCTACATTTCTTTGTGGCCCATTTCCTGGAGAGGTGTCCGAGTGGTTGAAGGAGCACGCCTGGAAAGTGTGTATACTCGAAAGGGTATCGCGGGTTCGAATCCCGCCCTCTCCGCTTAGTCTTTACAACTACCCAATTTGTCTTTACTGTCAAGGCTGCCAATCAGCCTACCTGCGGGCGACAGAAAAGTCACGAGCGATATCTCCGTAATCGGGGAGGTCTATTTATCAAGTGAATTATAGTAGCTGACGATCTTCGAAAAATCTTCCGGACCCCGGAGCTTATGAAGGCGAGATATTTGATAATCAAATCAGGTGATTGTCTTTCAAAGTAGTTAATTTAGTCGTGCAGTGCTTGATGTTTATTTACAGCGGGACCGCAAATTCCGTTATCCGCTTAAAATTCCAGAGTGATCCCGGTTTCACGTGACCATGCAGCACCACCGCTGTACTTTCGCGTGCATGGACAGTCTTTGTAGCGTTACAAGGTCAGTGAGATGAACGCTCTTTGTTTTGCATGATGAACCCAACTGCTCGGAAACAAGATAGGGAGCGTCTCGTTGAATATTCCCCTATTGGTAGGTCAGGACAAGATAGATGGCGCGCGGCATTCATTGCTTTGCGTTGTCTTCTGATTCAACTATTTGTTTGATCTAGCCATAGCGTTGTATTTCTTTGGTCATGCCTGGAATTTCCGCACCGGGTTCGGAGATTGGCTGCCGTTGCAAGGGTTGCCTCCACAGTGGAAATGACGTAGACTTTGAATGTATCTGCGCAACGCAGATATCGTCGTGTACCGACGACTTGTAGTGCTAGACCGTCATTCGGATTGTTGCTGAGCCATGAAGCCAACCTGTTTCGCATATTGCTCTTTTTACCTGGCGCAGAGGACCAGATCGTCACCCCCGTGAGAAAGCATGGACTCGATGGCTGTCCGGATATTTGTTTCACCTTGTATCTATCCGTCTGGCAAACCCGGCCAGGATTCCTTCCTCCTTTGAACGGCTTTTTCTATCGGTAAGCTATAGCCGATGCGCATGCCTTTACAGGGAGTAATTGCTCCAGAAAACTTGACGTAATCAGCGCACTTTTCTCGGTACCGTTTACGCAATCGGTATAGTACAGGATACGTTAGGCTTTGGGTTGATTTAAATTTATTCAGATCGCTAGGAGTAATGCTGTTATTTCAGTGGTGTGCAGACTGATAGGATTGTGCTCTATCAGGCCGCAGGCCATTATCTGAATTTGCTAAACCATATTAAAGTGTAACGTGGGTTCCCCGCTATGAGGAGCCTGTAGGATGCTATTGTCTTTTTCGGAATTCCTAAACCTATACTTATGAATAATTATTACTTGATTTTGAAGCGGCTGCTATTGCTCCTGATCTTTGTCGCTGGCTGCCTGGACGCTCGTTCGCAAGCTAGAAACATCAAAGGAAAAGTAACAGCGCAAAATGATGCCACTGCAATTCCGGGTGTTAACATTCTTGTTAAAGGCACCACGACTGGCACTGTGACAGATGTCGATGGCCAGTTTTCACTTTCCGTTCCGGACAACAGCACGTTGGTCGTGTCTATGATCGGCTACACTACACAGGAAATATCTGTTGGAGAAAAGTCGACCATTGATGTGGCGATGGTTGCTGATGTTACCAACCTCCAGGAAATCGTTGTAGTGGGATATGGAACGCAACTCAAGAAAGAAGTTACCGGAGCGGTGCAAACTGTTACTGAAAAGGAGCTGCGTGACCTGCCTGTTGCCCAAATCACGCAGAAGCTGCAGGGACGACTGGCAGGTGTCCAAATCAATCAAACAACCGGCAAGCCTGGACAGGGAATGAACGTAAGAATTCGCGGACAACTTTCTGTCTCCGGCGGCAGTGATCCCCTCTACGTTGTTGATGGTTTTCCCATCACGGGGAATATTGGTTCAATAAATCCAGATGAGATTGAAGATATCACGGTGTTAAAAGACGCTGCATCAACATCACTCTATGGATCGCGGGCGGCTAACGGTGTCGTATTGGTGACTACCAAGAAGGCGAAAGGAAATCAAACAAACATCAGTTTCAATTCATATGTCGGGATAGCGGAAGTGCCCGAGAAGGGCAGGATCGACATGATGGATGCGGTTGAGTTTGCCACATTCAAGAAAGAGTATTATGAAGACGCAGGACTGGAGGTACCGGAGGCTTTCCAGGATCCATCTATCTACGAAGGAAAGAACAATGACTGGTACGGCGCACTGTTGCAAAAGGCGCCGATCCAGAACTATAACCTGACGATGACATCTAACCACGATAAGGTCAGCACTGCACTCGTTGCGGGCTATTTTAATCAAAAGGGTGTTGTTCTTAATACAGATTACAAGCGATATTCAATCCGGCTGAATACACACTTCACTGCTTCCGAAAAAGTGAAAATTGGTTTTAATGTAGCGCCCACCATGATCTACGACAACACGCCGCGCACAGATGGTGATCGTGGTACAGGTATTCTTTTTAATGCATTGCACACCTGGCCAATTATGCCCATTTACGATGAGAACGGTGAGCTCACAGAGTTCAACCGGTTTCCGGCCAATACGGGAAATATATTTGCGTATGCCAACTGGGTTAGATCGGCCGAGCAACTAGTCAACGAAACAGAACAGTTGAATTTGCTTTCCAATGCTTATGTGGAGTACAAGCCTGTGAAAGGACTGACGCTGAGGTCGACGATCAACGCGGAAATAATGAGGTCCAAATTCCTTTTCTTTAACCCTTCAACAGCCACGAGTCAGATCAATGTTCCAATCCCGACAACGGCCGTTTCCATTCGCGAAAATGCGGAAACCTTTGTTTGGCTCAACGAGAATCTTGCCACTTATAACCTCAAGGTAAACGACCACGCTTTCGAGGTTTTAGGAGGCTTCACCAATCAACATTACAGGCGTGACAGAACACGTATCCAGGCCGATACTTATGCCGATGACAGGCTGCCGACCATACAGGGCGCTATCAATATCAACCGTGCGGGTACGAACAATGCTGTTGATGAATGGGCACTCACTTCTTTCCTGGCAAAGCTAACCTACAACTTCAAAGGAAAATATTTGCTAACTGCCGCGGTTCGCACCGATGGTTCCTCCCGATTTGGTTCGGATAACCGTTGGGGTACTTTTCCCTCTGCGTCTGTCGGATGGGTTATGTCGGATGAACCATTTATGCTCGGCCTGAAATCGGTATCATTTGCCAAGATCAGAGCGAGTTATGGTGTGACCGGAAATAACAACATTGGTAACTATACGCAGTATGCCCTTGTGAACAATACAGTTAACGCCGCTTTTGGATCGACAGTAGCTGCCGGAGCAGTAGTCACCACGTTGTCAAACAGCAATCTCGGTTGGGAAACCACCAGCCAGTTTGACGTTGGACTTGACCTGGGATTGTTTAACGACCGCATTCAATTCTTATACGATTTTTACACCAAGAAGACGACCAACCTGTTGTACAGCGTGCAGATTCCGCAGGAGTCAGGTTTTACAAATTTCAATGACAACATTGGGCAGATCGACTTCTGGGGACATGAGTTCGCCATTTCAACCATCAATACCACCGGAAGAGTGAAATGGACAACGTCTGGAAACATCTCTTTCAACAGAAACGAGGTGGCTTCACTCGCCGAGGGTATCGACCGGGTATACGGAACATTCCACATCACGAAGGTGGGACATCCATTCGGCCAGTTTTATGGACACATCGCAGACGGTGTATACATGAACGCAGAAGACCTGGCTAACAGCCCGCAGGTTCCAGGTCGTTCAACTGTGGGTAGTATCAAGTTGCTTGATCAGAATGGCGATGGCATCATAACCAATGGGGGTAACAATGATGATCGCGCGATCATGGGAAGTCCGTTCCCGGATTTTGTGTATGGCATTACAAGCAACCTGAGCTATGCTGGATTCGATTTTTCGATCGCCGGTTCCGGATCACAGGGTAACGAACTGCTGGTTCGCCATATCTATAGCACGGCAAACCTCGACGGCGTTTTCAACCTGGTCGATGGTGTGAAGTACCGGTTCAGATCAGTCGATAACCCGGGTAAAGGATTTTATGGAACGACAGTGGGGGGTGGAAACGTAACGGGGATTGAGAGAGACTGGGTGAACAGTCGCTTTGTCGCAGATGCTTCATTCTTCACCATTCGCAACATCACGCTGGGCTACACGTTCCCGAGCGTCAGAAAGTTCTTTAAGTCGGCACGCGTATATGGGTCCGTTCAGCAGGTCTACGTCTTTACCAACTATTGGGGAGGACCTAATCCGGAAACGAGCGCACAGGGTGATGGTAATGGCGACGGCGGCAACCTGAGCCAAGGTCTCGATCTCTCCAACTTCCCTGTTCCACGGACCTATACGATTGGGGTAAATCTGAATTTTTAGATCATCGTCCATCACGTAGATGTGAACAGGCTCTTGCTCTTCTTCATTGTTTAAAGCGGTCGGCTGGAAAATGAAATGTCTGAAATCGGTGAAGAAGTTGAGCTTACAAACAGGCAATATGAATTTTTGAACAAAACCAAGATGAAAAAAACAATATTAATATGTCTTCTATCAGGAATGATCGCCAGCTGCGATGA
>Ga0164241_10006842_pt1 | contig 10337 bp, 8 predicted proteins | sample OricomyardsoilBY_FD_108780 | JGI IMG/M metagenome (GOLD analysis project Ga0164241, IMG submission 108780) | Backyard soil microbial communities from Emeryville, California, USA - Original compost - Back yard soil (BY) | ecosystem: Environmental > Terrestrial > Soil > Unclassified | place: USA... | reverse complement strand
TGGCGGAGCGGGAGGGATTCGAACCCTCGATACGGTTTTGCCGTATACTCACTTTCCAGGCGAGCGCCTTCGACCACTCGGCCACCGCTCCGCATGCTCTGGCAAGGTGATGCGCCCTAGTGGCTCGCGGCGCGGTGTGCAAGCCGGGGAACGGGATTGCCCGGGCGGGCGCGGCGTGCCAGCTTCATGGCATGCTGACACTCTTCCCGCTTCTCGCCTTGCTGCAGGCGGCGCCTGCCGCCGCCGCGCCGCTTCCCACCGATCCGATCGCCGCGGACTGGCACGCGATTCCCGACGACCAGATCCTGGTGATGACGCTCGCGGACAACCGCATCGTCGTGATCCGGCTCGCCGCGCGATTCACGCCTGCGCATGCCGCCAATATCCGCAAGCTTGCCTTGGCGCATTGGTGGGACGGCACCGCGGTCTATCGCGTGCAGGAGAATTGGGTCACGCAATGGGGCGGCCAGCCCGGCGACACTGCCGACGATCCGGCCAACAAGCCGCTGCCCGCAGGCGTGGCTGCGAAGGTGACGCCCGAATTCACGATCCCCGGCTTCGCGCCGTCGCAGCGATTGGGCAAGGCCGACGCCTATTCCACCGCATCGGGCTACACCACGGACGGCTGGCCGATCGCCACCGACGGCGCCGCGGCGTGGCTCCCGCATTGTTACTCCATGGTCGGCGTCGCGCGCGACAGCGATCCCGCGAGCGGTTCGGGCTCGGAGCTGTTCACGCCGATCGGCCAGTCGGCGCGGCGGCTGGATCGCAACTATACGGTGGTCGGCCGCGTGGTCGAAGGCATGCAATATCTCTCGGCGCTGCCGCGCAGCGGCGCGCCGATGGGCATGTACAAGGCCAGCGACTCTATTCCGATCGTCTCGGTGCGGCTGGCGAGCGACATGCCTGCCGCCGTCCGCCCTCATTTCGAATATCGCGCGACCGACAATCCGCGCTTCGCCGCGGTGATCGCCGCACGCGAGCATCCCAAGCCGCCCACCGTCGGCGGAGGCGCCGCGGTGTGCGACATCATGCCCGGCGTGCGGCGAGCAGGGGCACGATAGCGCCCGCCTATTTGAGCAGAAAGCGCACGTTGAGCGTCGCGGTCACGTCGGTCTCGCCCGCGACGATCGCGGTATCGGCCGCCTTGGCGCGGGCGGCGTAGAGTATCGGCACCGGCGGCGGCGATCCTCCGCCGTGTTCGCCCGCCTCGCTGATCGACACGATCCGCGACACACTGAGCCCGGCGGCGTGCGCGTAGAGTTCGGCGCGGGCGCGCGCGCGCTTCACCGCGTCGGTGCGCGCCTCGTCGAGTGCGGCATCGGGATCGTCGAGTGCGAGGTTGGGTCCGTCGATCTGGTTGGCGCCCTGCTTGACCAGCGCGTCGAGGATCGCGCCCGATTTGGCGATGTCGCGAAACCGGATCGTCACGCTGTTCGATGCCTGATAGCCAGTGATCGCCGGCGGCTGATTGTCGGCATAGCGATATTGCGGCGACAGCGCGACGCGCGCGGTGGCGATATCGCGTTCGGCGATGCTGGCCGCTTTGAGCGCGGCGAGCACGCGTGCCATGCGATCGGCATTGTCCTGCAGCGCGGCGGCGGCGGTCGGCGCCTGCGTCACCACGCCGGCGCGGATCGTCGCGAGATCGGGCACGCGCGTCGTGCGGCCTTCGGCAACCACATCGAGCAAGGTGCCGTCCGCGAGGATCGCGGATTGGGCATGATCCTGGGCCAGCGCGGGCGTGGCAAGCGGCGCGGCCAGCGCGATCGCGGCGAGCAAGTGGCGCATTGTGTCTGTCTCCCGTCATCGAAAGGCCCCGGTCGGCCTCGCCGCCACGCATAGGCGGCGGCTGGCCAACCGAAGCTGAATGGGAAACGCGTCAGCGTGTGCGGCGCGTCATCACCAGGCGATAGAGCGCGAGCAGCACGACCGCGCCGGCCGTGGCGATGCCGTATTCCTTGACGTTGCTGTCGATCGACCAGCTCATCGACTGCGCGACGAAGCCGCCGAGCAAGGCGCCTGCGATGCCGATCAGGATGGTGACGATGATGCCGCCGGGATCCTTGCCCGGCATGATGATCTTGCCGAGTATGCCGGCGACGAGGCCGATGAGCAGCCAGCCGAGAATCGAATGTCCCTCCACCGCGTTCCTCCTCCTGTTGGGGCCGCTCCCGAGGCGGCCGTGCGGAGCATGATGTTTTGTTACGCGAATGCAACTGTTTCTTCGCCGAAACGGGCGAAGCGGCTTGTGAAAAGCGGCCGGAACGGGCAAATCGCGCGGCCGGCGATTTCACCCCCTTGAGCAGGGTGAGTTATTTCTATAATACAGCAATCAGAGAGCGCGGCGTTTGTGCCGTGAATGGGGACCAGAGTGGCTGACATGAACTACGAATCGGGCGGCTTCGACCATGACGGCACGCTGGCGCTGCCGGGCGGCGAAGAGCGCCGCTCGCGCCGCTGGTGGATCATCGGTGGCGTGGCGATCGTCGTGCTGCTGCTTCTCGCCTTCGTGTTCATGCACGGCAAGAAGGACGGCGCGGCCAGCGCGCAGGCCGGCAGCAACGAATTGCTGCCGACCGTGTCGGTGATCGTGCCGGGCCGCCAGACGGTGGAGCGGCCGATCAATGCCACCGGCACGCTCGCCGCGCGTGTGGATATGCCGGTCGGCATCGCCGGCGAAGGCGGTCGCGTGACGGCAGTGCTGGTCCAGCCGGGCCAATGGGCCAATGCCGGCCAGGTGCTGGCGACGGTCGACCGCTCGGTGCAGGCCGAGACAGCGGCGAGCCTGTCCGCGCAGATCAAGGTCGCGCAGGCCGACGCGACGCTGGCGCAGGCCGATCTCGATCGCGCGCAGCAGCTCGTTTCGCGCGGCTTCATTTCCAAGGCCGATATCGAGACAAAGACCGCGACGCGCGACGCCGCGATCGCCAAGGTGCGCGTGGCGCAAGCGCAACTCGCGCAACAGCAGGCGACCAACGGCCGCCTCGATATCCGGGCGCCAGCCGCTGGGCTGGTGCTGACGCGCAGCGTCGAGCCGGGCCAGATCGTCAGTTCGGGCTCGGGCACGCTGTTCCGCATGGCCAAGGGCGGCGAGATGGAGATGCGCGCGCAATTGGGTGAAGAGGATCTCTCGCACGTCCATGTCGGCGCGCAAGCGCAGGTGACGCCGGTCGGCGGCAGCCAGAGCTTCCCCGGTACGGTGTGGCAGGTCTCGCCGGTGATCGATCCCCAGACCCGTCAGGGCATCGCACGGATCGCGCTGAAATACGATCCGGCGCTGCGGCCGGGCGGCTTTGCCGGTGCCACGCTCAACGGTGGCGTATCGCAGGCGCCGTTCCTGCCCAATTCGGCGATCCAGAGCGACACCAACGGCAATTACGTCTATGTTGTCGGATCGGACAACAAGGTCGCGCGGCGCGACGTGAAGCTGGGTATCGTCTCCGATACCGGCGTGTCGATCGCCGAGGGCCTGGCCGGCAACGAGCGCGTGGTCCTGTCGGCCGGCGCGTTCCTCAATCCGGGGCAGAAGATCGTTCCGGTCCTCAAGAAGGCGACGAACTGAGCCATGAGCTTCCGCAACATCTCCGCCTGGTCGATCCGGAACCCGGTTCCCTCGATCGTGTTGTTCACGATGCTGACGCTGGCCGGCATCGTCAGCTTCATGACGATGCAGGTCAACAACAGCCCGGACATCGATTTCCCGGTGGTGATCGTGGTGGTCAATCAGCCCGGCGCGGCGCCGACCGAGCTCGAGACGCAAGTCACGCAGAAGGTCGAATCGGCGGTGCGCAGCCTGACCGGCATCGACGAGATCGATTCGACCGTGACCGAGGGCGAATCGGATACCGTCGTTCAGCTCGCGATCGGCACGCCGATCGATCGCGCGGTGGAGGACGTGCGCAGCGCGATCCAACAGGTCCGCTCGAACCTGCCCGACGGCATTCTCGAGCCGCAAATCTATCGCGCCAACACCACCGGTGACGACCTTGCCAGCTATGCCGCGGTCAGCACCTCGATGACGATGGAGCAATTGAGCTGGTACGTCGACAACACCGTGTCGAAGGAACTGCTCGCTGTGCCCGGCATGGTGGTGGTCAATTGTAACGGTGGAGTCAGCCGCGAAATTCGCGTGATCCTCGATCCCCTGAAGCTGCAGGCGCAGGGGCTGACCGCAAGCGAGGTCAACGCGCAGCTCCGCTCGGTCAACCTCAACGCCGCCGGCGGCAAGGCGGACATTGCCGGCACCGAACAGGCGATGCGCGTACTCGGCAATGCCAAGTCCGCCTTTGACCTGGGGCAGACGCAGATCAACGTCGGTGGCGGGCGCACGGTCAAGCTTTCCGACATCGCGCAGGTGCGCGACCTTTATGCCGAACAGACCTCGGTCGCCGAACTGAACGGGCGGCAGGTGATCAGCTTCGACTTCCAGCGCTCAAAGGGCGGATCGGACGTCGCGGTGTTCGACGGTGCCAAGGCCAAGCTCGACGCGCTCGAAAAGGCGCATCCCGAGGTGCAGTTCAAGCTGATCGACGATTCGGTCAAATATACCAAGGACCAGTACAGCTCGGCGATGGAAGCGATGGTCGAGGGTGCGATCCTTGCGGTGTTCGTGGTGTTCCTGTTCCTGCGCGATGCGCGATCCACCTTCATCTCGGCGCTCGCCATCCCGCTCTCGGCGATCCCGACCTTCTGGATCATGAGCCTGCTGGGCTTCACGCTCAACCAGATGACCTTGCTCGCGCTCAGCCTGGTCGCAGGCGTGCTGGTCGACGACGCGATCGTCGAGATCGAGAACATCGTGCGCCACATGCGCATGGGCAAGACCGCCTATCAGGCGGCGATCGATGCCGCCGACGAGATCGGCCTTGCCGTGCTCGGCACGACGATGTCGATCGTCGCGGTGTTTCTGCCGGTCGGCCTGATGCCGGGCATTTCGGGGCAGTTCTTCAAAAATTTCGGCCTCACCGTCGTTGCTTCGGTGCTGATGAGCCTCGCCGTCGCGCGCTTGATCACCCCGATGGTCGCGGCCTATTTTCTCAAGGCGAAGGGCCATGCCTCGCACGGCGAAGGCCGGCTGATGGACGCCTATATCGCGACCCTGCGCTGGACGTTGCGCCATCGCTGGTCGTCGATCGTGGCGGGCGCCGTTTCGCTGGCGCTGACCGGCGTCTGCCTCGCGTTCCTGCCGATGCAGTTCCAGCCCAACCAGAATGCCGACAGCTCGACCGCGCGGATCGAGATGGTGCCGGGCACCACGCTCGACGAGACCAAGGCGGTGGTCGAGCAGGTCGCGGCGTTCCTGAAGAAGCAGCCCGACGTCGAATCTACCTATGCCCGCGCCTTTGTCGGCAGCGGGCGCGTCAACGCGGTGTTCAAGAAGCACAAGGCGATGACCAGCATCGAGTTCGAGCGCAGTCTGGCGCCGCAGCTCGCCAAGATCCCCGACGCGCGCGTCACCTTCCAGTCGAACAACGGCTGGGGCGGCAGCGGGCGCGATGTGACGATCACGCTGGGCGGCGACGATCCCAAGGTGCTGAGCCAGACCGCCAACACTTTGGTCAAGCAGATGTCGGGGCTGAAGACGCTGGTCGCGCCGCGCGTCTCGGGCGACCTGCAGCGGCCCGAGATCGTGATCACGCCGCGGCTCGATCTCGCCGCCGATCTTGGCGTCACCACCGCCGCGCTGTCGAACGCGATCCGCATCGCCACGATTGGCGATATCGATCAGAACAGTGCGAAATTCTCGCTGTCCGATCGTCAGATCCCGATCCGCGTCGCGCTGGCCGAGAATGCGCGCCAGAAGCTCTCGACGATCGAGAACCTGCCGGTACAGACCGCCAGCGGTGGCGCGGTGCCGCTCAGCGTCGTCGCCAATATCGGCTATGGCGCGGGTCCGACCAAGATCGAGCGCGTGGCGCAGCAGCGCCAGATCACCGTCGGTGCCGATCTCTCCCCGGGGGTGGTGAGCGGCGACGCCTACAAGCAGATCAACGCGCTGCCGATCATGAAGAAGCTGCCGATCGGCGTCGCGCCGCTGACGCTGGGCCAGCAGAAGTGGCAGGCGGAGATGGTGAACAACTTCATCGTCGCGGTGATCGCGGGCATCTTCCTCGTCTTCGCGGTGCTGGTGCTGCTCTATCGCCGCTTCCTGCCACCGTTCGTGAACATGGGCTCGCTGCTGCTCGCGCCGCTGGGTGGGCTGCTCGCGTTGCTGGCGACGGGCAACCCGCTGTCGATGCCGGTGTTCATCGGGCTGCTCATGTTGTTCGGCATCGTCGCCAAGAACTCGATCCTGCTGATCGACTTCGCGCTGGAGGAGATGACGAAGGGCGTGCCGGCGATGGAGGCGATCATCGACGCCGGACATAAGCGCGCGCAGCCGATCGTGATGACCACGGTGGCGATGGTTGCGGGCATGTTGCCCACCGCACTCTCGCTCAATGGCGACGGATCGTGGCGTGCGCCGATGGGCATCGTGGTGATGGGCGGCCTGACGCTGTCGACCGTGCTGACGCTGCTGATCGTGCCGGCGAGTTTCAGCCTGGCGCTCGGCGTCGAGGGCTGGATCGGGCCGAAGCTTGGCCGGCGCCTGCTCACCTATCGGCCGGGCGATGACGGCCGGCCGGTGCTCGACAACGAATCGAAGAGGCCGGCGATCGGCGGCGCGCGCGGCCAGATCGGCTATCGGCCCGGCGACGACGAGCCGCAGCCGGCGGAGTGAGCGCGATTTGCATGGCCTCTTGAACAATCCCCGGTTTCGGGGATTGTTTCGGGCATGAAGCTATCGACCCGCAGCGCCGCTTACGGCGACGCCACGCCTCCGGCGCTGCGGCGGATGCGTTTGGTTGCGGCCGGCCTGCTCGTGCTGATGGCGGCGCTCTATGTCGCGGCGCGTGCGTTCGACCCCTTCTATCCCGCCGCCGGTTTTCTGCGTGCCTTTGCCGAGGCGGCGATGGTCGGCGGGCTGGCCGACTGGTTCGCGGTGACCGCCTTGTTCCGTCATCCGCTCGGCCTGCCCATTCCGCACACCGCGATCGTGCCGCGCAACAAGGATCGGATCGGTGACACGCTCGCGCAATTCCTGCGCGACAACTTCCTGGTGCCCGGCGTGGTGGCGCGGCGGATGCGGCGCCTGGACGTCGCCTCGTCGGTCGGGCGCTGGCTGGCCAACCCGCCGGGCGGGGAAGGGCGCTTGCGGCGCGGCGCCTCGCGGCTCGCCGCCGACATGCTCGAGGCGTTCGACCCGCAGCGGCTCGGCGGCATGGTCAAGAGCGCGATGGGCACGCGGCTGCGCGCGATGCAGGTCGCGCCGTTGCTCGGCCAGGCGCTGACCGCGGCGATGAAGGAGGATCGGCACGTGCCGCTGCTCGACGGGGTGATCCGCTGGGCGGCCAACGTGCTGACGAGCAACGAGCATCTGATCCGCCAGATGGTCCATGATCGCGCCGGCGGCCTGATGCGCTGGACCGGGCTCGACGAGACGCTGGCAAGCAAGATCATCGACGGGCTCGACAATCTGGTCTCCGAAATGGCCGGCGATCCCGGCCACCCGCTGCGCGCCAAGGCGGAGGAAGGGCTGGCGCTGCTCGCCTTCGACCTGCAGCACGATCCGGCGATGCGCGCGCGGGTCGAGACGCTCAAGGTCGAACTGATCGAGAATCCGGCGATGCAGCGCTGGCTCGACGGATTGTGGGAACAGGCGCGCGCCGGGATGCTGCGCGTCGCGCGCGATCCCGACGCGGCGCTGGCGGGGCAACTCGGCGATGCGCTGCGGCAATTGGGCGAGACCTTGCAGAAGGACCAGGGGCTGCGGCGCACGATCAATCGCTTCGTGCGCCGCGCCGCGGTGGGAACCGCAGCGGATTATGGCGACGGCATCGTGCGGCTGGTATCCGAGACGGTGCGCGGCTGGGATGCGCGCACGATCACGCGGCGGCTGGAAAATGCGGTGGGCCGCGACCTGCAATATATCCGGATCAACGGCACATTGGTCGGCGGGCTGGTGGGCCTTATCATTCACACGATTGACGTGACGCTGTGAGCTCAGCGCGCCCAGTCGACGATCGGCCAGCCGCTGGCGCGGGCCAGCGCGCGCAGCGGGCCGTGCGCGTTGACCGCGAAAGGTTCGTCGGCCCAGCCCAGCGCCGGCGCGTCCGAGACGTGATCGGAATAGAAGCGGACATGTGCCGCATCGCGCGCGATGCCTTCCCGCGCCATCCACGCCTCGATCATCCTGAGCTTGGCGGCGCCGTAGCAATTCTCGCCCTCGATCACCGGCAGCAGCGCGCCGTCGGGGGCGAGCCGCGCCTCGGTGCCGATCACGGCGTCGAAGCCCAATCGTTCGGCAATCGCCGCGGCATAGAAGCGATAGGAGGCGGTCGCCATCACCAGCCGGTAGCCCGCGGCGCGATCCGCGGCGATCTGCGCCCGCGCGCCCGCGAACGTGCCGGTCGCGACGACACGCTCGGCGAAGCGCGCCGCCGCGGCCTGCGCCGCCGCGGCGGGAAGGTTCCTGCCGAGCAGCAGGCGCTGCGTCGCCTGCTTGAGCCCGGCGCGATCGAGCAGCTTTGCGGCATAACCGGCGGTGGCGAGCCCGGCGAGCGGCAGCAAGGCGAGGCGCCACGGCGCATGGTCGCGCGCGGCGGCGATCAGGAACGCGGTCCAGGTCGGCGCATGCGTGATCGTCTTGTCCATGTCGTAGATGGCGAGGCGCTGGATCGAACGGGGCATCGTTCCGTCTTACCGAGTAAACCGCTTGCCGATCCAGAGGCTTGCGGCCAAGGATGGCGGCAATGAGCGGCATGGCGTCCTTCGAGCCCGATCCGAACGGTGCCACGCTGCGCTTCGCGGGCAATCTGACGCTGGCCTGCATCGGCAATCTCGATCGTGACCTGCGCGCCCATGACGGGCCGGTCGAGCGGCTGGATCTTTCGCGGATCGACCGGATCGACACGATCGGCGCGTGGGTGATCCACCGCTTCGCCGGCGAGAAGGACGCGGCGATCGAAGGGCTCGACGCCGACGGCAAGCATCTGCTCGCGCAGGTGGAGGAGGCCGACCAGCCGGTAGCGATGCGACCCGAGACACCAGCCGGCTTCGTGCGCGTGATCGGCGAGATCGGCGATGCGGTGGTGGTGGCAGGCCGCACGCTCTATGGCCTACTCGGCTTCCTGGGCGCGACCACGTTGGCCTTCGGGCATCTGATCCGCCATCCGAAGGAATTCCGCTTCAACGCGGTCGTCCAGCGCTTCGAGGTGGTCGGCGTCTCGGCACTCGCCATCATCGGGCTGATGAGCTTTCTGATCGGCATTGTCATCGCGCAGCAGGGCGCGGTGCAGCTCCGCCAGTTCGGTGCCGAGGTTTATACGATCAACCTGATCGGCCGGATCACCCTGCGCGAGCTGGGCGTGCTGATGACCGCGATCATGGTTGCGGGGCGATCGGGCTCGTCCTTCGCCGCGCAGATCGGCACGATGAAGCTGACCGAGGAAATCGACGCGATGCGCACGATCGGCGTCTCGCCGATGGAGGCTCTGGTGGTGCCACGCGTGCTCGCTTCGGTGGTGATGATGCCGCTGCTCGGCTTTTACGCCTCGCTGGTCGCGATGATCGGCGGCGGGCTGCTGTGCTGGATCGCGCTCGGCATTCCGCCGATCACCTATCTCCAGCGCCTGCGCGAAGTGGTGCCGCTGACCGACGTCTATATCGGGCTGGTCAAGGCGCCGGTGTTCGGCGCGATCATCGCGATCGCCGGCTGCTTCCAGGGCATGCTGGTCGAGGCCGACGCCGAACAGGTCGGCGCGCGCACCACCGCCGCCGTGGTGCAAGCGATCTTCCTGGTGATCGTGCTCGATGCGTTCTTCGCGGTGTTCTTCACCTCGATCGGGTGGAACTGATGGCGAAGGACGATATCGTCATCAGCGTGAAGGGGCTGAAGAACTCCTTCGGCGATCAGGTGGTGCACGAGCATCTCGATCTCGAGGTGAGGCGCGGCGAAATCTTCGGCGTGGTCGGCGGATCGGGCACCGGCAAGTCGGTGCTGATGCGCTCGATCGTCGGGCTGCAGACCCCCGACGAAGGCGAGATCACCGTGTTCGGCGAGCCGACCATCGGCCGCGAGGAAACCGAGGCGATCGAGATTCGCAAGCGCTGGGGCGTGCTGTTTCAGGGCGGCGCGCTGTTCTCGACGCTGACCGTCGCCGAAAACGTCCAGGTGCCGCTGCGCGAATTCTATCCGCAGATCGACCAGGGCCTGCTCGACCAGATCGCCGCCTACAAGGTGGTGATGACGGGCTTGCCGGGCGATGCCGCGCCCAAATTCCCCTCCGAGCTTT
>Ga0164241_10006841_pt1 | contig 10337 bp, 9 predicted proteins | sample OricomyardsoilBY_FD_108780 | JGI IMG/M metagenome (GOLD analysis project Ga0164241, IMG submission 108780) | Backyard soil microbial communities from Emeryville, California, USA - Original compost - Back yard soil (BY) | ecosystem: Environmental > Terrestrial > Soil > Unclassified | place: USA... | reverse complement strand
CAGCTCGCCTTCCTGCGAGGTGTACATGAGGATGGGGATCATCGCGGTGCGCGGATTGCTCTTGATGGCCTGCACGGCCTGGAAGCCGTCCATGCCGGGCATCAGGTGATCCATGAAGATCACGTCGGGCCGGTGGTGCGCGAGGTAGTCGATGGCCTGCTCGGCGGTTTCGGCGGCATCCACCTCGATCGACTGCTCTTCCAGCAGCTTGGCCAGGAATGCCCGCGCGGACTTCGAATCGTCCACCACCAGAGCGCGCTTCGCCGTCATGCCATCTCCGTGCACGGCCACCGCGGGCCGTATCAAGGATGGCAGTCTAGGGAAACTCGGCTGAACCCGCTACGCGACCTGAGAGATGCCTTCGCTCAGCGCAGCGCCGGGCCGGTGGGCAGGCAGCAGCGCGCGATACAGCTCGGCCATGCGACCCGCGAGGTTCAGCGAGGACCATTGCTGTGCCCAGCGCCGCGCCTTCTCGCCCATGATCCGCGCCTGCGCGCGATCTTTCAGCACGGCACAGACCGCGGCGGCGAAGTCAGTTTCCCATTCCTCGACCACGCAGGCGCCGCTGCCGGCCGTAAGCACAGAGCGCGTACCCAGGCAGGCGGTGGACACCACCGGCCGCGCCTGTGCCATGGCTTCGAGCAGCACCAGCCCCTGGGTCTCGGTGCGCGAGGCGAACACGAACGCATCCGCCGCGGCATAGCAGTCATTCAGCGTGCGCTCCCGATCGAGGTTGCCGATGAAGCGCGTGCGCGGACCAATGCCCAGCTCCTCGGCCTGCGTCTGCAACGCGCGACGGGCCGGGCCTTCGCCCGCGATCACCAGCACGGCGCGCGGATCGCTCTTCGCTACATGCACGAACATGCGCAGCAGGAAGCCGAGGTTCTTCTCGTGCGCCACGCGGCCCACATTCAGCACGATGCGCTGCTCGGGCGCAAAGCCGAACAGTTCGCGGAAGCGCGAGGCCGAGCCCGGCGCGAAGCGCTCATCCGTCATGCCGGTGGGAATCACGTGGATGGGCTTTTTCACGCCGTATTCCAGCAGTCGCGCGCGCACCGGCTCGGAGGGCGAGATCACCGCATCCACCGCGTTGAGCTGGCTGGTCATCACGCTGCGCGCCAGCCACGCGCCGGCAAAACCGGGCAGCAGCGGCATGTAGTGATGCAGGTAATCCTCGAAATAGGTGTGGCAGGTGGCCACCACCGGCACATTGCGCGCAAGCGCCAGCTTCAGGCCGGCATAGTGCGCGAGAAACGGGGTCTGGATGTGCACCAGCTCGCAGCGTTCGCGCGGCACCTGCTCCAGGCAGGCACGCAGCGTCGACCAACGCATGATCCGGTCTTCCGGATCGAAGGGTACGGCGCGGGCGCGTACACGCAGCACGTCTTCTTCAGCGTCCGCTTCAACGCCGTAGGCCGGCGCCACCAGCGTGCAGTCCACGCCGTGGCGTCGCAGATCATCGCGAAAGCTGCGTATCGACGTCGATACGCCGTTGACGCGCGGAAAATAGACGTCGGAGACGACCAGCGGCCGCAAGAGCTAAGTACCCATCCAGCTCATGGCGGTCAGCGCGACGGCGGCGCCCAACAGACCGCCGGCCAGCACATCGGTGGGGTAGTGCAGCCCCAGCACCACGCGTGAGGCAGCGATCAGCAACGCAGCGGGCACCAGCACCAGCGCCATCAACGGCAGCGCGCTGCAGATGATGAGGGTGAAGCTCACCGCGTGCAGGGTATGGCCCGAGGGGAAGCTGAAGCGATCCAGCGGCCGGCCCGCGCACACGATGGCGGCATGCGTCATGTAAGGCCGCTCGCGCACCAGCACATTCTTCAGCGCGCGATACAGCACCAGCCCCACCAGGCCCGCCACCGCACTCTGCGCGGCGACGTGCCGGCCAGGCGCGCCACCCGCCACGGCGAGCACGGCCATCATCGAGTACCACAGCACGCCGTCGCCGAGACGGCTCGCCGTCTGGAACAGGCGCAGCAGGCCCGCGCGCCGCACCGTGCGGTTGAAGGAGCGGCAGGCGGCCAGCTCGGCCTGATCCAGCCAGGCGATGGCCATGAGGACTTTCGCGGGGGCGATCTGTCTAGCCATGGGGCCATGCTGCGGGGCCCACGCTGCAGGCAGATGACAGAAAGATGGAGAAATTGTTTCAGCCGCTGGCCGGTGCAGAATAGGTCAACCATGTCACGCTCCGGACCCAACGATTCCTGCCCCCGTTCCTGGCTCGGGGAGCACCACGACCGCCACGCCCGCCGCACGCAGTGGGTGGTGGCCCTGACGCTGGTGATGATGGTGGCCGAGATCGTCGGCGGCACCTTTTACGGCTCGATGGCCGTGGTGGCCGACGGCTGGCATATGGCAACTCATGCCGCGGCGCTGGGCGTGGCCGCCCTGGCCTACCGCTACGCGCGGCAGCATGCGGGCAACCCGCGCTTTTCCTTCGGCACGGGCAAGGTGGGCGATCTGGCCGGCTTTGCCAGCGCCGTTTCGCTGGCCATCGTCTCGTTGCTGATCGCCGCCGAATCGCTGCGGCGGCTGGTGCATCCGCATGGCATCGACTTCCTGCAAGCGGGCGGCATCGCGGTGGTGGGGCTCATCGTCAATCTGGTGAGCGCCTGGCTGCTGCATGAAGAGCACGACCATGAGCACGACCATGAGCACGAGCACGATCATGCGCATCATCACGACACCAACCTGCGCGCGGCCTATCTGCATGTGCTGGCCGATGCGCTGACGTCCGTACTGGCCATCGCGGGGCTGCTGGTCGGACGCTTCCTGGGCTGGATCTGGATGGATGCGGTGGTCGGCATTCTCGGCGCCATCGTGATCGGGCATTGGTCCATCGGCCTCGCCCGCACCGCCGGCCGCACGCTGCTCGATGCGCACGATGACGGTGAGCTGGAACAGGCCATACGCGCGCGCCTGCGCGCGGCGGGTGCCGAGGTGCAGATTCTCGACCTGCACATCTGGCGACTCGGCCCCGGCCATCACGGCCTGCTGGTGGCACTGCGCGGCGCGAATCTGCGCCGGCCCGATGAATACCGCGCATTGCTGGCGGATGTGCCTGGACTCACGCATGTCACCATCGAGACGAATCCGGCTTAGCCGTGGACCGCACGAGCGCGGCCGCCTGAAATGCGCCGCGCTCGCGGCATTGCTGGCCATCGCGATGCCAGCGGCCGCGGTGGAGCACATCCGCCTGCGTGCCGCGCAGGTGGCGGTGGGCGGCGCCAGCGTGCAGGAGCTCGATGCGCAGCTGGCGATCGAATCGGCAACCCGCAGCACGCTGACGCTGCACACCGGCGGGGTGCAACTGCCCGCTGCGATTGCCTCGCAGGTCGACGCAAACGCCGGCGCACTGAATGGCATCACCCTGCAATGCCGCGACATGCTGATTCGCACGCCAAAGCTGGCCTGTCCGGCGCTGCGCGTTACATTGCATACCTCACGCTGGCGCGACCTGGCCATTGCGGCGCGCCTTGATTTCGATGCCGCAAAGCTGGCGCTGCAAGCCCGTGGCGATGGGCCGCCCATCGCCGGCGTGACACCGCGTTTCGATTTCAGCGGCACCGCCGTGCAATGGCGCGCCAATGTGGATCTTCCCGCCGCGCAGGTCACGGCATGGCTGCCGGTGCTGCGCACCTGGCTGGCGCTGCCCGCCGATATCACCGTCAGTGGCAAGGCGGGGATGGCGATACAGGCCACCGGACACGATTCGCTGATCGACCTGGATGCGCAAATCGCGCTCACCGATGGCGGCTTCCAGAACGCCGCCTATACCTGGGCGGGCGAGAAGCTGGCCGTGAACGCGCGCATCAAGGCCGCATTGCGCGAGCCGCGCACCTTCGATGTACAGCTCAGCGGCGATCATGGCCAGTCACTGACCGGACCGGTGCTGCTGGATTTCGACAGGAACCCCTTGCAGCTGAGGCTGCGCGGCGCTTTCACTTCACAGGCAGTGCGCATCGAATCCTTCGACAGTCAGCAGAAGGATCTGGCGCACATCACCGGCAGCGCGCAACTCGGGCTTGCGCCGTTCTCCGTGGCAGCCGCGCAAATCAACGCCCGGGAAATCCATTTCCCGGCGGCCTACGCGAGCTATCTGCAGCTTTCGCTCGCCACTACGCCATTCAATCAACTGATGACTCGCGGCACCGTGGCGGCCCAGCTGCGCATGGCCGCCAATCAGCCCGTCGCACTGACCCTGGGGGTTGACGATCTGGCGCTCAGCGATGCCGCCCAGCATCTGGATGTCACGGGCGTGAAAGCCGAGCTGCACTGGGCCAGCGGCGACGCCGAGCCGGAACGCCCTTCATGGCTGGCCTGGGACAGTGCGCGCGGCTGGGGCATGGAGGGCGCCCGGTCACGGCTCGACTTCGCGACGCACGATCGCGATTTCCGGTTGCTGCAGCCCGCGCGGCTGCCTCTCTTCGATGGCGCATTGCGCATCAATACGCTGGCCGTTCGCAAGCTGGGGCTGCCGGACATGGCCGGGGATTTCGATGCCGTCATCGAACCCATCAGCGTGACGCCCATTGCCAAGGCACTGGGCTGGCCTGAGTTTGCCGGCACGCTGTCGGGTCGCATACCCGGTGTGACTTACCGCAATCGCGAGCTGTCACTGCAGGGCGATGTCGATGCGCAGGTATTCGACGGACGCGTCACCGCCAGCCACCTGCGCGTGCGCGATCCCTTTGGCGACTGGCCCCGGCTGTACGCCGATATCACCGCCCGCAACCTGGATCTGGAACTGATCACGCGCACTTTCGAGTTCGGCAGCATCACCGGCCGGCTCGATGTGGATGCCCTCGGTCTCGAGACTTTCGGCACGTCGCCGGTGGCTTTCGATCTGAAAGTGGGCACGCCGCGGAACGATCGCAGCCGGCATCGCATCAGTCAGCGCGCGGTGCAGAACCTGTCGAAAATCGGCGGCGGTGGCGCCACCGCGGCGCTGCAATCCGGATTGCTCAGATTCTTCGAGCAGTTCGGCTACTCACGGCTTGGCCTGGGTTGTCGACTGCGCGACGACGTGTGTCAGATGTCGGGCATCGAACCCGTGCCGGGCGGATTCTACTTGATGAAGGGCAGCGGCATTCCCAAGCTCGACATCATCGGCCACAACGAAAGAGTGGCCTGGCTGGTGTTCCTTTCCCAGGTGCGCGACGCCATGGCCAATCCAGAGAACATCAACGTGGGCCGCCCATAGACGCGACCTGACGCCTGCTCCATCATCAGCCTATGTCCTATCTGTTTGCCGTGGCAGGATTCAGTCCGGGTTCAGCGGCAACGGCTTTCAATGATCGCGTGATCAGGAGAACCACCATGTCGAACCGCGCCCTGCGCAACGTCGCGCGTTTTTCCAAACTGGCCATGGCCAGTCTCATCATCGGTGCCTGTGTCACCATCAACGTGTACTTCCCGGCGGCTGCAGCCGAAAAGGCCGCGGATCAGATCATCGATGCGGTAACCGGCGCCACCGGCGCGGGCGTGCAACGCCAGACACCCACGGCCGCGCCGCCCACAGGCCGCAATCAAAACGCCTATCGCGAGCCCAGCTTCCTCGTTGCCGCGATCGGCAACGCACTGTATGCACTCATTCCAGCCGCCCAGGCCCAAGGCGCCGCGAATCTGGACATCTCCTCGCCGGAAATCCGCGCCGTGCAGGGCAGCATGACCGCGCGCTTCGGCCAGCTACGCAAGTTCTTCGACTCCGGGGCGCTGGGCCTGACGCAGGACGGGCTGGTGCAGATTCGCGATGCCTCGGCGTTGGCGCTGCCCGATCGCGGACTGCTCAATCGCCTGGTGCCCGAAGAAAACAAGGATCGCGAGACGCTGTACAGCGAGATCGCCAAGGCCAACGGCCATCCGGAATGGGCCGGCGACATCCGCAAGACCTTCGCGCGGCGCTGGGTGGAACGCGGTGCGCAGCCGGGGTGGTATTACCAGAACCCGGCGGGTGCGTGGGTTCAGAAATAGTCCGCGCCTGTTCCGGGCGGATCAGGACCGGTACTGGTTGACTTCGTCGCGTAGTGCGCGCGCTGCGTTTCGCGCCGCGTCGGCAAAGCCCTCGCCGCTGCCGGCGTAGATGATCCCGCGTGAGGAATTGAGCACCATTCCCAGGCCATCCTGCGTTCGTCCGGCGCGCACCGCCGCAGCAACATCGCCCCCCTGGGCGCCGACGCCGGGCACGAGAAACGGCAGGTCACCGACCACGGCCCGGATTTCCGCCAATTCCTCGGGATAGGTGGCACCGATCACCAGCATGCAGTTGCCGCCGGCGTTCCAGTCGCGCGCGACGCGCTCGGCCACATGGCGGTACAGGCGCTTGCCGCCGGCATCGAGATCCTGGAAGTCACGCGCGCCGGGATTCGAGGTGCGGCACAGGATGATCACGCCGCGATCCTTCCACTTCAGGTAAGGCTCCACCGAATCGAAGCCCAGATAGGGATTCACGGTGACGGCATCGGCGCCGTAGCGCTCGAAGGATTCCTGCGCGTACTTCGCCGCGGTGCTGCCGATGTCGCCGCGCTTGGAATCGAGGATCACCGGCAGACCCGGGTGCTTCTCGTGGATGTAGCGAATCGTCGCCAGCAGCTGCTCTTCCGCGCCGAGCGCCGCGTAGTGCGCGAATTGCGGCTTGTAGCAGCAGGCGTATCCGGCCGTGGCATCGACGATGCGGCGGTTGAACTCGAAGATGGGCTGCGGTAGCGCGCGAATCTGTGCGGGCAGTTTTTCCAGCTCTGGATCGAGCCCCACGCATACCAGCGAATCGTTCCTTGCCGCCGCCGCGTACAGTCGCGCGACAAAGCCCTGCCCACTGCCCCGGGCCTCAGTCACGCGTGCCGCTCCCGCGATTCAGCAGCACCACCGCCAGCATAAACATCGCGATCACCAGGCCGATCATCATGGCGAAGGCGCCCACCACATTCACATCGCTGGTGCCGAGGAAGCCGTAGCGGAAGGCGTTGACCATGTGCAGGATGGGATTGACCATCGAGACCTTCTGCGCCCACACCGGCAGCAGCGCGATGGAATAGAACACGCCGCCAAAATAGGTGAGCGGCGTCAGCACGAACGACGGGATCCAGTTCACCTGGTCGAAATTCTTCGCGAAGATGGCGTTGATCAGCCCGCCCAGCGCGAACACCGCCGAGGTGAGCAGCACGGCGGCGATGATCACGCCGACGTGATGCACATGCAGGCGCGAGAAGATCAGCGCCACGATGGTGACGACGAGGCCCACCATCACGCCGCGCAGCAGGCCACCGCACACATAGCCGGTGACGATCACCCAGTTGGGCAGCGGCGAGACCAGCAGCTCCTCGATGTGCTTGCCGAACTTCGCGCCGAAGAACGAAGACACCACATTGCCGTAGGAGTTGGTGATCACCGCCATCATGATCAGGCCCGGCGCGATGTAGGCGCGGTAGTCGACGCCACCCATGGCGCCGATGCGCTGGCCCACCAGGTTGCCGAAGATCACGAAGTACAGCGCCGTGGTCACTGCCGAGGGCACCAGCGTCTGGCCCCAGATGCGGATGATGCGGCTGAACTCGCGGATGATGATGGTGCGAAAGCCGATCGAGCGGATGGTCGACAACGGCAGCATCGGCGTGTTCATGGCGCGCGATTCTCCACCAGACGCATGAACATCTCCTCGAGACGGTTGACCTTGTTGCGCATCGACAGCACATCTACGCCCTGGGAAGACAGCCGCCCGAAGATGTCGTTCAGGTTCTGTTCCTTGGAAACCTCGATGTCCAGCGTGTGATCGTCCACCAGCTTCACCGCGTAGCCCGGAAGCTGCGGCGCCGCGGTCAGTGGATTGCGCGTGGTGAACAGGAAGCTTTCCGTGTGCAGCTTGCGCAGCAGGTTGCTCATGCGGTCGCGTTCGATGATCCGGCCGCCGTCGATGATGGCGATGTGCCGGCAGAGGTTCTCGGCCTCTTCCAGGTAATGCGTGGTCAGGATGATGGTGGTGCCGGCCTCGTTGATCTTGCGCAGGAACTCCCACATCGAACGGCGGATCTCGATGTCCACGCCGGCGGTGGGTTCGTCGAGGATCAGCAGCCGCGGCTCGTGCATCAGCGCGCGCGCGATCATCAGCCGGCGCTTCATGCCACCCGACAGCGCGCGCGCCATGGTCTTGCGCTTCTCCCACAGATGCAGCTGCTTCAGGTATTTCTCGGCCCGCTGGCGCGCCAGTCCGCGTTCCACGCCGTAGAAACCCGCCTGGTTGACGACGATGGTCTCGGGCGATTCGAACATGTTGAAGTTGATTTCCTGCGGCACGATGCCGATGCAGGACTTGGCGCGATCCAGTTCGCGGTCGATGTCGTGCCCGAACACGCTCACCTGCCCGGCGCTCTTGTTCACCAGCGAGGTGACGATGCCGATCAGCGTGGTCTTGCCGGCGCCGTTGGGCCCCAGCATCGCGAAGAAATCGCCCTCTTCCACGTCCAGGTCGATGCCCTTGAGGGCCTGGACACCATTTTTATAGGTCTTGGTGAGACCCTTCACTGAAAGCGCGTGCATTGACCCGCCATTCTAAAAGAAAAAAGCCCCGCGCAGCGTTCGCCGCGCGGGGACTTGACCGTGAGCGGGGCGCCAACGTTTCGGCGCGCCGCGATCCGTGAGGGCGTGACGCTACTTGGCCAGCTGCAGCAGCCCCATGGCCACCCAGCCTTCGTTGCCCAGCTCGTCCTGCACCTTCCAGAACGGGCCCTGCTTCTCGCCGGTCGGATACAGCATGGCGCCGGCATCCAGATCGCGCAGCGACTTGCTGGAGGGGCTCGGGCCCGTGAACAGCTTGCCCGGCTTGGCCATGCTCACGGCCTGCTGGACATTGTCTGCCTTGGCATCCGGCTGGATCTGCTTGACGTCATTCACCAGCTTGACGAAGGCGTCGAGATAGGCCGCCGTGACCACCTGCCCGATCTCGGTGTTGGCGTAGCTGCTGGCGCCGGCCGCCGCGAAGCCACCGAAGAAGGCGCCGCCGCCCGCGCCCCAGCCCAGGTCGGTCTTCTTGGCGTGCCCCTGCTGCAGCGAAACCTGCTCGGTGGAGCGCACATCGGTCATGGTGAGCACCACATCGGCCGTCTTGCTCTTCAGGCTGATGCCGCCCATCACGGCGCCGGCCAGGCCGCCCACCATGCCGCCCAGGATTCCACCCACATTCCTGCCACCGGAATTGGCGTTCTTGTTGACGATGTCGGGGACCAGCACATAGTCCGCGGCCTTCATCTGGCCCTTGCCGAGGTTCGACCCGCCACGCAGCTCACCACCGCCGGCCAGCGCGCGCTCGGCCTGCGCCGCCGCCAGGCCCTTGCCGCGGTCCACCAGCGTGAAGCAGCCGGACTGCCCCACGAACACCTTGATGAGGGCCTCGGGGGATTCGAGGTTCAGCTGCGTCCACCACTTGTTTTCAGGCTCCGTGACCGCCAGCGTGCCGATCTTCTTGTCGCACTTGGGGATTTCGGGCGGCGCTTTCTTGTCGGCGGCTTGCGCAACGCCACCCAGCGCCATCAACACGGCAGAAACAACCAGCAGGCTGGCTTGCTTGAATTGAGCCATAGGTAAAACTCCCTTTAAAGACCTTTGTTCGGATTCGACTTCTGTTAAGGGCTTAGGGCGCGGCCGCGAAAACGGCGCGCCAATACGGGCAAAGGTAGCACATGCGATAATTTCGCAAAACGCCCATCCCAGGCATTTCTCCCGGTATCAGCAATGGACAGCGCCCTGCATTTAGTCACCGACCCCACCGCCTGGCTGGCACTGATAACCCTGATCGCCATGGAAGTGGTGCTGGGCATCGACAACCTGGTGTTTATCGCCATCCTCACCAACAAGCTGCCCGAATCGCAGCGCGACAAAGCGCGGCGGCTGGGCATCGGACTGGCGCTGGTACTGCGCCTTGCATTGCTCGGCACGGTGGCGCTGATCGTGCGCATGACCACGCCGCTGTTTACGCTATTCGGCCACGGGTTTTCGTGGCGCGATCTCATCCTGCTGGCCGGCGGCCTGTTCCTGATCTGGAAGGCCACGAAAGAGATCCATCACAACGCGGATCCGGACGCCGGTGACGACCTGTTCCAGCCCACGGTTTCCAGAATGGGCCTGGGCGCGGCCATCGGGCAGATCATCGTGCTCGACATCGTGTTCTCCATCGACAGCATCGTCACGGCCGTGGGCATGACCGATCACATACCCATCATGGTGGTGGCCGTCGTCATCACCGTGGGCATCATGATGTTCGCCGCGGGTCCGCTGGCCAACTTCATTCATCACAACCCGACGCTGGTGATGCTGGCGCTGGGCTTCCTGCTCATGAT
>Ga0164241_10006840_pt1 | contig 10338 bp, 9 predicted proteins | sample OricomyardsoilBY_FD_108780 | JGI IMG/M metagenome (GOLD analysis project Ga0164241, IMG submission 108780) | Backyard soil microbial communities from Emeryville, California, USA - Original compost - Back yard soil (BY) | ecosystem: Environmental > Terrestrial > Soil > Unclassified | place: USA... | reverse complement strand
TGCAGGAACGTACCGAATGGCATCGCGTGGTGATGTTCAATCGGTTGGGCGAAATCGCCGGTGAATTTTTGCGTAAAGGCAGCAAGGTTTATATTGAGGGCTCTTTACGTACGCGCAAATGGCAAGGGCAAGACGGAACTGATCGATTCACGACAGAAATTGTCGCCGATCAAATGCAGATGCTCGACGGTCGTGGTGAAGGCGCCAACACGGGCGGTAATCAAGGCGGATACCAGGGTGGTTATGAAGCACCACAAAATAATAGCGGCGGCGGTAGACCAGCAGCGAATAATCAAAATGCGGCGCCACAAAATCAGGGCAACTATTCCAATCAAACACCTCCAGCTTCAATGGATAGTTTTGATGACGATATTCCGTTTTAATTAATGTGTTAGCCCTTTTATCCCTGTGATAAAAGGGCTTTTTCCGTCGTAAATTCTGTACCTCCAATAACAAAGAGTGATGGCATGCGGCAGTTTTACAATAAAGCCTTGATCAGTTTTATCGGCTTACTCCTGATCAGTTTTTTTATTGGTTATGTCTGTGCTTCGCGTACTTTTTTACAGTTGTCACTTTTACCTGCTGAAAAGAGTCCATTGCCCTGGCAAATAAAGAGCCGTACCGATACGGAGCAAGGTGGTGATTCCACCGTCGTTATTCGTGATGATAAATTCAGTTTGAATTTTGATTTTTTGATCGCGTCGACTGTGCAATATCCTTTTGTTACCAACTCCTTCACCTTTATTGATCGCAAATCCAATCCGAAAGAAGTGGATTTATCCGGCTTCGACAGTTTGTCGTTCAGTGTGAAATGTTCGCCTGCCAACATCCTGACCTTTGCCATGGTCACCTTCGACGAAAAAATTACCAAACCGGATGACCTGGTGTCTTATCGTTCGCCCACTACCTATTTTTCCTGTAATGAAAATTGGGCGCAGGTTGAGCTGGATTTAACGCGGCTGGAAACGCCCCAGTGGTGGTTTGATATGTACAAGATGCAGCTGTCAGATAAGGCCTACAAGCTGGATAAAGTACAGAGCATAAACTTTGGCAGCAGTTGGCAAAGCCACATGAATCAGCTGTCGAATGTGCAAATTGCCGGAATGCGTTTGGCTGGATACAACTGGAATTACACCTACTGGGGCGCCGCCAGTTTGTTGGTAATCTGGCTGTTTTACATCATTTGGATCTTCAAACTTTATACGCGCAGCTTGATAGGCGAATTGCAGGACAAGTTACAGCGCGATCGCCCGCTGGTGGCTTATCAACAATTGTCATTGGAGCCGCACAGAGACAAAGACAAAAGTGCAATATTGCGATTTATGGCAACCGAATATGCGAATCCGGAGCTGAGCCTGGATGGCATGGTGACTAGCATTGGGGTCAGCCGAACAAAAATTAATGACATTCTTAAAACAGAGCTGGGTTATACCTTTATCACCTATCTGAACAAACTGCGGTTGACAGAAGCTGCCAGGTTATTGGCAGATAAAGAAGAAGCGAATATTGCGGAAATTGCTTATTCCGTGGGTTACAAAAATGTTTCCTACTTCAATAAATTATTTAAAGAAGAATATGGCTGCACACCTAAAACCTTCAAAAGTCTTTACGAGGGTAAAACACAACAATCCCCGCCCGCCAATAATACTTAAACGAAAAAAAATTCAATTTTTTGCAAGTGAGTGGCAATTTTAGGAAAAGTGTTATCACCCCGGCTCATATCCGCCTAGTCTCGGCAAGCGCTATCTGGCTAACGCCAGGCTTACCATGACAATAACAATGGGCGGATTTATCTATGAACAATTATCTTGACTCTATCGATACCATTCTTGCTGGGCACACAGTCACCACTTTTTTTAATGTCCGTATCATGGAGTGCGAAGAGGGCAAGGCCGTGCTGGGTTTCAGGTTACGCGATGAGTTTCATCGCCACAGTGATATCGCGCAAAGCACGCTGGGTTGCATAGTGGATTGTGTGGCACGTATTGCCGGTTATGGATTAATAGGCCCGTCATTTATATCAGAACATGAAATCAATTATCGTCCATGGCAGTTGAGTGGTGGAGAACTGATTGCCAGCGCACAAATTCAATTTCGCAGTGATCTGTGTCTGACGTATGTTTGTGACTTGACCTATGATTGTGAATTGTTGTTAACAGAAACTACGTCCAGTCGATTGGTTGCAGAATCACAAGGAACGCTTGCCAAACTCAAACCACAAGATGGTTTTCGATCTAAAAAAATAATTCATGAAGCCACTGTATAGTGGTGCTCACAGAAAAGAGAATTTTTTTATATTGTGATTACTCGCCAGAATTTTTTCTGTACGGCAATGTAATAATGTCGATAAGGTTAACCAACGTTTATCCGGATAATAAGAAAATAAAAACTGTTCACCTTTAATGGTGTCGATTACTTTTTTTGCTATGCCCGCGTTAACCGCAGGGCAACCCCAGCTTCTGCCGATGCGCCCAAATTTTTTAACGTGTGTTGCATTCACATAAGGCGCACCGTGAAAAACAATAGCGCGATTCATGGCTTCGTCATTAAAACCTTGATCCAATCCTTCCATACGTAATGAATAACCGTTACTGCCTTGATAAGTCTCTTTGGTTTGAAAAAGTCCAAGGCTGGATTGTAAACTGCCTGTTTGATTGGAAAAGCGGCGAGCATAATTTTCGCCGGAATTTTTTCCATGTGCGACTAATTCATTAAATAATAATTTTCCACTGGCAAGATCAAACACCCAAAGGCGTGGTTGCGTGGATGCCAATGAATAATCAATCACGGTTAATTTGTCAGCCGGCAATGCACCATTGTTAATGGCGCATTGAATGGCGTTGATCGACAGGTTTAATACCTTGGGGTTTAATCCAGGCGCCGATTTAATCATCTGTGAATAAACAGTCGGCGGAATCAAATCATTTTCGGTATAGGTGTTAGCACTGGAAAAATGGGATACAAAAATCAGCGCGAAAATAACAATAGCCCTGGAAAATAAGGCAACAACATTTACTGCAAACATCGGAAATCACCAGGCGGAGTAGCCGCAACAATCAGGTCAATCATGCAGCGGCCTTGCTGGGTGTATAGGGAGCGAATCTATAGCAAAATAATACAGACAAAAAATGCCTGTTTTGATTCAAGACTAGCAGTAGAAATTTAAATGGCAAATTGCGTGTGATCTGCGTTGTATTTCTGTGCCAAACTGTCACCGTATTTTTAAACTCGTTTAGACTATTTTGTAACTTATTGGTGTCCAAGGGGCGAAGGATGTTGTTTGATTTAAGGGTGTTATTGGCATTGTTTTTTTTAGGGGCAGTTGTGGCTCCGGCAATGGCTAAGCCCAAACAATCGGATTTTGATCAGCTCATGGCGCAAGCGATAGAAGCCAGAATTGTGGATATGCAATTGGCGGAGTCGGCAGGTGTGAATCAGCCTCGTTATTTTACACATGCATTGGCGGAGTTTTATCAGCGGCGCGCCTATCAATCAATGTGGACGCAAAAATCACTTACACAATTAATTCAGAATATTGAATCCCTGGATGCCGATGGTTTGCACCCACAGGATTATTCACTGTCGCATTTAAAAATGGCATTGCCCATTGTAGGCATGCATCATGTGGATGCAATTGCTTTGCGCGTGAATGATGAATTGCTTGCTACTGGAAATTATCTTACAGCGATTTTTCATTTGGCTTATGGAAAAGTGGATCACGCAACCTATCAAGCAAAATGGCAATTTGAATTATCACCCTTGCTGGATTTATTGGGGCCTGAGCTGTTGCATGCCGCTGAAAAAATGCAATTGGATTTTTTATTTAAAAAGGCGAGACCTGATCATCCACTTTATCAACATTGGGTTGAAGGTTTGCGTCAGTACAAACAATTTGCGGTGTCCGGCGATTGGCCGATATTGTCAGATGGAGTGACATTGAGACCCTGCATGAGCGATCCGCAAGTAGCGTTGTTGCGAAATCGATTGCGAGCGACAGGTGAATATATTGATCCATTACCCGAAGAAAATATCAGTGGTGCTTTGACTTCATTGGCCGCTTGTCTGGCAATTTATCCTGCCAGTGCTTCCTCTTCGTCATCCATTATGGCAAGCAGTTCTGTCAGTGAAAATATTGCTGTCAGCACAGAATCAATGCAAAATTTCTCTGCTTCGTTTGTTGATTCACAAACATCTAGTTCAGCATCATCCGTTGCAACTGCCGATGAATTTTTTGATCCACGATTGGTCGATGCGGTAAAACAATTTCAGCGCGATCAATATTTGGAAATAGATGCAGCAGTGGGTTTATCAACACGAGCGGCATTAAATATTTCCGTGCAATCCCGCATAGATCAAATTCGTGTCAATCTTGATAGGGCGCGGAGTTTATTGCGAAATATTCCTGCTGATTTGGTGCTGGTTGATGTGGCCGGTTTTAAAGTGACTTATTACAAATCTGCAAAACCGATTTGGGAATCGCGTGTGCAAGTAGGAATGGCTTATCGCACTACACCAATCTTTCATTCGGAAATCCATTATCTGACATTGAATCCTACCTGGACGGTACCGCCAACGATTTTGAAAAAAGATGTGTTGCCCAAAGTACGTGCTGATCTGGAATATTTACGCACGCACAATATTCATGTGTTTGATGCCACGGGTAAAGAGTTGGATCCCGCGATGATTAATTGGTTAGCCCCCGGCAATATCACACTCAGGCAAGACGCCGGAACGGATGCTGCACTTGGAAAGGCAGTTATTCGTTTTCCTAATCCCTATTCAATTTATTTGCACGATACGCCGTATCAACGCTTGTTCAAGCGCAGTCAGCGTGCTTTTAGTTCAGGCTGTATTCGTGTCGAAAAAATTCTGGAGTTGGTTGAATTGATACTGCATGACACGCCCGGATTTGATAAAGCAGAAATCGATAAGATTATTGAAGCCGGTAAAACCCGCAATATCTCACTGGCGGCACGAATTCCGGTGATGCTAGCCTACTGGACGGTGGAATATAAAGAAAATTATAAGTTAGTGTTCAAGCCGGATATTTATCGGCGTGATGAGATTGCATTGCATGCCTTGAATCAGAATTAAATCAATCAGATGCGTTTTTGTCCGGGTTGATAGTAAACTTGCCGGGTTTGTTTAATCACAAATGTCACAGTTAATCTGTGACAAAGCAAACTGTCACCCTGAATGGCAAATACGCAGAATGCATAACTATTCAGCGTGTGAATTAATTGAGCACACCTTTAAAAAACAGGATCACCTCCGTGGCAAACCAAGACGAACTGATTTCACAATTACGCATACAACGCGATGACTCCAATCCATCCCCTGGACGTTTGTGGATCATGATAACGGTAGCCGTATTGGCTGCCCTTGTGATGATCTACACTTTTTTTCACGAGCCAGATCCCATCGAGGTTAAAATCGAAATGGCCAGTGTGGCTATTGCTGATTCATCCGAAGCGCGTGTACTGGATGCAACCGGATATGTAGTCGCGCGACGCATGGCCACTGTTTCTTCAAAAGTCACCGGAAAAGTAATGGAAATTTATATTGAAGAAGGAATGCAAGTTGAAAAGGATCAGATAGTCGCGCGGCTGGATGATGTGAACACAGTAAAATCGTTGGAGCTGTATCGCGCGCAATTGCAAGCATCAAAAACGTTTGTGGTCGAAGCGCAAGCGCGATTGACTGAAGCCAAATTAACCCTGGATCGCAATAGTGAACTGGCAAGACAACAAGTAGTAAGCGCTGCTGCATTGGATAAAGCGCGCGCCGATTTTGAATCCTTAAGTGCACAATTGGCATCGCGTCGCGCAGAAGTGGGTGTTGCGGAAAAACGTGTAGCACTCGAACAACAATATCTGGACGACATGAAATTGCGCGCACCTTTCTCGGGTGTTGTCGTCAGTAAAGATTCGCAGCCTGGTGAAATGATTTCCCCAATGTCAGCAGGCGGTGGTTTTACGCGTACGGGTATTTGTACCATTGTTGATATGGCATCACTGGAAATTGAAGTGGATGTTAACGAGTCTTACATTCAACGTGTGCGTGTTGATCAATACGTGCAAGCGATTCTTGAAGCCTATCCCGACTGGAAAATTCCTGCAAAAGTAATTGCGATTATTCCTGCTGCAGATCGCCAGAAAGCCACCGTAAAAGTACGCATAGGTTTTCAAATTGAGGATCCGCGAATTCTGCCGGAAATGGGTGTAAAAGTCGCTTTCATGAACGCAGAACCTCAAACAGAAGATCAACCGAAAAAACTCCTGGGTATTCGTGTGCCGACAACAGCGGTGCAATCTGACGGAGAAGATAAATATCTATTTGTTGTAAAAGATAAAGTTGCCGAACGTCGCAAGGTTACTTTAACCGCGAGCTATGGTTCGGATGTTTATATTTCATCCGGCATTAACGCCGGTGAAGATTTCGTTGTAGAAATTCCGGATGAATTAACCGATGGAATGAAAGTAATTTATTAAACAAAAAAATCCTCTCCCATCAAGAGAGAGTTCAGATTCATTCAAACAGGAGCAAAAAATGTCTGCCCAAGCAATAGCCGATTCCGCCATTGGTTCGACACTGGTCGAACTCAAATCGATTAGCAAACATTACCCGAAAGGAAAAGAAAAGGTGAATGTGCTGAACGAATTAAATCTCACTATTAATCGCGGTGATTTTCTGGCGCTGATGGGGCCGTCAGGTTCAGGCAAAACAACCCTGTTAAATTTATTGGGCGGTTTGGATAAACCCAGTTCCGGTGAATTAAAAATTGGCAGTGCGCGTCTGGATCAAATGTCCAACTCACAATTGACTCGCTGGCGCGCACAGAATGTTGGATTTATTTTTCAATTTTATAATTTGATGCCGGTACTGACAGCAGAAAAAAATGTTGAGTTGCCGTTATTGCTGACTAATCTTTCCAGTGCGCAACGTAAAAAACACGTAGCCGCTGCCTTGTCTTTGGTGGGGCTTTCAGAGCGTGCCGATCATTATCCCAATGAATTATCTGGCGGTCAGGAACAGCGTGTCGCTATCGCACGTGCATTGGTCAGCGATCCACAAATTTTATTGTGTGACGAACCCACGGGTGATCTTGATCGTACAACGGCAGATGAAATTTTAACGTTGTTGCAAACACTCAATCAGCAACAAGGAAAAACCATCGTCATGGTAACGCACGACCCGCGTGCCGCTGATCATGCCAAAACGATTTTAAATATGGATAAAGGCAGGTTGGTGTAATCATGTACTACCTCTATTTCATTATGAAAAATCTCGGACGAAAAAAAGTCCGCACGATTTTGACATGCCTGTCGATTGTGATTGCATTTTTATTGTTTGGAATGTTACGCACATTGGGCAGCGCATTTGATCAAGGCGCCGAATTGGCCGGTGAAGATCGCCTGGTAACGATTAATAGAATTACCTTGATTCAACCCTTGCCTTACAACTATCTTGCGAAAGTAAAAACACTTGATGGCGTAGCGATTGCTACGCAAGCCAATTGGTTTGGTGGCTATTTTCAGGAACAAAAAAATCAGTTTCCACAATTTGCCATTGAAGCTGAAGATTATTTTTCAATTTATGCAGACATGTACGCTTTGCCAGAAGAGCAAATGAAATCATGGAAATCGAATCGTATTGGTGTTGTGATTGGAAAAGCACTGGTAGACAAATATAAATGGAAAATTGGCGATCGGGTTCCGTTGATTGGAATGTTCCCTCAGCAGGATGGTAAAACAACCTGGGAATTTGAAGTCAGTGGTATTTATGAGGCGAAAACAAAAGGTGCCGATACCAGCACTATGTTGATGCATTATTCCTATTTTGATGAAGCTCGCCAATTTGGTAAAGGCACATTGGGCTGGATGGTCATTAAGGTCAAAGATAAAAATCAATCTGAATCTGTTGCCAAACAAGTCGATGCGCTTTTTGTTAATTCACCTGCGGAAACCAAAACCAGTAGCGAAAAAGATTTCACTAAATCCTTCGCAAAACAATTTGCTGATATAGGTTTTATTACCTCCATTATTTTGGCCGCCGTATTTTTTACTATGTTGTTAGTGGCCGGTAATACCATGGCACAAAGTTTTCGCGAGCGAATTCCGGAGTTGGCCGTACTGAAAACCCTTGGCTTTTCTGATGCCACCGTGATGTGGTTAGTCTTGGGGGAAGCTATCTTTTTATCGGTAGTCGGCGGTGTAATTGGTTTGCTATTTGCGCAAATTATTGTAACGGGTGCAGCTGAATCTTTGGCGGCAACTCTGCCTGGATTAATGATGACTTCGCAAGTGCTGTTGCAGGGAGTATTGTTGATTGTGATTTTTGGAATTGTGACGGGTGCAATCCCGGCTATTCAGGGTTTGCGTTTGCAAATCGTAACAGCGCTGCGCAGGAGATAAAAAATGTCGAATAGTTTTTTGCAAATTCCTATTATCAGTTGGATGAATATTCGCAACATCCCACAGCGATTGGGCACATCATCCGTAGCAGTTTTTGGTGTGGCTTGTGTGGTGGGTGTTTTCATCGGCGTGCTGTCGATGGCAACCGGTTTTCAGCGCACTATGTTAAAAGGCGGAGCTGAAGATGTCGCGATTATTATGCGGTCCGGAGCAACCTCCGAAATGGCAAGCGGTTTGGGTTATGCGCAAGCGCAAGAAATTTCACATTTGCCTGGTATTGCGCGCAATGGCGATGAACCCATTAGCTCACCAGAATTATATGTGGTGGTGGATGTAACTAAACGCACCACGAATTCTTCTGCGAATGTCCCACTGCGCGGTGTGCTTTCCGGTGCATTCACCGTTAGAAAAAATTTAAAAATAGTGGAAGGCAGGGAATTTACTCCCGGTACTAATGAGTTGGTGGTGGGTCGCGCTGTGCAGCGTCAATTTGCGCAATTAAATGTTGGCGATAAAATTAAATTTGGTTCGACCCAATGGACAGTAGTGGGCGCATTCGAAGCAGAAGGTGGTTTGGCGGAATCTGAATTGTGGTGCGATGCGAAAGTGTTACAGGAAGTTTATCGTCGTGGTAATTCATTTCAAACCATTCGTGTAAAGCTTGATGGCAAAGAGGGTTTGGCGAAATTAAAAGAAGGAATAGCGTCAAATCCTACTTATAATTTTTCTGCACAATTAGAGTCTGAATATTTAGCTGAACAATCAAAACCACTCACCGCATTTATCAAAACCATCGGCTGGCCTATTGCTATTTTGATGGCGATAGGTGCAATTTTTGGTGCGATTAATACCATGTACACTTCAGTTTCAACCCGTACCCGTGAAATTGCGACTTTACGCGCAATTGGTTTTGGTTCACTGCCTGTAGCAATTTCCACTTTGATTGAATCGATTTTGTTATCGGTTATAGGCGGCGTGATTGGTGCGATAGTGGTGTATCTATTATTTAATGGCTACACAGTATCGACATTAAATTTTTCAAGTTTTAGTCAAGTGGTATTTGATTTTGCTGTAACCAAAGATTTAATCATTCAAGGTATTTGGTTCGCCGTGATTATCGGCTTTATCGGTGGTTTCTTTCCAGCCATACGCGCTGCACGTTTGCCAATTGCTACAGCGTTACGTGAAGTCTGATTGAATGTCATCAATAGAAAATTTTAAACCATAGCAAACATAAATTTCGTCTATCTTAAATCATCGTCATATAGGTTGACTCGGTTGCCTGTATGACGATGATAAATTTATGAATAGGAAATTTATACCTTCTGCCCGCTTCAAAATCCGCATAATTTTTTAACTCAAACCAACAAGCCATTACCTTGTCCATAAGACTTGCATGGATTCGTTAATAAATGCAAAAACATTTACCTTTAGCATTTCTTGACATCTTTTCCCCTTAAAATGAACATCTGTTCAGTAAGCATTTCGTTGTATTTTCCTGTTGTATTCCCAAGGAGTCCCTCATGTTCAATAAAAATCGCCCTCTCGTATTATTCTGCCTGGTGTTAGGGTCGCTATGGCTGACGGGCTGTGAAAAAGAACAAACTAATACTGTTGTAGCACCAGTGGAAGTCGGTGTGGTAAAGGTCATGACGGCAGATGTTCCATTGGAAATTGAATTGCCCGGGCGTACCAGCGCGTTTCGTAAGGCGGAAGTTCGTCCACAGGTGAGTGGAATTATCCAGAAACGATTATTCACTGAAGGTGCGGAAATTAAAGCCGGTACACCTCTTTATCAAATAGATCCTGCACCATTTGAAGCGGCGTTCAATAGTGCCCGCGCTGAACAAGCAAGGGCAGAAGCCAATTTGGCAGCTGCAGTTGCACGTGAATCGCGTTATAAAAATTTGATAAGCACCCAATC
>Ga0164241_10006839_pt1 | contig 10339 bp, 8 predicted proteins | sample OricomyardsoilBY_FD_108780 | JGI IMG/M metagenome (GOLD analysis project Ga0164241, IMG submission 108780) | Backyard soil microbial communities from Emeryville, California, USA - Original compost - Back yard soil (BY) | ecosystem: Environmental > Terrestrial > Soil > Unclassified | place: USA... | reverse complement strand
CGAGCGGGGCACGGTGTTCTTCAAGGAGCCGGTGCCGAGCCGCGATCACAATCTCAACCCGATCTTCATCGTTGCCGACTACGAAGTGCGCACCGGCGGCGAAGACGAGACCGCGGCCGGCGTTCGCGTCGCGACCACGCTCGCGGCGGACAAGATCGAACTGGGCGCCAGCGCCGTGTACCAGGGCGCGCAGGCGGGCGACACAAGCATCGTCGGTACGGACCTCACCTGGCGCCTGTCGCCGGAATCGCGGGTCACCGCGGAAGTGGCCCAGGCACGGTCGGATGATCCGCTGCGGCCGGAAACGTCGACCGCGTGGCTGATCGAAGGCAAACATGCGTCCGAGCATCTCGAAGCGCGCGCGTGGGCGCGCGAGACCGAGAGTGGGTTCGGCGTCGACCAGCAACTCACCGCCGAGACGGGCGCGCGCACCGTGGGCGTCGACGCGCGCTACAAGTTCACCGATTCGCTCATGGTGTCGGGCGAAGTGCAGCACCAGGACGTCCTCGCGAGCGATGCGACGCGCATGCTCGTGAGCGGTGACGTGCACCTGAACAGGGATGGCTACAGCGTGGGTGCCGGCCTGCGTCACGTCGCCGACGAAGATGCGAGCGGCGACGAGCGCGTCTCGGACCAGGCCTTCGTGACGGGCAGCGTGGATTTCTGGGGCGGCCTGGTCACGCTGCGCGGCTCGCACGACGCCACGCTGGGTGGCAAGGATGCGAGCGTCGACTACCCGGCCCGCAGCATCCTCGGGGTCGATTACCGCCTGAGCGACGAGACCACGCTGTTCGCCGAATACGAACACGCCGAGGGCGCCCAGCTCGAAGCCGACACCACGCGCATCGGCATGCGCACGCGCCCGTGGGAACGCACGCAGGTGAAGTCGAGCATCAACACCCAGGCCACCGAATACGGCCCGCGCACCTTTGCGAACTTCGGTCTCACGCAGGGCTTCCAGTGGAAGGACCACTGGGCGTTCGACATCGGCGTCGACCAGAGCAACACGCTGCGCGGCCCCGACCTGGAGCCGTTGAATCCGAACGCGCCGCTGGCGTCAGGCTCGATGACGGAAGACTTCTTCGCCGCGTTCGTGGGCGCGCAGTACCGCAAGGAGCTCTGGCAGTTGACCAGCCGGCTCGAGCATCGCAACGCCGACAGCGAAGAGCGCTGGAGCTCGACCACGGGCTGGTATCGCGAGCCCGTGGAAGGGCACGCGATGTCGGTGTCGTTGCAGGCCTTCGACGCAAGCACGCTGCTCGGCGGCAGCAACACGGAAGCCGTCGGCCGCCTGGCCTGGGCATTCCGTCCGGATTCGAGCGCGTGGATTCTCTTCGACCGCTTCGAAATGAAATACGACGAACACAGCGATCTTCTGGACTCGTACGAGTCCTCGCGCGTGGTGAACAACCTGCACGCGAACTGGCAGCTCAATCCGGCGCTGCAGCTCGGCCTGCAGTACGGCGCCCGTTACGTGTCGAGCACCTTCGAAGGCGAGAAGTACGACGGGCTCTCCGACATCGCAGGCGTAGACCTGCGCCGCCAGCTCACGCGCCGGTTCGACCTGGGGCTGCACGCCGCCGTACTGCATTCCTGGGAGTCGGACGTGCTCGACTACTCGACGGGATTCGACGTCGGCACCACTTTCGCGAAGAACGTGTGGATTTCGGTGGGTTACAACTTCGCGGGTTTCCGTGACGACGACTTCTCGGCCAGCCGCCACACGGCCCAGGGCCCGTATCTCAAGATCCGCATCAAGGCTGACCAGGATACTTTCAAGGATTTGAGCCTCGACAGCCTGCGCCCGTCGCGCTAGGTTGCTCCGTCCGCCTCGACGCGGATCCAACCCCAAGTTCCTGGATGCAATCACTCGACGAGGTATTCGGCCCGCGCGGACCCCTGGCGCGCTCGTTGCCGGGCTTCACGCCGCGCCGTTCGCAGCTGGCGATGGCCGGCCGCGTCGCGCTCGCGCTCGAAAACCGCGCACCGCTCGTGGTCGAGGCGGGCACGGGCACCGGCAAGACGTTTGCGTACCTCGTGCCGGCGCTATTGTCCGGCCGGCGGGTGCTCATCTCCACGGGCACCCGCACTTTGCAGGACCAGCTCTTCAACAAGGACCTGCCACTGCTGGCCGGCGCCATCGGCGTGCCGGCGCGCGTCGCGCTGCTCAAGGGCCGCTCCAACTATCTCTGCAGCTACCGGCTGAAGCAGCTCGGCGGACAGAAGAGTCTCGCGGGCACGCGTGACCGCACGCTGGCGCGCGTCGAACGCTGGTCGCTGGCCACGCACTCCGGGGACCTGGCCGAGGTCCCGGATCTCGGCGATGCCCATCCGCTGTGGCCGCAGATCACCTCCACGCGTGAGAACTGCCTCGGCGCTCGTTGCGCCGACATCGGCAAGTGCCACGTGGTCGCGGCGCGCCGCACTGCCATCGAGGCCGACATCGTCATCGTCAACCACCATCTGCTGCTGGCGGACCTGGCGCTGAAAGAGGACGGCTTCGGCGATCTGCTCGGCACCGCGGACGCGGTCATTCTCGACGAGGCGCACCAGATCCCCGATCTCGCGACGCAGTTTTTCGGTACGCGCCTCGGCAGTCGACAGGTGGAGATGCTGGTGCGCGATGCACGCCAGGAGCTGGGCCTGGCGCGTGCGCCAGCGTCCGTCCTGTCTACCGAACTCGGTGCCGTCGAAAAAGCGCTGGCGGCACTGGCGGAGGTGTTTCGCAGCACGCCGCGCCCTGACTGGCTGGCGGCCGACACGCCACTGGACGATGCGGCGGAAAATCTTTCGAGCGTGTTGCGAGCGCTGAACACCGAGCTCAACGACTTCAGCCGCGAGCCGGGCATCGCGCAGTGTGCCGCCCGCGCCAGCGAGCTCGCGGCCCGGCTCGACGCAGTCATGCGCGCCGAGGAACATGAAGGCGCGCGCAGCGTGGAGCTCACGCAGCGCGGATTCACCTTGAGCCTGCTGCCCTTCGACGTGGCAGCACGCTTTGCGTCGATGACCAGTGGAACGCGCGCGGCCTGGGTGTTCACCTCGGCCACGCTGTCGGTGGGCGAAGACTTCGCGCATTTCACGTCGCGCCTGGGCCTGGCCGACGCCGAGACGCTCGCCATCCCGAGTCCATTCGACTTCGAGACCCAGGCGCTGCTCTATCTACCGCCGCAGCTGCCGGATCCCACCTCCGGCGCGCACACGGGCGCGGTGGTCGACCTCTCGGTGCCACTCATCGAGGCCTCGGCCGGCGGCGCCTTCGTGCTGTTCACCAGCCACCGTGCATTGCAGCGCGCCGCGCAACTCCTGCGCGACCGCTGGGCGGAACTCGCTGACTATCCACTGCTGGTGCAGGGCGAGGCGCCGCGCGAGCAGCTCCTGCGGCGATTCCGCGAGTCGGGCAATGCTGTCCTGCTCGGGACCTCCAGTTTCTGGGAAGGCGTGGACGTGAAGGGCGATGCGCTGCGGCTGGTCATCATCGAAAAGCTGCCGTTCTCCTCGCCGGACGACGCGCTGACCCGGGCGCGCATCGAACACCTGAAGGCCAACGGAGGCAACGCGTTTCGCGAGTACCAGTTGCCCGAGGCCGCATTGGCGCTAAAACAGGGAGTCGGCCGTTTGATCCGCAGCGAGACGGATCGCGGCGTGGTTGTCATCTGCGATCCGCGGCTCGTCGACAAACCGTACGGTCGCGTTTTCCGTTCGAGCCTGCCGCCCATGCCGGTCACGCGCGTGTGCGCCGAGGCGGAAAAATTCCTGCGGCGTATCGCCGGCAACGGGACCGCAAGCACCGAACTCACGCGCGTGGCGCTGGACGACGCATGAAGATCCTGGCGCTCGACACGGCCACCGAAGCCTGCTCGGTTTCGCTCGGCATCGATGATCGTTCCATCGACCGGTACGTCGAACTCGACCGGGGTCATGCGGAGCAATTGCTTCCCATGGTGGATTCGGTGCTGGCCGAGGCAGGCGTCTCGTTGAAAGCGCTCGATGCCATTGCGTTCGGTCGCGGCCCGGGCGGGTTCACCGGTGTGCGACTGGCCGCGAGCGTGGCCCAGGGGCTCGCCTTTGGCGCGCAAGTGGGCGTGGTGCCCGTGTCCAATCTGGCGGCCGTCGCGCAAAACGTCGTCCAGCGGAGTCCGACCGTGCGGCGCGTGCTGGTAGCGAACGATGCGCGCATGAAAGAGGTGTATTGGGCGTGGTTCGAGGTCGGCGCCAGCCTCACGTCGGGGGCGGAAAACGTGGGTCCTGCCGCTGAGGTGTCGCTGCCTGCCGGGCTGTCCGGTCCGTGGGCGGCTGCCGGGCGTGGTCTCAAGGCGTGGCCCGCGCTCGCCGACCGGTGCCTGGCGGCCGGTGCCGAAATGCACGTGGACTTGCTTCCGCGCGCCAGCGAAGTGCTGGCGCTCGCAAGGCTCGCGGCGGCCGCGGGGCAGATCCTCGATCCGGTGGCGGGTTTGCCCGTGTATGTCCGGGATCGCGTTGCGGAATCCTCTGTGTAATCAATCTGCAATAAACTGCCGGTGTAATGCGCACGCCACAAAAACGTCACTTGTGAACGTGTCCGCAACCATGTCAGCCAAACAGATTCTGATAGTCGAGGACGAGCGTCCCATCCGGGAGATGATCGCGTTCGGATTGCGCCGCGCGGGGTTCGAAGTGCGAGAGGCCACCGATGCGAGATCGGCTCGTGCCGAGGTCGCAAACCAGCGGCCCGACCTGCTGCTGGTCGACTGGATGCTTCCGGACACCAGCGGCCTCGAGTTCACGCGCACGCTCAAGCGCGATCGCGAAACGCGCGAGTTGCCGGTCATCATGCTCACGGCGCGTGCCGAGGAAGGCGACAAGGTGGCCGGGCTCGAGGGTGGCGCCGACGACTACATCACCAAGCCGTTCTCGCCGCGAGAGCTGCTGGCGCGTATCCATGCCGTGCTGAGACGCGCGACCCCGGTCGAGGGCGCCGAGCGCGTCGATGTCGAAGGCCTGGTGCTCGACCAGAGCAGCCAGCGTGTCAGCACGGGAGAACGCACCGTGGCGCTGGGACCCACCGAATACCGCATGCTGGCGTTCTTCATGACCCACCCCGAGCGTGTTTACACGCGCGAACAGCTGCTCGACCGCGTGTGGGGCGGTAACGTCTATGTCGAAGAACGCACCATCGACGTTCACATCCGCCGCCTGCGCAAGGCGCTCGAGGAATACGGCTATGACCGGTTGATCCAGACGGTACGCGGATCGGGTTACCGGTTCTCCGCGCGACCCCTCTGATTGCATGAACTCCGGCGCCTCGGCCTTCGTCTACGTCCTGCTGCGCATCTTCGCGGCGCTGGGTGTGGGCGCGGTGCTCGGGTGGTTCGTCGGGTCCATCGTGCTCGGCATCGCAGGGTCGCTCGGTCTGTACCTCGCGTGGAATCTCTGGCAGTTGCGCGCGCTGCATTACTGGCTGCAGCACCGAAGCGTCGCCGATCCGCCGGATGCGATGGGACTCTGGGGCGACGTGGTGGCGCAGGTAGTGCGCCTGCATCGTCGCAAGCGGTTCCACAAGGAAAGGCTCACGCGGTTGTTTCGCGAGTTGCGCCGATCGACGGCGGCGATGCCCGATGGCGTCGTCATGCTCGATTCGCAGGGCGAGATCGTCTGGTTCAACCGCAAGGCCGGCGAGTTGCTCGATCTGTCGCGGCGCGCGGATCTCGGGCTGCGCATCGACAACCTGGTCCGCCATCCGGATTTCGTGCGTTACCTGCGTGGAGGCCAGTACTCCATGCCGCTCATCGTGCGGCTCGATGCGCCGGTCGAGCGATTCATCGCGTTTCAGCTCATCTCGTATGGCGAAGATCAACGACTCATGATGCTGCGGGACGTTACGCGCGAAGTACGCATGGAACAGATGCGCAAGGACTTCGTCGCCAACGCTTCTCATGAACTGCGCTCTCCGCTCACCGTGGTGGCCGGTTACCTGGAGAACTTCAGCCTGGACCCGGGCCTCGGCGAGCTGGCCGCACCGGTCGCCGAGATGCGTCGCCAGACGGATCGCATGACACGCATCATCGAGGACCTGCTCGAATTGTCACGCTTCGAAGCCAACGACGCTGCCATCAAGGGCCTGCCGATCGATGTTTCGGCGATGGCGTCGCTGTTGCGCAAGGACGTGCTCGCACGGTCGGCGCACCCGCGGCAGGTGGAGATCGCCATCGAATCGGCGGCCAGCCTCATCGGCGATGAAGCGATGGTGCAGTCGGCCTTCTGGAACCTCGTGGACAACGCGGCAAAGTACACGCCAGCGGAAGGGACCCTGCAGGTCCGGTGGTGGACAGACGAAGAGGGGGGTCACTTCTCGGTGCGCGACACCGGGCCCGGCATATCCGCCGAACACATTCCGCGACTCACCGAACGCTTCTATCGCGTCGATCCGGGCCGTTCACGCGAGACCGGGGGTTCCGGGCTCGGTCTCGCCATCGTCAAACATGCGCTGCATCGCCATGGCGGCCGCCTCGAAATCGAGAGCCTCGAAGGCAGCGGCAGCACCTTCACGTGCCATTTCCCGCGTGACCGCGTTCTCGAAAGACGCGCCGCCGCCAGCGCCTGATGTCATCAGCCTGTCATCGCCCGCGGCCAGACTGGGCGTGAGGAAAACATGGAAACCGCCGATCTTTCGCACCACATCTCGCGCCGCTTCAACGAGGACCTGGAGCACGTCCGCAACAAGGTGCTGACCATGGGTGGCATGGTCGAGCAGCAACTCGCCAAGGCCGTGACCGCGCTCATCGAAGGGGACAGCCATCTGGGCGTCTCGGTGGCGCGCGACGACTTCAAGGTCAACGGCATGGAAGTGTCGATCGACGAGGAATGTTCCCGCATCCTCGCGACGCGTGCGCCGGCGGCCGGCGACCTGCGGGTCATCGTCGCCATCATCAAGACCATCACCGATCTCGAACGCATCGGCGACGAAGGCGAGAAGATCGGCTGCATCGCGTCACGGCTGGCCAGCATGGAGCGGCCGGCTGACAAGTACCGCGAGATCAAGCACCTCGGCCGAATCGTCTCGGAGATGGTCCACGAGGCGCTCGATGCATTCGCGCGCATGGACATCGAAGCGGCGCTGCGCGTCGCGCGCCAGGACCGGGTGGTGGACGAGGAATACGAGTCCATCCAGCGCCAGTGCATCACCTTCATGATGGAAGACCCGCGCAGCATCCGTCGCGCGCTCGATGTCATGTGGATCGTGCGCGCTCTGGAGCGCATCGGCGACCATGCGAAGAACATCTGCGAATACGTGATCTACATGGTTCATGGCAAGGACGTGCGCCATACCAGGCTCGAGGACATCGAGCGGGACTTGCGCGACCGCGCGTGAAATGAGGTCTGGCCTCATTTTCCTGAGTAGAATCACGGGCGCCGGCGCTTCGCCGGCGTTTTGCGATATGGCGCGCGAGCGCCGGAAAACACCATGTTCGACCGCCGCCAGAAGATCAATCTCGCCTGCGCACTCGTCTGCGCCGGCATGCTGGGTTACGCCCTTTACGCCTCGAAGGTGCTGGGGCTGGAACCCTGTCCGCTGTGCATGTTCCAGCGTGTGTGTATTGGCGCCATGGGCCTCGTGTTCCTCATCGCCGCCCTGCATCGCGTGCGTTACTACGGCGCTATCGTGTACGGGGGTTTCATCTTCATCGCGGCCACGGCGGCCACCTGGGTGGCGGCGCGGCACGTGTGGATCCAGCATCAACCGCCGGGCACGGTTCCCTCCTGCGGTGCTCCACTCGACAACCTGCTGCAGATGTTTCCGCTGCTCGAAGTCATCCGCAAGGTCATGACGGGCGGCGGGGAGTGCGGAAACATCGACTGGACGATGTTGGGCATTTCCATGCCGGGCTGGGTGCTGATCGCCGCCGTCACGCTGGGACTCACCGGCGTGGTCAACAACGCCGTATACCCGGTGCGAGTGCGCCGCTAGAAGAAGAGCGCGCCGGACCACCAGGCGATGGCCGCGATGCCTGCCGATGCCGGGATCGTGACGATCCATGCGATCACGATGTTGCCCGCCACGCCCCAGCGAACCGCCGACGTGCCACGAGTGGTGCCGACGCCAATGATGGCGCCCGTGATGGTGTGCGTCGTCGATACCGGGATGCTGAAATTCGTGGCCATGAAGAGCGCGATCGACCCTGCGCACTCGGCCGCGAACCCACCCACGGGTTTGAGCTTGGTGATGCGCTGACCCATGGTCTTCACGATGCGCCAGCCTCCAAACATGGTGCCGGCGCCGATGGCGGCGAAGCAGCTCACCACCACCCAGGCGGGGAGGTGTTCCTTCGTCGTCATGCCGTTCGCGATGAGCAGCAACCAGATGATGCCCATGGTCTTCTGCGCGTCGTTGCCGCCGTGGCCCATGGAGTAGGCAGCCGACGAGACGAGTTGCAGTCGCCTGAACCATTTGTCCACGCGCCTTGGCGTCTGGCGGAGGAACAGCCAGGAGACGATGAGCATGATGGTGGCGCCGAACAGCAGGCCGAGCAGCGGCGAAACGAAGATGAAGCTGGCGGTCTTGAGGATGCCCTTGGCCAGCAGCGGCGTGGTACCGGCCTTGGCGAGCGCAGCGCCGACGAGGCCGCCGATGAGGGCATGCGAAGAACTCGACGGTATCCCGTAGTACCAGGTGATGAGGTTCCACGCGATGGCGCCCATGAGCGCGCCGAAGATCAGCCGGTTGTCGACGAATGAGGGATCGACGATGCCCTTGCCGACCGTGGCCGCCACGCCGAGATGGAACACTCCGATGGCGACGAAGTTGAAGAATGCCGCCCAGAGCACGGCCTGCCAGGGCTTCAGGACGCCGGTGGAAACGACGGTGGCGATGGAATTCGCCGCATCGTGGAAACCATTCATGAAGTCGAAGGCCAGGGCGAGCACCACCAGCAGCATCAACGTCATCGATACGGCGCCCCAATCCATTATTTAGTGGCCATCCTTACAACGGCCACTAAGCGTTTTCGAGCACGACGCTTTCGATGACGTTCGCGACGTCCTGGCACTTGTCGGTCGCCGACTCGAGCGACTCGTACACGGCCTTGAGCTTGATGAGCTGGCGCGTATCGGTCTCGTTGCGGAAGAGCTCCGAGATGGCGCTGCGCATGACCTTGTCGGCCTCGGACTCGAGCTGGTCGATCTCCTGGCAGATCTTGAGGATGGCCGGCGCGTCGGCCATGGACGCCATGAGACCCACGGCCGACTGCACGCGCTCCGCACATCGCAGCAGCAGCTCGGCGAGTTGCGTGGCTTCGGGCGTCAGTTTCTGGATGTCGTAGAGCACCAGCGACTCGGCCGTGTCCTGGATGAGGTCGAGCACGTCGTCCATGCGCGAGATCAGGCGGTGGATATCGTCACGGTCGAAGGGAGTGACGAAGGTGGTGTGGAGCAGCTGGACCGTCTCGTGCGTGATGCGATCCGCGCCGTGTTCGGCGTCTTCGATGGCCTTGATGCCCGTCGCCCGGTCCGCGACCGTGTCGTAGTGACGCAGCAGGTCGGCCAGAGAAATGGCCCCGTCGACGATGAGTTTCGCGTGGTTGTCGAAGAGGATGAAGAAATGCCCTTCGCGGGGCATGAGACGCGAAATGAAGTTCATTGATTTTGTTCCGCCGCGATTTGCGACGCGGAGTTTAGTGGGTCGAAGCGGCCCTGTCACAATTGCGTCGCGGGCCGGTGGCCCATTGACTCAAGCGAGCATTTCTTTCAATGCATTCAGGTAGATGCGGTGCAGGCGGTCGATATCCGCCACATTCACGCTTTCATTGACCTTGTGGATGGTGGCGTTGATGACACCGAGTTCGACCACCTGCGCTCCGAGCGGGGCGATGAAGCGGCCATCCGACGTGCCGCCACCGGTGGAAAACCTGGGCTTGATACCCGTTTCGGCGTGGACGGCCCGGGTGACGCCTTCCGACAGCGCTCCTGGCTGGGTATAGAAGGGCTCGCCGGACACGTACCACTCGAGCGTGAAACGAACCCCGTGCTTCTTGAGGATGCCTTCGACGATGGCCTTGAGTCCGTCGATGCTCTGCACGGGTGAATAACGCAGATTGAACCGCGCCTTCAGTTCCCCGGGGATGACATTGGGCGCGCCCGTGCCAGCGTTGAAGTTCGAGATCTGGAAGCTGGTGGGCTGGAAGTGTTCGTTGCCCTGGTCCCAGACGCGCGCGGTGAGTTCGGCGAGGGCCGGAGCAAAAGTGTGCACCGGATTCTCCGCGAGCTGCGGATAGGCGATGTGTCCCTGCACGCCATGCACCGTGAGCCGGCCGGACAGTGAGCCGCGGCGGCCGATCTTGATGGTGTCGCCGAGCTGATGTTCGCT
>Ga0164241_10006838_pt1 | contig 10340 bp, 9 predicted proteins | sample OricomyardsoilBY_FD_108780 | JGI IMG/M metagenome (GOLD analysis project Ga0164241, IMG submission 108780) | Backyard soil microbial communities from Emeryville, California, USA - Original compost - Back yard soil (BY) | ecosystem: Environmental > Terrestrial > Soil > Unclassified | place: USA... | reverse complement strand
CGATCTCCCCGTGGGGCACGCCCGCGCCCCGGACGTCCGGCCGCACGCCGGTCCCGGCTGCCTCGCATACCAGCCCGACGACCGCGTCGACCCGCCATGGGACGCCCGCGCCGGCGTTGAACGCCTCGCCCGCCGCCGGCCGATCGGGGTCGGCCGCGCCGAGGAGGTCGGCGATCGCCAGGTACGCCGCCACGGCGTCGTCCACGTGCAGGTAGTCCCGCTCCGGGCTGCCGTCGGAGCGGACGATCGGCGCCTCACCGCGCAGGGCCGAGTCGATCGCGCCGGGGATCAGCCGGGAGGGGTTGAGGTCGCCGCCGCCGTAGAGGTTGGCCAGGCGGGTCACCGCGACCGGCAGGCCGTAGGTCGTCCAGTACGAGCGGGCGAGCATGTCCGCCGCGGCCTTGCTCACGTCGTACGGATGGCGGGCCAGCAGCGGCATCGTCTCGTCGTACGGGAGCGCCGGCTGGGTGCCGTACGCCTTGTCGGAGGACGCGACGATGGTCCGCGCCACGCCGTGCTGACGACAGGCCTCGAGCACCGACCACGTCCCCCGGATGTTCGTGTCGAACGTGGCGGACGGCGACCGGTTGGCGGTGCCGACGATCGTCTGGGCGGCCAGGTGGAACACGGTGTCGATCTCGTACTCGCCGAGCACCCGGTCCATCAGCGCGGCGTCGAGGATGTCGCCCTGGACGACGTCGCAGCGGGCCTCGAGCCCCTCGATGACCAGCGCGGAGTTCGGCGCGCGGTCGCGACGCACGACGGTGACGCGGTCGCCCCGATCGAGCAGCCCCTTGACGAGCCACGTGCCGAGCAGTCCGTAGCCGCCCGTGACGAAGACGTTGCTCATGCCGTGGCCCCCACGGTCGTCCACGGGGCGCGCTCGCGCCGCCACAGGTCGTTGAGCAGCACCGCGTCCTTGTACGTGTCCATGCAGTCCCAGAAGCCCTCGTGCCGGTAGGCGCGCAGTGCGCCCTCGCCGGCCCAGCGCTCCATCGGGTCCCGCTCGAGCACGTCGTCGGGCCCGATGCCCGCCACCGCCGCTGGCTCCAGGCAGAGGAACCCGCCGTTGATCCACTCGTCGCTCCGGGGCTTCTCCACGAAGCCGGCGACGTGGTCGCCGTCCAGCCGCGCCACCCCGAACGGCAGCTCGGGCCGCACGACGGTCACCGTGGCCGGCGCCTCGTGCTCGCGGTGGAAGCGCAGGAGCCGGCCCAGGTCGATGTCGGCCAGGCCGTCGGCGTACGTGACGCACGAGGTGCCGCCCGCCAGCCGGCCCGCGACGCGGTGCAGCCGGCCGCCGGTCGGCGTGTCCAGGCCGGTGTCGACGCACTCCACGTCGATGCCCCCGCCCCAGTCGGTGTCCCGCGCGAACGCGGCGATGTCCTCGCCCCGGTAGCCGGTCAGGAGCAGGAAGCGCCGGAAGCCCTGGGCGGCGTACAGCCGCACGACGTGCCACACGATCGGATGGCCCCCGATCTCGACCAGGGGCTTGGGCAGGGACGGCCCGTCTCCGCGCAGCCGCGTCCCGCGGCCTCCACAGAGAATGGCGACCGGCACGGACTCACGCGGCGTCATTGAACGCATTGTGCCAGCAGGTCGGCGACGGGTCGGCACCGGGTAGATTCTCGACCGATGCCCATCGACGCCTCCATCTTCAAGGCCTACGACATCCGCGGCCTCTACGGCTCGCAGATCGACGGTGACACCGCGGAGCAGATCGGGCGCGCGTTCGTCCGCGTCCTGGCCGGGATGTCCGGCAAGCAGGCCGCCGACCTCGGCATCGGCCTCGGGCGCGACATGCGCCTCACCGCTCCCGAGCTGGCCGCCCGCTACCGCGCCGGGATGATCTCCGAGGGCGCCCACGTCATGGACGCCGGGGAGGTCGGCACCGAGATGCTCTACTACCTCGTGGGCTCACGGGATCTGGACGGCGGCCTCATGTGCACCGCCTCGCACAACCCGAAGGCGTACACCGGGGCCAAGCTCGTGCGTCGCGGCGCGCTGGCCCTCAGCGGTGACGAGGGCATCAACGACATCCGCGACCTGATCCAGGCCGGCCTGGGCGACGCGCTCGGCGGCGGCTCCGCCGAGGACGTCGACGTCGCCCCCGGCTTCCGCGACGCGGTCAAGGACTTCATCGACGTCCGCAAGGTCAAGCCGGGCCTCAAGGTCGTGGTCGACGGCGGCAACGGGATGGCCGGGCCGATGGTCGGCCCGATCCTCGAGGAGCTGGACCTCGACCTCAGCACCTCGTACTGGAAGCCCAACGGCAACTTCCCCGACCACGAGCCCAACCCGCTGCTGCCCGAGAACCGCGAGTTCATCATCAAGAAGGTCAAGCACGAGGGTGCCGACCTGGGCATCGCCTGGGACGGGGACGCGGACCGCTGCTTCTTCATCGACGACACCGGCCGGTTCATCGACGGCGACTTCATGACCGCCCTGCTCGCGGAGTCGCTGCTGGCCAAGTCCCCCGGCGAGACCATCCTCTACGACGCCCGGGCCAGCCGCGCCGTCGCCGACACCGTCGAGAAGGCGGGCGGCACGGCGGAGATCAACCGCGTCGGCCACGCGTTCTTCAAGGGCCGGATGCGGCGCGAGGGCTCGATGTTCGGCGGCGAGGTGTCCGGCCACTACTACTTCCGCGACTTCTACTGCGCCGACAGCGGCACGATCCCGGCGCTGCTGATGCTCGAGCTGCTCTCCGAGCGCGGCGTCAAGCTCAGCGAGCTCCTGGACTCCTACCGCTCCACGTACTTCATCTCCGGCGAGATCAACTCGGAGGTCGAAGACGCCCCGGCGAAGATCGCCGAGATCGAGGAGAAGTACGCGGACGGAAAGATCACCCACGTCGACGGCGTGTCCGTCGACTACGACGACTGGCACTTCAACGTGCGCTCGTCGAACACCGAGCCGCTGCTGCGCCTCTGCCTGGAGTCGCTCGTGTCCGAGGAGGACATGGAGCGCCGCCGGGACGAGGTGCTCGCGCTGATCCGGAGCTGATCGCCATGGCTTCCGCAGGCGACGACGACACCGCGGGCGCGGCCGGCACCGCGCTGGCCGCGGAGGCCGGCATCCACGCCCTCCCCGTCCCCACGCCGTTCGCGGTGGGTCGGATGAACGCCTACCTGATCGAGGACGACCCGCTCACGCTGGTCGACTCGGGGCCCAACTCGGCCACCTCCCTCACCGAGCTGGAGGACCTGCTCCACGCCCGGGGGCACCGGGTCGAGGACCTGGAGCGCCTGGTCGTCACCCACCAGCACCCCGACCACATCGGGCTGCTCGGCATCCTCGCCCGCCGCTCCGGCGCCGAGGTCGTGGGGCTCGACCTGCTCGCGCCCTGGCTCGCCGACTACGCCGACGCGATGGAGGACGACGACCGCTTCGCCGAGACCGTGATGCTCGCCAGCGGCGTGCCGCCCGACGTGGTGCGGGCGCTGCGGACCGTGGCGCGGCTGGCCCGCGCGTGGGGCGCCCCGGCGGTCATCGACCGCACGATCGCCGACGGCGACGCGCTCGCGTTCGCCGGCCGCACGCTCCAGGTCCACCACCGCCCGGGGCACTCCCCCACCGACACCGTGTTCCACGACCCGGAGCACGGGATCCTCATCGGCGGCGACCACCTCCTCAGCCGCATCTCGTCCAACCCCCTGGTCAGCCGCCCGCCCGACCTGGCGCGCGGCGAGCCGGTCGCCGAGCGCCCGCAGGCGCTGGTGACGTACCTGGCCTCGTTGCGGGCGACGCAGGCCATGGACCTGCAGACGGTGCTCGGCGGTCACGGCCCGCCGGTCGACGACCACCGCAGGCTGATCGACGACCGCGTCCGCTCCACCGAGCGCCGGGCGAACAAGATCGCGGGCCTGATCGGCGACCATCCCCAGACCGCGTACGAGATCGCCCAGGCGCTGTGGGGCAACGTCGCGGTCACGCAGGCGTACCTGACCATCAGCGAGGTCCTCGGGCACGTCGACCTGCTGCTCGCCGAGGGCCGGGTCACGCAGACCGACCGGGACGGCGTGTCGGTCTTCGCCGCCGCCTGAGCCGTGGCGCCGCTGGCCGTCATCGACGCCCGCGCCGCGGCCCGGCCCGAGCTGGGCGGGGTCGAGCGGTGGGCGCGCGAGCTGGCCCATCGCCTGCCGCGGCTGCGCCCCGGCGGCTACGCCGTCGCCTGGCCGCCCTCGCGGATGGCCCACCGGCTCGGGCATCTGTGGGAGCAGACGGTGCTGCCCGTGCGCGCCGCGCGTTCCGGCGCGCTGCTGCTGTGCCCGGCCAACCTCGCGCCGCTGGCCGGACGGCGCAACGTGGTCGTCCTCCATGACGTGGCGCCGCTGCGCGACCCCTCCTGGTACTCGCCGACGTACGCGCGCGTCCAGCGCGTGCTGCTCCCGCGCATCGCGGGCGGCGCGCGGGCGATCGTCGTTCCGAGCGCGTTCGCCCGCGACGAGTTGGTGTCGCTGCTCGGCGTCCCGCCTGGCCGGATCACCGTGATCGGCGGCGGCGTCGACGAGCGGTTCGTCCCGGAGGCGGACGCGACGGCGGCCCGCGTCGCGCACGGCCTCGACGGGCCGTACGTGCTGACGTTGGCCAGCCGCACCGCGCGCAAGAACCTCGACGCCCTCGGCCCGGCCGCGGCCGCGCTGGCCGGGGCCGGCGTCGCCCTCGTCGCCGCGGGGGGCGGGCGACCCCAGTTCAGCGCCGGGCCGGGCGCGGCCGCCGGGGTGCGCGACCTCGGCCCGGTGCCCGACGAGCACCTGCCCGGGCTCATGGCGGGAGCCCGCGCCTTCGTGCTGCCCTCCCGGTACGAGGGCTTCGGCCTGCCCTGCCTGGAGGCGATGGCCTGCGGCGTCCCCGTGGTGACCACGCCGGTCAGCGCGCTGCCCGAGGTGTGCGGCGACGCGGCGCTGTACGCGGACCCGGACGACCGCGCGGGGCTCGCCGACGCGGTCCTCCGTGCGGCGACGGACGCGGCGACGCGCGAGCGGCTGGTCGCGGCCGGGCCCGCGCGGGCCGCGGGACGCACATGGGACCGGACCGCTCGCGCCGTCGATGACCTCCTTTTCACGTTGGCGCGCGCCGAGACCGACGAAAAGTCCTGACGACGGGTGCACAAGCGGCGGCGGGCGGGGTAGGTTTGTCTCCTATGCCGCCGAATCCCGCCGTCACCCCGGAGGGCGTTCGCGACGGAAACCCCGCCGCGATCGCCGGACTCATCGACCGCCGCGGAGGCGCCGTCCTGGCGTACTGCGCGGCGATCTGCCCTCCGGACCTCGTGGAGCGCGCGGCGGCCGAGGCGTTCGCCCGCTTCCGCGCCGCGGTCGTCGCGGCCGACAGCCCGTACGACCTCAACCCCGAGGTCGCCCTCCTCGCCGCGACCCGGCAGAGCGCCGCGTGGCTGGCCCGCGTGGCGCCGCCCGCGCCCACCGTCACCAAGCTGCTGCGGCGCAAGGAGGATCCCCTCCAGCACGTGCCGACGCTCCTGGTCGCCCGGGCGAACGGCGAGCTGAGCGCGCCCGACGTGCAGCGGCTGACGCAGCTGCTGGAGAAGTCGCCGCAGGCCCGGGAGGTCCAGGCCTCGTTCCGGCGGGCCGAGGAGGCCTACCGCGACGACGCGACGCCCCGGGTTCCGCCTGGGACCCACGCCGTGCTCGCCGCGGCGATGGCCGCCGCGGCCCCGATCGCTCCGGCGGTCGACGCAGTCGAGGCACCTGCCCCGAACGGCAGCCCCGCCTCGCCCGCGGCCGTCGTCTCCTAGCGCCCGTCGAGGCGGAGGTTCCGCCCTCTGGCCGGGGCTCGTGCGTTTGGCCACCCCCGCGGTGGCAGAGCGCGCGAACCGCTGGGATTTCGATGCGCGGGGCGAAGCTGGCGTGACTCCACACCCCCTCCGTGACGAGCCTCACAGAGCAAGCGGACTTCTTGGTCCGCTTTCTGCGGTACCATCCGGACTCCGCAGTCCACTTTCTCTCGGAGCTCCATGCCTGCCGCCGCCCATGACCGTCCGCATCCGATGCGGAGCCTGCTCATCCTGAGCATCGCCGCGCTCTCGTACGCGCTGGCCCAGACGACGCTGATCCCCGCCCTCGGCACGCTCTCGGAGGATCTGCACACCAGCACGAGCAGCGTGGCCTGGGTCCTCACCGCCTACCTCGTCGCGGCCGCGGTCTTCACGCCGGTCATGGGCCGCCTCGGCGACATGTTCGGCAAGCGCCGGATGCTCGTCATCGCCCTCGCCGTGTTCGGCGTCGGCTCGATCATCTCCGCCCTCGGCACCTCCCTGGAGGTCATCGTCGCGGGGCGCGTCCTGCAGGGCATCGGCGGCGGCATCTTCCCCCTCTGCTTCGGGATCATCCGCGACGAGTTCCCCCGCGAGCGCGTCTCCGGCAGCATCGGGCTCATCTCCGCCACCGCGGGCATCGGCGGCGGCGCCGGCCTGGTCATCGGCGGCCTGATCATCGACAACGCCTCGTACCACCTGATCTTCTGGCTCGGTGCCGCGATGGCCGGCCTGGCCGCGATCAGCACGATGCTCTTCATCCACGAGTCGCCGCTGCGCACGCCCGGCCGGGTGGACATCCGCGGCGCCCTCGTGCTGGGCCTCGGCCTGATCATGCCGCTGCTCGGCGTCTCCCAGGCCAACAGCTGGGGCTGGACCGACCCGCGCGTGCTCGGCCTCGTCGCGGCCGGTGCCGTCGTCCTCGCGCTGTGGGTGAAGCTGCAGCGCCGCACGGAGCAGCCGCTCGCCGACATCGACGCGCTCTCCAAGCCGCCGGTCCTCGTCACCAACCTGACGACGGTGCTCGTCGGCTTCGGCATGTTCAACTCGTTCATCCTCATCCCGGAGATCGCGCAGGCCCCCACGAGCAGCGGGTACGGGTTCGGGGTCGACGCCACCGGGGCCGGGCTGATCATGCTGCCCGGCGCGCTGACGATGCTCGTGGCCGGGCCGCTGTCGGGCAGCCTCGGCAACCGCGTCGGCAACAAGATCCCGCTGGCCATCGGCAGCCTGCTCTCCTCGCTCGGCCTCGTGCTGCTCGCGGTCGACCACGGCTCGCAACTGAGCCTCATCCTCTACAACGTGATCCTGTCGCTCGGCATCGGCTTCGCGTTCGCCGCGATGCCCAACCTCATCGTCGAGGCCGTCCCCCAGGCCCAGACCGGCGAGGCCACCGGCTTCAACGCGCTCGTGCGCTCCGTCGGCTCGTCGCTCGGCACGCAGGTCGCCGCGGCGATCGTCGCCGGCACCGTCGTCACGAGCACCGGCCTGCCCACCGACGACGGCCTCACCACCGCCTTCCTCGTCGGCGCCGGCGTGACCGCGGTCGCCACCGTCGCCGCGCTGCTCATCCCCCGGGCCAAGCAGCATCACGAGCACCTGCCGATCGGCGAGGAGATCGGGGCGGCGTCGCCGCTCGGGGAGCCCGCGTATGGTGGGACCCAGGCATGACCCCCGAGTCGACCACCACCGAGCCGCGCCCACTGCGCAGCGACGCCGCGCGCAACCGCGCGCGGGTCCTCGAGGCCGCGCTCGAGGTGTTCGGCGAGCAGGGCCTCGACGCGCCGATCCCCGAGGTCGCGGCGCGGGCCGGCGTCGGCAAGGCGACGATCTACCGCAGTTACCCCACCCGGGAGCACCTGGTCGGGGCGATCGTCGTCCACCAGCTCGACCAGCACGAGGCCCAGACGCGGGAGGCCCTGGAGGCGCCCGACGCCTGGGAGGCGTTCTGCGACCTGCTCTACGCCAGCGCCGAGAAGAAGGCCGACCGCACGTTCGCGGCCTGCCTGGCCGCCACGATCGACCTGCCCGAGGTGATCGAGGCGCGCCGCTGCTCCTCGGAGGCGATGGACGAGCTGATGACCCGCGCCCAGGCGCAGGGCCGGATGCGCCCCGGCATCACCAGCGCCGACCTGCGCGTGCTCTACAGCGGCGCGGGCCGCATCCTCGACGAGGCCGGCACCGCCGACCCCGTGCAGTGGCGCCGCTACATCGGGCTGCTGATCGACGCGTTCCGCGCCGAGGGCGAGCCCGCCCAGCCGCTCGTCGGCTGAGCCGGCCGCGAGCGAACGTGCCTTCGGTATGCGCGTGGTTCGCGCATACCGAAGGCACGTTCGCTAGGCGTTGGGGCGCCGGGCGTGCTCCCGGACGGACGCGACGAACGCCGCGTGCAGCCGGTCGTCGCCCGAGAGCTCCGGATGGAACGAGATGACCAGGCAGTTGCCCTGGCGGGCTGCCACCGGGTGGCCGTCGACGGCGGCGAGGACCTCCACGTCGTCCCCGTGCTCGGCGATCCACGGCGCGCGGATGAACACCGCGCGGACCGGACCGCCGGGGACGAGCGGGGCGAGGTCCAGATCCTCCTCGAACGAGCGGATCTGCCGGCCGAACGCGTTGCGCTCCGCGACCGTGTCCATGATCCCCAGGTGCGCGCGGTCGAGCATGATCAGGCCGGCGCACGTGCCGAACACCGGCGCGCCGGTGGCCGCGAACGCGCGCAGCGGATCGCCCAGCCCCTCGCGGGTGATGCCGAGCGTCATCGTCGTCGACTCGCCGCCGGGCATCACGAGGCCTTGCAGCCCGTCGAGGTCGGCGGGCACGCGGACCTCGCGGACCTCCGCGCCCAACCGCTCCAGCACGGCTCTGTGCGCGGCGAAGTCCCCCTGGAGCGCGAGCACGCCGATCAGCGGCGCGCTCGGCTCTCCGGCGGGATTCACCAACCGCGCGACGAGAGGACCTCGTCCTCCGTCAGCTTGCGGGCCTCCAGCGACTGCATCGCGTCGCCGAGCCCCTCGGAGGCCTTGGCCACCCGATCCCAGTCCTGGAAGTGCGTCGTCGCCTCCACGATGGCCGCGGCGCGCGCCTCCGGATTGGAGGACTTGAAGATGCCGGAGCCGACGAAGTTGCCCTCAGCGCCCAGGTGCATGGTCAGGGCGGCGTCGGCCGGGGTGGCGATGCCGCCGGCGCAGAACATCACGACGGGCAGCTTGCCGTCGCGGGCCACGCCGCGGACGAGGTCGAGCGGAGCCTGGTGGTCCTTGGCCGCCGTCGCCAGCTCCATGTCGTCGAGCTGCGTGAGCCGCTTGATCTCACCGGTGATCGTGCGCAGGTGGCGGACCGCCTCCACGACGTCGCCGGTGCCGGCCTCGCCCTTGGAGCGGATCATCGCCGCGCCCTCGCCGATGCGCCGCAGCGCCTCGCCCAGGTTGGTCGCGCCGCACACGAACGGCACCGCGAAGGGCCACTTGTCGATGTGGTTGGCGTGGTCGGCCGGGGTCAGGACCTCGGACTCGTCGATGTAGTCGACCTCGAGCGCCTCCAGGATGCGGGCCTCGGCGAAGTGGCCGATGCGGGCCTTGGCCATGACGGGGATCGTCACGGCCTCCTGGATGCCCTTGATCATGGCCGGATCGGACATGCGGGCGACCCCGCCGTCGCGGCGGATGTCGGACGGCACGCGCTCCAGCGCCATGACGGCGCAGGCACCGGCGGCCTCGGCGATGCGAGCCTGCTCGGCGTCGACGACGTCCATGATGACGCCGCCCTTGAGCATGGAGGCCAGGCCACTCTTGGTCAGGAACGTTGCTTCGTCGCGCATTCCGTCCATTGTAGGACGGAGGACCGCCCGGCGAGGCGCGGGTGCGCCGCCCTCGTCGTCGCCGGAGCCGCGCGGGCTCCGACGTCCGACGCAGGGGTGCTACTTCAGGCGGAAGGCCTTGATCCGATCCGCATACTGGTCGGCGTCGCGGCTGTACACGCCGTACGCCAGCGACTGGATCACGGACAGCAGCGCGGTGTGCGAGCGCACGAACGCGGGGCTGTCAGACGAGTAGTACAGCTGGATCTGCGCGAGCTTGGCCACCTCGGACAGCGTTGCGTCCGTGACCGCCAGCGTGGTCGCCTTGCGGTGCCGCGCGAGCTTCATGGCGCGCACGACCAGCGGGTGCGGCCGGCCGGCGGACAGGCCGATGACCAGCGTGCGCTCGTCGATGCGGCCCAGGCGGGCCAGGCCCTCCTGCGACGGGCTGGCGACCATCTCGGCCCGCACGTCCAGGAGCATCAGCAGGTGGCGCAGGTAGCTGGCGAAGAACGCCATCTGGTCGGTGCCCGCGATGAGGATGCGCTGCGAGTCGACGATCGCGTCGATCGCGGACTCCACCTCGGTGCGCGAGACGCGCCGGGCCGTGTCCTCGATGTTCACGTGGTCGGCGGCCAGCGCGGTCTCGAACTCGTTCTGGTCCAGCGAGAACAGCGGCGCCGACGTGCTGGCCCCGTCCCCCCCACCGGCGGCCGGTGTGGCGTGGGCGCGGCGGTACTCCTCACGCGCGGCGCCTTGCAACTCGGG
>Ga0164241_10006837_pt1 | contig 10340 bp, 9 predicted proteins | sample OricomyardsoilBY_FD_108780 | JGI IMG/M metagenome (GOLD analysis project Ga0164241, IMG submission 108780) | Backyard soil microbial communities from Emeryville, California, USA - Original compost - Back yard soil (BY) | ecosystem: Environmental > Terrestrial > Soil > Unclassified | place: USA... | reverse complement strand
GCGCGCGCTCGACCAGGCGAGCCTCGGCAACGGCAGACCGCAGCCCGACCGGTACGTGTACCGGCTGGAGGTGCGTGACGCCCCGGATGCGGACGCCACACACCTCACCGTCGCCGAACAGGACGTCGACCGGACCACGGCGTGGCTCCTGGACCGAGTCCTGGAGCGCTAGGGCCAGGCGATCTCAGGAGCGCGGTAGTAGGTGACGCCGAGGACGTCCCACCGTGCGCTCTGGCCGGCCAGCCGGTCCTTGTACGTCTCCCAGTCCAGCGCGGACGCCGGCGACCACCCGAGCTCGGCGATGCCCGGCAGGCGGGGGAACGCCATGTACTCGATCTTGGACATGTCGTCGAAGGTCTCCGACCACAGTGGTGCCTCCACGCCGATCACGGCGCTCTCCGGCAGGTCCGGGATCAGCGTCGCGGGGTCCCAGCGATAGGACTTCTCCACGCTGACCAGTCCGGCCCAGTCGAGCCCGTACGGCGTGTCCTGGTCGTACTTCATGTCCAGGTACGCCCTGTTGGCCGGTGACATCACCACCTCGGCGCCCTGGACGGCGGCGTTCCGGGTCAGCTCCCGCGCCCGGTCGTCGTCGGTTCCCCAGTACTGCACGATGCTGCCGGCCGGCAGCTGGGCGTCGGCGATCTCGTGCCAGCCCATCACCCGCTTGCCGTGCTTGACGACCAGCGCGGCCGCCTTCGGCACGAACGTCAGGTAGTCCGAGTGCGGGGTCGAGTGTGCCTCGTCCCCGCCGAGGTGGATGACGTCGCCCGGGGTCTGCTCGGCCACCTCCCGGAACACGTCGTCCAGGAACTCGTAGGTGAGGTCCTTGTCCACCGTCAGCGAGCTGAACCCCACCTTGGTGCCGGTGTAGTAGTCCGGTGCCTCACCGTCGGCGTTGAGCTCCGGGTACGACGTCAGCGCCGCGTTGGTGTGTCCCGGGGTGTCGATCTCCGGGACCACGGTTACGAACCGCTCGGCGGCGTACATGACGATCTCGGCGAAGTCCGCCTTGGTGTAGTGGCCGCCCGGGCCGCCGCCGACCTCGGAGCTGGCACCGTGCTTCGTCAGCTCCGGCCACGAGTCGACCTGGATGCGCCAGCCCTGGTCGTCGGACAGGTGCAGATGGAGCCGGTTGAGCTTGTAGAGCGAGGCGAGGTCGATGCACCGCTTGACCTCCGCCACCGTGCGGAAGTGCCTGGACACGTCGAGCATGACACCGCGGTAGGGATAGCGCGGCGCGTCGGAGATCGTCGTACCGGCGATCTCCCACGGGCCGGACTGCTCCGTGCCCGCGTCGGCCTTCGCCGGGAGCAGTTGGCGCAGCGTCGTGACCCCGCGGAACAGGCCCTCGGCGGTGGCTGCGGTGATCGTCGCGGCGGAGCTGTCGACGCGGAGTTCGTAGCCCTCCGCGCCGAGCGAGCTCGGTCCGTCGGTGGAGAGCGTGATGGTGCCGGCGCCTGGCGCGACGGGCAGCGGGAAGCCGGTGGACAGGCGGAGCTGGGCGGCGAGGTGGTCAGCCACCCAAGTGGCTGCTTCCTCGGTACTGACCACGCCGACAGTCGCAGAGGACTGGAGCGTGAAGGTCTGGTCGGGCAGTGGGGTCTGGGTGACGGGCTGCGGAATCAGGGTGGGCTCCGGGGATCGCGTGAGTTGTTTAAGAAGAGTCTCATCCATATTTGTGTGCCATGGCGATCGCCTGCGGCACATAACTTCCGCCGAACATCACCACATGCGTCAGCAGCGGGTGCAGCCGATGCAGCCCGACCCGGGCCCGCCAGCCGTCCGCGAGCGGATGCGCCTCGTCGTACGCGCGCAGGACTCGCTCGAGCTGCGGCATGCCGAACAGGCCGAGCATGGCCAGGTCCGTCTCGCGGTGGCCGCCGTGCGCGGCCGGGTCGATCAGGTGGACGCCGTCGGGGCACCACAGGACGTTGCCGGACCAGAGGTCCCCGTGGATCCGGCTCGGCGGCTCGGACGGATCGTCGTACGCGCCGGCCTCGAGTCGCGCGCACACCTGCTCGAACACCTCCAACTGGTGCCCGTCGATCGTGCTTCGGTCGTACGCCGCGCGCAGGTACGGCCGGAGCCGGAGATTCGCGTAGAAGTCACCCCACGACTTCTTCGGCTCCGGTGCATGGGGCAGCGCGATCGAGCCGATGTAGCCGTCACCGTCCCACCCGTCCGGCGGTACGCCGAAGTACTTCGCACCGGCGTCGTGGGTGACTGCAAGACGTCGCCCGAACGCGTCTGCGGCCGCTCCGGTCGGCGGAACGAACTCCAGCCGGACCGTGCTCAGCTGGCTGCCGGAGACGTCCACCGGCTCGGCGACCGGCACTCCGCCCGGTACCGCGAGCCAGCGCAGGCCGGCTGCCTCGACCTCGAAGAACCCTTTCGGCGCGTCACGCCGCTTCTTCACAAACCTGTCGCTCAGGACGGTCATGATCGCACTCTGCCACTCGGACCCGGGGCCGAGCCAGCATCGGCTCGCACAGCAACGTCAGAACCGCGGCGGCGGCCAGCAGGGCGCCGACCAGGGCCACGCTGCGCACTCCGACACCGTCGACCAGGCCACCACCGATGAACGCACCCGCGGCGATGCCCACGTTGAACGCGGAGCTGGTGCCGGCCGAGGCGAGGTCGGTGCTGCCCGGCGCGACCTGCAGCGTGCGGTTCTGCACTGCGACGGCCATCCCGCTGAAGGCGAGGCCGGTGACGGCGAGCAGGGCGACTGTGGCCACCAGGTGACTGCCGAAGACGTAGAGGCCCGCGAGTGCACCGCTGAGGAGGGCGTAGGAGACGACTACCGATCCCCACGGGAACCGGTCGAGGATCCGGCCCACGATCAGCGTCCCGGCCAGGCCACCCACTCCACTCGCGAGCAGCATCGGACCCAGGGCATCCCGGGGCAGGCCCGTGATGTCCAGCAGGAACGGCGTGACGTAGGTGTTGAACGTCAGGAAGCCGGTCACCCCGATCGCCGAGCTCGCGAGGATCACGCCGTACCGCCGGAAGTCTGGCGAACTGCCGCGACCGGTTGCTCCGTTGCGACCCTGAACCGCCGGGAGCAGCACGACGATGCCGGCGCAGGCGACCGCGCCGAGGACGGCCATCACGGCGAGCGGGACCCGCCAGCCGGCCTGCTCGCCGAGCCAGGTGCCGAGCGGGATGCCGAGGACGGGCGCGAGCGCCGTGCCGATCGCCAGCCTGGCCACGACCCGCCCGCGGACCTGCGGCGGGAACAGCCCGGTCGCGATCGGCGGCGCGATCGCCCAGAACAGCGCTTGCGAGAGCGCGGTGAGCAGCCGGCTGGCGAAGAGGATCTCGTACGTCGGCGCGGCGGCGGAGAGCGCGGTCGACACGGCCAGGACGCCGAGTGTGCTGCCCAGCACGAGGCGGCGGGGGAGCCGGAGGGTGAGACGGGCGAGCGGGATCGAGGCCAGCACCACGACGGCGGCGTACCCGGTCACCAGGAGGCCGACCTCGGACCGGGATCGATCGAGGTCGCCGGCGATCACGGTCAGGAGGCCGATCGGGAGAACTTCGATCGTCACGTACGAGAAGGTGCTGACGGCGAGCATGAGCAGGGCCGCGTTGGCCCGGCGGGATGTGATGGGCATGACCTCACCTGCGATTCCACTGAACGACTGTACGGTGGTAGCGTCTCACCCATGACCGACAGTTTTCGTGACGAACTCAGGATTGTCGGTGGGCATCCCGCCCTGGACCTCGTGAACACGGTAACGCCCCGGATTCCGGGCCGTCCCGACCTGCACGACTATCTGAGACGGCCGGCGGACCTGCTCGGCTGGAGTCGCCGGATCGACCTCGTCGACCAGGCCGAGGCCGAAGCGATCGCGGCGGTCTGGGAGCGTTCTCCGGATCTGGCCGAGAAGGCTCTCCGGGCGACGGACGAGATCCGCGAGGCGACGTACGCCGTGCTGGCTCCCCGCGCGGGCGGGACGCCGGCGCTGCCGGTGGAAACCTCGCAGGAGTCCATCTACGAACGGTTGATGCTGCGCTGGGCGGCTGCCGCCGCGCGGTCGATGCTGGTCGCGCGGACCGACGGTCCCGGAGTCGCGGACCTGCGCGTCGGCACCGCGCCGGCGTTGATGATTCCGGACCGGTTGGTCGCTGCGGCCGTCGAGTTGCTGCGGTCCGTCGACGTGCGGCAGTTGCGCGCGTGCCCGATCGACGAGGGTGGCTGCGGCTGGCTGTTCCTCGATCGCAGCCGGAACGGTTCGCGCCGCTGGTGCTCGATGGAGGACTGCGGCACCCGCGCCAAGATCCGCAAGCTGTCCGAGCGGCGCCGCGCTACCACCGTCTAGGCCTTGTGCTGGTAGTCCCGGCGCCCGCTCACTGTCCGCGATCGACTGACCGGTCAAGAAGGCGTGTCGAAAGATGCGAAGTGTCCGTCGGACCTGTCATCGTAGGCGGCCGGGCCTTCCGACAAGACGGGCCTGGCCGGTCCTGCCTCGGACAACGGGCGGGACAATTGCTGAGACAGAAAGTGGAGGACAGATGACGCAGGTGGCAGAGCAGCCGGGCAGTACTGCCGGGCGGCTCGGCTCGGTGGTGCTGGATTGCCCGGACCCGCTCGAGCTCGCCCAGTTCTACTCGGCGCTGCTGGGGCTGGACATCGACGAGAACGGTGACGACGACTGGCGGAGCCTGACCGGCCCGGGTTCGTCGCTCGGCTTCTCGACGCTGGCCTTCCGGCGCTCGGAGCAGTACGTGCCGGCCACCTGGCCCGGCACCGACGCGCAGGATCTCCATCTCGACCTGATCGTCGAGGACCTCTCCAGCGGCCACGCCACCGTGGTCGCGCTCGGGGCCGAACCGCTCGACCCGCTGGACCCACCGCCCGCCGACAACGCTCGCGGCTGGCGGATCTACGCAGACCCCGCGGGTCACCCGTTCAGGATCTGCCTCGAGTAGCACGAACCTCGAGCGCCCGCTCCGGCCGGACGGCCGGGGCGGGCGTTTGGCGTGTCAGACCCACTCGCTGCTGCCGGTGAACGGGAAGTGCCGGCCTTCGACGTACTTCGGCCGGGGCTGGTAGCTGTTGACGCCGGGCTCACCGCGCAGATGGAACGCACTCGGGTAGGGCACCTCGGCATCCGTGATCCGCGTGGACGTCGGGATGTAGCGGATCGTCAGGCCGCACCGCCGGTTCGGCGAGGTGTTCGCGTTGCTGCCGTGCACGATGTTCGGGTGGTGCACCTCGACGTCACCCGGCGCGAGCACCATGTCGACCGCCGCCGCCTCGTCCACCTCGACCGCGATCTCCTTCCCGAGCACGCTTTCCACCTCGGTGTTGTCGCGCATCCCGGCCACCCCGGACTTGTGGCTGCCCGGAATCACCCGCACGCAGCCGTTCTCCGGAGTCGAGTGGTCGACCGCCAGCCACAGCGTGACGACCTTCATCGGGTCGAGCGGCCAGAACGCCGCATCCTGGTGCCACAGCACCGGCTGACCGGAGTACGGCGGCTTGGAGATGTAGTGCGAGGCGAACAGCGCCAGATCCGGTCCGACGAACTGCGACGCGATGTCGAGGAGCCGGTCGTCACTCACCAGTCGCACCCAGAACGGGTCGTCGCGCAGGTACACATGCCCGAGTTGCTCCGGTCGTACGTCGGGGTGCCGGGCCTGCAGCCACTCGACATGATCATTCACTTCCTTGATCAGTTCCTGGTCGATGACGTCGCGGAAGATGACATAGCCTTCGGTCTCGAACATGTCTTCATGCTCCGGCGGAACGCGGCCCGCGGACTAGCAGCCAGCTGACGAGAACTTGTAGCGTGTTGATGTGGAGCAGGCGCTGCGGTTCGAGTCGCACGCGTTCGGCCGGCCGTACCACGCGGCCCGGGTGCGGATCCCGGCGCGGACCCGGGACACCGAACTGCACACCCACGCGGACTTCCACGAGTTCATGGGTGTGGTGTCCGGCCGTGGTGAGCACCTGCTGACCCGCGGAGTCGGGGAGTTGGTCGCCGGTGAGGTGGTGCTGATCCGGCCGCAGGATCGGCATGCGGTCCGTGGGTCGGCACCGGACGGACTCGAGTTCGTCAACGTCGCCTTCCCGAGTTCGGCATGGCGGGGCTTCCTTGACCTGACCAGGACCGACCCGACCGGCGGTTGGGCGGCCTCGCCGGGACCGGTCACCTTCCACGCGCCGGCCGCGATCGCCGTCTTCGAGCATGCCCTGGGACGCTTCCAGGACGACCCCGGCCCGTACGACCTGATGCGGTTCTGGATCGACCTGCTGCCGTTGATCTCCCCGGATCAGGACGCAGCCCGCCCGGGCACACCGCCCTGGCTCGCGAAGGCGTGTACGGCGATGCGCGCGGAGAACAATCTCCGAGGCGGTGTGCCCCGGCTCCTGGAGCTCGCCGCCGTCAGCCCGGCCCACCTGTCCCGCTCGATGCGCTCGGCGTACGGCGTGACTCCGACGGCGTTCGTCGCCGACCTGCGCCTCGAGCACGCGGCATCGTTGCTCGCAGCAACCAATGCGCCGGTTGCCACGATCGCGGCCCGCTGCGGTTTCACCAGCCAGTCCTACTTCACCCGCTGCTTCACCGCGGCCCACCAACTGTCCCCGCGCGACTTCCGCCGCCGCTCGCAACGCGCGTTCGTGCCGTGATTCAGAGCGTTTCCAGGTACTCGACGACCTCCGGCTGCTGGAACCATTTCGCCCAGCCGAGAACGTCGGCGTCGAACCGGGGATCCGTCGCCGACAGATCCGCGCCGTGCTCCACGAGAAACGTCAGGGTGTCCAGCGAGCCGGTCCCCGCGGCCAGGTGTACCGCGGTGACGCCGTCGGCGGTCCGCTCGTTGACGCCGAAACCCAGCTCGGCGAGTTGCGGTACGACCTCCCAGCGCTGTGCCGCCGCGGCCTCCACGAGCAGAGCCGGACGCTGAGCGGGTGTCACCTCGCCGGCCAGAGCGGGGGCGAACGGGTCCTCGGCGCGCAGTCCGCGGTAGAAGTCGCGCAAGGTGGCGACCTCTGCGCCGTGGTGGATGAGCTCGTCCAGGATGTGCAGGACGAAGGCGGTGCCGTCGTGTTCGGCCCACGGACCCGCGATCTCGCCCATCGGGCGGTCGAGATCGTCCTGGCTGAGCGCAGTCACACGTCGGCGCCAGACGTCGTACGCATGATCGAGGGCTGCCAGCGCAGCCTCGGCCGATTCCGGTACCGGCGGCTCGCCGTCGTCGGCCGCGGGTTCGTGGCCGAGCCACGTGGCGGTGCGCTCCTCCTGCAGGATGTCGACGATGTGGGTCATCCGCCACGCGAGGGTGGTGAACGGCGCCGGCTCCGGCGGGATCCAGGGCCGTTCGGCGACGAATCCCTTCTCGGTCTTCCGGACCGTCCAGCAGCCGTCGAACGGCTCCCAGAAGTACTCCTCATCGGTCAGGCCCCGCACGCGACCACGCAGCCGCTGCCAGGCGAAGTCGGACAGGTCCAGGAGGTTCTGCTTCAGCGTCGTGGTCATGAGCTCACCGTAGGATGACCTGCGGACAGGATCGGTCCGCAGGTCGAGGCAGAATGGGCGGACCATGGATACCGCGGCCAGGCTGCTCCGACTGCTGTCCTTGCTGCAGTCGCGCCCGCAGTGGGACGGCGCCGAGCTGGCGGCGAGGCTCGACATCACGCCGCGCACCGTACGGCGCGACGTCGCGCGACTCAGGTCACTCGGATACCCGGTCGAGGCGGAGGCAGGGATCGGCGGGGGATACCGCCTTGGTCCCGGCGGACGGCTTCCGCCGTTGCTGCTCGAGGACGAGGAGGCGGTGGCGGTCGCGGTCGGCCTGCGGGTCGCGACGACCACGACGGTGTCGGGGGTGGAGGAGGCGGCCATCTCCGCGATGGCCAAGCTCCATCAGGTGCTGCCCGCCCGCCTGCGCGCACAGGTCGCGGCGATCGGCGCGCACATCACCCAGTTGCCGCAGGGCGAACTGCCGACCGTCGACGGCGAGGTGCTGGTCACGCTGGCCGCAGGCTGCCGAGACGTCGAAGGGATCCGCTTCCGCTACCGCACCCACGGTGGCATCGAGTCAGAGCGCAGCGTCGAGCCACTCCAGATCGTGCACACCGGCCGGCGCTGGTATCTCGTCGCCCGCGACCGCGATCGGCAGGCCTGGCGGACGTTCCGCATCGACCGCATCGCGGACCCCGTGCTGACCGGATCGCGCTATCGCTTCGACGACCCACCCGACCCGGTCGCACTCATTGCCGAAGGCACCGGAGTGGCACCGTGGCACATCGTCGCCCGGGTGCTGGTACACGCCGATGCCGCCACCGTGACGAAGGTGATCCCGCCGCAGCAAGGCGTGGTCGTGCCGATCGACGCCGAGACCTGCGAGCTCCGCACGGCGGCGAACGACCTCGGTCCACTACTCCATCAGATCACCCGCATCCCGTGGCCCTTCGAGATCCTGTCCCCGCCCGAACTCCGCACCGCCGCCCAGGACCTGGGCCGTCGTCTCCTGGACTCCTAGCTCTGTGCCAGCGCCTTGCGGATGCGCTTCTCCGAGACCGGGTACGGCGTACCGATGGTCTGGGCGAAGAGGCTGATCCGGAGCTCTTCGAGCATCCAGCGGACCTCGAGAAGCTCGGGACTCGGGTACTTGCCGGTCGGCACTGCCCGGAGGCGGGTCTGGTACTCGTCGGTGAGGGTCTGGACGATCGCCATTCCGGAGCGGTCGCGCATCGCGTTGGCGCCGATCTTGTCCAGGCGCTGCTCCATCCCGCGCAGGTAGCGGAGCAGGTCCGGCAGACGCTTGGCCCCGGTCTCGGTGATGAACCCGGGGTGGACGAGCCCTTCCAACTGGCCGCGGACGTCGGACAACGCCGCGAGCAGCGCCGGACTCGACGCGCGGGAGATCAGCTTGTCCACCGAGCGCGCGTGGCCGAGCACCTGCTCGACCTGCCGCAGGATCGTCAGCACGGTGTCCGCGAGCTCCGACCGTACGGCGTCGCGGAGGATGGAGAAGGCGGTCAGGTTCCAGGCCGGGCCGTTCGCCGCGGCCATCAGCTGGTCGACGGCCGCGGCGATCGCGTCGTCGAGCAGTTCGCCGACGTTGCGGTGCGGGCCGGCCATCAGTGTCATCTTCTGCTGGTTGGTCAGGTGCCGCTGCACCACGTCGATCACCGACGGCATCGTCAGCAGCAGGAGCCGGCGGGTGCCGTTCCACATCGCCGCCGCCTGGTCGCGTTCGGTTTCCTGCAGCCGGATCGCGACGGTCTTGCCCTCGTCGACCAGCGCCGGATAGCCGGCGACCGTCAGCCCGTTGCGATGCTCGGAGAAGGAGCGCGGCAGATCACCGAACGTCCAGTCGGTCAGGCCCGAGCGCTCCAGCCCGCTGACCGCCTTCGACGCGACCTTGGAGATCGCGGCCGTGGTCTTCGGCTTCAGGCGTTCCTTGAGCTTGGCCAGATCCTTGCTCTCGGCCACCGTCTTGCCCTTGTCGTCGACCACCCGGAACGTCATCCGCAGGTGGTCGGGCACCCGGCTCCAGTCCCAGTCGCCGGTCTCGATGACCACGTCGCGGAGGTTCCGCAGCTCGCGGGCGAGGGCGTCGGTGAGCGGACCGGAGGACGGATCGAGCTGGGGGAGGACCTGGCGGGCATGGTCCGGTGCCGGCACGATGTTGCGCCGGATCGCCTTCGGCAACGACTTGATCAGCGTGGTGACGAGCTCCTCGCGGAACCCGGGCACGCTCCACTCGAACCCGTCGGCGGTGACCTGGTTCAGCACCAGCAGCGGGATGTGCACGGTGACACCGTCCGCGTCGGTTCCGGGCTCGAAGGCGTACGTGAGGTCGAAGGTCATCCCGTTCTGCGTCCAGTGCAGCGGGAACTCCTCCTCCTTCACCTCGGCGCCCTCGCGCACCACCAGGGACCGCTCGAAGTCGAGCAGGTCGGCGTCGCGCTGCCGGGCCGTCTTCCACCAGGTGTCGAAGTGCCGGCCGGTGACCACCTCGGCGCCGATGCGTTCGTCGTAGAAGGCGAACAACGTCTCGTCGTCGACCAGCAGGTCGCGTCGCCGGGTGCGCTCCTCGAGCTCCTCGACCTCTTCGACCAGCTTGCGGTTCTCGTGGAAGAACTTGTGGTGGGTGTCCCAGTCGCCCTCGACCAGGGCGTGCCGGATGAACAGTTCGCGGGAGACCTCGGGGTCGACCTTGCCGTAGTTGACCTTGCGCCGCGCCACGATCGGTACGCCGTACAGGGTGACCTTCTCGAACGCCATGACGGCGCCTTGCTTCTTCTCCCAGTGCGGCTCGCTGTGGCTGCGCTTCACCAGGTGTTGGGCCAGCGTCTCGACCCACTCGGGTTCGAT
>Ga0164241_10006836_pt1 | contig 10341 bp, 10 predicted proteins | sample OricomyardsoilBY_FD_108780 | JGI IMG/M metagenome (GOLD analysis project Ga0164241, IMG submission 108780) | Backyard soil microbial communities from Emeryville, California, USA - Original compost - Back yard soil (BY) | ecosystem: Environmental > Terrestrial > Soil > Unclassified | place: USA... | reverse complement strand
GTAAAGACCGCCGATGCCTCTGCATCAAAGAAGGCCTGATGGTGCAGCGCATGGCCCGGCGTGTGCAAGATCCGGAGCTCGCTAGCCCCGATGGCCCAGCGATCGTCGTCGCGCGTGACCACGATGCGCTCGCTGGGAATGGCCACCAGCGTCCCATACAGGAGCTCGAAGCGCTGCTGACCGTAAACGGCCGCGGTAGCGCTCGCCAGCCGCGTCGGATCGATCAGGTGGGCAACACCGCGGGGGTGCACCACGACCCGCGCCTCAGGCAGGGCCTGGAGCAGCAGCCCGGCACCGCCCGCGTGATCGAGGTGCACATGAGTGAGCAGCACGCTCTCTACCGAGGCCCGGGCAATGCCCAGCTGAGCGAGCGCAGCGAGCACCAGCGGCACCGAAGCGTTCGTGCCCGTATCGACGATCGCGGCGCGCCCCTCGCGCTCGATGATGTGCACCGAGGCAAAGCCCGGGCGTACGTACATGGCATCCACCGTGGTGATGCCGTGAGCGTGGCGGATCAGCTCGGGCGGGACAGACATAGCGCTCGGCAGCGTAGCTGGCCGAGTCGAGCGAAGCGATGGGAATGCGGCGGGCGCTGCAGCAGGCGCAAAACAGGAGCGAGGCCAGGCACGAGACCCGCGTCGGCGGCCAGGTAGCGCGCGCCGGCGCAGTCGGCGTCAGGATGGCTCGAAGCGACGGGCCGCCAACGCGCGCTCGACGGCGGACTGCTCGCTCAGGAGCGTGGAAGGGACGACGCCAAAGTAACCCTTGAAGTCGCGGCTGAGCTGAGACGCGCTACCGAATCCGAGAGCAAAGGCGACCTCTTTGACCGTGCCCGCGGTGAGCAGCATCTGCCGAGCCGCGTGCAGGCGCCGCTCGCTGAGCCAGGTCTGCGGCGTGCGACCGACGGCGACGGCAAAGATGCGCTGCAGGTGCCGCGGGGTCATGCGCAACGCACTGGCCAGCAGGCGGCTGCTGTACTCGTATCGGGGCGCCAGCTCGGCGAGCAGGCGAACGACGAGCTCCAGATCCTTCTTCAACCACGCGCGGCGGAGGGTCCATCCGGGCTCGGCAACGGAGCCGTATCCTGAACGTGCGTGCACCTCATATGCGTTTGGCCGGGAGGAGCCCTGGCTTTCCGTGTCGTCAGTCATGGAAGCAACTCGGTCGGCCCGCGCCGCGGTTGCCAAACTCCTGCGTGTGGCCGCGAATAAAATGCTCCGCTCCGGCTCGCAGCTCTGGGAGCTCGAAGATTCCCACGCCGGCGGTAGGCGCAGCCCGCTTCCGGAGGCCACGCATAAGTCTGGCGAGAACTCGAGCTGCCTCCCGGGGCCCTCTCGAGTTACTAGTCCGCGCCCTGATGGACCCCGAGCGCCAACGCCGGTTGCCGGTCTTGCCCGGTGCCCAACACCTTGGATTTCGCTGCAACGGCTGCGGCGACTGCTGCCGGACGCTGCGCGTGGCGGTCACGCACCACGATCTACGCCGGCTCAGCGACGAGCTGGGGCGACCCGCCGCGACGCTGGTCGACTGGCTCACCCCTCACGCCGTCGACATGACCGATGAGCCGGGCAGCTTTGCCGAGCTCGCCGGCGGTCGGCGAATGATGGTGCTCGCTCAGACGGACGGTGAGTGCCGGCTGCTGAACGCCGACCAACGCTGCGGCGCGTACGCGGCGCGGCCCTGGGACTGCCGGCTGTATCCGCTCGCTCTGGAGCGCGACCAGCACGGCACGCTGAGCCGGGTGTCCCGACTCGATCAGGACGGCTGCGGCGACGAGCAGACCCTGCCCGCCGACCTGGCGCAATTGTCCGCCGACGACGAGCAGCGCTGGGCGGAACTTGCCGACTACCAGGCGCGCCTGTCGCGCTGGAATCAACTCGCGCGTCACCGCCGTCGCTTCCACCACCCGCTCGGCACCACGGATCAGCTGCTCGCGTTTCTCGGATTCAGCAGCGAGCATTGAGAGGGGGGCGGGGCCCCCGCGGGACAACGACAGGGGCAGCCCCCCGCGGGACAACGAGAGAGGGGGCGGGGCCCCCGTGGGACAACGACAGGGGCACGGCCCCCCGCGGGACAACGAGAGGGGCAGCCCCCTGCGGGACAACGAGAGGGGCATGCCCCCCGCGGCTCAGCCTTTCGCTCCGGGGCCCCGGTGCACGTGCTCCATGTACCAGCTGTAGAAGCGCTGAATGCCCTCTTCGAAGCTGATCTTGGGGTGATAGCCGAGCAGCTTCTGCGCCTTCTGGATACCAGCGTAAGTATACTTGACGTCCGCGACGTGCATGTCCGTGGGTTTGAGCTTCGCCTTTCGGCCCGCCACGTATTGCAGGGTCTCCACGAAGTCCGCGAGCAGCACCGGCTCGGCACGGCCGAGATTGATGACTTCATACCCCAGACGCCGATCCGATGCCGCGACGATGCCGGTGACGATGTCGTCGATGAAGGTCCAGTCCCGGTGCATCTGGCCGGCGTTGTAGTAGGGCAGCTCTTCCCCACCGAACGCGCTGTCGAGCACTTTGTACGCCATCATCTCCGGGCGTCCGCGCGGTCCATAGACGGTGAAGAAGCGCACCGCCGTGAAATCCAAGCCGTGCAAGTGATGGTAGGTGAAGCCCAACATCTCTGCGGCGCGCTTGCTCGCCGGATAGGGGGAGAGCGGCCGATCGGCAGCGTCGGTCTCGACGAATGGAATCGTCTCGGTGTGGCCATACACGAGTGCGGTCGACGCCAACACGAAGCTCGCGCGCGGGGCCTTTGTTTGCGCTCGCACCGCTTCGAGTAGGTTCAACGTGCCGGTCACATTGACGTCAAAATACTCCCCGGGGTTCGCGACGGAGAGGCGCACCCCCACCTTGGCAGCCAGGTGGATGACGGAGGTAAAGGCATGTTGCTCGAACAAGCGGGCAATGAGTGTACGATCGCGAACGTCCCCTTCGACGAACTGGAACTGACTGGGCTCGCTCGCGTGCCGGGCCACCTCCTCGAGATTGTGCCGCTTGCGCGCGGGCGAGTAAAAGTCGTCCAGGTTGTCCAGACCGACGACCACCTCTCCACGACCGAGCAGCCGCACCGCCGTGTGACTACCGATGAAACCTGCTGCCCCGGTGACCAGTACGCTCATCGTTCTTTGTTCACATACCTGAAGCCTGCTGTCGACTGAACTTTCGTCCGCCCGGGCTCGACTCCCGTTTCCCGTTCAGAGTGCGATCAATCCAGCCCAATCAGCCGCAAAAAAGCGGCGATGAGCTCGAGCTGGGCCGGGCTGGGCAGCCTGCCCGAGCCGGCAACGGCACGCTCGTAGGCTGAACGCTCCCGCCCACACTCGACACCGGCGCGGAAGTAGGCGCGATACAAGCGCGAACTGTGCTCGAGCAGCGCATCCTCCAGCGCGAGCCAGCGCTCGCGCTGCGGTGGCTCCAACACCCGTTGGAGCTCGGCGCCGAGATCGAGCACGACTTGCAACGTGTGTCGATACTCGGCACTGCGCTCGATACGGGCAGACGCTCGAGCGAACTGGCGCGCTACTGCCCGACGAGAAGACCTCCGAGACGCCCTCGGCGTGGCCGTCCGAGTTGGCCCCTCAGCTGCTACTGCCGGGGGTTCTACTGCCGCGGGTTCTACTGCCGCGGGTTCTACTACCGGCGGTGGCGCAGGCGGCGGTTTTGCCCGAAGCGGTTCCGCGGACGGCCCCTCTGACACCCGCGTCGATGCCTCCGTGGGGACCTCCGTTGATGAAGCGCCGGCGAGCCGAGGGCCTTTTGCTGGGGACCGCCGCCGGCGCGGCCTACGAGAGCCCGACGGTTCGTTCACGAAAAGCACCACCTCCGCGCGAGCGCGCAGCCCGTACGGAACGCCGCTCGCGGAAGGAGCGCGCCGACGACGCTCGTGCACGGGAACCTGGACCTGAAGAGCATGCAACCCAAACGGAGCGTGCAACGCAAACAGGACGCGCACAGCAAGCAGCGCGCGCGAAGCAGAGAGGTCGTGCGAAGCAGAGAGGTCGCGCCGTGGGCGCAAAGCAGACCAAGCGAGCGGCTCCGGCGGGCCCAAACACCTGCAGACCAGATCACTGCAGACTAAATTCCTCCACGCCAGATCCTCGAAACTGCGGAGTTCCGTCGAACGGGACCCCTTCGAGCTGAGACGACAAAGCGGCATGATTGATGCTACTCCGGGGCTTATACTAATCGTTTGTTCAGTGTTTGGGAAGCCCCAAAGTAGCGCGCTTCAGCGCCTGCACGACCCGCAGGGCGGGTGGCTTGATGAGTACGAGGTGTGCCAGATACCGATTTCTCGGCAGCTCCTCGCTCGGCAGGGCACGCGCCGTCAGCAGCACCCGAATGCAGTCCGGCCAGCGCGCGACTCGGGCGAGAACCTCTTCTCCGTGATCGCCCAGTAGGTCCAGATCGAGAAACGCCAGGTCGACGCGTGGTATCGTTTCGAGCACGGCTGTCGCGCGCACTGCCGACGCAGCGAGCAGGACCTCGAGCTCCGGCGAGAGACAGCGACTGAGCGCCTGCGTCACCTCCGCATCCCCATCCACGACGACCGCGCACGGCCGCCGTTCTCCTGAGAGATTCTGCCCCGTCTGCTGAGAAGGCTGCTTCAAACGCCCCCCTATATTCTCCCGAGCTTCCCGTGATCCCCCAGGCCAATCACCAGTATGCGCCGGGTCCACGCCTACGTCAAATTTGACGTATTCAAATCGCGGGTGGCCACCCGTACAAGGGGCGACCCTCATGGCTGAGTCGCTCGAAGTGCGCTTCGGAAAGCGTTGTCGAAAGCTGCGGCATGAGGCGGGCCTGTCGCAGCTCGACATGGCGCGCGACCACGGATTTTCCCTCTCGCACTATCAAAAAATCGAGCGGGGTACGCTGGATCCGCGCCTGAGTACGCTGATCAGAATCGCAAAGTGCTTCGGCGTGTCGGTTTCGGAACTCGTCAACTCGCTCTGAACGGCGCTACAAGACCACATGGCCAAACCGCTGTGTGTCGTCGTGGGCATCGGACCGAAAAACGGAGCCGCCTTCGCACGTCGCTTTGCACGAGAGGGCTATCAACTTGCCCTCGTCTCGCGACAAACCTCGCTGTCCCTCGAGTTGGCAGCCGAACTGGGGGACACCAGCGCCTACGCCTGCGACGTCACCGATCCGCCGAGCGTCGCACGAACCTTCGAGCAGATTCGCGCCGAGCGTGGGGCCGCAGAAGTGCTCGTCTACAACGCTGGCTCGGGCTTCTGGAAAACGGCAGAGGAGCTCACGCCAGCAGAGTTCGAGCAATCGTTCCGAGTCAACGCGCTGGGCTTACTGGTCACTGCGCAGCAGGTGTTGCCCGGCATGCGTCAGCTCGGAGGTGGGCAACTCGTGGTCGTCGGAGCCACGGCGTCGCCGCGCGGTCGACCAAAAACGGCGGGCTTTGCCGCAGCCAAGGCCGCACAGCGCAGTCTGGCCCAATCGCTGGCACGGCAGTGTGCGCCCGAAGGCATTCACGTCAGCCTGCTGATCATCGATGGCGGCATCGATGTCGCGGGTTCGCCCGCCGACAATCGGAGCGCCCAACGGCTGCGTCCCGAGGACATCGCCAGCGAGGCCTTCCATCTGGTGCGCCAAGATCGTTCGGCGTGGACCTTCGAGCTCGATCTGCGGCCGCTGCACGAGACCTGGTAGGCATCTATCTGGGTAGGCATCTAGTACCTGGGCTTCATCGAGGCGCGGCCTGCCGCGCTCTATTTGCGCTGATAGACCGCCGTCATGAACGTCTGCCAGCTCTGGCCCGCGTCGAACGAGTTCTCGATCTGAAATTGATACACCCCGTCGCTCTCGAAGCGATACGTGTAGCGAGCGGCGCCGCGCGGGGTCACTTTCTCCAGCACGAGCACATCTGCCTGGAACTGACCGCGTGCCGGGCCATCCGGAACGAAGCCCGTGGAGTCGACCCAATACCAGGTGTAAATTTTGGCAGCGCTGTCGTAGCCAAAAATGCCGTGCCCCGAGAACGAGACCCGCCCGGCCTTCTCCTGCACGTAGTCTTGCAGCACGAAAAAGCCGTTCAGATCGATGCGCACGTGAAGCTTGCCTGTGGCGACCCCACTCGGACCCCACTGCGATGCCGAGAGCGTCTCCCTACCCTCCCAGTCGCCGGCAAACGCATAGAGCTTCCGGTGCTCGTTCGTGACTTTCGGCATCTCCATCCCGGGATCCTCCTCTAGCAACGCCCGCAACGGCTGTACTCGGCCCCTGTCGCGGGATCAATTCTCCCCACCCTACCCGGTCCCGGACCGGGAATTCTGGACTATAGTCAACGCTCGTGGCCGCCTCGAACGCACCGCTCAGCATCATCCGGCTCGATCGCAAGACCTCGCGCGCAGAGGTGGTGGCGAGCGGATCGCTGGAAGAATTGGTAGCGGTGGCGCGCGACGGCGGGCTTCAACCGAACGACCGCATCGCCGGAGTCGATCCACCTCGGCTGGTGCTGCTGCACTCGGTGCCGAGCCTCGGTCGCTTCGTGCCCAGCCCCGAAGAGGCCCACGTTGCGCGCTCGCTACGGACCCTGCTTGGATTCGGTGTTCTCGGTGGCCTGCTGTTTGTGGTCAGCGGGGGCTTCGGCCTACTCCCCGAGGGGCTCCAGTCCAAGAACCTGTGGTTCGTCCTGGCGCTCGTCCTGGTGTTGTTCGTGGTTCCGCTGGTCCAGCTCTTGCGGGAGCGGCGGCGGCTCCGGGCGTTGCGCCGCAGCGGGAAGCCGAGCCGCCCCGTCGCACTCACCATCGCCGATCGTGCGCTCCTGACGTTGGTCAGTCAGAGAGCGCCCATCGCGCGCATGCTCGTGATCTCGATCGTCGTGGCTTATCTGGCCAACGTGCTCTTGCCCGATCAACAGCTCGACCTTCGCTTCGCCAAGATCAACGAGCGCATCCGCGAGGGGGAAGTCTGGCGTCTGGCCACGATGATGTTCGTGCACGCCGGACTGCTGCATCTGTTTTTCAACGCCAGCGCGCTCGCGGAGTTCGGCCGCAGCGTGGAGAACCTGTACGGGCCACGCCGCTTGCTGGCGATCTTTTTTGGCGCGGGCATCACCGGCGCAATCGCCAGCTTCGTGGCGACGCCGACGCCGAGCGTGGGAGCTTCCGGCGGCATCTTCGGCTTGATCGGAGCGTTGCTGGCGTTTGGCTTGCGCCACCACCCGAGTTTACCCAGCGCCGCTCGCCAACGCTTCACGATCCAGATGGGGCTGTGCCTGGCCGTCAACCTGGGGCTGGGCTTCTTGTCTACCTTCATCGACAACGCTGCCCACCTCGGAGGCCTGGTGGGCGGAGCATTGATCGCGAGCTGGGTCGGCGTATCCCCTGCCGTCACCGCGATGCTGGAACGCGCGCCGGACCGAGGGGGCTGACCTGGAGACGCAGGCGCTCTCAGCTGGGACGATGGTCCACTTGTATCGGGCGGGCGAGTTGCTCCGCCTGCAGCCAGAGCTGCTCTAGATCACAGGGCTTTTCCAGGAGCACCGCGCGGAGCCGTTGCACGAGCGCCGCCGTTTCACCGTTGGGGTGCTCGCCGAGCAAGATGACCGGCACGTCGGTGTCTTCCTGACGTGGGCTCGCGCGCAGCTCATCGACGATCTCCAAGCCGTTCATGCCATGCAGTTGCAGATCGGAAATGATCAGGTCGTAGGGGTCGTCGTGCCGGGCGATCAGCGCGATCGCTTCGAAGCCACTGAAGGCCTCGTCCACCTCGTAGCCTTTTTTTCTCAATTGACCCGCGATGGAGCGTCGCAGGTCATCGTCGTCTTCAGCCAGGAGCAGACGCGCCGGACGCAGCTCCGGCAGATCGGTCAGCGTCGACTCGGTGTCGTCCTCCACGAAATTGTCTTCATTGTCTTCCAACTCGTTGCCCCAGCGTGACGTGAATTTCCACATGACCATTCGTCCTGTCTCCCGATGAGTGTTCCTGCAGGCGCAGGTCGTCCTCACACGACAGCTGCGTCAGCCCGGGGCGTTAGCTCGGGCAGCAGGACTAAAGTGCATCCGCCGTGCCAAGCTCGACTCGCACTGCCTCCCCGACACGAGCGCGATCCCGAGGCTTCATTTATGGGGCATGAGGGGGACGGCAGGCAGGGCCTGTCGGCCGCTGCGCTCGAGTTGTGGTGTTTTCCCACAGCCGCTAAATCCCACATGCCGACCGATGGTCCAGGGTTCGCGTCCGATTCTGAGGCGCGGGGAATTCCTCCCCATTTCTGCGTCGGTGCTCCGCAGCAGCGCGCCAGCGGCGGCGCTCCAGGCTTGGCATGCCAAGTGCTCAAGGGGAGGTCGAAGGAGATCGAGAGAGCTCGCGGCTCAGAGCCGAGAAGCACTTCGCTCCGCCACCCCCCTCGGAGGAACCGTCCATGATCTTTCGTTCGTTCGTCTTCGCGTCTTTGGGCGCACTGTTGATCAGCTGCCAGTCTGCCGCCGCGGGGATGTCGCCCGGGACCCCCGCCGCGACCACCGTCGCTGCAACCACTGCCGCCCAGCCAGCCCCGACTCCGGCAGGCTCTCCAGACTTTGCCAGCGTCGCCGCGCGCATCTTGCCTTCCGTGGTCAGTATCCGCGTGGAACAGCAGGCGCGACAGACCGCCGACGATGGGTCGGGCGGGGGTGAGTTTTTTCATTTCCCGGGTATGGGCCCGGGTATGGGTAGAGGCTTTCGCATCCCCAACCAGGGACCGCGCGAAGGGCTGGGCAGCGGCTTCGTGATCGATCGGGCGGGCCTGATCGTCACCAACTACCACGTGGTCGATGGTGCCGATCGGATCGACGTCACGGTCGGCACCCCCGATGGCCCACACCAGACCGTCTCCGCCAAGGTGATCGGTAAAGCGCCCGACTTTGACATGGCTCTGTTGAAGACGGAGCGCGCGCTGGACGTGCCGGCGCTCGCCTTCGGCGACTCGGATCAGCTGCGCGTCGGGGAATGGGTGATGGCCATGGGCAACCCGTTCGGTCTGTCGCAGTCGATGTCGGTGGGCATCATCTCCGGCAAACACCGCGAGGATGTGAACCCCGGGGGTCACCAGGGCGTGTACGACTTTCTACAGACCGACGCCTCGATCAATCCGGGCAACTCCGGAGGCCCGTTGGTGGACATGAATGGACGCGTGGTCGGCATGAACACCGCCATCAGCGCCCAGGGAGCCGGCATTGGCTTCGCCATTCCGAGCAGTACGCTGTCGCGCATCTTCCCCAGCCTGCGGGACAAGGGAGAGCTCAATCGCAGCTGGATCGGCGTGCAGATTCAGAGCCTGACGCCCGAGCTGGCCAAGAGCTACGGGCTGGCCTCCACGAGCGGCGCGCTGGTCGCCGAGGTGCTGCCCGATAGTCCCGCCGCCAAGGCAGGTGTGCAGGCTGGGGACGTGCTGACGCGCTTCGACGGCAAGACCATCGAGACGAGCTCGTCGCTGCCCGTCCTGGTCAGCTTGAGCGAGAGCGGCAAAAACGTGAACGTCGAGCTGTCGCGCAACGGCAAGACCCAGACCGTGAGCATCCGTCTCGAATCGCACCCCAACCCCGAAGCGCGCAACAGCAGCTCCGATCGAGACAACGGCGGCTTCGGACTGGCACTGCGCTCGCTCACCCCGGCGCTGCGCCAGGAGCTCGGCGTCGAGGACACGCAAGGTGCCGTGGTGGCCGAGGTGGCCCCCGGCAGCCCTGCGGGGCGCGCCGGGCTGCAACCGGGTGATCTGGTAACGGAGGTCGGCGGCAAGCCCGTCAAGGACGCGGGCGACCTGGCCAACGCCCTGCACAAGCTCAGCTCCGGGCAGATCGCACGCCTCAAGGTGTCCAGAGGCGAGGCCAAGCTGTTCGTGGCCCTGGAGAAAAGCTAACCTGAGCAGTGAATGCGCCTGTCGTACAAGCTGAGCCTCGGCGTCGGGTTGGCGCTGGCCGTGGCTCTCGGAGTCGACTCGTACATCGAAGTGCAGCGCTCGGTGTCGGAGTACGAGAGCGATCTGCTGAACCACACCTCACAGCAGGCGCATACGCTCTCGGTCTCCGTCTCGAAACTTTGGACGAGTTATGGGGACGGCGGCGCCATCGAGGTGATCGGCGCCGCCGACAGCGCCTCGCCGGGCGTGCGAGCCCACTGGGTCAACCTACGCACACTGCTCAACTCTACCCTGGAGCTGACGGACACCGAGCTCGGCCGGCTGCGTTCGGGGTTGCCCGTGGCGCGCCTGGTCGGGCTGCGCGTGCCGGAGCGCGCGGCCGTGGCCTTCAGCCCGGTCGTGATCGATCGGCAAGTCTACGGCGTGGTGCAGGTGTCGCAGGCCGCTGCACGCCGCTCGGAGCTGATCCTCTGGCATGCCGAGCGC
>Ga0164241_10006835_pt1 | contig 10341 bp, 9 predicted proteins | sample OricomyardsoilBY_FD_108780 | JGI IMG/M metagenome (GOLD analysis project Ga0164241, IMG submission 108780) | Backyard soil microbial communities from Emeryville, California, USA - Original compost - Back yard soil (BY) | ecosystem: Environmental > Terrestrial > Soil > Unclassified | place: USA... | reverse complement strand
GAACAAGCCGGTCTCGCGGTTCTCCGGCGGCATGCGCAGGCGGCTGGACCTGTCCGCCGGCCTGATCCTCGCCCCGCGGGCGCTGTTCCTCGACGAGCCGACGACCGGGCTCGACCCGCGCGGCCGGGCCGAGGTCTGGGCCGCGGTCCGTGCGCTGGTCGCCGACGGCACGACGGTGCTGCTGACCACCCAGTATCTCGACGAGGCCGACCAGCTCGCCGACCACGTCTCGGTGCTCGACAACGGCCGGGTGGTCGCCGAGGGCAGTCCGGACAGCCTCAAGAAGGACCTCGGCGGCGACCGCCTCGACGTCGTCCTCCACGACGCCGCCGACCTCCCCTCGGCCGCCGCGACGGTCGAGCGCGTGACCGGCGGGAAGGCGGAGACCGACCCGGATCGCCGCCGGCTCAGCGCACCCGTGCGGGACCGGGTGGCCGCACTGACCGCGGCCACCCACGCCCTGCAGGAGGACGGCATCGCGGTCGAGGACGTCGCGCTGCGCCGCCCCACCCTCGACGAGGTCTTCCTGCACCTGACCGGCCACAAGACCGAGGAGGTCCCCGCATGACCAGTCTGCGCTGGGCGTTCAGCGACGGTTGGACCGTCACTCGCCGCGACCTCATGCAATGGGCTCGCCAGCCCGCGCCGGTGATCGTCGGCCTGCTGTTTCCCGTGCTCCTGGTGCTGATGTTCGGCTACCTGTTCGGCGGCGCGATGGCGATGCCGGGCGGCGGCGACTACAAGGAGTTCCTGCTGCCCGGCATGTTCGCCATGACGATGGCCTTCGGGCTCGAGGCGACCATGATCGCGGTCAGCACGGACGTGCGGCGCGGGATCACCGATCGCTTCCGGTCGATGCCGATGGCGTCCTCGGCCGTGGTCGTCGGCCGGTGCGGGGCCGATCTGCTCAACTCCGCGGCCGGGCTCGCCGTGATGCTCGGCTGCGGACTCGTGGTCGGCTGGCGCGCACACAACGGTCCTGCTGCGACACTCGCCGCGATCGGGCTGCTACTGCTGCTGCGGTTCGCGCTGCTGTGGGTCGGCATCTACCTCGGCCTGGTGGTGCGCAACCCGGAGGCGGTCGCCGTCGTGCAGATTCTCGTGTGGCCGGTCAGCTTCCTCTCCAACGCCTTCGTCGCGCCCGGCACGATGCCCGGCTGGCTGGGCACGATCGCGGAGTGGAACCCGCTGTCCTCGACCGCGGCCGCGACGCGCGAGCTGTTCGGCAACCCGGGGTGGAGCGGCGAATCGTGGGTCACCCAGCACGCGATTCTGATGGCCGTCGTCTGGCCCGTGGCGCTGGTCGCGATCTTCTTCCCGCTGTCCGTGCGCCGCTATCGTGGGCTGAGTCGGTGACCACCCGTACGCGAAGAGTGAAGGAGATGCGACACTGCTCGTGACCAGCCGAATCCTCAGCGTTCCCATTTGAAATACCGGGAACACTGGGAAAAACCGTGAATCGCCTTTGCAAACCGTGTCTTCACGTGGTATTTACCCTGCCCCGCCTGGCCGGGGCGCGACACTCCCGACCTCCGCAGGGTGGTGTGTCCCACCTGCAAGATGCCAGGATCCAACCGAGCCGGATACCCCCCGGCGGGCCGTGCCAAACGATCCCCCGAAGCATCCCGTCTGGCACGGATCGGCGAGAACGCTGCCGCGTTGGGGCGCGCCGACGCGGCGAGCACAGAGAAAGGTGCCGCATGACCTGGGCAAGACATGCCAGCCCGACTATTGAGCAAGGCCGATTCGCCGAGGCACGGGCGAACGAAAAGATGCACTACGCACTGCAGAACCGCAAGGCTGCGCGCACCGTAGCCATCCACTCCTCCGACGCGCAGGACTGTGCGAACCTGCTCGCCATGCTGGGACTGGACACCTCCGGCGAAAGCGCCCTGCAGTCCACATCGGACTGATACCTTGCGGTGAGTCACCGCGCCTCGAGCGGGGGCGCGGTGACATTCCACTTCAGACAGTCGAGTAACCGGCCACGCCGTCCACAGTGGAGGATCGCAGATCTCCCCGGACGACGAGAACTTCCAGATGTGCCGCGGTTTCCCCGGTCGCGAGCGTCTGGTTGAACAGGTCGAGATCGTCGAACCGGCGGTGCCGGCGGGTCCAGCCGAGACGGCGTGCCGCGTCGTATGCGGTACCAGCCCCGTCGCGCACCGCCGCCAACGTCTCCGCGAGTCGGTTCTCGTGGTGGTCGAGCAGCTCGTCGACGCGGGCGTGCACGCTCGGCGCCACCGGTCCGTGCGCGGGTAGCAGCCGCAGGTCCGGATATGCCCGCACGAGGCGCAGGCTGTCCAGGTAGTCACCGAGCGGCAGCTTGCCCGCCACGGGCTCGAACCCGATCGACGGCGTGATGTGCGGCAACACGTGGTCGCCCGCGAACAGCACGCCTGCCTGCTCGTCCACGAACACGACGTGACCCTGGGTGTGCCCGGGAGTGGGCAGCGCGGTGAGCGTGCGGTCGCCGAGGTCGATCGTGGCGGTCCCCTCGAGCCACTCGTCCGGCATCTCGTAGTCCTCGCGCCCCTCGTTCACGTCGCGCACGGTGTACACCTCGCGCCACTGGCCGACGAGCGGCTCGGCGCCCCAGCGGTGCAGCTCCGCGAACCGCGCGGTGCCGTTGCGCGACAGCACGAAGTCCAGCGACGGCTGCTCCCCGATGCCGAGCGCGATCTTCGCGCCGAACGTGCGGCGCAGCGCGACGGCCATCGTGAAGTGGTCGCGGTGCATATGGGTGACGAGAAAGCGCTGGATGTCACCGAAGTCGTGGTCCAGCGTGGCGAGCGCTCGCTCGAGCTGGTCGCGCGCGACGTCGAGCGCCCACCCGGAGTCGATGAGCACCAGGCCGTTCACGCTCTCGATCGCGTACACGTTGACCGCGCGCAGGCCGTCGGTCGGCAGCGGCAGCGGGATGCGGTGCACGCCGGGCGCCACCTCGAACGCCCCCGGCTCGGTCCAGGCATTCTTCGACATGCCCCGACGCTATCCCGCGTTCACCGGTACGTGCAGAAGCGCCCCCTGCCGGATGGCAGGGGGCGCCTCGGTTCAGGCTCGCACCATGCTGTGCGGGTCGAGCACGAACTTCTTCGCGGCGCCGCGGTCGAAGTCCTGGTAGCCGGTCGGTGCCTCGTCGAGCTTGATCTTCGTGGCGTTGACCGCCTTCGCGATCTGCGCCTTGCCGTTGAGGATCAGGTTCATCAGCAGCCGGTTGTACTGCTTGACCGGGCACTGCCCGGTGGTGAGCCGGTGCGACTTGGCCCAGCCGAGCCCGATGCGCACACCGAGCTGACCGATCTTGGCGTGCTCGTCGACGCCGCCCGGGTCACCGGTCACGTATAGGCCCGGAATGCCGACCGAGGCCCCGGCGCGGGCGATCGTCATCACGTCGTTCAGCACCGTCGCCGGCTGCTCGCCGGCTCCCGCGCCGTGGCCGCGCGCCTCGAAGCCGACCGCGTCGACCGCCGCGTCCACCACCGGCTCGCCGACGACCTGCTCGATCATGTCGGCCAGCTCGGCGGTCTGCGTCAGGTCGACGGTCTCGCAGCCGAAGCTGCGGGCCTGCTCGAGCCGCTCGGGGATCATGTCCCCCACGACGACCACGGCCGCGCCGAGCAGCTGCGCGGCGTGTGCGGCGGCGAGCCCGACCGGGCCCGCGCCCGCGACGTACACCGTCGAGCCGGTGGTGACGCCCGCGGTGTACGCACCGTGATAGCCGGTGGGGAAGATGTCCGACAGCATCGTGAGGTCGAGGATCTTCTCCAGCGCCTGGTCGCGGTCGGGGAACTTCAACAGGTTGAAGTCGGCGAACGGGACCATCACGTACTCGGCCTGGCCGCCGATCCAGCCGCCCATGTCGACGTACCCGTAGGCCGCACCCGGCCGCGCGGGGTTCACGTTGAGGCAGATGCCCGTCTTGCCCTCGTGGCACATCCGGCACCGGCCGCACGCGATGTTGAACGGCACCGAGCAGATGTCACCGACCTGGTGGAACAGCACGTCGTCGCCGGTCTCGACGATCTCGCCGGTGATCTCGTGCCCGAGGGTCTGGCCGACGGGTGCCGTGGTGCGGCCGCGGACCATGTGCTGGTCACTGCCGCAGATGTTGGTGGTGACGATCTTGAGGATGGCGGCGTGCGGTGCCTTCTTCGCCACCCCGAGCCCCTTGACTACGTCGTTGGGCAGCTCCAGCTTCGGATAGTCGGTGCTCTCGACACTGACCTTTCCCGGCCCCTGGTAGACGACCACGCGGTTACCTGTCATCTCACTCACCCTTCCCTTCCTGCCCAAGGAAAGTACGAAGCGAAGCGAGATGTAACTGGCCGTGCGGGCAGGTACCCACCTGTCCGGGTGGCCAGGTGGGTCAGAGAATGCCCAGCTGCGTGGCGGCGTAGACGACCTCCGTGCGGTGGTGGACCGCCAGCTTGCGCATGATGCCGCGGACGTGGAACTTCACCGTGCTGTCACTGATCAGCGCGGCGCGGCCGATCTCCCGGTTCGTCAGACCGCGGGCCAGCAGGCGGACGATCTCCAGCTCCCGCGGGGTCAGCCGGGGCTGACCGTCCTGTTCGGACAGCGACTGGACCATCAGCGAGCCGCCGTGCACGCGGCGGATGATCTTCAGCAGGTCGACCACGTCGACGTCCTTGAGCACGTATCCCTTGGCGCCGCGGCGAAGCGCTTCCAGCACCAGGTTCTGGTCGTGGAACGTGGTCAGCACGATCACGGCCACGAACGGGTGCCGTTCGACGATCCCCTTGCACAGCTCGAGGCCCGCCACCGGGCCGGCCGCGCTCAGCTTGAGGTCCAGCAGCACCACGTCCGGCCGCGTCGTGGCGATCGTCGACAGGGCCTGCGACGGGTCCGCCGCGTGGCCGACGACCGTGATGTCGCTCTCCAGCTCCAGGATCGACCGCAGGCCCTCCCGCACGATCGTGTGGTCGTCGACGATCACCAGCCGGATGCGGTCAGCCATCGCCGTCCACCGGGACCCGCACCCGGACCCGCACGCCGCCGCCCCGCCGCGCCAGCACGCGCACGGTGCCGTGCAGCTCGCGCGCCCGCTCGCGGATGTTCACCAGGCCGCCCGGCGCGACCGCACGGGCCAGCCTGCGCCGGATCGCCTGCGGATCGCCGCAACCGTCGTCGGCGACGGTCAGCGTCACCGCGCCGGGGCCGTACTCGAGGTCGACCCACACGGCACGCGCGGCGGCGTGCCGGGCCACGTTGAACATCGACTCCTGCGCGATGTGGAACAGCGCGTGCTGGGCGGGCAGCGGCAGCGCGGCCGCCTCGCCGCGCGAGCGGAACCGCACCCGCAGCGGGGTGATCGCGCGGAACTCGCGCGCCAGGCCGAGCAGCACGCCACGCAGCCCGCTGCGCTGGGTGTCCAGTTCGGACAGTTCGAAGATCGCCGCGCGCATCTCGGTGAGCGCCGCGCGGGTCAGCTCCTTGGTCACCGCGACCTGCCTGCCGACCGGCGAGCCGGGGTCGCGCTGGCGGCACCACTCCAGGTTCATCCCGATGCTGATCAGGTGCTGCGCCACGCTGTCGTGCAGCTCGCGCGCGATGCGGTGCCGCTCCTGGCCGATCAGCTGCTTCTGCGCGGCCTCGCCGAGTCTGCGGTGCGCCACCTCGAGCTGGCGGTTGCGCTCCTCCAGCTCGCGGGCGCGGCGGCCGGCATCCGAGTACAGGCAGGCGTTCTCCAGTGCCACCGCCAGCTGGTTCGCCGCGATCTGCAGGATCGCCACCTCGCTGTCGTCGACCTCGCGCTGCAGCGCCACGAGCAGGGTGCCCGCCGACACCGGCACGCCGACCATGCCGGGCAGCCGCACCGGCCGCGCCTCCGTGCTCGTCCGGCGGGCCAGCTCCGCGAACGCCGCCGGCCGCGCGCCACGGCGGAACGCACGGCCCCCGTCGAGCGTCAGCGACACCGCGGGCGCGCCGAAGTGCCTGGCCAGCGCGTCCACGACGGCCTCGCAGAGCGCGTCCGGGCCGCTCGTGGTCGTGCACAGGGCGGCCGAGATCGCCCGCAGCGCCTCGACCGCGCGGTCCAGCCCGTGGCTGGTGCGCCGCCACTCTGCGTAGAACGACTGCTTGGACGACCGCGCGCCGGTGAGCCGCTCGAGCCAGGGGTCAGAGCGCGGCAAGGCAGATCCGCTCGACATCGTCCTTGCTCACCGCCCTCGGGTTGGTCGTGAGGTACACGTCGTGCATGGCGTTCTCGGCGAACCGCGGCAGGTGCTCGCGGCGCACGCCGACCTTGCCGAGCCCGGCGGGAATGCCGACCTTCTCGCGCATCCGCTGCACGCTCGCGACGGCCGCCTCGGCCGCCTCGAACGCGGTCAGCCGCGCGGTCTCCACGCCCATCGCGGCGGCGACGCCGACGAACCGGTCGGGGTGGGTGGCCGCGTTGAACCGCATGACGTGCGGCAGCAGGATCGCGTTGAGCAGCCCGTGCGGCAGCTCCAGGTAGCCGCCGATCTGGTGGGCGATCGCGTGCGTGGCGCCGAGCAGCGCGTTGGTGAACGCGATGCCTGCCTGCAGGCTGGCCCTGGCGATGCCCTCGCGGGCGCGCAGGTCGGCCGGGTCGTCGATGCTGGGCAGCAGGTGGTCGAGGACGCCGCGGATGGCGGCGAGGGCGTGGCCGTCGGACAGGAAGCTCGCTGCCTTCGACACGTACGCCTCGATGCCGTGGGAGAGCGCGTCGAGGGCGGTGTGCGCGGTGAGCTCGGGCGGCATGGTGGTGAGCAGGCTGGGGTCGGTGACCGAGATGTCCGGCACGAGCGCGCGGCCGGCGATCGTCGCCTTGAGCCGGCGGCCGGTGTCGGTGATGACGCAGAACTGGGAGACGTCCGCGCCGGAGCCGCCCGTGCTGGGCACCATGACCATCGGCGGGATCGGTTTGGCGATCGTGTCGATGCCCTCGTAGTCGAGGATGCGCCCGCCGTTGCCGGACAGCACGGCGATGGCCTTGGCCGCGTCGATCGGGCTGCCGCCGCCGATGGCCACCAGCACGTCGCCGCCGCTCTCGAGGTAGCACTCGAAACCGGCCTCGACCTCGGTGTCCTTGGGGTTCGGGGTGACGCCGGACCACACCTGCCAGCTCAGCCCGGCGGCCGCGAGGTGGGGCAGGGCCCGGTCGACCCAGCCGGCGGCGAGCACGCCGGGGTCGGTGACGACGAGCGCGCGGGAGCCGCCGGCACGGCGCACGGCGTCGCCGACCTCCGCCAGGCTGCCGACGCCGAAGATGGTCTCCGGGATGAGGAACTTCTCGAGTTTGCCGCGCTGTTCCATGGGCGCCCACCTCGTCGACCAGCGTAATCCCGGCCCTGACATTTGCCAGTTGGTCCAGACCTCTTGACGCTATATGGTCTAGACCACATAGTTGACAGATCTCCGTTCTCACCCTGCAATCAAGAAGGAGAGCGATGTCCGGCATCCGATGGCGCCTGCCGGCGCTCGTGGCCGTCCTGGCCACCGTGATCGGCCTGGTAGCCAGTCCAGCCGAGGGTTCGCAGACCAGCCCCGCCGTGTCGGTGGCGGCGGGGAAGGTCAACCTCGGCTACTTCGTCCAGTGGGGCGTCTACCAGCGCAACTACCACGTCAAGAACATCGAGACGAGCGGCTCGGCGAGCAAGCTCACGCACATCAACTACGCGTTCGGCAACGTGACCAACGGCCAGTGCGCGATCGGCGACTCCTACGCCGACTACGACAAGTTCTACGACGCAGCGTCCAGTGTGGACGGTACGTCGGACACCTGGGACGCCGGGGCGCTGCGCGGCAACTTCAACCAGCTGCGCAAGCTCAAGGCCATGCACCCGGGCCTGAAGGTGCTGTTCTCGTTCGGCGGCTGGACCTGGTCGGGCGGCTTCGGTCAGGCGGCGCAGAACCCGGCCGCGTTCGCCGAGTCCTGCTACAACCTGGTCGAGGACCCGCGCTGGGCGGACGTGTTCGACGGCATCGACATCGACTGGGAGTACCCGAACGCGTGCGGGCTCACGTGTGACACCAGCGGCGCGGGCGCGTTCCCGACGCTGATGAGCGCGCTGCGGTCGCGGTTCGGCTCGGGCAACCTGGTCACCGCGGCGATCACGGCGGACGGTTCGGACGGCGGCAAGATCGACGCGGCCGACTACGGTGCCGCGTCGCAGTCGGTGAACTGGTACAACGTGATGTCGTACGACTACTTCGGCGCGTTCGACTCGGACGGCCCGACGGCCCCGCACTCGCCGCTGACGTCGTACGAGGGCATCCCGCAGGCCGGTTTCAACTCCGACGCGGCGATCCAGAAGCTGAAGTCGAAGGGCGTCCCGTCGTCCAAGCTGTTGCTGGGCATCGGTTTCTACGGCCGCGGCTGGACCGGCGTCACGCAGGACGCGCCGGGCGGCGCCGCGACGGGCGCGGCCCCGGGCTCGTACGAGGCGGGCATCGAGGACTACAAGGTCCTGAAGTCCCGCTGCCCGTCGACGGGCACGGTCGCGGGCACGGCCTACGCCCGCTGCGGCAACGAGTGGTGGAGCTATGACACCCCGTCGACGATCGGCGGCAAGATGTCCTACGTCGGCCAGCAGGGCCTTGGCGGCGCGTTCTTCTGGGAACTGTCCGGCGACACGACGAACGGCGAACTGATCACCGCCATGTCGAACGGCCTGTGATCGAGTAGCTCGCGCGGAGTTTCGGCGCCTCGGCCGTCAGGCCGGGGCGCCGAACTCATCTCGAGCTCCGACGCGGGACTGGCGTCGGGCGCAGCCCATGCAAAATGGTGCGCCGGCAAACGGAACCCCAGGGGACCGTGACGGCACCCAGCCACCAACCAACTCGGCAACCCGCACCATCCGCGCGAAACGCAACGGACACTTAGAATTGCGGGGAGGCGGAATAGTGGCGGCTGACCGGGATTATCATTGGTGTTCCGCTGACCGGGTCGGTCGTCACCTGGCACGTCAGGTCGAAGACCTCCTCGACGAGGGCCGGGGTGATCACCTGCGCCGGCTCGCCCTCGGCAACGATCGAACCCGCCTTCATCGCGATCACGTGGTCGGCGTAGCGGCAGGCCTGGTTGAGGTCGTGCAGCACCATCACCACCGTGCGGCCCTCGTCGCGGTTCAGGTCCACCACCAGGTCCAGCACGTCGATCTGGTGCGCCAGGTCCAGAAACGTCGTCGGCTCGTCCAGCAGCAGCAACGGCGTCTCCTGCGCGATGGCCATCGCCAGCCACGCCCGCTGGCGCTGGCCACCGGACAGCTCGTCCACCGGGCGGTCCGCCAGATCGGACAACCCCGTCGCGCGCAAGGCGAAGGTGACCGCGCGCTCGTCGGCGGCCGACCACTGGCGCCACCACGTCTGGTGCGGCGACCGGCCCCGGGTCACCAGGTCGATCACCGTCAGCCCCTCCGGCGCGACCGGGGCCTGCGGCAGCAGCCCGAGCTGCCGCGCGACCGTGCGGGTCGGCAGGCCGTGCACCGACCGTCCGTCCAGCAACACAGAGCCGGCCCGCGGTGCGAGCAGCCGCGCCAGCGCACGCAGCAGCGTCGACTTGCCGCACGCGTTCGCGCCCACGATGGCGCTGATCTGCCCGGGTGGCACGGAAAGCGATAGGTCGTCGACCACGATCCGGTCGTCGTAGGCCAGCCGCAGGCCCTCGGCACGCAACTCCACCGTCATCCTCCCGAACCGGCCCGGTTGGCCCTCGTCAGCAGCCACAGCAGGAACGGGGCGCCGAGCACCCCGGTGATCACGCCGACCGGCAGCCCGACGACCTGCCGCGCGATCAGGTCCGAGCCCAGCACCACCACCGCGCCGGCGCAGGCGGACGCCACGAGCGGCGGCGCGGGTGTGCGCGCGAGCCGCCGGGCGATCTGCGGGGCCGCGAGCGCCACGAACGCCACCGGCCCGGCGGCCGCGGTCCCGAACGTCACCAGCCCGACCGCGGCCAGCAGCAGCACGAGCCGTGCGGGCTGGACCGGCGTGCCGAGCCCCGCCGCGACGTCGTCGCCCAGGTGCAGGGTGCGCAGCCAGCCACTCAGCCCGAGCGTGACCGGCACCAGCACGGCGAGCGCCACCAGCAGCGGCCCGGTCTGCCGCCACGTCACGTCGTTGAGGTTGCCGACGAGCCAGCCGACCGCGGCCTGCGCCTCGTGCAGCTTCGCCCGCGCCAGCAGGTACGAGGTGGCGCTCGTGCACATCCACGACACCCCGATGCCGACGAGCACGATCCGGTACCCGGTCGTCCCCCGCTTCCAGGCCAGCGCGTAGATCACCAGCGCGGTGACCAGGCCGCCGAACAGGCCCAGCGTCTGGGTCCCGAGCGCGCTGCCGGCGCCCAGCACG
>Ga0164241_10006834_pt1 | contig 10341 bp, 8 predicted proteins | sample OricomyardsoilBY_FD_108780 | JGI IMG/M metagenome (GOLD analysis project Ga0164241, IMG submission 108780) | Backyard soil microbial communities from Emeryville, California, USA - Original compost - Back yard soil (BY) | ecosystem: Environmental > Terrestrial > Soil > Unclassified | place: USA... | reverse complement strand
CCTTCACCGACGACGAGGTGATGTTGACGACGCGGCCGAAGCCGCGCTCGACCATCGCATCGACGCTGCGCTTGATGAGTTCGATCGGCGCCAGCATGTTCGAGTCCACCGCCCTGATCCAGTCGTCGCGGCCCCAGTCGCGAAAGTCGCCGGGCGGCGGGCCGCCGGCGTTGTTGACCAGGATGTCGACCTGCGGGCAGGCGGCCAGCGCGGCGTCGCGGCCGGCGCCGGACGTGATGTCGCCGGCGACGGCGCGCACCTCGACGCGCGGGTTCAGCCTGCGCAGCGCCGCCGCCGTGGCCTGCAGCAGCTCATCGCCGCGCGCGGTGACGACCACGTTGACGCCTTCCTGCACCAGCGCCGCCGCGCAGCCCCTGCCCAGCCCCTTGCTGGCCGCGCACACCAGCGCCCACTTGCCGGCTATTCCCAAATCCATGGCTTCGATCTCCCGAGGTTGTCAACGCCAGCGCGCGAGCAGCCACACGCCGCCCATCACCAGCACGGTGCCCGCCGCCACCCAGGCGGTGAAGGGCTCGCCCAGTATCACCACCCCCATCAGGATGGTGCTCAACGGGCCGATCATGCCGGCTTGAGAGGCTACCGCCGCGCCGACCCGTTCGATGCCCATCATCACCATCAGCACCGGCGCGAAGGTGCACACCGTGGCGTTCAGCACCGACAGCCACAGCACCTGCGGCGCGACGTGCAGCGCGGTACCGACCGGGCGCACCAGCAAATATTGCACGATGCACAGCACGCAGGCCACGCCGGTGGCCAGCCCGGTCAGCCGCATCGCACCCAGGCGCTTGACCTCCTCGCCGCTGTACAGCAGGTAGAACGCATAGCTCAGGGTGCTGCCGAACACCAGCGCCGCGCCCAGCGCGATGTGCGAGCCTTCGACCTTCAGTTCCTGCCCGAACACCAGCAGCAGGCCCGAATAGCTCAGCAGCAGCGCCAGCAGCTGCTTGACGCCGACGCGGCGCCCGAACAGCAGCCGCCCGAGCAGCAGCACCAGCGTCGGGCTCAGGTACAGGATCAGCCGCTCCAGGCTGGCGCTGACGTACTGCAGCCCGATGAAGTCCAGGAAGCTGGCCAGGTAGTAGCCGCTGAAGCCCAGCGCGAAGACCATGCGCCAGTTGCGCGCGCCCAGCTTCGGCCGGCCGCGCCCGGCCCACCATGCCAGCGCCACGAACAGCGGCAGCGCGAACAGCATGCGCAGCATGATCAGCGTGACCGCATCGACGTCGTAGCGGTAGGCCAGCTTGACGATGATGGCCTTGCCGGAAAAGGCGATCGCGCCGACCATCGCCAGCGCCAGGCCCGGCCACATCGGCGCGGCGACCGCCGGCGCCGTGCCGATGGCTGGTGCGGTGGCTTTCACGCAGCGGCGCGGTGCTCAGAACCCCGCCGCCTGGCCGTCGCGCCGCGGGTCGCTGGCGGCGGCATAGCCTTCCACCGCCGGATCGCCCAGGCGCCAGATGAACTGGCCGGCGCCGTAGTCCTGGTAGCTGTCGACGATGTCGGCGAGCGGGTGGCCCATCGCGTTCAGCGCGGCGACGGTGTCGGCGCGCATGCCGGGTTCCAGGTTCAGCCGCTTGGCGGCGTTGAAGCGCCAGCGCGGCGCGTCGCAGGCGGCCTGCGGGTTCTGGCGGTAGTCGAGCATGCGCACCAGCGTCTGCAGGTGGCCCTGCGGCTGCATGTCGCCGCCCATCACGCCGAAGCTCATCAGCGGCTGGCCGTCGCGCATCAGAAACGCCGGGATGATGGTGTGAAACGGCCGCTTGCCGGGCGCGACGAGGTTCGGGCTGCGCGCATCGAGGCTGAAGCCGTGGCCGCGGTTCTGCAGGCTGATGCCCCACTCGGGGATCACCACGCCCGAGCCGAAGCCCATGTAGTTGCTCTGGATGAAGCTGACCATCATGCCCGACTCGTCGGCCGCCGTCAGGTAGATGGTGCCGCCGTTGACCGGGTTGCCGGCGCCGAAGTCCTGCGCGCGCTTCGGGTCGATCAGCTTCGCGCGGCCGGCCAGGTAGGCGTCGTCGAGCAGCTGCGCCGGCGTCAATGCCATCGCCGCGCCATCGGCCACGTAGCGGTAGACATCGGCGAAGGCCAGCTTCATGGCCTCGATCTGCAGGTGCTGCGACGCCGCGCCGTCGACCGGCAGCGACGCCACGTCGAAATGGCTCAGGATGCCCAGCGCCATCAGCGCGGCGATGCCCTGCCCGTTCGGCGGAATCTCGTGCAGCGTGCAGCCGCGGTAGTCCCTCGCCAGCGGCGTCACCCACTCGGGCTCGAAGGCGGCAAGGTCTTCGGCCGTCATCGAGCCGCCCTGCTCTGCGGCCGCGTGCGCCAGCGCGGCGGCGATTTCGCCGCCGTACAGTGCCCGGCCTTTGCTGTCGGCAATGGCGCGCAGCGCGCGCGCGGCGGCGGGAAAGCGGAACAGCTCGCCGCTGCGCGGCGCGCGGCCGTGGGGCAGGAAGGTCTGCGCGAAGCCGGGCTGCGACACCAGGTCGCCGACCTGCGCGGCCAGCATCCACTTCACTCCCACGCCCGCCGGCACGATGTAGCCGCGCTCGGCGATGTCGATGGCCGGCGCCAGCAGGTCGGCGAAGGGCAGCTTGCCGAAACGCTCGCTCAACGCCAGCCACGAGGCCACGGCGCCGGGCACGGTCACCGAATCCCAGCCGCGCATCGGCGGGGCCTTTGCGTCGTCGCCGTGCTTGCGCCGGAAATACTCGGGGGTCCATGCCGCCGGCGCCGGACCGGAAGCGTTGAGCCCGTGCAGCGCCTGGCCGTCCCACAGGATGCAAAAGGCGTCCGAGCCCAGGCCGTTGCTGCACGGCTCGACGATGGTCATCGCCGCGGCGGCGGCGACGGCCGCATCGACGGCATTGCCGCCATCGGCCAGCATGCGCAGACCGGCCTGCGCCGCCAGCGGATGCGAGGTCGCGACCACGTTGCGTGCGAACACCGCGCGGCGCGGCGTGGCATAGGGGTTGTGCCAGTCGAAGTCGGTTTTCAAGGGGGCTCCTCGGTGCGGGCTGCGGGGCCTGCGGCGCGCATCGCCTCAACAAGCCGCGGGCCGCATTGTCGCGTCGATGCGTCGCGTCGATCAACGGCGTGGGCGCCACGGCGCGCGAATCCCCCGTCCGCGCCGCAATCAGCCCAGCCGCTGCACGACCGCCTCGGCAATCGCCAGCGACGCGGTGAGCCCCGGGGATTCGATGCCGAACAGATTGACCAGCCCGCGCACGCCGTGCTCGGCCGGCCCCTGGATCATGAAGTCGGCGGCCGGCTCGCCGGGGCCGCAGACCTTCGGACGGATGCCCGAATAGCTGGGCTGCAAAGCGCCTTCGGGCATTGCCGGCCAGTAGCGCCGGATGGCGTCGGCGAAGCCCGCGGCCCGCTGCGCGTCGACGGCATAGTCCTCGGCGCCGAGCGCGGCCGGTGCGATCCACTGCACGTCGGGGCCGAAACGCATCTGTCCGCCCAGGTCGAGCGTGACATGCACGCCCAGGCCGGCGTCGTCGGGCATCGGGTAGATCAGCCGCGAGAACGCCGCGCGGCCGGCGCAGGTGAAATAGTGGCCGCGCGCCCAGAAGCTGCGCGGCACGAAGGCCGCGTCGAGCCCGTCGATGCGCGCTGCCAGCGCCTGCGCATGCAGCCCGGCGCTGTTGATCACGGCAGCGGCATGCAGCTGCATCAGCTCGTCGCCGCCGACGTCGACCTGAAAGCCGTCGTCGACGACGCGCACCGCCCGCACCGGGCTGTGCAACGCCAGCAGCGCGCCCTGCGCTTCGGCGTCGCCTTGCAGGGCCAGCATCAGGCCATGGCTGTCGACGATGCCGGTCGACGGCGACCACACCGCCGCGGTGCAGCGCAGCGCCGGCTCCATCGATCGCGCCTGCGCCGCATCGAGCCACTGCAGGTCATCGACCCCGCAGGCTGCGGCGCGCGCCATCAGCGCTCGCAACGCCGCTTCCTGCGCGGTAGCCGTGGCCACCACCAGCTTGCCGCAGCGCCGGTGCCCGATGCCATGGCTGGCGCAATAGTCGAGCAGCAGCCCGCGGCCGGCCACGCACAGCCGTGCCTTCAGCGAGCCCGGCGGGTAGTACAAGCCGGCATGGATCACCTCGCTGTTGCGCGAGCTGGTGGCGCTGCCGATGGCCGATGCGGCTTCCAGGACCACCACCTCGCGGCCGGCCAGCGCCAGCGCACGGGCGACGGCCAGGCCGATCACGCCGGCGCCGATGACGACGCACTCGGAATGATCCATGGTCGTCTTCAATGGCCGTCGGCGATCAGACGCCATTGTTCGATGTCCATGATCACGACCTCATGGGCCATCCGGCAGCGCAGCAGAGCAGCCGCATCAGCGCTGCGTTCGGCGAACCAGCGCCGCGACGCAGCACCGTCGCCCCCAGCGCCCTGCGGGACGGCTGCGCGCCGGGAGACAAGACTTCACCTGATCGGCGATGAACCTCAGCACGCCGCCCTCCCCGCGGCCTTGCCGCCTTCGGTACATGTCCGAGCCGGCAATGTCCGCCGGCAGCAGGTCGGGCGTGAACTGGATGCGCGACAGCTTCGCGTCCCGGTTCTTCGCCAGGCTCTCGATGGCACGGGTCTTCGCCAGGCCGAACAACAGGCGTTCGACCCGCTTCTGCTGGCCGATGATCGAAGCGGCCATCCGCTGTTGCAGCTCGCGTACGGCATCGATGGCAGTCATGGGCTCGATCTCCTGGGTCTCAGCGCAACGCCCCGCCGCCGAACCAGCGGTAGTAGGGATTGTCTGCGTCGGCCTGCCGCACCTGGCGCATCGCCTGCATCCAGGCGTCGCGCTCGTGCCGATAGGCGTGCAGGCCGGCGTCGTAGAACAGCAGCAGCCGCTCGCGCTCGAGCGCCAGCGCTGCGTTGAACACGTCGTCGGCCTGCTGCAGCGGCGGCGGGCTGCGCAGCGCCAGCAACTGCGGCAGCACGGTCTCGAAGGCATCGGTGCGCACCCAGCCGGCGTATTCGATGCGCGGCCGGTCGTCGGTCACGGCCGGCGCATCGGCGGCAAAGCGCTCCAGCCCCGCCCGGTCGGTGACCCAGGTGGCCAGCAAGGCCGCGGGCGAGGCGATGCCGACCTCGCGCAGCGCCGCGGCCACCTCCGGCTGGGCGAAGCGGGCGCTGATGCGCGGCACGTCGAGCGTGATCGGCGAGAGCGAGCCGACCAGCAGCATCTCGTGCAGCTCGGTGCTCCAGCCGTAACGGCCGCGCGCTGCGGTCGACGGCGCGGCCGAAGCCCCAGCTGCCCAGGCCCAGCCCGGCGAAGAAGGCGCTGACGCCGATCGTCACCGCATGGACATCGACGCCGACGACCAGCGACAGCTGCTTGACCCACAGCACCTGGAACACCAGCGCCGCCGCGCCGGAGGCGAACAGCAGCGCCGCGCGCCGCGCGATGCGCGGCGGGGGTGAGATAGGTAAAACGCCAGCGGCGGCGGTGCGCGCATCGGCACCGTCACCCCGGCGTCTGCTCTTCGAGGACTTCGGTGGCGCCATGGTGGAAATCGGGCCACCGCGGCCGCCCATCGGACTCGCGGCAGCAGGTGGCCCAGGAATTCGTCGGCGCGGGCGGGATTCGATCCCCGCCCGCGGCGCGCCGGCAGGTTACTTCTTCTTGAAGCTTTCCTCGATCGCCTGGTTGACCTTGCGCTGCACGTCGTTGATGCCGAACTCGGCCGGCAACTGGCTCGGCGGGTATTCGGCGAAGGTCTGCAGGAAGGCGATGGCCTTGGTTTGCGCCATGACCGTCAGGTAGACGTTCTTGGCCAGGAAGTCGAAGTACTGGTCGGACACGACGTCGGCCCGCTCGTACGGATCCATGCGCAGGTTGTAGATCTTCGGCACGCGCAGGCAGACGAAGGGCTCCAGCCACACCTGCAGGCCACCCGGCGCCCGCTGCTCGCAGAACACCGCCTTCCAGTCGCCGAAGCGTATCGCGACCAGCAAGGCGTCGTCGTTGAAGTAGAAGAACTCGTTGCGTGCACTCTTCTGCGACTTGCCGGTCAGCAGGTCGAGCTGGTTGTAGCCGTCCAGGTGCACCTTGCCGGTCTTCGCGCCGATCGGCGTGCCCTTCAGCAGCTTTTCCTTGATGCCCGGGTCGCCGGCGGCGGCGACCAGCGTCGGGAACCAGTCGAGACCCGAGAACATCGCGGTCGTGATTTCGCCGGGCTTGATCCTGCCCGGCCAGCGCACCATCGCCGGCACCCGGTACGCGCCTTCCCAGTTGCTGTTCTTCTCGTTGCGGAACGGCGTGGTCGCGGCATCCGGCCAGCTCCACTGGTTCGCGCCGTTGTCGGTGGTGAAGACGACGATCGTGTCGTTGGCGATCTTCAGGTCGTCCAGCGCCTTCAACAGCTTGCCGACGTTGTCGTCCATCTCCAGCATGCCGTCGGCGTACTCGTTGCCGGGCATGCCGGCCTTGTTGCGGTACGCCGCGCGCACATGGGTGAACAGGTGCATGCGCGTGAAGTTCATCCAGGTGAAGAAGGGCTTGCCCGCCGCGCTCTGCTTCTTCATGAACTCGATCGCGGCGCCCGTGGTCTCGTCGTCGATCGTTTCCATCCGCTTCGCGTTCAGCGGCCCGGTGTCTTCCGTCTTCCCGTCGGCCAACGAGTGCAGCACGCCGCGCGGCGAGAAGCGCTTGGCGAAGGGGTCGTCCTTGCCCGGCCAATAGGGGCGCTCCGGCTCCTCTTCGGCGTTCAGGTGGTACAGGTTGCCGAAGAATTCGTCGAAGCCGTGTTTCGTGGGCAGGTACTCGTCCTTGTCGCCCAGGTGGTTCTTGCCGAACTGCCCGGTGGCATAACCCATCGTCTTCAGCGTCTCGGCGATCGTGATGTCGCGCGCCTGCAGACCCACCGGCGCGCCGGGCAGGCCCACCTTGCTCAGGCCGGTGCGCTTGGCCACCTGGCCGGTGATGAAGGTCGAACGCCCGGCGGTGCAGCTGTTCTCGGCATAGTAGTCGGTGAACAGCATGCCCTCCTTGGCGATGCGGTCGATGTTCGGCGTCTTGTAGCCGACGACGCCTTGCCCATAGACGCTGAGGTTGGTGGGTCCGACATCGTCGCCGAAGATCACGAGGATGTTGGGCTTCTTGGCGCCGCCGCCCTGAGCCAGCGCGAGGCCGGCGCCGCCGAAGGCCATGCAGGTGCCGATCAACGCGCCCGCGACACGGCGCCAGAAATGGCGTTGCGGTTTCATGTGGGTTCCTCCTTCTGTTCGTCCGCGGAAATGGCGCCCGACGTTGCGGACAAGGTCGTCGAACGTCCTGCTTCGGCTCAGCCGACCTGCCGTGACTGATCCTTCCAGTACGGCTCGCGCAGCTTGGTCTTCAGCACCTTGCCCGCGCCCGAGATCGGCAGCGCCTCGACGATGGAGACGCTGCGCGGGCACTTGTAGCCGGCGATCAGGCTCTTGCAGTGAGCGACCAGGTCCTTCTCGGTGGCCGACTGACCGGGCTTGAGCACGACGCAGGCATGCACCGACTCGCCCCATTCCTTGCTGGGGATGCCGATCACGGCGTTCGCAGCCACGGCCGGGTGCTGGGCCATCGCGTTCTCGACCTCGGCCGAATAGACGTTCTCGCCGCCGCTGACGATCATGTCCTTGAGGCGGTCGACGATGAAGACGAAGCCGCCGTCGTCCATGTAGGCGCCGTCGCCGGTGTGCATCCAGCCGTCGCGCAGTGCGGCGGCCGTCTGCTCGGGCTTGCGCCAGTAACCCTGCATGACATTGGGGCCGCGCACGATGATCTCGCCGACCGTGCCGCGCGGCACCTCCTTGCCCTCGTCATCGACGATGCGCACCTCAGTGCAGTAGCTGGCGCGGCCGGCCGAGCGCAGCTTGCCGAGCTTGCGGCCTTCGGCGGTGTGGTAGCCCGCCGGCAGCACGGTCGCCACCGGCGACAGCTCGGTCATGCCGTAGGCCTGCGCGAACGCCACGCCAGGCAGGGCCGCCATGGCGCGCTCGAGCACGGCCTCCGAGATCGGCGAGGCACCGTAGACGATCATCTTCAGGCTCGACAGGTCACGCCCGGGCTGCTTCATCACCGGATGGTCGACGAGCATCTGGATCATGGTCGGCACGATCATCATGTGGCTGACGCGGTGGCGCTCGATGGCATCGACCACGGCGTCCGGATTGAAGGCCGCGACGATGGCATGCGTGTTGCCCTGGATCCAGTGCGCGCTGCCGATGGCCAGGTCGGCCAGGTGGAACATCGGCGCGACGTGCAGGTAGGTACTGCCGGGCGGCGCAATGCCCTCGCTGAGCAGGCTCGAGGAGCTGCTGCCCATGCCGGTGTGGCTGATCATCACGCCCTTGGGAAAGCCGGTGGTGCCGCCGGTGTAGAACAGGCCCAGCAGATCGTCGCCGCGCCGCGCGGCGTCGGGCACGGGGTCGGCCTGCCGGATGAGGGTCTCGTAGTCGAGCATGCCCTCGGGGGCGGTCTTCTCGCCACAGTAGATCCAGGTCGTGACCGACCTGGCCTTGGCGCGGAACTTCTGCGCCAGCGGCACGAAGGTGTCGTCGACGAGCACGATCCTGGAGCCGGAATCGTCGAGCGAGTAGACGATCTCGGCGGCCGACCAGCGGATGTTGCAGGGGTTGACCACGCCGCCGGCCCAGGGCACGGCCATCGTGTATTCGAGGTAGCGGTCCGAGTTCAGCGCGAGCAGGGCCACGCTGTCGTCGGGCTTCACGCCCAGGTGCTGCAGGGCGCCGGCCAGGCGGGCCACGCGTTCGCCGAAGGCGCGGAAGCTGAGGCTGCGGTCTGCGAACTTCACGCACGCCTGGTCGGGACGCTGCTGCATGGCGCGGTGCAGTGCTTGGGTGTAGTACATCGCGTTGCCGGGACTGTCGAAATGATGTCGGTCGAGACCGAGTTCTGGCCTCGCCTGTCCGACGGGTGTCGGTCTCACAGGGCGCGCGAGATCACTTCCTTCATGATCTCGCTGGCGCCGCCATAGATGCGCTGCACGCGCGCGTCGGCGTACATGCGCGCGATCAGGTATTCGCTCATGTAGCCGTAGCCGCCGTGCAGCTGCAGCAATTCGTCGATCACGCGGCCCTGGGTTTCGGAACACCACAGCTTGGCCATCGAGGCCGTGGCGGTGTCCAGCGTGCCGGCCACCATCTGCTCCACGCAGCGGTCGACGAAGGCGCGGCCCGCGGTGATCTGCGTGGCCGCCTCGGCGAGCTTGAAGCGCGTGTTCTGGAAGTCGGCCACGGTCTGGCCGAAGGCCTTGCGCTCGCGCACGTATTGCAGCGTGGCCGCCAGCGCGCCTTCCATGCAGGCCACGGCCATGACCGCGATGGTCAGCCGCTCGTAGGGCAGGTCGCCCATCAGCTGGAAGAAGCCCTGGCCTTCCTTGCCGCCGAGCAGGTTGGCCGCGGGGACGTTGACGTCGTCGAAGAACAGCTCCGCGGTGTCCTGCGACTTCATGCCGATCTTGTCGAGCACGCGGCCGACGCGGTAGCCCTCGCAGCCCTCGGGCTCGACGATCAGGATCGAGGTGCCGCGCGCGCCCTGCGCGGGGTCGGTCTTGCACACCACCAGCACCAGGCCGGCCAGGAAGCCGTTGGTGATGAAGGTCTTGCTGCCGTTCAGCACATAGTGGTCGCCCTCGCGCTGGGCGCGGCTGCGCACGCCCTGCAGGTCGGAGCCGGCGCCGGGCTCGGTCATCGCGATCGCGCCGACCAGCTCGCCGCGGGCCATGCGCGGCAGATAGCGGCGCTTCTGCTCCTCGGTGCCGTGGTTGAGCAGGTAGTGCGCGGCGATCGAATGCACCGAGGCAGCCATGCCGGTGAGACCGCGGCGCGCCAGCTCCTCGTTGAAGATGGCCTCGTGGCGGAAGTCGCCGCCGGCGCCGCCGTATTCGTCGGGGATGTCGGCGCACAGGAAGCCGAGCTCGCCGGCGTGGCGCCACAGCGCGTGCCCGACATGGCCGCGCTTGCGCGCCTCCTCGTCCTGCACCAGCATTTCGGCGTCGATGAAGCGCGCGACGGCGTCGCGGTAGCCCTCGAGGTCGGCGTCGCTCCAGGAGCGTGGGAATTGCAAGGGCATGATGTTTGTCTCCTGAATCCGGAATTGGCTCGATGTCGCGCGGGCGATGCGGCCGTCAGGCGAGAGGGCGACCAGCACTCGGGTTGGTGCTTTGCACCTCGATACGCCGCACGGGCCGCACGAGAGCGACTATTGGCTCACGGACCGGCGCATGGCCTCTATCCGCATTTCGTCAATGTGGGCGACGCAAGTCGGATCGGGTGGGTAAACCCTTGGGTGCGACCCTGCGGAGG